>Ga0209176_10000051_pt1 | contig 33520 bp, 26 predicted proteins | sample NGEPer11B_FD_184511 | JGI IMG/M metagenome (GOLD analysis project Ga0209176, IMG submission 184511) | Arctic peat soil microbial communities from the Barrow Environmental Observatory site, Barrow, Alaska, USA - NGEE Permafrost305-11B... | ecosystem: Environmental > Terrestrial > Soil > Wetlands...
GCCGCCCTCAACCTTGGGATCTTCATCAATCGCCGCGTCCAGCGTCCGGATCTTGCGCTCGGCACCCTGTTTCGCGGCTGAAAATACGCAACACGCGTAACAAGGTGCGGGGCTACAGATTGATACCATGCGCCTGGCGGCGTCAGCTGTCGGACTCGTTGCGGCGGAGGATACGGACACCGTCTTCGCTGAAGACCTCGGTCCAACCGGGACCGGGGAACTCGGGTGAAGTTGCTTCCGGGAACGGACCGGGCGCGCACGTTGCGGTTGCTCCCCCGGTAACGTCGACGCCGTCCGTTTCGGTGCGACCAATGAAGATCAGCGTGACGTCGTACGCGTCCAGCACCTCGTCCGTGGGCCGGGCGAAGAGGCTGTTGACCGCCTCGATGCGCTCGGGCAGCTGATTCACGATTTCCTCGTCGCCGAGGTGCCATTGCCGCTCGTGTCCATCCCATCCGATGATGGAGGGTACGCCCGAGGCGGCGGACGGGCGGCCAAGCTCCGCGTACCATTCGCAGCCTCCGGCGGCGAGCATCACATCCTCCTCCGAGGCGTTCTCCCACAGCCACTGGAGCGCGTGATAGCTGGCCGGATCGCTTTGCTCCAGGAACGCCAGTCCATCGACGCCGCGCCATTCGTGATCCGGATTCCGGGATTCCAGCCATTGGCTGCCGGCGACGACCGGGAATGTCAGCCCCCCGGCCAAAATGATGATGGTTGCGGTTGCGATGAGGATTTGGCCGGTACGCCAGCGTTTCGACTGTTTCCAGAGCAGCATCAGGGCCAGCGTGGTTGCGATGGCCGAGAGAATCCACACCTGGAGGTAGAGCTTGAACACGGTGTTCATGCGGCGTCCATAGATGTCGAGGACGTAAAAGAATTCGGGAATCAGGGTCAGTACGAACGAGAGAGTCGTCAGCGCCGTCGCGATCACGCCGAGGGTGAGGTTGGTCGATCGCATCAGGATCACGATGCCCCCCAGCGCCGGCAGGCCGAGCATGATCATCAGCGGCGCCGGAAGCAGCAATCCGATCAGTGTCACCATGATCGCGGAGGCCCATGCCAGTCGTGTGACCAACGGGTCCGGCGTGGTGTCCCGCGGAGCGAAAAGCTGGGTGACGATCAAGACGACCAGCACCGGATAAAAGAACCCAAAGATGGAGAGATACTCGATTGGGGATGTGCGCTCTTCGGCGTATCCGGCAATTGAGGCGATCACACCGCCGACCACCGGTATTGATTCGAGCGCTTCGAAGGAGCTGGAGGCGGTGGCGTTGACCGGTGCCTCGAAGTCGAGAATGAAGGGCAGCCAAGCGGCCATCCCGGCGAGCAGCGTCACCAGGATGGCAATCAGCTTTCTGCCAACGGTGTGATACGCCGGTGAGACGTAAACGGCGACCGCGAGTACGAAAAACCAGGTCGGGAAATCCCACGAGTTGATGGCGTACAACCCGACGACGCTGACACCGGCCAGGACAAGGCGAAGCCAGCGACGCATCAGGTGATCTTCACGTGGCAGGCTGGCGAACAGCCAGGCGAATGCCAGTGCGACGATAGTGAACGGGAGGGCAAGCAGATGCGGATGGAGGTCGGCCAGCAGAAAGCTGAACGCCGGGAACTCGCTGATGTTCGCGTCGTTTGGATTGGGCGTGTCGTGAATGAGGCGAGTGGCGTTCCAGAAGATGCCTTCGAAAGCCCAACGCTCCCACTGCCCCGAGAGATCGTCGAACACCTTGATGGCAGCCCACGGGTTGCCGATGAGCACCACCATGATTGCGGCCACGACACCACCAGCTCGGGCCGTGACCGTCGAGGTGAAGCGGGACAGGATGTTGGCGACTGTCCCTATCGTCGCGATCACGGTCATGGCGAAGGTCGACGCGAGCGCCAGGTTGAACGCGATCGCCGGGGTGGTGTCGATCATCTTCGCGATGCCAGCCCAGATCACATAGCCGATGTAGTAATAGTTGATGGACTCACCGCTTAACCAGGCGTCGAGCGGCGGCATTGTATCCGCCCGCATGGTGGAGGCCAGCATCATCAGGTCGGACGGTTTTTCCTGTTCGAGTGAGAGTGGGCCGGTAACGCCGGAAACGTATCCGTGAAGCCACACATAGCCGAAGAACAGGATGAGAAAACCTGTCTCGGCGATGGTGAGATGCAGCAGGGCGTCCCGTCGGATACCGCCTGCGCGAATCGCAATGCACCATGAAATCACGGCGATCACGGCAAGGGTGACCCAGAGGCTGGTACGGCTGAACGGAACGACCCCGTCGCCGATACTGGCGAGCAGCCAGACAGGCCAGACAAGCAGCAGCGCCGCGATCGGTCTGACGACGCTTGCGCCGCGATCGGTGACCGATGCGAAGACCATCATGACCAGGGGCGCAAAGGCGATCGTGACAAGCGTGGTTGTCAGGTACCACGTGACAGTAGGTTGGAACCAGTCCACAGGCGAACATCCTCAGTGGCTCAGAGCGATAGGTGGGTTGGGAAGACGTTGCCGTGGATGGCGGCAAACACTGTATACCGCACTATGCTACCGCGGGATGTCGTGAGAACGGATCGGGTGGCGAATGAATCCGTGGCGCTCGCTGGGGATGCAGGTTGAAGGGGAGATGTCTCTACAGCCGAATCCCGTCGACACGGCGGGATTCGCGCAACCACCTCGCGGCGTGAGTTTAAACATGGATTCAAATGAGACCCCGGCGGATGGCTTCAGCGACGGCGTGCGCGCGATCATTGACCTCGAGTTTGTGAAAAACGGATTGCAGGCGTTTCTTGATGGCGATCTCGCTGCGATTCATGGCGACGCCAATTTCACGATTGGTGGCGCCTTTGCTTGCTCGCAGCAGGATTTGGAGGTCGTCGGCACTGAGGTCGGCGTCGCGCACGGTTTTTTCCCGTGCCAATCCGCCGAAATCCTGTAGCACGCCATCGAGCAGCTCCGGGCTCAGCTGGCGCCGGCCGCGGGCCGCGGACCTGATTGAATCAATCAGCACGACGGAAGGCGTGTTTTTCAGGAGATAGCCGTCGGCTCCAGCCTCCAGCGCCTGGCGCACGTAGGCCTGGTCCCCGTAGGACGTGAGCACGATGATCGCGCCGGGATAGTCCTGCTGGCGCAATCGGCGCGCGGCCTGTATTCCGGTTGCACCCGGCATGCGGAGATCGAGGAGGATGACATCTGGGCGCAGCTTCCGGGCGAGCTCGAGCGCGGCGGCGGCGTCATGCGCTTCACCGGCCACATCAATGTCTCCGGCGGCTTCGAGCAGTTTTCGCAGACCTTCGATAACAATCTGATGGTCATCGACAAGCATTACTGAGATCACGGCAGTGAATTTCCGATCATCTGGTTTCCGTGGCATTGCTGGTGGGCATGTCGGCTGGTGTCGACTCGTGATCCGGGTCGTTCCAGCCGTTGCTGATCAACATCATACTCTCCAACACCTCGTCGGACATCACGTCACCAGAGTTTACCCGCTCGATGATGATGGCGGTGCCGCCGCCGGGCTTGCTCACGATAGTGAGGCTGGCGCCGATGGACTCGGCCCGTTCTTCCATGCTGAGCAACCCGAGTGAGGTCGGACGCACGGCAAGATCGGGATCGAACCCGGCGCCATTGTCGCGAATCGTAACCCGGAGGATGTCCCTGGACGTTTCGAGGCGCACAACGGCTTCGTCCGCACCGGCGTGGCGCACGACATTGTGGAGCGCTTCCTGCACGATGCGGTAGATGCTCAGGCGGACTTCTGGCGTGAGATTCGGCTGGTCGCCGATGATCTCCAGGCTGCAGGACAAGCCGGTGCGCTGAATCGTTTGCACGTAGGCCTGGATTGCGGCCACGACTCCCAGGTCGTCCAGATCGGGGGGACGCAGGTCGAAGATCACACCGTGGAGCTCGTCGGTGGCGCGTTCGAGCAGCTCATTGACAGATTTAAGCGCCGACTCCTGGTCTTCCTCCGGCGTCGATCCGTTTGTCATTTGCAGCGCCCGGGTCTGGTACAGCGCGCCGGTGATCAGTGGGGTGACCGCGTCGTGGATTTCCCCGGCTATGCGACGTCGCTCGTCTTCCTGCATGCGGTTGGTGCGGCGCAACAGTTCCCGCATCTGCGCGGCCTGCCGCTCACGATCGTGACCGGCTTCTTCCAGGACCGCAACCTGGGAGTTGATCTGACCGGCCATCTCGGCGAAATGGATGCCGAGGGATCGGATTTCCCCGCTCCCTCGCGGCTTGATGGGACCCCTGAGCCTGCCCTGATGAAGCGCTTGCGCCTGGGAGGCGAGCGTGCGCAGTGGCTGGGCCGTGATTTCGCCGAGCACTACCGCCATGGCGATGATGACGATAACCGCCAGCGCGAACACGAATATCACTTCGGGTGTGGAAAGCCCCTGCATGATGGAGGGAGCCGGTTGGGTCACCAGGACAGCCCAGGGCGCGTTCTCGTACGCGACAGGAGCGGCGACGGCTACCTGATCCACACCCGCCGGACTGGTAAAGCGGAAGTCTTCGACTTCGCCGTCGATCGCGAGCTGGATGTGCTCCGCCTGCGCGGAGACTAAATCCGCCTCAGCCGGATTGATCCCACTGGTAGCCATCACGACCTGACCGGCACTTGCGATCGCGATCTCCGATTGCCCGCGGCTGTTGGGCATGGCCCACTGGGCCAGTTGTTCGATCGGGATCACCGCGCCGATCGCGCCGATCGTGCGGCCCGGCGGCTGGGTTGCTTGTTCCCCTTCGGGCTCTGTCTCCGCGGTATCGGTTGAGGGCAGGGTATCGTCGACAGGTTCGCCGCTCGTGGTGTCCGGCGACGTTTCGGTCTCGGTTGTGGTGACCGTCGTCACCGGGACCATCAGGACAATGACATTGACGTCGGCGTCGAGCGGGATGCGTTGAGACACGGTGACGACGCCCTGGGAGAGGGTCGGATTGAGCTGGGTGGTGATGTACGGGAGAATCGTTTCCGGATCGAATCCGCCGGAGCTGCTGATGACATTGAGCTCAGTATCGACGAGGAAGATGCCGGAGAGCTCCTGCCGGAACCGCCTCGCTTCGCCCAGCGCGTTCCCTGATTCCTCCGGGCTGAGGCCGACAACGGTTTCGAGCGTGGCCAGGCGTTGCATGGCATCGGCGTTGGCGTCGAGGAACGAGCTGAGTGATCTGCTGGTCTGACTGGAAAGTGTCGTCTCGTAGGTTACGATCTGGGCGATGCTCCGGTCCCGGCTTCGATCAAGATAGTAGCCAACGACCGCCGCGAGTGGAATCAGGCAGGCAAGCGCAAAGAGCAGGAAGCGGGTTCGGAGAGACCAGTTCGGCATTCGTTCAGACCCTGAACCACCCTGAGGAGGGCTGGCGTTGAAAACGTACCCCGGTGAAGATACGACCGTGGGCTGCAATAGTTGTGCCAACCGGATCGCGCGAGATTGAGACACTCGAGGGTCACGGGATCAGTATGCATCGTCGTATGTGGTTTTGGAAAGCAAGCACGCCACCATGCGGAGACTCTGTGACTCCACATCTTCCAGTGTGACAGGCGGAGCAGGCACAGGTGGTATACAACGGAACCCCTTGAGGTATCCGAAAGTGGCGTTCCAGGGTAATAGGGGTCGTTTGTGGTCCGGAATGGACCGGAAAGCACAGGAGGTGAGTGATGACAAGCGTGATAGTTACAGGCGGCGGGATCGTGGGCGCGACCGCGGCGTTTCGTCTGGCGGAGATGGGACATGAGGTATCGCTGGTTGATCGTCACGATGCCGGGCATGCCACCGCGGCCGGCGCCGGGATCATAGCGCCGGGAACGAGCACGAGGTCGTTGCCGGCGTTTTACCCGTTCGCGGCGGACGCCGTGCGCTACTATCCCGAGCTGGTGGCGAGGCTGGCGGAGCTGGACGCGGGCGACCCGAAGTACGAGGAAGTGGGTTACCTGTTTGTGGCAACAGGTGACGAGGAATTTGAAAAGCTGTCCGAAATCCTGCAGATGATGGAGACACGCCGGGCCGAGGGAATGCCGAATCTGGGAGAAGCGCGGCAAATCTCAGCGGACGAGGCCAAATCGATGTTCCCGGCTCTGGGGGATGTGGCCGGCGCGATCCACGTTCCGGAGGCGGCACGGGTCGATGGCGGATCGATCCGCCATGCGATTCTTGCCGCCGCGCGAAAGCAGGGAGCAACCGTCATCGACGGCGATGCGCGATTGCTGCAGGCGAATGACGATCAGGCGGTCGTCGAAGTCGACGGAACCACACATGCGGTCGACCGGGTCATTGTCGCGGCCGGGTCATGGACCAACACCTTCCTCGAGCCGATCGGGGTGAAGCTGCCGATCGCGCCGCAGAAGGGCCAGATCATGCACATCAGCATGGGGGAAACGGACACGTCCAACTGGCCTATCGTTGGTTCATTCGCGGACCAGTACATCCTCACATTCGGGCCAAACCGGGTGGTGTGTGGCGCCACCCGCGAGACTGGCTCGGGGTACGACCTGCGCACCACGCCAGGCGGCATGCGGTCCATCACCAGTCATGCATTGCGGATCGCGCCCGGCCTTGCGGATGGCACCGTCGAGGAAGTGCGGGTGGGATTGCGCCCGTTGTCTGACGATGGTTTGCCGTTCATTGACCGGGTGGAGGGACGAGCGTCAGTGATCATCGCGGCGGGGCACGGTCCGTCCGGTTTGCAGCTGGGGCCGTGGTCCGGCGTGATTGCGGCGGAGCTGGCAACCGGACAGGAGCCGTCGTCCGATATTTCTGCATTCAAGCTTGGGAGGTAAGGGATGGGCGATATCGTGACCGGTAGTGCGTCATTGACTGATGATGAAATAGCGCGACTTCGGGCGGAGACGCTCGGTGTGAAGCACGTCCGGCACTTCAACCACGCTGGCGCATCGCTGCCGCCGCAACCTGTGCTGGATGCGATATTTGGGCATCTGCAGCGTGAAGCGGAGATCGGCGGCTATGAGGCGGCTGCCGAGGCGAAGGATCGTCTCGAAGAGGTGTACGCGCAGCTCGCGGGGCTGGTGGGAGCGGCACCCGCCGACGTGGCGCTCATGGAAAACGGCACGCGCGGCTGGGACATGGTGGTCTATGGCATCCCGTTTCAGGCGGGTGATCGGGTCGTCACGACGATGTCCGAGTACGCATCAAACGTCATCGCGCTCCTGCAGATCGCCAAGCGTGGCGTGGAGGTGGTAGTCGTTCCCGATGACGATAGCAGGCAGGTAGACCTTGATCAGCTGGAGGCAACTCTGGATTCACGGGTGCGTGCCGTGCTCGTTTCGCACATGCCGACAAACGGCGGCCTGATCCAGCCAGCCGAGGAAATCGGAAGGATCGTGCGAGGCCGCGCACCGGACGCCTGGTACGTGCTCGATGCCATCCAGACGGTCGGGCAGACTCCGCTCGACATGTCGGCAATCGGTTGTGACGCGCTGGCCGGAACCAGCCGGAAATACCTCCGCGGTCCGCGAGGTGTCGGCTTCGTTGTGGTGCGGCGGGATCGGCTCGATGAGCTTGAGCCACCGATGATCGACGATCATGCGGCGACCTGGACTGGCGCCACGTCGTACGAGCTGCGAGCCGATGCGCGCCGCTTCGAGTCGTGGGAGGCGGGTCATGCACTGCGATTGGGCATGGGCGCCGCGGTTGCCTACGCGCGCGATATTGGGATTGACCGCATTTCCGAGCGAGTTCTGCGGCAGGCGGAACGATTGAGAGCGGCTCTGGCACCTCTGCCCGGTGTGACGTTGCGGGATCAGGGTCTGCGGCAGGGTGGAATTGTCACCTTCACCCATGAGCGTTGGGAACCACTGGAAATCAAGCAATTCCTGGGTAATCGTGCGATCAACGTGTCGATCACCACCGTCCAGAGCACCCGGCTCAATATGGAGGCTCGCGGTCTCGATGCGATGGTGCGGGCGTCGGTCCATGCGATCACCACGGACGCCGAGATCGAGGCATTGGCAGGCGCGGTCGAGGATCTGATCAGGAATTGAGCTCGATCAGGGTCTTGATCCCCTGGTCGGCCTTTGACACGATTGCACTGATGTCGCCGCTGAAGTCGATGTGATCGGTGAACATCTGCCCGCACAGGCCGGGCCATAGCTGTTCGAATTGACCGAGATGGTCGACGGCATTGGTGAAATCCTCGAAACCGGCGTTGACGCTGCCGGCGATAACCTTGTTGCTGGCGACGATACCGGCGTTGATGCTGTCAATCGGCACCGGCGCGGTGGCGTCACCGCCGGTGATGCTGAGCAACACGAGCACGCCGTTGCGACCGAGCATGCTCATGCCTTGGAATGCGAGAAAGCTGGCGCCGGTGCTTTCCAGCATGAGATCGATATTGTCCAATCTTTGGTGAAGCGCGACCAGTGATTCTTCTTCGGTGGAGACGTAGTTGGCGCCGCAGGCCTCGATGATGCTCGCCGCGGGGTTTGGCTTCGGGGTGCGTGCCACGGTGGTGACATCCACATTCCGGGATCGCAGGAGAAGCGTACCGAGAATGCCGATCGGGCCGGCGCCAAGTACCACGGCCGTTTTGGGCCGCCAGTAGGCCATGCGTCGCTGGATCAGGTCTGCCTGCCTCACGGCCTTTTCGACGACCGTGAGCGGCTCGACGAGAACGCCGATGTGCTCCAGTGATTCGGGCACGGGCACGATGTACAGTCTTTGCTCCACGAAGTACCCGGTCATGTAGCCATGCCGGCCCGAGATGCCTCGCTCCTGGTATTGATGCCAGAGGCACATGTCCGGCTCACCGGCCTGGCAGGCGGGACATCCGTCCGGGCGGCGCACCGTCGCGGAGACCAGGTCACCCGGCTTGAGATCGGCAACGTGATCCCCGGCGGCGACGACCCGCCCCAGGACTTCGTGGCCGATCACCAGCTCGTTGGCGCCCGCCGGTGGAGTGCCGATCAGGCCGTGAATGATCTCCCGGTCGGTACCGCAGACGCCCACCCGGATGACCTTGACGACCACATCGTCCGGGCCGGGCGCGGGAACCGGAATCGAGGTGCGGTGCACCTTGCCAGGCTGGCCGGGGTGGACGGCGATCGATTGTGACTCGGTGGGGATGGCAGGCATTGAATCTCCCTGGGATGCGTAATCCGCTGAGATGACGGCATGGAACTACACAAAATACCTTCGGCAACGATAGCGTATACTAGGCATGCCTGTTTTTGGAGGCAGTGTTTTGGCGCGACAGGCGCCCTGGCATTCGCCTGAGTGCGCATGAAGGTGGTGATGAGCATATATGCGTGTCGAAATTCGAGATAACGAAGGCTTTGAGCAGCTTTTGCGGCGGTTCAACAAGAGCATCGAGCGATCCGGAATCATCCGGGAGCATCGTCGTGGCCTGCGGTTTATTTCCTCTCAGGAGGAAAACCGGGCCAAGCGTCGCAAGGCTGAGCGTCGCCGCCGGCGCAATCAGAGCAAGTGATACGCTAATCACCCTGCGTTTCGCATAGATTGAAGTCACACCATCGCCCCGTTCATTACGAACGGGGCGATTCTCGTGGTCAATCCGACATTCGCCAGGCTGGACAGTTTGGTGTGCTACGGGCGGGTAGTGGCCAAACCGAGTTCGCCTCGTCGAAGATCGCTTTACGGTTGCCCTTCCAGGGATCGTTCGATGGTTGCGATCTCCGTGTCGATGTCATGCAGGCGCCGGCGCGCGATCGGCGCCCGTTCCGCAACCCTGCGTTCTTCCTCGAACTCCGCCGCGCGGTCACTGAGCAGCCGGTTCCGTTCGCGATCCAGCGCCTGGATTTCGGCTTTTCTCCGGGCACAGGCCTGGCACCGACCCAGATAATCGGTCCAACCACCGCACACCGGACACGGTGGAGCGAAATCAGCAAGTGTGACGTTGCCGGGCAGCGGTTCCTCGTTCAACGTTCGTTCGCGCAGCTCGGTGGCAAAAACGAACAGGGACAGCTCGAGATGGGCGCGCCAAGGCTCCCGCAATTCTCCAGGCGCGTCTTCTGGCACGAGAGGGTCGACCGAACCCGCGACCTTGACGAGGTCGCCGCGAACAACCTGATGCCCGCGCTCCGCCCAGTCGAGCGGCTCCTCGTACCTGAACGCGTGGTCATTGATGGAAAAGGTCACGATGGCCACGTCATGCTCGAATGTCACCACACGATCGCCAACCGGGGTTTCGGGCAGTGGATACACTGGTCCCGGCGCGACCAGGTCGGCTTCAGCGCGATCCTGCTGTATCGTCTCCAGGGCTTCGGTCAGGAGCTCCGCGCGTAGCTTCCATGGATTGTCGTTCCGCAACGCCAGCTCTCCCTGCTCGAGATCGTAGTTGGCGGCGTCACGGCGCCGGCGCAGTGCGGCGAGGCGCGCATGCGGATCGCTGGTTCCCGTTTGCCGGCGTTGCGACAGCGACTGTTGCATGTGCAGCGGCATCCGCGGTGCCGGGTGGCCCTCATCGGCGGGTGGGTTGGCTGATGGTTGGGCGGAATGCGCCGATGCCTGATCGGACGTGGTTGATTCGCCCTGATTTTTTCGCTCGGTGTCGGATTCACGGTGGAAAATGCGTCGCCAGACCATGCGTTCGTCCTCCTGGGTTGACAGAGCCTTCACGGAAGCGGATCGCTGTGGCAGCCCCTTGATCGACATGCGGATCGGCGCCCGCGGCAGGCGACCAAAGTGTCTCATATCCAACAAATGACACGGCTGCTTGACCCGGTATCCATCGCCGACAACAATGGGATGCAAAGGCGACGAAAATTCGGCTGGGAGGATGTGTGAGCGATCAGGGCAGATCGGGCGGACTGGCGCAATCCGCCGCTGAGGCAGTTGATGGAGTTGCGTGGCGACCAGATACCGCCACGTTGCAACACAGCGTACTGCAACGACTGATCGATCGCACCGGAAGCGGCGATTTCGATGGCCTGCTCGCCCGGATCGAAGCCGACCCCGAGTGGTACTGGTCCGAGGCGCTGGACGATCTCGGGCTGGTGTGGCAGCGTCGGGCTTCGAAGGTGTGGAATCTCGACAAGGGTATCGCCTGGCCGGAATGGTTCCCTGGCGCGGCGTTCAACGTGGTGGACAGTGCACTTGATCGCTGGGTCGATGCGGGTCTGGGTGACAAGATTGCCGTGATCGCTGAGGCAGATGGCGGTGCGGTCACCACGCGGACGTATCGTGATCTTTTCGACGAAACGGAACACATCGCGAGCGGAATGGTCGAGATAGGGATTCGTCGGGGTGACCGGGTCGGTATCCTGATGCCGATGATCGCAGAAACGGTGGTGGCGATGCTGGCGTGCGCGCGATTAGGCGCGATCACCGTCCCGCTGTTTACCGGGTTTGGCGCAGACGCGATTGCTACGCGGCTGCGGGACAGCGGCGCCACGGCGCTGGTCACGGTCGACGCATTTTACCGGCGAGGCAAGCGCATCCCCCTGAAGCTCACGGCGGACGCGGCGGTGGCGCGCCTGCCCGATATCGCCAGATGTGTGGTGGTGAAGCACACCGATGGCATGTGTGAAATGGTTGACGGGCGTGATCTCTGGTGGCATGACGTCGCGACTTCCGGTTCATCAGGCTCACCATGGCCAGAAACGCCGGCCAATACGCCGTTCATGATCATGTACACATCGGGGACGACCGGTCGTCCCAAGGGCGCGGTGCACATTCACGCCGGTTTTCCGATCAAGGCGGCGCATGATCTGGCCTACTGCTTCGATCTGCGGGAGGATGATGTCCTGTTCTGGCTCACCGATCTGGGCTGGATGATGGGTCCGTGGCTGATTTTGGGCGGACTGACGCGGGGGGCGACGATCGTGTTGCTGGAAGGCACGCCGGATTATCCTGGTCCGGGCCGGTTGTGGGAGATGGTGGAGAGGCATCGGATCACGGTGCTGGGTGTGGCGCCGACGGCTATCCGTGCGTTGATTCCCGCCGGAGAAGAACCGGTGCGAGCCACTGACCGGTCATCGCTTCGGGTGCTGGGATCGACTGGTGAAACGTGGAATCCGGATCCCTGGTGGTGGTATTTCGATGTGGTGGGCGAACGACGGTGCCCGATCATCAACTATTCGGGCGGGACGGAGACATCGGGCGGGATTGTCAGTGGTGTGCCGATCCTGCCGCAACGCGCCTGCGCCTTCAACGGGCCGGTGCCGGGAATGGTGGCCGATGTCGTCGATGGTGAAGGCCATCCACTCGAAACCGGGGTCGGAGAACTGGTTGTGAAAGCCCCATGGGTCGGGATGACGCAAGGGTTCTGGAACGATAATGATCGATACGCGGAAACGTACTGGAGCCGGTTTGGGGCTATGTGGGTGCATGGCGACTGGGCCGAGATCGATTCGGATGGGTACTGGTACATTCGCGGACGCTCCGATGACACCATGAACATCGCCGGAAAGCGAATCGGGCCGTCCGAGATCGAAAGCGCGGTTGTGGCGGAGGGCAGCACGCTGGAGGCGGCGGCGATCGCGATTCCGCATCCGGTGAAGGGGAGCGCGATCGCGGTGTTCGCCGTGTTGCAGCCCGGCATTACTGATGGCGACGACACGATCGAACTGATCCGGAACGGCGTTGCGGTCCGGCTGGGCAAGGCGTTCACGCCGGAGGTTGTGGTGTGCGTTGAAGCGCTCCCCAGGACGAGGAACGCCAAGATCATGAGACGGATGATCCGGGCGGCCTGGTTGGGTGAGGATCCGGGTGACGCAAGCGCGCTGGAGAATCCGGACGCGGTCGAGGTTGTCCGGGCCGCTGCAGCGCGACATGGTTCTTCGGATCATCGTGGTGGAGACGACGCACGTGACGGACGGCCGCTGAAAGGGAAGCAATGATGGATGATCGATTGCGTCGAGACCAGCTTCACGGTGTGAAACAGACCGACGCGGAGGCGTCCATCCCTGATCGGCGAGCTCGGGAGCGATTGGCGCACGCGCTGGAATGCGGGCTGCCGTCGGCGATGAGCGTGCGCGATCGGACGATTCCCCTGTTCAACCGGTCACGGCGGACGTGGTCCCACGGCGGCAGCTACATGAGCGTTGCGTTCCAGGAGGACATGCGGGAGCTGGGCAGCCCGGATGTGGCATTCCTGGGAGCGCCGCTGGATACCGGCACGACCTTTCGTTCCGGCACGCGGTTCGGCCCACAGGAAATCCGCAAGATGTCGGGTTTGCCGTCCGGGTTCAATCTCGAAATGGGTGTCGATCTGTTCGAGTCGCTGGACATGGTCGATGCCGGTGACGTCAATGTGATCCCGGCGAATATCGAGAAGAGCTTCGACCAGATCGACAAGGCGGTGGGGTACATCCACGAGCACGCGATCTTCCCGGTGGTGCTCGGTGGAGACCACTCGGTCGGATACCCGGACATTCGCGGCATGGCGCCATATATTGATGGGAACATCGGCATCATCCATTTCGACCGGCACAGCGATATCTCCGAATACAACCTCGATGAGCGCATGCACGGCACCCCCTTCTTTCATGCGACAAACATCCCCAACGCGCCCGCCACAAACCTTGTGCAGATCGGCATTGGGGGTTGGCTCGGCAATCGAAGCGGCGTCAAGGTTTCTCGCGAGCGGCAGGCATCGGTGATTACGCTGACCGACATCGACCTGTACGGGCTCGAGCGCACCTGCGAGCTCGCGTTGGAGCTTGCGTGGAAGGATGCCGACGCCGTTTTCCTGTCGTTCGACATCGACTCGATCGATCCCGCCTTTGCACCTGGCACCGGCACGCCGGAGGCCGGAGGACTGCTGCCGCGAGAGGCGCTGGCCATGCTCCGCCTGTTGTGCCGGGAAGGCATCGCCGGGATGGAGGTGGTCGAGGTGTCGCCGCCGTATGATGTTTCTGATATCACCTCGGTGCTGGCCGTGCGGATCATCAACGATGTGCTCGGCATCCTCGTCTCAGAGGGCCAGCTCGGACGCATTCCGATGCGGGACGACGATCCCTCGGGCCCACCAGAACCTGCCTGAAAGTGCAACGAATTGAATCGTCTGGCATTGCAGTGATACGAGACGAGGTGTCATGCTTCGCGCATGACCGATTCGAGCGACACGCAGCCCTTGCCCGCACTCCATCCGGACCATCCTTCGCGGTCGCGGCGGTTCCCTGAGCCCGACCCATCCACGACGGAAGCCATCCCGACACGGAAGCGCCGATCCGCCGCCAGGTGGGCGGTTTCGCTGTTGGTGTCGTGCGTGGTGATTGCAGCCGCCTGTCTCGTGGGGATCATGACGCTGATCTACATTCAGGCGCGTACCGACGAGGCGCGCCAGGTCGACACGATCGTCGTGCTGGGCGCGGCGCAATTCAACGGTCGGCCATCACCAGTGTTGAAGGCGCGACTCGATCAGGCGCTTGTGCTCTACAATGCGGGACTGGCGCCACAGATTGCGGTGACTGGCGGGAATCAACCGGGGGACGCATTCACGGAGGCGGAAACGGGCTATCTTTATCTCGTGGAGCACGGCGTGCCCGAATCCGCGATTGTGATGGAGAACGAAGGGCGTTCGACGTGGGACAGCCTTCAGGGGCTGCCCGCGGTCATGGCTCCGGAAACGTCACCGCGGGTACTTGTCGTGAGCGACGGATTCCATTTGTTCCGCAGCGAGTTGATGCTGCGGGAACTCGGTTATGAGACATGGGGCTCCGCCGCGACCGGCAGTCCGATCGAGCCCTGGTCGATGACCGAATTTGGTTATGTGGTTCGGGAAACGGGTGGCGTGATCGTATTCTTGCCGGAGTTCCTGTGGTGACGGTGTGGTGCCGGAGGGGAGATTCGAACTCCCACGGGTCGCCCCGGCGGATTTTGAGTCCGCTGCGTCTGCCATTTCGCCACTCCGGCCTGTCGGTCGAGAATTGTACAGCAAGTTGGCGGGAATTGTCGTCATGTTTCGCCCTGGCGCAATGCGGGGCCAACGCGGGCCGGAACCGGCAAAAGGTACGCTGAATCGTGTACGTCATTGATGAGATGACACCAGAGGATATCGATGGGGTGAGCAAGGTTGAGGAGCGCTGCTTTACGACGCCCTGGCCAGTTTCCGCCTACCGGCGAGAACTTCGGCATCGTCGCCAGAACTTCTATATCGTGCTGCGCGATGACCCGGACGGACCCGGAACCATCACCACCACCCCTCGGAACTCCTCTGCTGGTGAGGATGAAAATGGCCGGATTCCCTTCCTGCCGTTCCTGCGGAAACCGGGCAGTCAACAGCGACACTCGATCCTGGGATTTGCCGGAATGTGGGTATTGCTCGACGAGGCGCACATCACCACGATCGGGGTCGAGCCGGGCGAGCAAGGAAAAGGGTTGGGCGAATACCTGTTCGTGTCGATGCTCGATGAAGCGATTCAGCGGCGAGCGACCTGGGTCACCCTCGAAGTCCGGGTGAGCAACATCTCGGCGCAAACCCTGTACCGGAAGTATGGATTCACCGTGCAAGGCCGGCGACCGCGGTATTACAGCGACAACAACGAGGATGCCTTCATCATGTGGTCGGAGTCGTTTCGCGATCCCGCCTATCGCGCGAGGATCGAGTGCCTGCGAAAGCGAGTGCTGCGCCGGTTGGCGACCGAGGTGGAGCTGGACATCTCCTCATGACCGTGACGCTTCCCGAATCCCCAGTGATACTTGGCATCGAAACATCGTGTGATGAAACAGCGGCGGCTGTGGTCGTCGACGGTGTCGAGGTGCGATCGAATGTCATTTCCTCGCAAATCGCCCTGCATCAGCACCATGGCGGAGTCGTGCCGGAGCTGGCCGCACGCGGCCAGATCACCGCGATCATGCCGGTGATCAATGCGGCGATGGAAGAAGCCGGTGTCTCAAAGGACGACATCGACGGTATCGCGGTGACCTGTGGGCCGGGGCTCGTGGGATCGTTGCTGGTCGGCGTGAACACGGCGAAGGCGCTGGCGATGTCGTGGAATGTGCCGCTGATTCCGGTCAACCATCTTGAAGCCCATGTCTACGCCAACTGGTTGCGAACGCCAGGCGATCTTGAATCACCTCCCACGTTTCCCGCCGTGGCATTGCTGGTATCCGGCGGGCACACGGCGCTAATCCTGATGGAGAACCATGGGTCCGCCAGGTTGCTCGGGGAGACACTGGACGATGCGGCGGGTGAAGCCTTCGACAAGGGCGCGCGGCTGCTGGGTCTCGGCTATCCGGGAGGGCCGGCGATTCAACGTGTCGCGGGCGAGGGAGACAGGCAAGCGATCGGCCTTCCCCGGGCGTGGCTGGATGATTCGTTGGATTTCAGCTTTTCGGGGTTGAAGACATCGCTGTTGCGTCATGCGCAATCGTGGCGAGAGCCGGATGAACCGCGTGAGCTGCCGGAAGGAACGGTCTTTCCGCCGCACATTCCGCCAACATTTCGGGATGGGTTTCCGGTTGCCGATTTTGCCGCGTCGTTCGAAGAGGCGATTGTCGACGTGCTGGCGACCAAGGCTGTTTGGGCGCTGGAGCGTACGGGCGCCTCGTCGTTGGTGCTGGCGGGCGGGGTGGCGGCCAATCGGGCGCTCAGGGAACGGCTCGTTGATCGTGTCGGAGACGTGTTTGGCGCGGATGGCCCGACGGTGTCCTGGCCGGATTTGTCGTTGTGCACCGACAACGCCGCGATGATCGCCGGGCTGGCCCGGCACCGGACACCACTGACGCCTGAAGCGGCACTCGCGCTCGACGCGTATCCGCGGCTGGCATTTGGCGCGGGATGAGCGGGTGTTGATCGGTCCGGCTGTCGCAACCGATTTCAGTCCGCACACCTCGACGGATGGGCAACCCAGGGCACTTTCGGCCCGAGCCTGCGTCGCAGTCCGCGGCCCCGCAGTTCCCAGGTCCTTGCGCGTGTATCATCGAGACCATAATCAGGAGAGCATGAATTCGATGACCGGCACAACAATCGACGAAGCGCATGAGCTGGCGATGTCGTTGGCGAAGGAAGCGGGCGAGCTGCTTCGAGAACGGTTCGACGGGCCGCGAGAGATCGATCACAAGGGCACGATCGATCTGGTCACTGATGCCGACCGGGCGTCGGAGGCGCTGATCGCGTCGACCATTCGTCACCGGTTCCCGGATCACCTGCTGCTGGCGGAGGAGGGATCCACCGGCGCGACGGGCCGCGGCGACTGGCGTTGGATCGTGGACCCACTGGATGGTACGACCAACTTTGCGCATCGGTACCCGCATTTTGCCGTCTCGATCGCGCTCGAGCATGAGGGTGAGGTCGTTGTGGGCGCGGTTTATGACCCGATGCGCGATGAGCTGTTCGAAGCAATCAGGGGGAAGGGCGCCCGGCTCGACGGCCAACCGATCTCCGTGACAACGCGGACGGAGCTCCTGGATTCTCTCCTGGCGACAGGCTTTCCGTACGATATCTCGGCGCGCGACCAGAGCAGTCGCCTTTGGCAACGGTTCAACAACCACACACAGGGCGTGCGCCGCGATGGCGCGGCCGCATTGAACATCTGCTATGTCGGCGCGGGACGGCTGGACGGCTACTGGGAACGCCCGGTGCAGCCATGGGACAAGGCGGCGGGATCGCTGATCGCGAGCGAGGCCGGCGCGATGGTGACAGGGTTAACCGGCGGCCCCTTCGAAGTTGAGGATATCGGGATGATTGCCGCCAATCCTGCGCTTCATCTGGCGCTGTTGCATGAGATCATGGAAGAGTTGAGTGAATCGTCCTGAAACACGCGTTATCGTATCGAATGCATGGAATCTGATAGACTCGCCACACTTACCGGTTGCGAAGAGCGGCAGCCATTGCGACAATATCCGACGAGATCCGATTTTTGCGAGTCGGACATCGACAGGCTTGCGAGCGACCCCGGCATGTCTGCGTCATTGACGAACGACAACCGGAGGAGGATAGCGCCGATGAAACTCATCATCGCCATTGTTCAGGATGAGGATACCGACGCACTCACCGAAGCATTGATTGAGGCGGGTTACCGGTTCACCAAGATCAGCACCACTGGGTCGTTCCTGCGGACCGGAAACACCAGCCTGATGATCGGCGTCGAGGATGAAGGGGTTCAGGGGGTGTTGGGTATCTTGCGCCGGACGGCCCGACGCCGCACCCAAATCGCGGTCCCATATTCACCCGCGTTGGAACCAGGGTTGCTGTACATGCCGGAAAACTTCGAAGTCGAGGTAGGTGGCGCCGTAGTTTTCGTGGCTGAAGTGTCGAGATTCGAGCGGATTTGACCGGATACGGCGAGAACGTACGAGTTTGGTCACGCTCAAGTTGACCTTGCAATTATCACCGTCCCGGTTACAGTCGGGACGGTGATTTGTCGTTGATGGTCATCATCAATGATCAGGAAAGAGGTTGAGAACCAATGTCGTCAGTTGTAAACGCCTGGCCAGGACGCGTCTCCCGGGAGGCGATTGTGGATGTGGCCAGCTCCCTGATTTCCATCCCAAGCGTCAGTGGTGACGAAAAGGCGGTGATGGATTTCGTCGTGTCGTGGTGCGAGGCGCGTGATATCTCGTACCTGGTCACGGCGAAGGATCCTGTTCGCCCAAATGTCATTGCCTGGGTGGGAGATCCGGAAAGCGGACCTGTGATCGCGATGAACGGTCATCTCGACACGGTACCGGTTTCTGATGAGGGAAGCTGGAAAACAGACCCATTCGATCCGGTGGTGTCGGACGACGGCAAAAAGCTGTACGGGCGGGGCTCATCCGATATGAAAAGCTCGGTCGGCGTGATGCTGGCGACCCTGGAGTTGTTCCGGGACGCCGAGCTCGAAGGCGCGCTGATGGCGCATGTGGTGAGCGACGAGGAGACCAGCGCCGTCTATGGCACGCTGCATGTGCTTGAACAGATCGAAACCGGGCTGGTTCCGAAGCCGGATTACGTCTTCATCGGTGAGGGCAGCCAGCTCAAGGTGCGCAATGCGGAGCGAGGCATCCTCGGCTTCAACATCACCTTTATCGGTCGTGCGTCGCACACGGCGGTGGCGCGGGTGATGGGGATCAACGCGATCGCCAAGGCGGCCAAGGGTATCCTGGCGCTGGAGGGGGATATCGACAAGTTCCACCCCTCCATCGGTCATCCGGTGATCAGCATCAACATGATCGAAGCCGGTGTCGCGCATAACGTGGTACCGGGCGAGGCGACGATTTTCGTTGATCGGCGACTGATTCCTGGTGAGACCAAGGAGAGTGTGACCGCGGAGATCGTGGCCAAGCTGGATGCCGTCGCGGCGGACGATCCCGATTTCCGGTACAAGATCGATGTCGATCCTGATGGTGGGTTCATTCCGGCGAATATCACCGACGAGGATTCCCCGCTGGTGCAGGCGTTCCAGCGCGGCGTGAAGGCGGTGACGGGCGAGGAGCCGGAATTCTTCGTGCAGTGGGCCGGGGCGACCGACGGTCGATTTTATCGGGCCGCGGGCATCGATACAGTGGGAATGGGTCCCTCGGGCGAGGGCGCCCACGGCGCGAATGAGGCGGTGAATATCGATGACCTGTTCACGCAGGGCAAGATTTACGCACAGACGATCGCAGAGCTGCTGAACGCGAAGTAGACCCGGGCCATTGTGGGCGAGTGACGCTCATCGATCACCTGTCGAGTTGGCCGGCACAGAACCGGCGCTACGGCCTGGCACCCATTTCTCCAGCCAGTCGCAGATGCGAGCCATCAGGTCGAGCTGGTGCTCGCGTTCCCTGATGGGATGCCCTTCGCGGGGATAACGGACGAACCTGACCGGAACATCGTTGCGCTTCAATGCGTGGTAGAACTCCTGGCCCTGGCTTGGATGAACGCGATTATCGCTGTCACCATGCAGGATCAGCGTGGGCGTCTCCACCTTCGATGCCTGGCGGATAGGGGTGCCAGCCGCGTAGTACTCCCAGGTCTCCTCGTCATAGGGATGGCCCGGGTAGATGAGCAGGTTGTAATCGGGGATATCGCCGGCCCCGTGGTCAGAGGCGAGGTTGGCGAGACCCGCTCCCATGACCGCCGCCTTGAAACGATTGGTCTGGGTGATGGTGCGGGCGGTGAGATAGCCGCCCCAGCTCCAGCCACCGATGGCGAGCCGCTCGGGATCGGCGATTCCGCGCTCGATCATCGCCTCGGCGGCGGCGATGAGATCCTTGGACTCGCCGCCGCCGACATCGTCCTGCAGCAGCTTTTCGAACGCTGATCCGTAACCCGTGCTACCGCGCGGATTCGGCAACAGCACCGCCCAGCCGCGGCTGGCGAGCATCTGCGCCCAGTCGTGCCAGTCGAGCCGGACAGCGTCTTCCCACTGCCAGGCGGGTCCACCGTGAACTTCCACGAAGAGGGGTGGCGGCGTGGCGGGATCAACACCTCGTGGACGGATCAGCGTGCCCTCGATCTCGACACCGTCGAAGCTGTTCCAGCGCACGGTTTCGCCGGGGGCGAGCTCGTCTTCGAACTCCTTGCCGAATGATGTCAGCTTCGTCGCTGATCCGCCTCGCTCGATCTTCCAGATGTCTTCCGGGTGGTTTGACGCCGACCAGACGCAGGCGATGGTCTTTCCGTCGCTGGATGCCGAGATGTCGGCCACGATTGTGCCGCGATCCTCGAAGGTCTCGGGAGTCAGCGGCTCCCGCACGCCGGAGCTGAGGGATACCGAATAGAGCCGTCCATGCGTTCCCTCGACGATCACCGCGAGCACGCGATCCTCGTGGAGCGGGTCAGGGATAATGTCATAGACGACGCCATGCAGGTCGGGCAGCAGGTTGTGCCGGCTGCCACCATTCCACGGCACGGTCCAGATCGATGGTGATGGATCGGCGCGATGGTCGTTGCCGATCATGGCGATCACGCGCTCACCGTCGACCTCCCGAACGACTGGCGAAACCGGCGCCATCGGAAAGGTGACGACGGTCGTTTCGAGCCCACCACTGACTGGTACCCGAGCGACGCGTGTTACTCCGAACAGCGACGTCACGGTGGGTGCCGGCGTGGAGACGATGACCAGCTCACTGCCCCCAGGCGCCCAGCAGTAGTCCTGCACGCTTCGGTTGGCCGTGGTTAGCACTCGCTTTGAGCCAGATTCGGCGTCAATGACCCACAGCCGCTGGTGTTTCGGCTCCTCCTCGAACACGATGTGATCCAGCTTCTCTTCCTTCTTCTTCTTTTCCTCTTCGGTTTCCGGATCGGGAATCAGAAAGGCGATATGCGATCCGCCCGGCGACCAGCGTGGATTGCTGATGTCGCCCCGCACGTCACCTAGCTGCTGGGCCTCACCACCGGTTGCCGGGATGAGAAACAGTCCACTTCGATCCTCCTTGTCGTCGCGTTTCGAGGTGAAGGCGAGGCGTGTGCCGTCGGGCGACCAGTCGGAACCTGTCGCGCCCGCAAGGCCACCGGTGAAGGGAAAGGGATCCTGACCATCGCGAATCATCCAGATCGTGCTGTCCGCGCGTTTGTCGGTCGTCGAAACGTATGACACCGTTGCCACGATTGTGCTGCCATCGGGGGAGATGCGAGGCGCTCGTGGACGTTGCCGGTCGGCGATGCGTTCGAATGAGATGGGCTTGCTGGTCATGTGTGGCTCCGTGGTGGTCGAGTCTTGCAATCAGCCTGTCGAGCATATGACGCCGGTACGGTTGTTGGTGGGCATGCGATGCGGTTGCGGCACATGCATCAGTCCCGCACCAGGGCATACCTGGCATGGTCCACGCGCTGCTCCGAGACGATCAGGTAGCCACGGGCTATGCCTTCGAGCTCGAAACCGCATTTCTCAAGCACGCGGCGAGAGGCAACGTTGCCAACAGCGGCGACCGCTTCAAGGCGCTCGATTGCCAGTGATTGTCGATCGAAGCTGATGGCCACCACCTCCCGAATCGCCGTAGTGGCCAGCCCACGCCCGTGCCAGTGGGGATCAACGGCATAGCCAAGGCTGGCGATGTGATGCTTGCGATGGGTGATGTCAAGCGAGATCCAGCCAACCGGAGTTTCGTCGACCATGATCGTCCATTGCAACTTGCTGGATTGCGAGGGTGTCAGTGGCAGCGACCCACGTTCGGCAAGGATTTGCTCCAGCCGATCCAGGGTTCCGGGAATCATCGGTTGAAATCGTCGCGTGACGGGATGCGCGCGAATCGCGAGGATCGCCGGGGCGTCTGACGCTCGGCAGCGACGGAGGTACATGCGCTGAGCGACCATGGTCTTGTCGATCTCCGATGCAGTGTTGGGCGTTTGATAGGTAGTTTGGTGTCAAGACTGGTTGCGCAGTTGCCTGCGTGTCATCCAGATGTCGCATGAGACGCGGGCCGGCTTGTATCGAGAGCACAATGCAACGTCAGTGAGCTGCTCGCATCCAGGCTGAAGAATGATCGCACATGTGGCACTGTATCAGGAGCAACGGAACAGTCGCGGACAACACGATCATCGAACAGGGTTGATTCATGGTGCAGGAGCAGGAACGAACAGGTCAGAGTCGTTCGCGCAGTTTGTCAGATGACATCTATCTGCTGGCGGGTCTGCTGGGTGATGTGATCACGTCGATCGCGGGAGAGGATGCCTTCGCGCTTGAAGAAGCGGCACGAACCCTTGCCAAACGACTGCGTCGAGGCGAACAGGAGGCTGGTGAAGAATTGCAGCTGCTGGTGCATGATTCTGACACCGATGACCTGCGCATCCTGATCCGCGCGTTCACAAACTATTTCCAGCTGATCAACCTGGCCGAAGACAGCGAGCGCATCCGGAGATTGCGCATGCGGGAGCACGCGAATCCGGAGCAGCCGCGGCGAGGATCGATCCGACACGCGGTGCAGTCGATGGTGGATGGTGGGGTCAGCGCCGAGCAGATGCAGTCGCTGCTGAACAACGCGCAGGTCAGGCTTGTGCTGACCGCACATCCCACAGAAGCGCGCCGGCGGACGGTCATCGCCAAGCTCGCCCGGATCTTCGCGGTGATCCGCGAACTCGATGAGCGCCACGCGCTGCCGCACGAGGTCAACAGGGCGGGCGAGTTGCTGGCGTCAACGATCGCGGAGCTCTGGAGCTCAAATGAGCTGCGCAGCATCTCGCCGACGGTGCTCGACGAAGTACGCGGCGTGCTGGTCTACTTCGGGTCGACGCTGGTCGAGGTGATCCCGCGCATTTATCGTGATCTGGAGGAGGCGCTGCGGGATGCCTACCCGGAACACGACATCACGGTGCCGCCGTTTCTCACGTTTGGCAGCTGGATCGGCGGTGATCGCGACGGAAACCCCTTCGTGACACCGGAGGTCACCGAGCAGGCGTTGCGCGTGATGCGGACCACGGCGACGTCACTGCTCGAGCACCGGCTAACGGAGCTAGCGGGCCGGTTGTCCCTGTCCGACGTGATGGCGGATAGCGGGGATGAACTGCAACCGCTGATCGAGCGCTATGCCGGATACTTTCCCGAGCTTGGGGAGCAGCTCGAAAGCCAGAATCCAGACGAGCCATACCGGCGGTTGGTGATCCTGATGCGGGAGCGATTGCAAGCCACTCGCCAGGGGAGCGAGCATGGATACATGCGGTCCCGTGAGCTTCAGGACGACCTGCGAAGGATTGCTGATTCGCTGCGGAAGCAGTCGGCGGAGATGATTGTCGGTGGAGAGCTCCATGACGTGATTCGTCTCGCCGAGGTGTTCGGGTTGGAATTTGCGACGCTCGACATCCGGGAGCACGCGAAACGACACGCGCAGGCGCTCGAAGAGGTCTTTCGGGCGTCGGGGGTTGAAGGGGGGTATCAATCGCTGAATGAGCAGGAGCGACGGGCGCTCCTGCTGCGGGAGATCAACGATCCCCGACCGTTGATACCGCTCGACCTGGAGACACTGCCGGACGTGGCGCGGGAGGTTGTGGAAATCTTTCGATTGTTGCGACGCCTGCTGGTTCACGGTTATCCCGACGCATTGCAGACGTACATCATTTCCGGCGCCGATGACGTGTCCGACATGTTGGAAGTGATGCTCCTGATGAAGGAAACGCTGCTTGCCGGGGTTGGCGGCGTCGATACCCGGTTGCGGATCGCGCCGCTGTTCGAAGAAGGGGCAACGCTTGCCGCCTCGCAGGACACCATGCGGACCGTGCTGGGGTACCCCGAGTACCGAGCCGCGCTGGAGAGTGCCGGTGGCGTGCAAGAGATCATGATCGGCTACTCGGATTCCAACAAGGATGTTGGGTATCTTGCCTCATCCTGGCGACTGCAACAGGCGCAGCGGAGGTTGGCGGCCCTGATGGAAGACGAGGGTGTCCCTTACGTCTTCTTCCACGGCCGGGGAGGATCGATCGGGCGAGGCGGCGGTCCGACCAATGTGGCGATCATGGCGCTGCCGTCGGGGACGGTCAATGGCCGGGTGAAGATGACCGAGCAGGGAGAGGTGATCACGACGCGCTATTCGACCGGGCAGATCGCTCATCGTGAGCTCGAGCTGACGTTGGGGTCGATCTTGGCGCACGAAGTCGCGGGCGACCGGATCAGCGATCCGGGCCAGCGGGAGCGGTACGAGGCGGCGATGGAGCGGATGGCGACAACCGCCGAGTCGGTGTACCGCGACCTGGTTTACGGCGATCCGGACTTCCTGACGTTTTTTCATCAGGCGACCCCGATCGATGCCATTGCGCGGTTGCAACTTGGATCGCGCCCGGCGAAGCGGACCCAGTCCGACCGGATCGAGGACTTGCGGGCGATCCCGTGGGTGTTTTCGTGGACGCAGGCACGCATGATCCTGCCGGGGTGGTACGGTGTCGGATCGGCGCTATCGGATATCAGAAGCCAGTCAGGTCTGGAGATACTCCAGGAGATGGAGCGGCACTGGCCGTTTTTCACCGCCATGCTGTCCAATGCGGAGATGGCGCTGGCCAAGGCGGATTTGACGATCGCGCGGCACTACGTCGATCTCGTGCGTGATGATGCATTGCGGCGGCGGGTGTGGAGCCAGATCGAGGCCGAATACCTGCTGTCGGTCGAGTTGGTGACGGCGATCCGTGGTGAGGCGGCGGTGCTCGACCATGACGCGGTATTGCAACGAAGCATCGAGCGCCGGAATCCGTATGTTGACCCGCTGTCCTATATCCAGGTGGAGTTGTTGCGGCGTCTCCGGGAGGAGCCCGATAATGAAGAGGTGCTGCGGACCTTGCACCTGGCGGTGAACGGAATTGCGGGAGGGTTGAAAAATACGGGTTGATGTTGGAGCGGTGTGGAGATATCTCATTAGCTCCAGGTCTTGTACCTGGTCTGGTTCGTACCAGTCGTTTCCTTGCTGCTCCTGACGATGCCGGAGGACCATGTCGAGCGCGCAATTGTTCGCGGAAATCGCTGTTGATGGAGTGAGCGCGTCTGCCAATGGCGGCGTGTTGACCTATGCCGTGCCGCCCGCGCTCGAACATGACCTGGGTCATCGCGAGCTGGTGTGGGCGCCGCTCCGGAGCAAGCTCTGCCTGGGGCTGGTTGTCCGCCTGACTGCTGACGAGCCGGAGTTCGACGTGAAGCCGATGCATTCGCGGGTCGAGCCGGTGATCTCCGTTTCATCCGGCCAATGGGAGCTCGCTACCTGGCTGGCACGGCAAACGGCGAGCAGCCTGTTCGCCACCGCTTCGCTTTTTCTCCCGCCCGGCATCGATCACCGGATGGTGGAGTGGTATCAACTGCATCCGGAAGTCTCCGAGCGATCCGTCGACGGCCTGACCCCGGCCCAACGAACGGTGATCGAAATCCTTCGGGAAGAGAACCCACTTAAGACCGACACGTTACGCAGCCGCACTGGTCGCAAGCTCACCACAGTGCTTCCGGCACTGGAAGAGCTCGGCTGGATCGACAAGATCCCGCGGGTTGACCAGCATCGGTCCGAACCGAAAACCCGACGATTCATTCGTCTCGTTGACAATGCGCCGGAGCTTCCCGCGACAGCCTCCCGGCAGCGGGAGCTGGTGGACGCGCTCCTGCAGCGTGCCCGGCTCCGGAAAAGCGACGAATCGGACCTCGTGGACGAATCGGCGTTGCGAGCTCGGCTCGATGTGTCGCGCACGATCATCAACGCGTTGCGTGACAAGGGTGTCATTGAGGAAGTCGAGCTGAGGGAGGATCGCGCGCCGCAACCCCAGCCAGCGCCAGCGCCACGCCTGACCGCACTGCAGGAGCGGGTATGGTCGGCGTTTCGAAGTGATCTGGTCGCGGAGAACCCGACACCCAATCTGCTTTTTGGCGTGACCGGAAGCGGCAAAACCGAGATCTACCTGCGCGCGGTTGGTTGGGCGCTGAGCCGGGGCAAGGGCGCGATCGTGCTTGTCCCTGAAATCGGGTTGGCGACGCAGGTTGTCCGGCGGTTCATTGACCGGTTCCCTGGGCGGGTGGCGGTGCTGCATTCGGGACTCAAGGACGCCGATCGACTCGTGGCCTGGGAGGGGATTGCGGCCGGCCGGTTCGATGTCGTGGTCGGTCCCCGGTCGGCGCTGTTCGCGCCGATTGTGTCACCGGGCGTGATCGTGATCGACGAAGAGCATGACGGCGCGTACAAGCAGGACAGCGAACCCCGGTATCACGCGCGAGAGGTGGCCAAATATCTTGCCCGGCAGCACGGCGCGGGATTGATCATGGGGAGCGCGACACCGGCGATCGAGTCGGCCTGGCATGCGGACCGGGGCGATTATCGCAAGCTTGTGCTGCCCGAGCGGGTAAGCCCGGCGGTGATCGACGACGGGCACGGATCGGCGGGATCGCTGGAGCTGCCCGGCGTGCACATCGTCGATCTGCGGAACGAGTTGAAGGTTGGCCACCTTTCCCTGTTGAGCCGGGAGCTGCAGGAAAACATCGCCGGAAGCCTGCACCGCGAGGAACAGGCGATCCTGTTGCTGAACCGGCGTGGACAGTCGACCGTGGTTCTGTGCCGCGCCTGCGGAAATCGGCTGATTTGCCCGTACTGCGATATTCCCATGGTATTTCACCGGGACCGCCAAATCCTGATCTGCCATCGTTGCAACTACCAGGTTGCGCCGCCTCATCGATGCCCCGACTGTTTCGGCCAGCTCGACTACTTCGGCGCGGGCACCCAGCGAGTGGAGGAGGAGGTGCGGCGACTCTATTCTGGGGCAACGGTCTTGCGTTGGGACCAGGACAGCGTGCGAAGCCAGGGCGGCTACGAATCGATGCTGCACCGGGTGGAGCGGCGCGAGGTGGACGTGGTGGTGGGGACACAGATGGTGGCGAAAGGGTTCGATCTGCCCGGTGTGACGACAATCGGGGTGATAAGCGCGGATACGCTGGTGCATCTCCCAGACTTTCGCGGACCCGAGCGCACCTTCCAGCTCCTGACCCAGGTGGCGGGCCGGGCCGGGCGGCGCGGTCCTGGAAGCCGGGTGGTGATCCAGACCTACACGCCGAGGCATTACGCGATCCTGGCGGCGGCTGATCATGATTACGATACGTTCTACGCGGCGGAGATCGCCTTTCGAGAGCAGCACCAGTTTCCACCGTTCACCCGGCTGATCCGGTACGTGGTTAGGCGTGACAAGGAGGGACAGGCGGCGCTGGACGCGGAGAACATGGCGCGCGAGGTCGCCCGGCATGCTCGGCGGACCGGTGCGGTCATCGACATCCTCGGCCCGACGCCTGCGTTCGCGGCGCGGGTCCGGGGGAAATACCAGTGGCAGTTCGTAGTGCGGACGCAGGAGATGGAGACATTGCTGGACGATCTGCCAACCGCGCCGGGCTGGGTGGTGGATGTCGACCCACAGGGTATGATTTAACGAGGATGACCAACCGGTATCGGCTCGGTCCGTTTGCTGAGGAGTGCTGAACCAATGGCCGTAATGGAGATTTTGATAGACGGCGATGCGCGTCTTCGCGAACGCGCCCAGAAGATACGGCAGGCAGACAACGAGCTGCGACGGATCGCGGAAGACATGTGGGAAACGATGGAAGACGCGGACGGTGTGGGACTGGCCGGTCCTCAGGTCGGGGTGATGCGCCGGATCATCACGGTGCATGTCGCGGCGGGTATGGACGAAGAAGATGACCCGGAATACCGGTACACGTTGGTCAATCCCGAAGTTGTCAGGGGGTATGGCGAGCAGGCCGGGCTCGAAGGTTGCCTCAGCATTCCTGGCTGGGCGGGAGAAGTGATCCGCTATGACAGCGTTACCGTGAAGGCGATGGGGCTCGACAACAAGCCGTTGCGGATCAAGGCGAATGGATACCTGGCGAGAGTGTTGCAACACGAAATCGACCATTTGGATGGTGTGATGTTCACCGACCGGATGGCTGAGGATGCCAAACTCTACAGTGTGGACGACCTGGAAACCGACGATGCCACGATGTTGTCACATGCCGGCGGCTCGAACGGCGATACGATGCCCGTTTGATCACACGGGCATCCGCCGCGAGTATCTGCCTTCGAGTCCGCGGCCCTGCCACATCATGCGCCTGATTTCGTTGTGTCGACGCTGCAGACTATGCACCTGAAACTCGGATGAGTCAGGCAGGTTCGACGGAGACAGCTGGTGGATTGATTCGCTGCTGCTCGCATTCGATGATGTGGCAGATGTCGGCCACGGCGTCACGCAGCTTGCGCGATTTGTTGAACACCACATAGTCGAATTCATCGGCACGATCCAGCTCTTCGCTGGATGTGTGGAAGCGGCGCTCGAGCGCCGCTTCGTCTTCCGTCTTCCGGCACTTCAGCCGGGCGTAGAGCTCTTCCATCGATTCAGGCGCGAGAAAGATTGAAATGGTCGGGTCAATCTTGTTCCGGAGCGTGGCGGCGCCCTTGACGTCGACCTTGATGATCACGTGTTGCCCGTTGGCCAAACCTTCGACGATCGGGCTACGTGGCACTCCGTAGAGGTTGTCGTAGACTTCCTCACTCTCGATGTATTCACCGGCATCGATCTGTCGCTGAAAGTCGTCCCGATCGAGGAAGCGGTAATGAACCCCTTCGATCTCGTTTTCTCGCATTGGGCGCGAAGTGGAGGTGACCACGTACCGGGCAGCGGGATGTGCTTTCTGGAGGTGCTCCAGCACCGAATCCTTCCCGACTCCGGATGGTCCGGAGATGATGAACACCCGAGGTGAACCGATGTTCCGCAGGCGACCTATATGCTCGTTGCCGTGGGCGAACATCTCCTGCAAGTCATCCTCCATGGTGCTGGTGGCGCTGGTCCACATTTGGCTGGACAATCGTCGTCTCCTCGGTTGGCAATGCGAAGCTCGCGATCGCGAATCGGCCATGTTGTGTGACGATAGTACGACGAAATGCCGGGGCTCGGTCAAATTATCAGAGGGATTCCGTGAATGTACGATGTTCTGACAACGGCGGCGATGGTCGAAGAGCTTCGCGAGCACATGCTCGATGGGCGGATTCAGAAGCTGGGTATGGTCGATGAGCTGACCGTCGCGGCCGAGGTCTACGCATCTGGCAAGCGGCAGGCGCTGGTCGCTAGTGCCGACTCCTCTCAAGCGAGATTGTACCGTGCATCGTCGCTGCCGTCGTTCGACACAAGTGTTGTTACGCCGTTCAGCCTGCAGCTGCGCAAGTATGTGCGGGGCGGATTCCTGATCGACATCGAACAGCCGCCACTCGAACGGGTGGTGCAGTTCACGTTCGCGCGGCGGATGCCCGATGAAGCATCCAAGCGCAAGAGTGATGCCGGGGACGAGGAACTCAGCGAAGACGACGAGGCGGACGATATCTGGGGACGACCGGATGTGGTCCGGGTGAAGCTGGTCGTCGAGATCATGGGCCGGCACAGCAACCTGATCCTGGTAGGTGAGGACGGCCTCGTGATGGAGAGCGCCAAGCGGGTGACGCCGTCGATGAGCCGGGTGCGCCCGATTCTGCCGAAGCGGGAGTACACGCCGCCGCCACCCCCAGACAAGCCCGATCCGCGGCGGCTGACTGGGCCGGGAGTCGAGATGATGCTGGCGAACGCGAAGGACACCGACAAGCTGCACCAGGTGTTTGTGCGAAGCCTGCGCGCAGTGAGCCCGCAGATGGCGCGAGAGTATGCCTTCAACCTTGGTGGCGGAGTGAACGCCAAAGTGGCCGAGATCAGCGGTGTCGACCATCAGGAGATCGCGCGTGAAGTTCGACGGTTGTTCGAGCCGATGATGCTCGGTGGCTGGCGGCCACATGTCTATGAACGCGACGGTGTGGTCACTGGCTATGCGCCGCTGCCGATGCGGCATTTGGCTGATTCCGGCGATGAGCGACAGGTGGAGACGATCTCGGAGGCGGTGGAAGCGTCACTGGAAGGCGCCGGGCAGGATGCACCGCGGGACCACGACCAGCTTCGAAATCGACTGATCAAGCAGATAGACGATGGTCGCGGACGCCTGGCGAACCGGTTGCGATCACTTGAGGAACAGCAGCGAAAGGCGGAGGAAGCGGACAGGCTGCGACACGCCGGGGAAACGATTTATGCGTGGTTGTGGATGATCGAGCCGGGACAATCGGTGCTGGAAGCGGAGGGGGAGGAGCCGATAGCGCTCGATCCGTCGCTGGATGCCAACGCCAACGCCCAGGAGTACTTCGAGCGGTACCGCAAGGCGCAGCGTGGTTTGGAGCAGGTTCCCGCCCGGATCGAAGCAGCCAGGGCGGAGGATCGCTACCTGGAGCAATTGCGCACGCAAGTGGAGCAGTCGCGGGGGTTCAACTCGCTCGAAGGATTGACGCAGGAGTTCGTCGACTACCTGGAGCAAAGTGGAAACACCGGCAAGCCCCAGGGACCAAAGGGCGCGAAGCCGAAAAAGCGATCGAAGTCAGGAAAGGGTGCGGCGCCGGACAACTATCGGAGCGCGAAGGGGCACATGATCCATGTGGGGCGGTCGGGCAAGCAGAACGATCAGGTGACCTTTTCGATTGCCGGGCCGGACGATACGTGGCTGCATGCGCGAGGCGTGCCGGGGTCGCATGTGATTGTGCGATGGGCGCAGCCGACCGAGGACGACGACCCCGAGACGATCGAAGCGGCGGCGGCGCTGGCGGGATGGTACAGCTCGGCGCGGCAGGGTGGCTCGGCGGAGATCGATGTCGCGCGGCGGAGGCATGTGCGGAAGATCTCGGGCGGTGGGCCGGGGATGGTGACCTATCGCAACGAGTACACGATCGCGGTGTCGCCTCAGGATGCGGAGGCGTTACGCGAGGCGGGGAAGATCGTATGATTGCCGCATGCGGGCGACCAATGGAACCATCGTCATTCTGAATGGCCTGCCACAGGTATCCTGACACTGTCGCTATTTGGGTGAGTCCCATGATCGGTTTTCGTCGGAATCACACGTCGTCGGGTGATTCGTGCAGGTATCGATGATCGGCACGGTGCGGCGGTTGTGGCCGCTGCGCGACCACCGGGCGGCATTCATCGCCTTGCGGCGATTCAGGCGGGGATCCGCCCCTACGTGATCGTCTGGTGTTCACCCGGACCTGGTATCACACATCGTCGGGTGATTCTGACTCCGTTGCCTTCTTCTCGGCCTCAGCGGCGGCGGGTTTGGCGGGCTCGGCGGCGTCGGCTGTGTCTGCTGTGCCTGCTGTGACGGAGCGTAGCGATGTCTTGGCAAAGATGGCCGAGATAATGATCCCGGCTTCATAGAGGATTACCAGCGGGATGGCGACGAAGGCGAGATTGATTGGGTCGGAAGTCGGAGTGATGATTGCTGAAGCCAGGACGATTCCCAAGTATGCGTACTTCCGCCATTTCCGCATGTTGGCGGGGGTAACGATGCCGATTTTGGCGAGCACGAACATGATCACAGGGAGCTGAAACGCAATTCCCAGCCCCATCATCAGCGCAAGGTAGAAGGAGACCGTTTCCTGAGCGTCGATATTCCAGTCAATGAAATCACTGAGGAACGTCGACAGAAAGTCCAATGCGCGAGGAATGGCGAAGAAGTAGGCGTATGCCACACCACCGATGAACAGGATCGACATGAACGGTAGCGCGGTAAAGAGTACTCGCTTCTCCTTGCGAGTGAGCCCGGGAGCCAGGAAAGCCACAATCTGATAGATAATATTCGGAAGGGTAATGCCAACAGCTACGTATAACGCAATTCTGAAGAATATGGTTATGGGGTCCGAAGGGCCTTTGATGTCCAGGCCTTCCGGCAGATTCGCTGCTTCGACGATCTGTGCGAGGATTGGCCTCACAAGAAGGGCGCCGATGATGAAGCCGGCGACGATGCCGTAGACCATCTTCTTGATGCGGCTGGTGAGCTCGACGAGGTGCTCCTGGAGTGTCATCTCCTCGAAGACGTCGGGTTCGTCTGGGTCGTAGCTGGGGAGGCGCGGAATATGGAACTTCCACGCGGGAACCTTGATCATGCGGGCCATTCGTCTGCTCCTTTCGTGGCCAGGTTCATGGTGTAACCCCGACGCGGGAAAGCGGCGCTTTCACACGCGAGGCCGACCAGGAAACGTCAGCGACGGTAGAGACGACCAGAATGGAACACACGGTTCGTCAGGGTTGTCCATAACGCGGTGGACGGGCAAGGGAGCGCGGTCTTCATTCGCACTCCCCCGTGCTGCCGGAGGTCGCACGCTGTTGCCACCGTCAGGAACCCTGGTGCTCGTTGATATACGAAACGGCGTCACCAACGGTTCGAATCTTCTCGGCGTCTTCGTCGCTGATCTCAACGTCGAATTCCTGCTCCATGGCCATGATGACCTCGACCAGGTCGAGCGAGTCGGCATTCAGGTCACCGATGAACTCGGCATTCTCCGTCACCTGATCCTCTTCGACGCCGAGGCGTTCCGCGACGATCCCTTGTACGCGTTCATGTACTGTAGCCAAGCCTGTTCCTCCCTTGTGGTCAGTCATCCGGGATGTCCGCCAGTCACCTGATGCGCTCCCCTGGTGACGACCGTCCCCTCTGTCAATGATACCCGCATTACACACAGAAATGACACCGATTTCGCGGTATCGCCGGTGCGCAGGCAGTTTATACCCGAGGATGATACACGACCGGACACTGCCCGGGGTAGTGCGATTGCCCGGAATTACTGATTTTCCGTCGTGTCGAGACGCCTGGATATCGTGCCAAGCACGCCATGCACGAACTTTCCGGAGTTATCGCCGCCATAGTCCTTGGCCAGCTCGATGGCTTCGTTGATGGCGACACGCACTGGCACCGTCTTGCGCTGGTTCATCAGCTCGTACACGGCAATCCTGAGGACATTCCGATCGACCACGGCGAGCTGGGCGACCGGAAACGCTGACGCGGCGTCGCCGATATAGCCGTCGACCACGTCAAGATTTCGGTTCACGCCGTCGATCAGGGTGCCCGCGTAATCGCGCACGATCGGTGGCACGTCATCCTCGTCGCGCACCCGGTCCCCCAGCTCCTCGATCGAGTGTTCGGTGAGGTCGTGCTCGTACAGTGTCTGAAGCGCCAGGATTCGGGCCTGGTGGCGCGTCGACGTGGCCGTGATCGATGCGTTGCCCGCAACCGGCGGCTTCTTTCGCTTCCGGCGACGCTTTTTACCACCGCCGCCGGTCTGGTTGGCGGCGGGTTGAGACTGTTGCCGGTCAGATGATACCGGCTGGTTCTCGTGCGGTTCGTTGGGCATGGAAGGAATGGTTCCTCGTTGGATT
>Ga0209176_10000052_pt1 | contig 33398 bp, 33 predicted proteins | sample NGEPer11B_FD_184511 | JGI IMG/M metagenome (GOLD analysis project Ga0209176, IMG submission 184511) | Arctic peat soil microbial communities from the Barrow Environmental Observatory site, Barrow, Alaska, USA - NGEE Permafrost305-11B... | ecosystem: Environmental > Terrestrial > Soil > Wetlands...
GCGGGGATCGGGATCGGTGCGGGTGAGACGACGTAACGTATCATGGTGCGGGGACAGGTCCATGATGAGATTCCTCCTGACTGCCGGTATCATCCTCCTGCACAAGAACTTTTGTCAATCTGCTTAGAGCGCGTTGCAATGAGGTTGACGTCCGTAGGGGCGGACCCGCGCAGCGGTTGTCCGCCCAGTGGTCGCGAAGCGGCCACAATAGGCGGTGGATGTCCTACCGAGTGGCATGCAATCATCCTGCAAATCGCTCTAAAACTCGCAGACTCGGGCTGAGATGCCCGAGTCCGCCCCACGAGACATCGAGGCGCGTAAGCATCCGTACAACCCGGCCGTCGATCGTGACACATCACCGACGACCCACCCGCGCATCTCAGCACGAAGTCGCAAGGAGACATGATGTCATCACCACGCGAACAGGGTACCGGCTGGTTTGCGATCGGCGCCGTCGCGACACTCGCGCTGATTGCCTTCGTGATCTATCTGCTGGCGTTCCGCTACGATGTGCCGCTCTACTGATCGCCGCCCTTGACCGCAAAGGCGCTCTGGTACACCCGGATCATCATCGTGCCCGGCTGATCGTTCCGACCCGGCGCGATCGAGATACCCGGCTTCTTTTCCTTCTGGGCATTGGCGATCACAACCACCATGCTCTTCAACGCTCGCAGCAGTATGGCGTCGTTGCGCTCTGAAAAGGCGTCCTTCACCTCGATCTCGCCGCGCTGCTTCACCACCACATGCTTGAAGAAATTCACCGGCGCGGGCAGTCCGGGACGATATACCCCGGCGCCTTCCGACGCATCGCGCAATGCCTGCCAGGTCGATGTGAAGGTCCCGGCGCTCTTCGCCTTCTCATCCGGAGGAACCGGCGTGGTCAGCAGGTCATGCCGGCCGACGACATCTTCGACCAGCTCGAACAATGGCTCATGGGCGTCGCTGAACAACTGGCTTCCCGCCTTCAGCACCAACGATCCGTTCGCCGTCATCGTCGCCGATGGGGATAGCACCTCGTTGTGCCCGCGTCCGGCATAGGCCACCATGCTGGCGACCTGCCCTCCGGCGAGATCGATGATGTGCAGCAGCTGGCCGTCCGATACCTCAATGGCCGCCGCCTCGCCACGGGCAAGCTGTTTCGCGGCGACGGCGCGTTGTCCCACCAGAACATTCGTCATGATTCAGGTACTTCCTCTTCTGAACGTGTACTGACACTTAAAAACCGGCGCCGCCATCGTCGCGCCTTCCCCGCCGAACGCAACACGCCAGGGAGACCGTGGACATGCAATGCGCGCCACTCGCGGATCGACCCCGCATGCCCCCTTGCAATCTCGCCTATTGTCGCAGCCCGAGCGCGTGGCAGTCCAATCGAAGTCGCCCACCACCCCGTTGATCCTGTATCGCGTAAACTCGGCAGTACTCATCGTCGCCGGCGCGCCGGAGACACTGGCCTGACGACCAACGCACGCGAGAGACCTGTTCTGGCCACCTCAGGGGGCTGCCGGTACCACCGGGAAGGAAGCTATCAGATGAATCGATGTACTGTTTGCGGAGCCACTTCACGTGAAGGCGCAAAGTTCTGCACCTCCTGCGGCGCCCGCCTTGGCGAGGAAAACGAGACGTCAACAGCCAGCGAAGGCGCCCGTACCGATTCCGATACCAGCGCCACGAGCTCCGACACCGCCGCCGAACCGATTGTCACGACTCCCGAGACGACACAGGAACCTGAGCCGGGACATGCCAGCACATCGACATCGTCGACCGCCGGCAATGATCATTACAGCTCCAGCTGGCCGGGAGCCGAATCCAGTCAGGACGACGACAACGAAAAGGAAGTCGAGGAACCAGCCACCGAGACGCCGGACAGCGCTACCGCCAGCGCCGCCCAGGAACCTCAAACCCCGGGTGATTCCATCGCCGAAACCTCCTGGCCGGAACCGTCCGGCGAGACGACCACGGACGATGATGGCGATGACGAATCCGACGCCGTGGAAGCCATCGCCACTCCAGCGCCAGCCACGGAGACCTCGGGCACAGGCGATGCGGACGACGAAGATCACCACGGCGCGTCGGATTGGGAAAGCTGGGCTCCAACTCCTTCGGCCCCAGCACCGAAATCGTCTGGCGGGTCCTTCGACGAGCATTTCGTCAAGCTGCACGCGTTGCTGGATGAGATGCGGCTCCGTTTGGAACGCACAACAAATCCCGCGACCCTGGCGGCCCGCAGTGTCGATCCAGATGAGCTCGCCGATCAGCTCGAACGCTGGTCCCGGGCGGTGCCCGACAGCGATGACCTGCTGGAGACCGTCAAGCAGGCGCGCCGATCACCGAAGGACATCGACGCGTTGAGGCAACTTGCGGATCACGCCGCGGACCTGGAGCTGCTGGTACGGCACTACCTGTCGATCACCGAAACATCCGACCAATGGGCCACCGACCTTCGCCGCGGCCGCGAGGAGCCGACCACCGAATCGTAATCGCCGGTCGCCGCCTCAACCGTTGCGGGGACTGGCCCGCGGAATGCCCGAGCCGCCCTCTCAGCCCGCGGCCGGGACGAACGGCAACAGGTCCCGCGTCTGGATCATCTGAATCCATCGATTTGGGATATCACTGGTGAAATCGACCGCAACCACCGACGGATCGTCTTCATGAACACGCGAATCTTCGAGGCGCATGAGCTCGGCATAAGACTCCCCGCTGAACGGCGAGTCCAGTTTCCGCCAGCGTTGGGCGATAGCTTCCGCTTCGCGCTCCGCTGACGCCGGGTCGCCGTATCGAATCCGCGCTTCTACCTGAGCCGGGACCCCGCTCACCACCGAAACGGGAGTGGCCTCTGGCGTCCCCTCCCCGACCAGCGACAACGGCTTGCTCGCCGATCCCGCTCGCACACCGAAGGCAAGATAGTCGATCTCAGCCGCGCTGGCCGGGCCCGGTGTGCCGAGCCCTTCGGGTGTCAGGCGAGCCTGAGGCTGCACGAAACTCGCGGAAACCGGGATCAGCCCGACCGTGTCGTGAGAAAACAGCGCCGCGATGCTCGGCCAGATACCCTGCTCGGCCATTGACGGGGCCAGCCCAGCCGCTGCCTGCGTGACCTCCTGGATCATCGGCTCCCGCTGGGCAAACACCAACACACCGTCCCGCACGACTGCGTGGTTCATGGTGCCGACACCGAGTCGACCGACCATGCTTTCCAGGTTGAGCTCGTCACCGACCGTCCAGTAGCCCCCACCGGCATCCTGCTGGACCTGCTCATACCCGCTCGCCTCCAGCGCGGTTACGATTGAGGCGACATCGAAGTCCGCCATGAAAATCGACATGACATTCGGAGGCGCATTCAACGTGATGGCCTGTTGCACGCCAAAGGGATTGAACCCGAACGTCTCAAACCATTCCGGCATCATCCCCTTCACAAACGCCTGCGACGCAAGGGGCAGAGCCAGGCTGGCCTCGTAGAACCCCGCCGGCAGGTCGGCGGAAGCAGTGTTCGGATCAGCCATCTCGACGCCAACCGCACCCATCTGGCGGGCAAGGTCGGCATAATAGAACGCCAGCGGCGCATCCACCGTCAGCTCCCTGGCGGGCGCCACTGCCAGCAACGCGCCGATGCGCTCCACAAATGGGAGCAGGCCATCGTCGACCGGCGTGGCCTCTTGCGCGGCCCGCGCGGTCTGCGCGCCAAGGGCCAGTCCGGCGGAGCCGGCGAGAAATCCACGACGCGTGAGACGGGACAGGTGAAGACGAGCGTGATGATCACGTCGATTCATGCAAGAGCTCCTTTGGTTTCATGTCGCGCGATGTCATGATTCCGCGAATCCGTCGTTCATTCATTCGGGCAAATGCATGGACCAGCTCTCACTCCTCCGCCGACCAGTTCAGCGGCTCCAGGTCACGATCCTCGATCATCCGCGACCATGGCGCCGGTGACCCCGTGCGAGAGATCACCACCTCGATCATGTCCCTGTCAGCGCCCACCAGCTCGACGGATTCGAGACGATAGCGATCAGCCCAGTCCGCCTGCTTCTCGGCCCTGGCTTTCACAACCGGCGGGACTGACGCCAGGTCGTCGGGCTCGCCGTCATACAGCATGACCGCCCGCATGCGAGTCGCGGTCGGATCATCCTCGCCGGGGACAACACCAAACAGCACCATTTCCACCTCCGGCAGCGGCGCGTTGGCGAGCGGCGTCGCCACCGCTGTCCCCTCAGACGCATCCGGTTCATCATCGGTTCCGGATGCCGGCACTTCGAGGATTGTGCCGTCGGCGAGGATCGCCGTCACCGGAAATCCCGATGGCTCCCACAGCGCGACGGCCTGTTCCAGGTCATCATGAGCAAGCAACGGCGCGGCATCCCCATTCGCAACCCGCAGGAAGTCCACCATCCCGGATTGCCGGGCGGACGCAACGATCATGTCGTCCCCAATCACCATGATGTTGTTGAGCAACCCGAGCGCGGGCCGGCTGGCTGGCGCGGACAGGTCGATCCTGTCACCAGGGAACAGCGACCAGATGGTGGTCTCCTCAACCTCAACCGCAAAATAACCGTTCCGAACCCATGTGTCATACAGGTTGTCAGGCTCAAAGTCGCCGCGCATGATCACGATCTGGTCCGGAGCGTGCCCGATCGTGATCACCTGCTGCACATCGCGGACGCTGAATCCGTAGATATTGCGCCAATCGTCGGACAAACCGCGCGTGCGCAACACGCCGGGAAGCTCGAGCGGTGCCATTGCCGCTTCCAGCTCCGCGGCCTCCGCCGTCGCCGGATCGACACCGATCAGTGCAAACCATGTGGCCAAATCCGCCCAGGTTGCTTCGATCGGCAGCCCGGTGTCGTCATCGTCGATCCGATCGGGCGCCAGCGCGAGCATCCCCGGCAGCGAACCCGATGGATACTCGGGCTCGTCATCAACCGGCGTGGCGATCGCTGTTGGGGTCGCCGGCGCCACCGTCGGCGTCGCGATCGGAAGATCGGTCGGAGCAGGTTGCGGATCAGCCGGGTCGAACTCACCAGTCAGGAACAGGACGGTCACGATGACGACACCGATCACGATCACGCCCATCGCACCGATCACCAACGAAGCGAGCCGGCGGCGGGCGCGGTCCCGGATCGAGCCCAGAAGAGGACGGTCCCCCTGTGCCATCAGGACTCTTTGGCATCCGTGGAGACCAGCGACCGGGTGTCGAGCGCCATTCGCGACTGATACGGCCCGATCGAGCGATACGCCGTCGAGACGCTCGCCCCGGCGTGAATCCGCTGGATCGCTTCACCCAGGATCGCCGCCACCGAGATGATCGTCAGCCGATCAAACAGCTTCTCCACCGGCAGGGGCACAGTATTCGTCACGACCACTTCCCGGATGACGCTCGACTTCAGGCGCTCCACCGCCGGACCGCTGAAGACGGGATGAATGCAGGTTGCGAAGACTTCGGCGGCGCCTTGCTCAACACAGACATCGGCGGCATGGCAGATGGAGCCAGCGGTGTCGATCTCGTCGTCGACGATCACCACCTGGCAGTCATCGACCTCCCCGATCAGGTTGAGCACCTCGCTCTTGTCCTGGTTACCGATGCGTCGCTTTTCGATGATCGCCAGCGGCGCGTCCAGGATTTCCGCAAAGTTCCGAGCCCGTTTGGTATTACCGAGATCCGGCGAGACCACCACCGGCTTCCGCAACCGCTTTTCCACGAAATACTGCGCGCTGAGAAACATCGCGCTCAGCTCGTCCACCGGAATGTCGAAGAATCCCTGGATTTGACCGGCATGGAGATCGACCGTCAGCACCCGATCCGCTCCGGCCTGCACGATCAACGTCGCCACCAGCCGCGCCGTGATCGGCACCCGAGGCTGGTCCTTCTTGTCGGTGCGGCCATACCCATAGTACGGAATCACGGCGGTGATGCGACCGGCGGAGGCCCGCTTCAACGTGTCGATCATGATCAGCATTTCCATGATCGAGTCGTTGACGGGATCGGAAAAGGATTGCACCACAAACACGTCGTGCTGCCGGACACTTTCGCCAATACGTACAAACGTATTATCGTTCGAAAACTTGAACACCTCGGCCCGCCCGAGTGGCAGGCCAACGTATTCGCAGATTTGCTCGACAAGCGTGGGGTTGGAGTTGCCGCTGAAAATCGTGATCTCGTCGTAGCCTCCGCTCACTCCGGTCTGCTCCTTGGCTTGAGTCGATGCGGGCCGTTCGGCGACCCCGTCAAATGGCGCCCGGTTGGCGTTACGCGTCAACCACGCCCAGCTGTGCCAGAGCCGCCCGCGCCGCCTCCTGCTGCGCCTCACGCTTGCTCCTGCCCTGGCCTTCGCCGAGCAGCTCTTCGCGGACCTTCACCACCACGGTGAACTCTCGCGCGTGATCTGGACCGGACGTGGCGATGGTTTCATAATCCGGGCCGATGCGGTCGCGCTCCTGCAGGACTTCCTGCAAGCGCCCCTTCGGATTCGCCATGGCTTCCTGCCGCAGGATCTCGTCCAGGTCGCGCTCCAGGTAGCCAAGCACGAATTGCTCCGCCGCCGCGCGTCCCTGATCCAGGTGGATCGCGCCAACCAGCGCTTCGAACGCGCCGGCCAGCATCCGGTCGCGGACACCTTCCGTCACCTGCTCGCCCGTGCCGAGATACAGGCAATCGGGCACATCGAGCTCGCGGGACCAACGCACCAGGGTTTCAGCCCGCACCGCCGCCACTCGCCTCCGGGTGAGCTGGCCTTCGTCCGCCTCCGTGTCCCGGTTATAGAGATATTCGGCCGTGATCGCACCGAGCATGGCATCACCGAGGAACTCGAGCCGTTCGTTGCTCTGCATGATCGCGGGCACATGATCGAGCATCAGCCAGTCGTGCAGGACCGACCGGTGCGTCAACGCCTGTCGCAACAGGAGCGGATTCCCAAATGACACATTCAGGCGGTCCGCAAGTCGCGCTTCCAGGGCGGGGTCTGGCATGCGAAACGGCGTTGGTGTCCGATTGCGGCTCGCACGCGTTTCAGACTGGTCGGACGGTGCCATAGTTCCACTCACGATGTCATGTCGCTCCATTGCGCGTCTCGAAAAGATCTTCCAGGTGCTGACCATTCGCCGTGGCGAGCCGCCCGAGGCGATCCCAGTCGACCGCGATCACGTAGGCATATTGATGATCACCAACCTCGCGCGAATGCGACGAGGCCAGGTCGAACCGCACCAGGAACCGGATCAGGGCCGACGCCATCTCGTTTTCCTCCGGCTTGCGGTCGTCCAGGGTCAGCTCGACGCCGCCGCGCCGGGATCGATCCCAGGCGCGCTGCAACCCCTTGGCAAATGCGTCGGCCTGGGCATCAGCGGATGCGCGCTCGCGGGTGACCGCCGCCACCTTTCCGGCTTCCAGCTTTGCGCCCGCAACCTGCGCGCCGGCCTCGCGCTCGACGGCGCGCTTCTCGTCGGCGGCGGCGTAGCTGGAGACGATACTGGAGAGTAATTGGCGAATTTCGCGACTCACAATGCGGCCTCCCGCCGTGGACCCGGCTCGGGTCGCTTCATCACCGTACGATTATACGGTGCATTCGACGCCGGACACGGGTGAATGGCCACGCTTCCCCAACTGTCGTGAACGCCGCCTTCCAGACGCCCACCGTGACCGTGAACGCTTCGCGCCATGCCCCTCACATCGCCCGGGTCCGCCAGGGGCTTGCAGATGGCAACCCAAGGCAGCAGGCCAATGCTGTACGCGACGGAGACACCCTCGCGGCCCTTCACGGCGATATTGCGACGTCTGGGCGACGGTGCTACAATCTGTAAACTCAAGATTTCGCGGCATCGCTTGCGTACATGTCCGCCCAACCCGGTGGTTAAAGGCGCGTAGGCGGACCTATTCGCGGCACGTCGCAGGAGTCCAAAACCGCAGCTTCCTTATTGGTGCTGCAGGGAGGAATACACACCCCTATCACACCGGTCGGCATGTCACGACACGTCAGGAGTTGCCCCATGAATCGAATCGACAACCGTGAACCTCAGGTCCGGAAGGCTCAACGACAGCCGCTTTCTCGCAGGACGGCCGTCAAGGCCGGCGCGGCGGGACTGGCTGGGGCCACGCTCGCCAGCACGGCGGTTCACGCGGGCAGTCGACAGGATTCGGGTTGGCAGGGCGAGATCACCTTCTACGCCCAGGCCTATACGCCCAACTCCACGCTGCCCAATGCCAACCAGCTGACGGCCTTCCAGGAGGTCGCGGACGCCTATCAGGCAGATCATCCTGGCATCACGATCACGTTCATCGACGAGGAGTTCAACGAATATCTGCAGACGGTCCGGGTCAAGGCCGCCGGTGGCGAGCTTTTCGACATTCTCTGGCTACAGAGCGGTCAGGTGAACGGCGCGCTGCCCGCCGGCATCGCGCGTGACCTCACCGAGGACTTCAACGCGCCCAACCCGTACATCGAAGGGAACACGGCGTGGAAGGACGCCATGAACCCCACGGTCATCGCCTACACGACTGCGCCGTCCGGCGCGATCTATGTTGTCGATGGCGATTTCGTCGGTACCGCGTTCTTCTACAACACGGCGCTCTTCACCCAGGCGGGGATCGACACCCCGCCGACCTCGTGGACCGAGCTCATGGAGGCGGCGCAGAAGCTGAGTGATGCCGGCATCACCGTCTGCGAGGGCTCCTGGGATCCATCCTGGTTCGGCCGCCACTTTCTGTCCGACTTCTACTCGCCCGAATATGCAGCCATCACGGGCTGCGACGAAAGCCCGGGCATGTCTCCGCAGGATGAGGCAGCCGCCATCAACAACGGGCTGCTCTCGAGCGACGACCCGCGCTTCATGGCGTGGTGGCCATTCTTCAAGGCATTCACCGATCTCTGGTCACAGGAGTACATGGCGCAGGAAATCTCTGTCGTCAACACCGAGACACAGCAGAACTTCGCCGCTGGCGAGGTTGCAATGATGTATCACGGCAGCTGGGTGCCGCGGAATCTGGAGACGATGGGGATCGAGTTCGAGCTCGGCTCGTTCAGCTTCCCGATGTTGACGAAGGACGATATCGAGTATGCCACCGGCACGGATGTCTCCGCCGTCGTCGGTGGGCCGAACGCCGCATTCCAGTACGCCATGTCGACAAAGGAGTCGAACAAGACGCTTGAGGAAGAGGGCAAGGAAGCCGCCGTTCTCGACTTTCTTCAGTACATCGGCACGCCGGAGGTCATCGAGAAGGTCGTGAACGAGCTCGGCAGCTTCGCGCCCACCTGGCCGGGCACAACGCCGGTACCAGGGCTCGAGACATTCGCCGAGCAGGCGAACGAGGGACTCGAGGTCATCCAGCTTGGCAATTCGAGCGCCAAGCTTCTGCCCAGCTGGCAGAAGATCTTCGGGCTCTTCCTTTCTGGCAACCTGGAGCTGGACGCGGCAACCAACCAGTTTCAGACGGAGCTGGATCGGGCTGTGCAGGACTACCAGCGCGCCAATCCGGATATCGATCTCTCCGCGTGTGGCGCCGAGTAACCGCATGCTCGTCGGGCATTGAGCTCGATTGGCCGAGACGTGGCGTGGACGAGCTCCATGTCGCGCCCGGTTGGTCGGGCAATCGCCCATCTCCTGCGTGGAAATGTCTTCATGGCCTCACGTGGAATGATCACCGCTCGATCAGAAGCGGCCGGGACGGTGTCGTCGCGCAGGCGCGACCGATGGAACCGATACTTGGCCGCCTACCTGATGGTGCTCCCAACCTTCGCCTTCATCGGGTACTTCCTCTACTACCCGGCCTATCGTGCGCTCACCGGCGGGTTCACCCACTGGGACGGATTCAACGACCCGGTGTGGGCCGGGCTTGATAACTTCCGGCGCGCCGCCGACGACATCATTTTTCACACCGCGATCAAGAACAACCTGATCTGGGCGGCGATCGAAATCGTCCTCATGGTGATCCCTGCCTTCATTATCGCCGCCCTCATCTTTCATGTCGCAAACGACCGGGCACGCTACATCTACCGCTCCGTCTTCGTCATCCCAATCATCATTCCGACGATTGTCACCATCCTGCTGTGGCGCTACTTCTACGAGGGTGACGGGCTGATCAATGTCATCCTCCAGCGGCTCGGCCTGGACGCCCTGACGCGGTTCTGGATCGGTGACCCGGATATCGCCCTGTATGCGCTCGCGCTCATGGGATTCCCATGGGTCAACGCCTTCAACATGCTGATCTTCTACGCGGGCTTGCAGAACATCCCCTCGGAGGTCATGGAAGCGGCGGAGCTCGACGGCGCCACTGGACTTCGCCGATTGTTCACCATCGAGATACCGATGGTTGCCTCCCAGTTCAAGCTCCTCCTGATACTCGCCATTATCAACAGCGGCCAGAACATCGTGACACCCCTCGTGATGACCCGGGGAGGCCCTGGTTACGCAACCTATACCGTTTCCTACTATATGTACGAATCGGCAGTGGATTACGGCGAGTTCGGCTACAGTATGGCGATCGCGCTCATGCTCTTCGTCGTACTCATTGGTCTGACTGCCCTCAGTCAGCTCATCAACCGCGACTGAGCAGCTCCAGCCTGTCGCTCCAAGGGAAGAAAGGCTCCCCCATGGCTCGCGCTTCCACCACACTGCGCCACATGATCCTCGTTGCCGTAGCGCTGCTCGCGCTCTTTCCACTCGCGCTCCTGCTGCTCAACTCGGTCAAGACCGAGCTGGAGTTCTCGAAGAGCCCGCTGGGACTTCCCTCCACCTTCACCTGGCACAACTTCTCCGAGGCGTTCGACTACGTCATCCGGCCCATTTTCAACTCGGTCGTGATCGTGACCGCCAGTGTGCTCGGCATCGTGTCGATCGCCGCCATGAGCGCATATGCCTTCACCTTCATTCGCTTCCCGCTGCGGCGATTCCTGTTCGTGATGGTCTTCGTGTTGCTGCTCATCCCCGCCGTCCTGACCTTGATCCCGCTCTATCTCCAAATCAAACGCCTCGATTTCTTCGGAATCTCAGACAGCTGGGGCGGGCTGATCCTGCCGTACATCGCCGGCGGTCAGGCGTTCTCCATCTTTGTCCTGCGCACCTTTTTTGGCAGCATCCCACAAGATCTCGTCGATGCCGCCCGCGTGGACGGCGCGAGCGAGTGGCACATCCTCGGCAAGATCGTTGTGCCGCTCTCGATCCCGGTGCTCGTCAGCGTGCTGGTGATCAACGTCGTGCCGATCTGGAACGACTACCTGCTGCCGTCGCTGCTGCTCTCCGAAAAGTACCGGACACTTCCGATCGCCCTCGTCAGCCTGCAGGGAAACGCACAGACCCATTCCTCGTCGCAGTTTGGCATCCTCATGGCGGCATATGTGATCGCCTGCATTCCGCTGGCGATCCTGTTCACCTTCCTCATGCGCTACTACGTCCAGGGCCTTACCAGCGGCGCGCTCAAGCTCTAGTCACCGACAGGATCGACTCGCCGCCATCATGCGACTGGAGTGAACCCGAGTGACAGCCGGATACGACGAACGGACAGTGACCACCACCATCGACCATGTTTTCGATGCCTTCCGGATCGCGCAGCCCGAGTTCTCACCGTGTCCCCTCTGGTGGTGGAGCGGGGATACACTCGAGCCCGAGCGCCTGAAACGACAGATGGAACGTTATCGCGACGGTGGCATCTGGAACCTGGTCGTCATCAATCTTGCGCCGAGTGGGCCACTTTACGGACACTTTGCCGACGATCCGCCGTTCATGTCCGACCGGTGGTGGGAGATGTTCCTGGCCGTCTGCGCGCATGCCCGCCAGCTTGGCATGCGCATCTGGTTCTATGACCAGATCGGGTTTTCTGGCGCCAACATCCAGGGGCAGCTTATCGCCCAGCATTCAAGCTATGTCGGCCAAACGATCGACCGCGTCACGGTCAACGGCGACGGCTCGGCCATGCTTGCCTGTCCGCAAGGCGGTACCCCGTTGATCGCGACGCTCCGGCCACTGGGCGAGGACGGATCACCTGTTGGTCCGCCCCAACCGGTACCAATCATCGACGGCGCCGCGCGCTGGAGCGGTGCGGGCAAGGCTCGCCTGAGCCTGTGCTTTTCCTCGCCAGGCGGGTTCGACTATTTCAACGTTGACGCCTGCGCCGCGCTGATCGACGCGATTCACGGCGAGTTCGAGCGCCACGCCGGCGACTATTTTCACGATGTCATCGCAGGAACGTCCCAGGATGAGCTGCCCCCGATGCCGCGATGGAGCACGCAGCTCGCACGTGAGTTCGAGCGCATCCACGGGTACGACCTCGTTCCATTGCTCGATGGCCTCTGGGAGGATATCGATGGCCTGGAGGAGCGTGTCAGGCGCGACTACCATGCCACCCGCGCGTCCCTCGCCGAGCGCGCCATTTTCAAACCCCTCTTCGACTGGCATGACCAGCGCGGGATGATCGCGGGGGTCGATCAGCAGAATCCCGCACGCGCCGGCGATCCCGAGGGCGGCGTACGCATTTACGCGGACTACATGAAGACCCATCGATGGTACGGGGCTCCTGGCTCTGACCACCACGGCGAAGCCAAGATCCACTCATCGCTTGCGCACCTTTACGGTCGCGATCGCGTGTGGCTGGAAGCGTTCCACACGTCCGGCTGGGGTGGCACGCTTGAGGAGACCTTCGACTGGCTGCTGCCATGGCTGCGCGGCGGAGTCACGCTGTACAATCCCCACGCCACCTACTACGGCACGCGGGGCGGCTGGTTCGAATGGGCGCCACCGTCGACCGACTGGCGGCAGCCATACTGGAGTCACTACCGGATCTTCGCGGACGCCGTGGGCCGCCTTTCATGGCTGCTCGGCTCAGGCGTGCATGCATGTGATGTCGGCCTGGTCTATCCAACCGCGACAATCCAGGCTGGTCTCGGGCTTGACGGCACACGTTCGACGGATGCCCGAACAGCGCATGACATCTATCTCTCGCTCGTGGGCCGCATGGTCTGGTTCAACCAGCACACCGGCGTGCTCGACGCGATCGGCGTGGACTACGACATCCTCGACGACGACTCGATCGCTTCCGGAACGACAGACGAGGGGCTCCTGCACATCGCCGACGAGTCATACCGAACGGTTGTCCTCCCGTCCTGCTCCGTGCTCGACCGCGCTACCGCGGAGGCGCTTGTCCGCTTTGTCGAAGCTGACGGCGAGGTGTTGGTTCTCGGTCGCCCGCCGTCCCGGCTCACCGGTGGCCCCGACGATCAGGACCGGCTGATCGATCGACTTGTCACGCGCTGCACCCTCACCAACGAAGCGGGCCTTCAGGAGCGGCTCGCCGGTCACGATACCCTCGTCAGCGCTCCTGTGCCGACGCTGGTCCGACGGCTCGATAAGCTCACGGTGGTGTTTGTGCCCGGAGTCTTCCCCGGCGCGAGCGAGATAACGGGCTGGCCGATTGCGACCATCGATTTCGATCGATCCAGATATGCTGACACCATGACGATCCGGGTGCGCGGCGTGCATGGCGCCCCGCAACTGTGGGATCCGTTTCGTGGCACCCGGTCAAGCATTCCCGCTTCGCGCTGCCATTCGGTGCCAGATGGTGTGGAAGTCGACGTGCCGCTCGACGGCGCTCCGTGCGCCGTGCTGGTCTGGGGAGCCAATGTCGACGCGGAGCCAACACCCGACATGGCGTCCGCCCACGTCATCGCGAACCTGGATGGCACCTGGGAAGTTGAGCTGGTTCCGACGATGGATAACCAGTGGGGTGACTTCACCTACCCTGCCTCCACCGAGCCAATCCCGGTACAGCAGTGGACGTTCGAGCGTCCAGACGTCGACGATGTTGTGACCGCGACGTTTGGTCCACGTGCCCGATGGACAGGGCCCGGTGCGCCAGAAGAGCTCCTGGCGTCCGACCTTGCAATGAGCGGGGAGATGGCATCGTGGTCGCTCTCTCGCGGCATCCACAAGGACCCTTTGCACCATTTCCGCCTCGGCGCGGCGGGGCACGTGGCTGAGGAATTCATGGACTTCGGCCCTGTGCAGACGGATCAGGCAGTGCGTGTACGCTCGTACTTCGACCTGGGCGAGGTGGACGGTTACGAAGGCTGGCTCGTCGTCGGAGCGGCAGCGGAAAAGCGGCTGTGGATCGACGGAACCGAGTTGTCCGTCGATGCCGATGAGCATGCCCGATACCAGACAGCGGTGGCCGTGACGCTCGGACCGGGCGTTCACTCGGTCGATCTCTTGCTAACCGCGCGGCATGAGCTCAGGTTGCGGGCGTGGTTCGCGCTCGTCTCCGATCTCGAATCGTTCCGCCGGCCGGATCGCCTGACGGTGCTGGATGGTGCCAGGCCAGGCAGCTCGGTGCGCTTCGAGCGCCCATTCACCATCGACGGCGATGTGCGTTCGGCCCGCCTCCAGATCGGGACACGCGGTCCTGCCCGCGTCCACCTCGATAATCGGGAAATCGGGCGACAGGGTGGATTCCTGCCCTACGGCGACGGCTCCGCCACCCAGCGATACGATGTCACGGATCTCCTCTCACCTGGCGACCATGTGCTTGCGGTGACGATTGAAGACGCGGCGATCCCGATCACGCTGGTGGTCGATGGGGTCATGGCCTTCGATGAAGCGGCATCGCCGGAGCTTTGGTTGATGACCGACCGTTCGTGGACCGCGGCGCGAGACGGCGTGCCGGTCGATCCCATTGTGGAGCGGCGTCCAGTTGGCGATCCCCAGTTAACGCACCTCCGCCAGCGGCCGCATCCGCTGCCAGGAGCCTCGTGGCTCGAAGGTGATCGTGCTGATTCTGGCGTGGTACGACCGACCGCATGGTTCACTGATGCGGTTACATCCGCCGTGCACTTGCGCTGTACGATCCCGCCCGGCGCGACAGAGGCTCTTATTCCGGTGGTGGGCAGGGCATCTGCGTGGCTCGAAGGTGAGCCCATCGGTGATGTCGCCAGCGACCCGGAAACGACATGGACCGTGTCGCTTCCGAATCCGGAGCGATCCACCCGCATCCTCGAGCTCACTATCGAAACCGTGCCTGGATACAGCGGCGGCGCCGTGTTGACCGGGCCGATCGAGTACACCGTCGGTCCGGGACACATGGCGCTCGGGAACTGGGCTGAGCAGGGACTCGCCGATTACAGCGGCATTGTCACCTACCGCCAGCGTATCCCGACCCCTGAGACACCGGAGGGAGACACCATCTGGCTCGATCTCGGGCACATCCGCGGGTCTGCCGCGGTATCGATAGACGGTCGGGATGTGCTGGCGCTCGTCGCAGGACCGTTCCGCGTCGAAGTGACCGAGCATGTTCGTCGCGCCGGCAGCACGATGTCCATCGAGATCGATATCGCGAACACGCTTGGCCCGTACCTCGATGCGACCAGTCCCACACCCTTCGTGCTGGCGGGACAGACGGTGTCTGGACTCTTCGGACCGGTCTGCCTGCTCCACGTGCCGCGGACGCAGTAAGCACCGATCAGGACATGGTCGTGCGACGGATGGACCGGCATGCGACCGGCGTTACACGTGCCACGCCGGACCAGCGCGAGGCGGGCGCAGATGCCGCCGAGCGAGCGGCCCAATACGGCGGTGCAGACCCACTGCCTGCGGTCCGGACGCAGCGATCACATGGCATCAGTCGGCACGATTGAGCAACTTCGTACTATCCTTTTAGCTGACGTTATCCGTCAACCGGTGCCCGGAACCGTATCCGCCGTCATGGATGCGAGCCTCCGTCGCGCGCCAACACACCCGGGAGTTTCTCCGCAACATGAGCCAGTTTCTCGACCTGATCAAAACCCGCCCCGTCATCTATGACGGCTCGATGGGCGCGACCATCCTCAACCTTGGCCTCACGCCCGACGACTACGGCGGACAGGCCACCGAGGGCTACAACGACTACCTCTCCGTCGTGAAGCCGGACCTGGTCGAGACGATCCACGCCTCCTTCCTCGACGTTGGCGCGGACGTGATCGAAACCAACACCTTCGGCAGCAGCGTGATCAAGGCGGAGGAGTACGGGCTCGGCGATCAGGCCTACGATATCAACAAGGCGTCGGCATCACTCGCCCGCCGTGTCGCCGATGATTACAGCACCGGCAGCCGCCCGCGCTTCGTCGTGGGCTCGATCGGCCCCTCCGGATTGCTTCCCGCCTCAGAAGACCCCATGCTCGGGCAACAGCGCTTCCGGGAGGTCGTCGATCTCTTCGTACCGCAGGTGCGCGGGCTGATCGATGGCGGCGTTGATGCGCTGATCGTCGAAACCGTGCAGGACATCCTCGAGCTCAAGGCGACCATCTTCGCCGCGCGCCAGGTCTTCGAGGAAACCGGCAAGAAAGTGCCGATCCAGGCGTCGATCACCCTCATGCCCTCCGGCGGCATGCTGCTCGGCACCGACATCGCCGCCGCGCTCAACATCCTCGAACATCTCGATGTCGACATCATCGGGCTCAACTGCTCGACCGGTCCCGACTACATGCGCGAGCCAGCCCGCTACCTCGGTGAGTACAGCACGAAGCCGGTGTCGATCATCCCGAACGCCGGACTCCCCGAAAACGTCAACGGCATCGCCGTCTTCCCGATGCAGCCCGAGCCGTTCGCCCGCGACCTGCGCGACATGGTGGAGAGCTTCGGTGTCGGCATTGTCGGCGGCTGCTGCGGCACCACCCCGGACCACATCGACCAGATCGTGAAGGCGGTCACCGGCCTTCCTGTGACCTCGCGCCCGAGCACGCCCCGCAACCAGGTCGCCAGCATGATCAAGGCGGTCGATCTCGCCCAGGAGCCCGCGCCAACCATCATCGGCGAGCGCGTCAACACCCTTGGCTCGCGCAAGGTCAAGCGCCTGATCATCGCTGACGACCTCGACGGCGTGCTCAATGTCGCCGTCGGGCAGATGGAGGAAGGCGCGCATCTGCTCGATGTCAGCATGGCGCTGACCGAGCGCACCGACGAGAAAGACGTCATGCGCCGGATGGTCAAGAAGCTGGCGCTCACCGTCGAAGGGCCGCTCGTGATCGACACCACCGAAGCGAATGTGGTGCAGGACGCCCTGGAGCAGTATCCCGGTCGCGCGATCATCAACTCGATCAACATGGAAAACGGTCGTGAGCGCATCGAAAACGTGATGCCGCTGGCGATGGCGCACGGCGCGGCGATGATCGCCCTCACCATCGATGAGGAGGGCATGGCCAAAACGCGGGAGCGCAAGCTCGAAGTCGCGAAGGCCATTCACACGATCGTGACCGGGGAATATGGCCTTGCGCCGGAAGACCTGATCTTCGATGCGCTCACCTTCCCGCTCACCACCGGTGATCCGGAGTTCGTGAACTCCGCCGTGGAGACGATCGAAGGCATCCGCCTGATCGAGGAAGCCTTGCCGGGTGTGAAGAGCGTGCTCGGCATCTCGAATGTCTCTTTCGGTATCAATCCCGCCGCCCGCAAGGTGATCAACGCCGTCTTCCTGTATCACGCCATCAAGGCGGGGCTCGACCTGGCGATTGTCCATCCGTCCCACGTCCTGCCGTTCGCCGAGATTCCAGAAAACGAGCGCAAGCTCGCCGAGGACCTCATCTTCAACCGCATCCCCGAGGCGTTGCAAAACGTGATCGAGTTCTACGAAGGCAAGGAGGAGGACACCTCGAGCGGCGGACCGGATCCGATGCTGGAAATGGACGTGCGTGAACGGCTGCATTACCGCATTGTCCATCGGAAGAAGGACGGTGTGGAAGCCGACATCGACCAGGCGGTTGCCGAGAGTGGCGACGCCGTCGATGTACTTAACAGCGTGCTGCTGCCAGCCATGAAGGAAGTCGGCGACAAGTTCGGCGCGGGCGAGCTGATCCTGCCGTTCGTGCTGCAATCGGCCGAAACGATGAAGAAGGCTGTCTCCCAGCTGGAGAACTATCTCGAAAAGCAGGAGGGATCGACCAAGGGCACGGTCGTGCTCGCAACCGTCTACGGCGATGTCCACGACATCGGCAAGAACCTCGTCAACACGATCCTCACCAACAACGGCTACACCGTGCATGATCTCGGTAAGCAGGTGCCGATCAACAGGATCATTGACGCGGCGATCGAGCACAAGGCGACCGCCATCGGCCTCTCCGCATTGCTCGTCTCCACCAGCAAGCAGATGCCGCTCTGCGTCAAGGAGCTGCATCACGGCGGTCACCAGTTCCCGGTGATGATCGGCGGTGCCGCCATCAACCCGGCCTACGCGCACCGCTCCCTGTTCGTCGAGGAGGACACGCCCTACGAACCGGGCCTGTTCTACGCCAAGGACGCCTTCGAGGGGCTCTCCCTGATGGACAGGATCGTCGAGCCGGATCAGCGCCGCGCGTTGATCGAGCAGACGCTGGAAAAGGCGCCCAAGACGATGAACAAGCCAAGCCGGGAGTCGTTCATCTCGCCAGCGGACGCGAACGATACCGAGCGGTCGGCGATCCGCCTGGTCGAGCCACAGACGCCGCCGTTCTGGGGTGTGCGGGAGATGACCGATTTCACCCTTGAGGATGTTTGGCCGCATCTCGACACGAAGACGCTCTTCCGGTTGCACTAGGGCGGCAAGGGCGTGAAGGGAGAGGCGTGGGAGCAACTTCAGAATGACGAGTTCCTGCCGCGCCTGAAGGCAATGCAGGAGGACGCCGAGCGGAACGGCTGGCTGCGGCCACGCGCCCGGTACGGCTTCTTCCCGGCGAACAGTGAGAACAATGACCTAGTCATCTTCGATCCTGAAGACCCTGATCGGGAGATCGAGCGCTTCACCTTCCCGCGGCAGCCCGCCCGCGAGCGCCTCTGCCTGGCCGACTACTTCCAGCCGATCGACAGCGGCAAAAAGGACGTCGTCGCCTTCCAGGTGGTGACGATGGGGTCAGCCGCCACGCAGCGCACCGAGGAGACCCAGGCGCGTGGTGACTACTCCGAGAGCTACTTCAGCCACGGGCTCAGCGTTTCCAGCGCCGAGGGGCTGGCGGAGATGGTCCACCAGCGGACGCGGGCAATGCTCGGCATCGGCGAGGAGACGGGCAAGCGCTACTCGTGGGGCTACCCGTCCTGCCCGGACCTGGAGCAGCACCTGCTGGTCGACAAGCTGCTCGACATGGGCTCCATCGGCGTCGAGGTCACCGACGGCTTCCAGTTCAGCCCGGAGCAAACCACCGCGGCGATCGTGATCCCTCACCCGGACGCAAAGTACTACGCAATCATGCGCACCACCGGCGATCCGAGCGCCGAGCCGGCACCCGCGGCCGTCGCAGGCGACTGAGCGTAGCCTACAAGACAAGAACAGGAAGGGCCCGGACTGCGACCGGGCCCTTCCTGTTGTGCCGTGAATTACGGGCCCTGCGACTTTGCGAATGGATTTCCTACCTACTGTATACTGGTAGGACGAAATATCCACGGGGAGCCAGGTATGCCGCATTACGACACAATACTCTCATCCAAGGGGCGACTTACCTTGCCAGCAGGTATTCGGCAAATCCTGCAGGTGGAAGCCGGCGACAAGATCACATGGATCGACAAGGGCCAATTTCCAGCATTGGAGACCTGGAAGTTCAGGGAACGCGTCATACGTCGGGAGAACGCAAAGGCAGGATTGCTCGAAAGTACAGGAATCCTCCGCGACTACGTCCAAGACACGCCGGTGCTGACAATCGACGAGATGGACGAGGCCATCGAGCAGAGCATCATCGACGAGTACGAGCGGGAGCTCAGGGAAGCCGAGGTGAACTACGCGGCGGGTGAAGAGGAATCCGAGCATCGCCTCCCTTCAATCCCAACCCGCGTCACGAAGAAAGGCCAGATCACCATGCCCGAATCCTATCGCCGGAAATACAACGTGCAAGAAGGCGACACCGTCGTTCTCAACGATGAGATCGGCCAGCTCTCGGTGGTGAGAGCGGAGGATATCCTCGCGCGTGTCGCAGGTTCGCTCTCCGCTTATGCCGGCAACGGGCCGATCGAGATCGACCGGGAGCAAACCTGGTCTGAAATCGCGAAGGAACGGGAGGAGCGAATCCAGCAGCAGGTTGCTGAGCAATCGGGCAACAATGATGATCCTGATTGACACGAACATCCTTGCCCGGGTCTTGCTCAAGGACATTTCCGATCATTACACGAGAGTCGTCGCCCTCTTCGAGAGCACCCTCCACGAAGACCTGGAGATGTTCGCTCCCTCGTCCGTTTTCATCGAGCTGGCATACCTTTTGACAAGTACCAAGGGCGTTCCAAAGAACGAAGCAGCAGCAATGATGCTCGAGCTCATTATGTTGCCCGGACTTGTCGTCGAGCATTTCGACGCGGTCGAATCCGCGATCAGGTTCTGGTCGCACCAGGGACCGCTCTCGTTCGTCGATTGCTACCATCTGGCACTCACGCGAGAACTCGGCATGACGGAGATCTGCACCTTCGACCGGAAGATGGATCGCTTCCCGGGTGTGGAGCGCGTCGAGCCGTAACCGAGCAGCCACCTTGACCGCATAGCCACTGTCTGACGCGCAGGCTGCGGCATCAGGCGGTACAGCGCGCTCCCCTCCAGGGAACTGCCCAGTCGACGACTCGCCGCCAGCGCGCGGGCACCAGTTCTCACGAACCGGGTAGTGTGATGCATCCAGGTTGTGTCACACCTGCTATGATGGCGTCATACGTGTGGACTGGAGGTTACACATGGTTATGCGTCTGGTCAATATCCGCCATAAGGGGCAAATCACCTTACCCGCGGATATCCGAAACGAGATGGGCCTGAATGAGGGCGACCGGCTATTGGTTGAGCGTCGAGGAAAGGAGATCGTGCTGATCTCGTCCGAGGACGTTGTCGATCCGACCGCGGGCATCTTCAAGGATTACGCCTATATCCGCAATCCTGATGTCAACGAGGAGAAGGCCTGGATACGGCGGCACATCGCCGAAACCGCTGACGACTACGAAGAATGATCGACTCGCCAATGCGGTCGATCGACACGAACATTCTCCTGCGTCACCTTCTCCAGGATCATGATGATCATTCGCCTCGTGCATCTGCATTGCTTTTGGCTGTTCGGAAGGGGCAGAAGAAGATTTTCTGCCCGTCAACGGTGATCTTTGAAGCAATTCACATTCTGCATGGGCGCGTTGGATTACCTCGTGTAGAGATCTCATGGGCGCTCAACAATCTGATTGCGTTACCTGACTTTGTGATGGCGGAAGAATCGGTTGTCATCGATGCACTGGAAATCTGGACGAAGCAATCGCCGTTGGATTACGCCGATTGCTACCATCTTGCCCTGACCAAAGATCTCGGCATGACCGAGATTTACACGTTCGATCGAAAGATGGATTGCTTTCCGGGTGTGGAGCGCGTCGAGCCGTGAGTTCGCCATCGGTGGCGGCGCGGCCTACGAGCCGACCTTGGCGATGATCTCTTCGGCGACTCGGGTTGCCATCCCTTCCTCAAGCGGCGAGGGCAGGTAGATCACGAAATGCGTGGCGCCGGCCTCGGCGAAGCGCTTGAAGACGTCCACCGACGCGCCGAAGTTGTCCCCGTCGATCCGGTACTGGCAGGAGAGCTCGATCTCTCCCGGGTCCCGACCGATCGTCGCGCAGTGGTCATGCAGCACCCCCACCTTGTGCGAGAACTCCTCGACCGACGCACCGGAGTAGTTCCAGATGTCGGCGTGCTTCGCGACCACCCGCAGCGTCAGCTTCTCACCGCCACCGCCGATGACGAACGGAGGATACGGCTTCTGCACCGGCTTCGGCTCGCTCCGGGCCTCCGAAAGCTGATAGTAGCGGCCGTCGAAGTCCACGGTGGGTTGCGTGAAAAGCGCCTTGATGATTTCGCAGGCCTCATCGAGGCGGCGGATGCGCTCCCCCGGCTTGTACAGTGGGATTCCCAGGCTCGCGTGCTCGTACTCGTTCCAGCCGGCGCCGATGCCAAAGTCAAGCCGACCGTTGGAGATCACGTCAACCGTGGCCGCGACCTTCGCCAGCACGGCGGGGTGGCGATAGGTGTTTCCGGTCACCATCAGCCCCAGGCGCAGGCGCTTCGTAACGGCGGCGAAGGCGCTGAGCACGGTCCAGCCTTCGAGGCACGGACCGGCGACATCGCCCTGGATCGGCGCGAAGTGATCGAAGAGCCAGGCATGCTCGATGCTGGGGATCTCCTCCGCCTCCCGCCAAATCGCGAGCATGGTGTCGTAGGTCGTGTGCTGCGGCGCGGTCTTGATCCCAAAACTGAGGCTCGATTCCACCTGTCATCCCTTCTACGTGAAGCGCTGGCCTGCCCGATGTTTCGACAGGGTAGCACGAATGGTTGGAGAATATGGTCCGCACCGCGAAAAGGGACGCCTTGCCGGTCACAAGCCCTCATTGGCCTGCTCGGAAGCTCACGCGCCGAACCGGACCAGCTCCCGCAATACACCTCTGTCCAGCGGGAATCGACTTCATCGCTCAAACGATAGTCAGCAGACGGCCGCCACGATCGCCCACACCAAGTTCTACCTGATACACTTGGGTAATACTCATGAGCGAAAAGGAGGACATCATGATTTCAGGTTCATCTCGGGTCACCCGCAAGGGGCAGGTCACGATCCCGATTGGCATCCGGCAAGAGCTCGACATCAAGGAAGGCGACACCATCCTTTTCGAGAAGCATGATGGCGCTGTCGTCATCGTCCGTCCAAAGGATCTCGTGGACCGCACGGCGGGCATCTTCAAGGAGTATGTAAAAAACATGGCTGGTCCGGACCCCACGCGGGAAGAAATCTGGGACGGTATTGCGCGAGAGCGTGGGACGATCGACCAGCATGGCAAGTAATGCGGCTCTGGTGGACACGAATGTCATTCTCAGGCACTTGCTCGGCGATATCCCGGACCATGCGGAGCGAGCGAACAGGCTCTTTGACGACGTGATGAGGGGCGACATGCACGTTTACGTCCCCTCGACCGTGTTTTTCGAAGTTGTCTACGTGCTTACTCAACGGGCAAAGGTTCGCGTGGTGGATGCCGCCGACGCGCTCATCGCATTGCTGGGTTTGCCGGGCCTCGATACGGACCATCCAGCGGCGCTCGTCGAGGCAATGCGACTCTGGAGGGGACAGGGACCACTTTCGTTTGCTGACTGCTTTCACCTTGTCCTTGCGAAGCAGCTTGGCATGACCCGCATCTACACCTTCGACCAGAAGATGGATCGCTATCCCGGCGTCAGCCGGATTGAGCCGTCGTAAGCCATCCGGGTTCGCAATAATCGCTTCAGGAGGCCAGCTTGTGATCGGCGAGCACCTCGTCGATGACATTTCGGGATTTCGTCGCTTCACGGGCGTCGGCGCCCGCGATCCCGGCGGCGACGATGAGCGCCTTCCAGAGGGTCCAGGCACGACCTCGCGCCCAGGTCGCGTCGTCGAGTGAAAGCGCGGCACGAAACGCCTTCCGGCTCTCGCCTTCGAAAAGCGTCCACGCAATCGCCAGGTCACAGGCGGGATCGCCCACGCCTGATGTTCCGAAGTCGATCACGGCGCTCAGCTCGCCGTCGGTGAGCAGCAGGTTCCCAACGGCGATGTCCCCATGGAACCACACCGGGGCATGCCGCCACGAGGTCGACTGCGCCGTATCCCACACCTCGGTCGCGGCTCCGGTATCGATCTCGTTGCTGAGGGTCTCGATCGCCTGCCTCGTCTCGCTGTCGTAAGCGTCCAAGGGCCCTCCACGCCAGAAATTGTGCGCCCCAGCCGGTGGCCCACCGGTGGCATCGGCTCGTTGCAGGGCGACAAGGAAGTCCGCCAGCGCTGTCGCGAGCTGCCGCGGGTCGGCGATCGGCGCGTTCATCGCGGTATCACCGTCGAGCCAGCGATAGACGGACCAGGGCCAGGGATATCCCTCGGCTGGCCTCCCCATTGCCAGCGGGACCGGGATGGGAAGCGGCAGGACCGGCGCGAGCCGTGGCAGCCAGCGCTGCTCCTTTTCCACCTGCGGGGAATAGGCCGCGTGGCTCGGCAACCGCACGGTCATGTCCTCACCGAGATGAAAGGTCCTGTTGTCCCACCCGCCAAATTCAACCGGTGTAATGAGTAGGTCCGCCCACTGGGGGAACTGCGTGGAGACCAGCCGGCGCACCAGCGCTACATCGATAGTCACATTTTGCAGATCAGTATCCGTATTGGACATCGGCAATTCAGGCTCCTGGTATGGAATACGAATGTCGGAAGTTCACCGGTACTACGGCGTTAGCAGGCGCCTGCGCAGGGATTGGCATTACCTCCGCGCGACGACCGATCGCCGCATCAGCGGGATGATCGTCGCCGCGGCGCCAAGATGCATACACGCCAGCACGATCTTCGACGAGGTGTCCACCCCGCTCCCGAGCGGGCCGGTCAGCGACAGCAGGAAGACGATGACCGCAATCACCGTCCAGACCGCCTTCGCGCGGGATGTCGTCCGCTCCAGCAGCGCCAGCACGCCCCAGGCGACCAGGCCGGCCAGCAGTGTCACCAGGATCACCTGGGCGAACCTGATCGTCTGATCATCATCCCCGACAGTCGCCACCGGGAACTCGCCGGTCACCATTCGCCCGACGAGCAGGATGATGACGTTCAGGATTACCGCGTCGACGATCGCCATCGCGCGGATCTGCCAAGGTGAGTGCAGTGCCGCGTCGATTCGTGCCGGAATGTTGCTGATCAATGTGCTCATGTGTCGATTCTCCGTTCCTGAATGATACGGGGCTGGTCCCCGCTTAATTCGGGGTTGCGGCTGACTGTGCCGTAGCACGGTTGTTATTGGCGGCCTCCCAGATCAATCTCCAGAGCCCGGCGCGTGTGTAATAGACGTTCGTCACCACCTGCATCAACAATCCGGTCACGATGAACATCCCCAGCTGCATGACTGGCACCGAGTTGACCGGCAGCGTGTAAGCCATTACCACGCGCAAGATTGCGTCGGTGAACGTCGCCACGGCCCACATCACGCTCGACACGCGCCAAATGTGCCGGAAGTGCGGCTCGCGTTCCCAGAGCGCTTCCCAGGAAGCGCCAGCCAGCCCCAAACGCCGGCCCCACCACCCTTCTATCATTGGCCGCGTGAATTGATAGGTGAGCGGTCGGGCGGTCCAGATGCTGCCCAGGAACCAGAACCCGGCCATCGCCGTGAGCAGGCTCTCCTTGGCCAGCAGGAAGCGGTCGCTGCCGGTGATCAGCGAGATGGCGAACGCCGCCAGCAAGAGCGCCAGCATGTACGGCGCGAATCGCTGACCACCGGTGCCGCGCCGGCAGGCAATCAGCGCGGTAACCGCCGAGAGCGCCGCCGACGCCAGCAGGGCGAGATAGAGACTGGAACCAAGCCAGAGCATGACGTACAGCAGAGCGGTCGGCACCAGTAGGTCGAACGCGAACCAGATCAGGCCCGGTCGTAGCCAGGATGGATGCCTCCATTGAAACGATGTCCTTGTTTGGGTGGTCATGGTGGGTGTATGCACCGTGTTCCTCGTTGATGTCAGTCGTGTTTGCAGGTTGCCAGCGTAAAGAGCGCAACCAGCTCGCCCGCGTAGGTGTCCAGGTCGAGATCGGGAGTGGTCAATTGCGCCAGCGGAATGCCGTCCAGCGAGCGCTGGATCGTGGTTGCCATCACCTGAATGTCGAAATCGCGAAAGACACCTTCCGCCTGACCCCACCGCAGGATATCGCTGAGGCCGGAAACGGATTCGCGCTCAGTGTCGGCGTCGTAGTCAATGCCGCCATGTAACACGATGCCAGCCATGGCCCTCAAGGCAGGCGGCTCCATCTTCATGAACCCAATCAGCCCCTCGATGTAGGCGACGAGCGCGGCATGGGGATCGGACAAATCCGCCATCGCTGCCTCCATATGCTGTGTGAGGCGGCCATAGATCGACTTCACGATCTCCCAATCGAGATCCTTCTTGGTTTTGAAGTGGTAGGAGATGAGGCCGGTGCTGCTCAGCCCGGCACGTTTGGCGATCTGGGCGAATGACGCCTTCGAGTAGCCCTGCTCGGCAATCGTCTCGATTGCCGCCGCGATGATCTGTGCTCGTCGAGCCTGTTCGGTCAGGCTGGGACGCGCGTGTTTACGCCCGGTCGTTGCTTGCATGAGCAAATATTAGCACGATTGAGCAAGATGTCAACCGGAGCGATACTGTACTGCTGTGATACGTGAAACGCCCAATAGAGATCGAAGCGCGGTTCACGGCGAACATGGACACCTGTGTGGCATCAGCATTTTAGAGATCATTGGTATACAGCGACCATTCAAATGGAGGCGACTCGTGATGGCAACCGAACGGGCAATCTACGCGGACCGCATCGTCCAGGATCCGGATATCATGGTGGGGAAGCCGTTCATCAAAGGAACCCGAATACCCGTGGAACGAATCATCGCGCATCTGGCCCATAATCCGGATCTGGCTGATCTTTTCGCCGCCTACCCACGACTCACAATAGAGGACGTGCAGGCGGCCCTCGGCTACGCCCATGACGCATAGGCAGCCCCATGCTGGCGTCATGTATTTGCGGCTTGGTGAGTACGCTGATCAGGCGACCAAGTTCAAGCGGGTCGAGTATGTGCTGAGTCACCACGTCGCCCAACTCGATCAAATTCTGGTCCTCACGCGACGGGGTGTGGTCGGTGCATCTTCGAAGGATCAGGGCTGAGCAACCATCGAGCACTGCAACCCATTGTGTGGGATTCGTTCGCCGCGAAAGGTCATACCGAACGCCACATTGCCCCGGCTCCTCGGTCACGAAAACAGCGAACGGCAATTCAAACCTCATGCGCACAGAGAGTGCTGTTTCGCCGATTGCACTATAATTGGATTCATTCGCAATGGCTGTTATCCGGCCTGGTTGACGAGCAGCCAGTATAAGGAGGAGTCAATGTCTGTTCCAGCCAGGAAGACCAATTCGCGCTCACATACGGATCACCCAAGACGAGACGCCAATCGCGCGACTATCGACGACCTGGAAAGACTCTACCGGTTTCGTAATCGAGACGTCGTGCGTTCGTATCTGGCTCAGCATTTGGACATTGTGGACGCAGTGGCTGAAGCCGCCACGGTGATTCCACAGTTCTTGCCTGGGCACCAGCCAATTGAACTTGAGGTCGTGCGAGATGCCGATGAAGACGAACCGGAGGGTGATCTGTTTGCCATCGTCAAGACGCACCGGGCGCCTGACGAGATGCGGCCGCTACTGGGAAAATTGCGGCGAGAGTGGCTAATCCCCTTCGTTCAGCGCTTTGACGGCCGGTTCAACGTGGGGTTGGAGTATCAACGGTAAGGACGTTCGTTGTTCGATTGGGAAGACTTCCTCAAGCTTGCCGAGCAGATGAGTGGTGCATCCAACGAAGCGGCGCAGCGCACCGCGATCAGCCGGGCGTATTACGCCGTTTACCACGCTGCGTCATCCTACATCCGCCGGATGCAACTCATCACGCCAGGCCGTCCGCTCTCACACCGTGAAGTATGGCGAGTTCTGAAGTTGAGCACGAACCTCGATCATCGGGACACAGGATTCCGCGGCGAGGACCTGAAGCGTCTGCGCCAGGAAGCTGATTACAGATCGCCGTATTCCGGAGACATTGCTACGGATGCTCGCGAGACAGTAGCGGAAGCGAGAGCGCTCATTGCCGATATTTCCAGGCTTCCATAACGAAAGGCCTTTCAGGTCTTCGCGTCTGGATCAATTGATATGGCACGCCCCTGGTACGGGCCGCCGGACCCCTAAACCAGATCAGGTTATGGGCTGGTGATCGGCGAGGAGCCCCAAGGTCTCCTGTCGCGCGTTGGCGGCGAGCGCTGAGCCATCTCGTATCCGATGTCGACTAGTGATTCGGCGTCCATCACGAAGCCGAAGTACAACGCTTCGCTGGCACCCCACGGATTTAGCACATCGTAGTGGTGAGCGACTTCAACGTCGCTGTAGGTCGATTCGGTTGACATGGCAGTGTTCCTCTTCATCATGGTCGTACCACAGCGCCCGCATCTCATCACTCGTCGCCAACAGGTCGACAAGCGCCCCTTCGGCCTCGATGCGACCGTCCTTCAGCACGATGATGTGATCGGCGCGGCGCAGGGCAACCTGCCGATGCGAGACCGCCAGGCACGTCACGCCACCGCTCGCGAACAGCCGCTTCCACAGCTCTCGCTCCGTCTCGATATCCAGCGCGCTGGAGAGATCGTCGATCACCAACAGCTCAGCGTCGCGCACCAGCATCCGTGCCGCCGCCGCACGCTGCACCTGACCACCTGAGAGCCTGACACCGCGAGTGCCGACGAAGGTGTCGAGCCCGGCGTCCAGCGCCTGCACGTCGCGCTCGAGCACAGCGCCATGCACCGCAGCCTCCAGCGCAACCGGATCGTCGGGTTGGCCCAGGAGAATGTTCTGGCGGAGCGTCTCGCTGAACAGGCGCGGCACCTGCGCGGTGTAGGCGGCGCGGGGCGGCACGAAGAACGATGCCGCGTCGTCCACCACACCGCCGTTCCACCGGATTTCGCCCGCCTCCATGGGCAGCAAGCCCAGAAGGGTTTGCAACAACGTCGTCTTGCCCGAGCCTACCCGCCCGGTGACCACGGTCAGCGTGCCGCGCGTCAGACGCAGGTCCGCGCCGGCAATGCCCCGATCCGATTGCGGGTGGTGATACTTCAGCCCGCGAGCCTCCATCAGCAAAAGTGGATCGGGTCCGTGGCCAGCTGGCCGTGGCACTGGCGGCAACGGTCCGCGCAGGTGTAGTGGCGCCGGCGCCACCAGCGCATCCGGAGCGGTGTCGCCCAGCAATGCGCCCATCCGGTCGAAGGCGACACCGGTTTGCCGGTAGTGCGACAGGAATTGACCGAGGTTCGTCGTGAAATCAGTGGTGAAGCCTAACCAGGCGACGAACAGCACGAAGTCTCCGACCGTCATGCTGCCATCGCGGATGCTGCTGGCCGCCAGCAGCATGACGAGGCCCGAGCCGGCACTCACCAGGTTCGATGTAATGGCGTCCATCGCCTGTGTCGCCACGCGGTCCTTCAGCATCGCGTCCCGGCGCTGGTCATTGAACCGCCGGAAATGCGCCACGATTCGTTCTTCGGCGCCGGCCGCCTGTACCGTTTCCACCGCCGCCAGCATGTCGCCAATGGCGCTGGTGACCTGGCTGGTGGCGTGACTGCTGGCCTCGCGGTAGCGGCCCAGCGCAGCGCTCGCCCGTTGCGCCACCGCCACCACCAGGATCAGTGGCAGCATCACCGCCAGCGTGATCGTGGCATCGATTTGCAGGAGGATCACCAGCGCGACGGCGGCAACGACGCCGGTGACGATGGTCTCGTCGGTCCAGTCCAGCGCGTCTTCGGCCGCGTAGGCGTCATCGCGGAACCGGCTGATGGTTTCGCCGATGGAGAATGGCAGGGCGTGGGCGCCCGGCCGGCTCAGGACACGGCGCAGGAGGTTGATGCGCAATAGCCCGCTCATGGTGAAGCGCATGACAATTTCGACGTAGCCAGCCACAAGCCACAAGGCCGCCTGGCCCAGCGCGAGGATCGCCAGCAGCGCGACCAATCCATTCGTGCCGGTGGGCGTTTCCGCCTCACCGGTGAGCGCATCGAAGAAGGCGCTGGCGATCAGGCCAGGAAGCAGCACCGAAAGATTCATCACCCCCCACAAGATCGCGTGAAGCAGGGAAAGCCATGGCGCGTAGCGGATCATTTCCACCAGGTAGCGCCAGGTCGGGAACGGCGTCATGAGGCCACCTCCTCGGTGGCGGTTCGCAGCAATCTGGCGAAGTGGGAATCAGGGTCAGCGGCGAGGTCGCGACGCGGGCCGTGCTCGCGCACCTGCCCATCCTCCAGGACAAGGATGTCGTCGGCGTAGGCGAACGTCGTGAGGCGATGCGCCACGATGATGCCGGTCCGACCTTCGAGCAGTCGACCCAGCGCGCGATGCACCAGGCGCTCCGTGGCCGGATCGAGCCGCGAGGACGCCTCGTCCAGGATCACCACGTCGGGATCGCGCAACAGGATGCGGGCACAGGCAAGCACCTGGGCCTGTCCCGCGGAGAGTCCGGCGCCACCGGTTCCCAGCTGGGTGTCCAGCCCGTGCGGCAACTCACGTCGCCATCTGGCCAGGCCCAAGGTGTCCAGCGCGGCGCTGATGCAATCATCCGGCACGCTGTCGTCGAAGAGGGTGAGGTTGTCGCGCACGCTGGCGTTGAAAAGGTGCACCTCCTGGGTGACCACACCGATACGCGCCCGAATCGCCGCGAGATGAGACAGCCGCAGGTCCACTCCCCCCAGGCGCACGACGCCGACCTGTGGGTCGTAGAAGCGCGGAATGAGTCGCGTCAGCGTCGTCTTGCCGCTGCCAGTGCGGCCCATCACACCCAGCACGCGCCCTGCTTCAAGGTACACGGTGACATCGCGCAGGACGGGAACACCACCGTCATAGGCGAAGGTGACGCCATCCAGCTCCACGGAGAGTGGACCCGCCGGAAGCGCGTCACCGGGACCGTCGACCAGCCGTGGCGTCGTCTGCAGGAGCGACTCAACCCGGCCCAGGCTGGCGTCGGCCTGTTGCAAATCCTGCACTTCGTTGCGAATTTGCTCGGTGGGCTGACGCAGCATCTCGGTATACCGGAAGATCAGGTAGACCGTGCCGATGGTCAGCGTGCCGTCCCGGAACAGCATCGCGCTCAGCGCAAAGGCGAACGCCGTGCCGAGCCCGAAAAGGCTCTGGCTGGTGGCGACCAGGGCATAACCGCGCATTTGTGCCTTGCGGATCGCGGCCAGCCACGATCGCATCATCTCGGCACAGCGCCGCAGCACGAACGCGCCCGCCCCGCTGGACCGGATATCCTCCAGGCCCGCGAGGTATTCACCGAGGAAGCCATAGAAATCGGCGCTGCCCTGGCGCTCCGCCGACCAGTGATGGGTGGACGAAGCACGGATGCGCAACATGGCGATGAGCGCGATCACGACGAAAGCTCCCAGCCCCAGCCCGATGCGCCAATCGACCGTGATGAGCAGGCCCAGCACAGCGACGATCAGGATGCCGTTGCCGAGCACGTACACAGCGAAGCGCGAAAAGAAGCGGGCCAGGGTGGCGACATCGCCATCGACCCGCTCGATCAGCTCTCCGGAGGTATGGGTTGAATGAAACCCAGGATCGAGCCGCAGCAGATGTGCGGCCAGGTCGGCGCGCAGCTCGTTCGTGGCGCTCCAGCTCACCTGTTCGGCGATCCAGGTCTCGGTCACGGCCATGCCCTGCCCCACCAGCGCCAACGCCATGGTGAGCAGCGCCAGCACGGTGAGCGTGCGCAGCGGCTCACCGTGCTGGCCCGATCGATGAACTCGCTTGCCACGAGTGGTGTTGCAATCTGGACGCCGATGGCGATGCACAGGATCACCGCCAACAATGCGATTTGTACCTTGTGCGGACTCAGGTAGTGGACCAGCAGCCGCCAGTAACGGCTCAGCGCCCGAAAGGAAGACAACACGTGTATGGATCTCCAGGATACATGCGGCATGATGAATGCCCCGCGGATGCTTCCGCGAGGTCACGATCGAATGCGCGATGCAACGGAGATACCCGTGTCGTCGGGAGATGATGACGTCACCGGCGGCGACGCGGTGGGATCAGTGAGAGACGGCCAGGCTCATCCGGCATGCGCGTGGAGATGTGATAGCGGTCATGTGGAAGAGCCTCCGGTGGAATACTGGCAAAACGGTGAGGGGATCATGCGTCCCGGCTGACTCAGGATACTGACCGGCCCACGAAACGTCAACCAACCCCAGGACCGTCTTCCTCAGGAATGACCTGGCGTCCGGCGTCCTTGAGCTCACAGTCCCCGAATTTGTTGGCCTCCCGCCTGACAACATTGCACAGGACGTTCCTCAGTCGAGGCCGTCAAAGAGCGCGGCTGGGTCAACGACAAGCCCCGGTATCACGGTGGAGTGGAAACAACCGTCGTCGGGCTCGACCGCCTCGTAGCTCCCATGAGCGAGAACCTGGAGCTGAAACAGTCGTTTCGCCGGGTCGACGACCCAGTACTCCGGCACACCGGAGTCGGCATAGAGCGCCGCCTTGCGCGTCCAATCCATGACGCGGCTCGAAGGCGAGATGATCTCGACGACCAGGTCAGGCGGTCCTTCCACCGGCCCAGTCGAACCATAGATACCGAGCCTGTCCTGACGGATGAAGAGGAGGTCCGGCTCCACGACGTTGTGTGGCGACAGCCGGACATCCACCGGGGCGACATAGAGCTCACCGAGGTGGTGGGCATCAACGTAGTCGCCGATCAGCTGCGTCAGGCGATAGGAGACTTTTTGATGGGGCCGAAACGGTGAGGGCGACACGATCAACTCTCCGCCGATGATTTCGTAACGATTCCGGTCGTCCGGCATCTGGCAGAGATCGTCGTAGGTTAGCGGGCGAGTGAGAAGCGACATCACGACCTCCCTGATTGCCGTCGATCATACCAGATCGCCACCCACCGGCCTGAATAGGCGGCTATCCAAATGGCGATGCCGGCGAGACTCCACTATCATTCGCAGGCGAACATCCTCGGTCGACCAGAAGTGAACACCTCCTATACTTTTTCGGAATCGATTTGGTGGTATCCCATGCGGCGAGACGAACAGATCAGACCCGGACCCTATAATCCATCGTTCAACCTGGAGTTCGATATGAGCGTGCGTGAACCACTCGTCTCCATGTGGTTCGAGCTGGTGTTTGGTAGCCCGCGTGATATCAATCTCTGCCTGGGGACCAACAGCGGCTCAAGGCCGGTGACCCAGACGCTGCGACTATCACTCTCCGACGCCTTTTGCCCGTTCGTCGGCCTGGCAACGCGCGCCGAGCGAGCGGCAACATTTCAACTTCCATTTGCGTTTGAGATCGACTCGGAAGGACCGATTTCGGAAGTTTCCTTGCGACCAGGACCGGTTGAAGGAGCCGCCATCTTTCGATGTATGCGAGCTTGACGAGCCCGTGGTGTACTTCGCCGCGGTGGTCGACGCCCGGCAGTTAGGGTTGGCACTGGCCCATGCGTTGCGCGCTGGGATCGAGAACCCCGCCCACCGGAACAAGTGGTCCGAGTGGTCCTTTCATGGCGGCGATGCGATGGATTACTTTGGCAGCGCATGGCTGTGCGATGTTCACATCGACGAGCATCCCAGCAAGGACTGCTTCTACGAAGGAATTGACGAGGCAAACCAGCGGCGGTATCGGGGTGGTGGTGATACCGCCTTGGCAGCTTGTGACACCAGTGGATGATTGAGTACGTGCGCAGCCTTCTCAAATGGCAGGCTGATGCCGGGTCACGATGCCTGGACGCAGGATCTGCCTGAAACTGAAAGCGTCGCACAGGACGCGTCTCAGTCGAGGCCGTCAAAGAGCGCGGCCGGGTCAACGACAAGCCCCGGTATCACGGTGGAGTGGAAACAACCGTCGTCGGGCTCGACCGCCTCGTAGCTCCCATGAGCGAGAACCTGGAGCTGAAAC
>Ga0209176_10000054_pt1 | contig 32030 bp, 37 predicted proteins | sample NGEPer11B_FD_184511 | JGI IMG/M metagenome (GOLD analysis project Ga0209176, IMG submission 184511) | Arctic peat soil microbial communities from the Barrow Environmental Observatory site, Barrow, Alaska, USA - NGEE Permafrost305-11B... | ecosystem: Environmental > Terrestrial > Soil > Wetlands...
TTCAAACCGATCCGATGCAAGGACTCATATTACGTCCGGTTGAACAATTCGCGATCACCAGCCGAGCGGTGCGGGAAAGATTCCCTGTAGACTCGGCCCTTTGTGGCCGAGTTCGCAACGGCCGATACTCCGGAGTTGGTATCAAGTTCATACCTCGACACAGGCACGTTGGCATGTGTGACGCCCGTCTCTATCGTTCCGTCACCCTGAGTGGTTCGTCTAGGTCGTTATGTCCTACAAAATAGCCCGTCATGCTGAGCAACGCGAAGAAGGACGGTTGGTGGTGGCTGGGTGTACGCCAACATACCTGTAACAGGGTACTCAGCAGCGATGATGTGCGCCAGGCAGCATCGTGTGGTACAAAATGTAGCATGAATTGTCGCGCCCAAGTGCTACAATGAACGAGACCCAGATCGGAGGTAACCATGAGCACAACAAGCATCCGCGTTGAAAAACAGACGCATGCCAAGCTCGCCGAACTGTCTGAAAGTCAGCACCGACCGATGGCGAAGATCGTCGCCGAAGCCGTTGCCCGGTACGATAAGGCGTTGTTCTGGGAGGCGGTAGACGAGGCGTATGACCGCATGAACGCAGACCCGGAGGATCGCGCGGCGTTCGACGCGGAGGTGGCGGCCTGGGACGTGACACTTCTGGACGGCCTGGCCGAATACCCCTATGACGAAGATGAAGAGTAGGAGTCTGGTTCAATGTGGTGAGGTCTGGCAGGCCTCGCTGGACCCAATCATCGGACATGAACAGGGTGGGACTCGACCGGTGATGATTGTGTCCAGTGATCAATTCAATCAGCGCCGTCACGGACTCTGCGTCGTTGCCCCCATTACGAGCAGGATAAGAAACAATCCGATGCACGTCACCTTGGACGCCCCAGAGGGAGGGCTGACCGTGCGGTCCGTGGTGATGTGCGACCAACTGAGAACTGTGGCGCTCGACCGCCTCGAATACCGCCGGGGAGTCGTTCATGCCACAACGTTGGTGAGCGTGCGTGAATTGATCCACCTTGTATTCGACATTTGACACACTTCCAACACAGTCTTGTGAACGCTCTTCTCCAACAGTATGGTCAGGTGCGACTGGCGCTGACCACCGGGCTCTCAGGCAACGACACAGGAGACCATTCCATTGAATGCACGGAAACGCTACCGCATCGGCATCGGCGGCATCGCCATCGAAAGCAGCACCTTTTCTCCACTTCACGCCACCCTCGATGATTTCCGCATTGCGCGTGGCGACGAGATGCAAGAGTCGTACTACTGTCCTACCTAATCAGCCGCTGAGAATCATTCTCGGTGCGTGATTCCGGGCCACCCTCCTCGCTGGCAAGGTGAGGCAGGGTGGCCTTCTTTCTATCCCCTGCAATAGCCGGAGGAGTCCGGCAAGGAGAATGTGGCATGGCCACAACCGAAGAGCGGCGCAAGTTCCCTTGGGACCACGGGCTGTACCGTTTCCACGACGGTCCGATCCCGACTGACTTCGATGACACGCCGTTGACGGTACACGAGATAACGACCTGGGCTGGCATGACCGCAGGGGAGCGCGCGCTGTTCCGCGGCTACCTCAGCAGCCAATTCCGCTGGGTCCTCGACCGCGAGGGCGATAGCTTCCAGGTGTGGCTCGACATGGCGGTCTGGTTGGGACTAACCGGGCCAGATGTGCGCTGGCCGTAGTTGTCAGGGGAAGCCGGTGGAGTCACGTCTACCGGCTTCCGCACGAATACAGGTGTATCAGCCGTCAAGCATATTTAATCACGTGAACAGCGCGTACGATGGTTAGCAAAGCAGGTATTGACCGCTATAATTCGTATAGGTGCATGATTCGCGAAGGAGAACACGCCAATGGACATCATCAACATCGAGCCGTTCCGGGCCATGGGGTTCCGAACCGTCCAGGAGCTGAGCCAAGAACTCGGCTATAGCGAAGGCGCAATCTGGAACTGGGTCCGGCGTGGCCACCTCGCGGTCATCAGGATTGACGGCACTGTTTATACGCTGCCGACGGAAGTCATTCGCTGTGCCGAGTCTCGCGGTATGCAGGGAATGGCGACAGTGAAGGCTAGGGCCGCGGTAGCGTCATAAACAGAAAACCGGCCCCACTGAAATGGAGCCGGCATCCGAAGAGTATCCACGTCACCGTACCCAACGCCAACGGAGCGGTGACATGCGAGGAGCAAACGACGATGACCTCTCCATATACTAGCGCAACCGAGCGGGGAAGTACACCGCTTGCGGCTGGCGCCCCGAACGGAACGTCTCATGGGCGGCATGTCCACTGCGAGCGAGACCTTGAGCAGTATATCGCTGCCGGGTACGCCCTTACGCCGGTAGCTGTGGACGGCAAACATCCGATCTTCACGGAGTGGACGACCCGAGACGTGCCGCTCGATGAGCTGCGGGCACTGTTTGCCAAGCAACCGTACAACATCGGCGGCCGGCTCGGTGAAACCTCCGGGGACCTCGTTGATATCGACCTCGATAGTCCCGAAGCTCTGGCGATTGTTGATCGGTTCCTCCCGTCAACGCCCGCCATGTTCGGCAGGGCGAGCAAACCGCGGTCCCATCGACTGTACCGGGCGCCCGTTACCACGGACACGTTCGAGGACCCGGCGCCAGACGATGGCGATAACGGCATGCTGGTCGAGCTGCGATCCACTCGCACGCAGACCGTCCTACCGGGCAGCATCCACGTATCCGGCGAGCCGATCACATGGAGCGACTGGGACGGGCCGGGGATTCCTGAAGCACCCAGCGTAGATGGGTCGGTATTGCGACGAGCCGTCGCCCTCTTGGCGGCATCGGCTCTGCTCGGCCGGCACTACCCGTCGAAGGGGAGCCGGCACGAGTTCGAGCTGGGGCTGGCGGGTGGTCTGCTGAGGGCGGGTGTCCGGCAGGATGACGTCATTGCGGTCCTCGACGCCGTTGCAGTCGCTTCGGGCTTTACCTCAGACGCAACGGCCACGGCGAAGGTCCTGGACACCAAGCGGACGCTGGACGCGGGCGAGCTCGTGACTGGATGGCCGACCGTCATTGACTCGCTCGGCGGTGATGATGCGGCAAAGAAGATCGTCACCCGTGTCATCAAGTGGCTGGCGGTCAGCAGCAAGGCCATCAGACTCAGCCGAGACGACTTCTACGCCTACCTGCCCAGCCATAAATACATCTTCCGGCCTACCGGCGCGCTGTGGGAAATCTCCGGCATCAACGGCAACCTGGCCGCCATCACCGACGGATTCGACGTCGACGGTAACCCGGTGAGGTGGAAGCCCTCATCCTGGCTCGACACACACAGGCCCGTCCACCAGTTGACCTGGCTGCCCGGCGGACCGGAGGTACTCGAAAACGTTATCGTCGAGGAGGCCGGCATGATCGAGCACGCGGGGGCGCGGGCGTACAACACATACAGGGCGCCCCAGCCAATGGATGGCGACCGTTCCAGGGCCGGCCCGTGGCTTGACCTGATCGAGCGGTTGTACCCGGACGAGCGTGACCACCTCGTGGCCTGGTTTGCCCAACGTGTTCAACGGCCAGACGAGAAGATCAATCACGCCCTCGTGCTCGGCGGCGCCCAAGGCATCGGCAAGGACACGATCCTGGAGGGCGTTGTACGGGCTATCGGGCCGGCGAACTGTGGGGAGGCGACTCCCTCGAACATCGCCGAGCGGTTCAACGAGTATTTGGAAAACGTGCTCTTGCGTGTGTCTGAGGCCCGGGACCTGGGAGAGGCCAACCGGTACGGCTTCTACGAACGGACCAAGCCGCTGACGGCATCGCCGCCGGAGACATTGAGGATCGACCAGAAGTATGTCGGCGCCTACCGCATCCTGAACCTCGTCGGCGTGGTCTTCACCACGAACAACAGGACTACCGGCCTGTACCTGCCACCGGATGACCGGCGCCACTTCGTGGCCTGGTCAGAGATTCGGCCAGAGGACTTTGACGAGGGCTTCTTCACCCGCTTCTACCAGTGGTACGAAGATGAGGGGTTCGGCCATGTCCGGGCATATCTCGAGGGGTACGACCTCAGCAGCTTCAACCCCAAGGCGCCACCGAAGAAGACCGAGGCGTTCTGGGCAATGGTTGATGCCAACTCCTCGCCAGAAGAAGGGGCGCTCGGTGATGTGCTGGACGCGCTCGGGAGCCGCGAATCCGACGGCTCGAGTACCCGGCCGTTGGCTATCACCATCGGCATGATTACCGATAAGGCGCGGGTGCTTTCCACGTCCACAGGTGATGGCATTTACCCGGATGACGACGTTGATGACTACTGGAAGCTGGTCCAGACACTCATAGACAAGAAGACCAGCCGACGAGTGCCCCACATGCTCGAGGCAGTGAATTACGTGGGTGTTCGCAGCCCAGGGACCAAAGACGGCCGTTGGGTCATCGGCAAGCGACGGCAGACAGTCTACGCCTCGACTGAGCTGGCGGTCCGTGACCGAATTAGGGTCGCAGGGGAGCTGGCTGGTGATGAATACGCGACCCGGGATACGTGAAATACGTGAAGTACGAGGTCTCCTACTCGTGAGGTATATGCCCAATCGCGACCCGAAATACGTGGAATACGTGAAGTACGAGGTTCCCTACTCGTTAGGTATTCGCCCAATCGCGACCCGAGTCCGGCTGTCTCTTCCTTCTTACCCCTCCCAAAAAAGAGGAGGGGTAAGAGAGAAATACTTAAGGGATGGAAGACCTCGTACTTCACGTACTTCACGTGTTGAGACTGGCTCGACGACAATCACTCGAGTCTAGGGAGACATGGTGAACCTCCATGCCACTGTGAAGAGAGAAAGGATCACGCCATGACCGAGACAAACGCCAATATCACTCACATAGCCCAAACAAGCCGCCCCCACCCGTTCATCCATTGGGAGCCCGGGTATAACGGTGGCGCGCACCTCGTTACCTGCCCCCTCTGTGGCGGTGACTACACCCATCATGACCGAACTGCCGTCTTCGACCGTACGGCCGGCGAGGATACCGAGGTTCAGGTTTACACGCTGCCTGGTATGCCGCAGGCAGCGCTTCGTAACAATCCCTCGTCTCGACGAGGCGCCGTGCGCATTGAGTTGTGGGGTGAGTGTGGCCATACCTGGTACCTCGACATCGCGCAACACAAGGGCCGGACACTCATCAGCGCCATGGCACCCGAAACCGACCACTAGCCTTCGAACCGCCGAGAGCCCCCGTATTGAGATGACGTATCAAAACAACTCGCCATAGGACAACTCGAAAGGAACGGCGCAATGACAAAGCGGACCGACCTCGAAGCTCGTCGGGCCCGGGTAGCACGCCTGGTCCTGAAGAAATATACGACGCGCGCCATCGCCGACATGACCGGCACCAGCCAGAGCAGCGTTCAGCAGGACATCAAATGGCTGCGGAAAGCCTGGGCCAAGGACAGAGGTGGCTTCAACGAAATGCTCGAGGACACGATGCATACCCTGGCCTACCTGCAGGGCGAGGCCATCAACGAGGTCGAGACGTCCGGCGGCACGGACAAGCTCAGCGCCATTCAGACGGCGCTGAAGGTATTGGACCAGTCGAGCCGTCTCGGCAACCTCTACCCGAAGCCAGGGATCGTGGACGGCGAGGACACGCCGACCGGCCCGATTGAAGTGAAGCTCAGTCTGGTCGACACCGGCAACAGAAAGCTGGTGGACCAGGGGCTCTATAACGATGGCGACATCGAAGAAGGAGAAACGGTATGACACCGATACACAATGACCTACTTTATCTCGCGACTCGCACGCCCGTGACCGAAGACGAGGCCGGCCAGACACTCGCCGCCGTGATAATCCTGGATGCCATGGCCGAAGCCATGCTTGACGAAGCAGCCGGCTGCGACTGGTGCCTCTACATTTTGGGCGCAATTGGCGATCCGCTGCCGCGCTATGTCGGCGTCGGAAAGGACCCCTACGCCCAGCTGCAAGAGCACCTGACGGACGCCAAGGCCGGCGACCGGCTTCCCGTGCCTACGTGGATCGATTCCTGTATGCCGGCAGGCGTGTGGCTGGACGTGCTCCAGAGCGGCATGACGCAGGAACAGGCCGACGACGCCAAGCGGGCGCTGGTCCGGACGCTGACGGACGCTGGCCGGTCGGTGCTGAACCGGGAGTGGGACTAATGGATAGTCGCGTCATCACTGCCCTTCTAGCGATGGCCGGCCGCCACTCTTGCACGGCGACACAGGCGCGCCGACGCGAGACGGCGAGATGGCTCCTCGCCCAGATGGCCGCGAGCCACGAGGAACGGGCCCGGCTCGCGGCGTGGGAAGCTGAAGATCGGGAGGCCACAAGACGGCTCAAGAACCACGCATCGAGTGCCCTATGGGCGCTGAAGAACGGCCAGGCGCCAACAGGCCGGCTGGTGGTCCTGATTGAGAATGCTGACCGGGTGGACACCGCCAGGGCGATCCTCGAAGCTCGTGGAGATGCCTGGCCAGAAGACACGGGGGACGTCACTCCGGCGTGAAGGCTTGCCCGGCCGTGACCCATTCGAGTAACTGCTAGAGACAGGAGAGCCGATCATGGTGCACATGACCGAGGACGAGATTCAGGAGTATCGCGAGAAGAAGGCCAAGGAGAAGCGTTAGGCAGCCGAGGCGCAGGACGAGACAGACGCCGAGGCCACCAAGGAACGCCGAGAGGCAGCACGGCAGGCGCTGGACGGATACGATCCGGCGAGCCTGGTCTTCATCGATGAGAGCGGCACGAACCTGGCCATGACCCCGCGCTACGGTCGGGCGCCACGGGGCGAGCGGGTGGTGGACACGGCACCACGCAACCACGGCTCCAACACGACGCTGATCGCCGCGCTGCACCTGGACGGGATCACGGCGGCGATGACGGTGGAGGGGGCGATGGATCGGCTCGCCTTTGACGTGTTCGTGTCCGAGATCCTGGTCCCGTCGCTGCGCCCCGGCCAGGTGGTGGTCTGGGACAATCTCAATGTCCACAAGAGCGCCGACGCCGTACGCCTGATCAACGCACGGGGCTGTCAACTCCTGTGGCTGCCACCGTACTCGCCCGATCTGACGCCGATCGAGCCGGCGTTCAGCAAGCTCAAGACGGCGTTGCGGCGTGCCGAGGCGCGGACCCGCGACGCACTGGACGACGCCATCACGGCGGGTCTAGCGACGATCACCGCGACGGACGCCCAAGGCTGGTTCGCCCACTGTGGCTATCCGATACCGGCCCAACTCATCTGAGAACCGCTCTAATACTCAGAATTTCGCGCGCTGAGGCTGTCGATCGCCACGGCCATGACAAGGATTGTCCCCGTTGCTACCGGTTGCCAGAAGGGCGAAACCCCAAACAGGTTCAGCGCATTGGATACCATCCCGAGCAAGAACACGCCCACAATGGTGCCTGACATGCGGCCTTGGCCACCGCTCAATGAAGCTCCACCCACAATTACTGCCGCAATCGCGGTAAGCTCATATCCGAGCGCTCCGGCCGGTTGACCTGTCGCCGTTTGGCCTACCAGGATGATACCGGCAATTGCCGCACATACACCGGTAATGACAAAGGTCAACAACACCACTCGACGTACATTGATTCCCATATGAGCGGCGGCTGTTGGATTCCCGCCGATCGCAAAGACATAATGACCGAAACTCGAGAAGCTCAGGATCACGGTTAAAGCGCACGCTACACCAAGAAACACCCAGAACGGGTTCGGAATACCGAGAGTCGTGCCCAACCCGAGGTTGGTGAAGCTCAACGGCGCGCCATACAGTGGTGTGGCATCGGTCCAGACATAGAGTAATCCCCGTAGAATGGTCAATGTTCCCAAGGTTGAGACAAATGGGTTGACACCGATGTGAGCAATCAGGAATCCGTTGACTAGTCCCACTGCCAGCCCGACCGCAATCCCGCAGATGATCCCAATCGCTATGTGGTGCCATGCTGCTGGCCCTCCATCAGCCAGCTCGATCATCGCCCATGCAGCAGCGACACTGCTTCCGGCTGCCACTGCCCCAACCGAGAGATCAAGGCCTCTCAGAATGATGGCGAAGGTCATGGCGCATGCCATAATTCCGATCACGGAGTTCTGCCGCAGCAGATTGATCAGGTTTGCCTCACTCCGGAATTTCGGCTCAACCAGGGACATCGCCAGCAGAAGCCCGAAGAACACCACGTAGATTCCGTAGTTACGGATGATGTCCAGAGGCGGCATTCGTTCATTGTCAGCTTTCGCTACGGCGGTCGGGGATGCGTTCATGGGTGGCTCCCCGGGGCCGGCTTGGAGGACAGCCCCGTGATCATGCCGACGATTTCTTCGGGGTCAGTTTGATCTGTCTCTCGCGATCCCACATACATCCCACGTCTGAACACCCAAATACGGTCGGACAACCGGAATACCTGATCCAGACTATGGCTAATTAGGAGCACTCCGAAACCCTGATCCCGCAATTCCCGTATCACTTCTTCGACGGCGGCTGTCTCCGTCACCCCCAGAGCAGCGGTTGGCTCATCCATAATGATCACTTTTGAGCCCCAAGCGGCTGCGCGCGCAATTGCAATTGCCTGCCTCTGACCTCCTGAGAGTGAGGCCACCGGCAGATTAATCGGCGGTACGTTGATGTTCAGTCGCTCTAGCATGATACGTGCCTCTCGCGCCATGCCCCGCTTGTCGAGCAACCCCAGGCTAGTCTTCCGCTCACGTCCCAGAAAGATGTTGGCCCAGACCGACATGTTTCCGGCCAATGCCAAGTCCTGATAGACAGTTTCAATGCCCGCTGCCCGCGCCTCGGCTGTCGAGGCAAAGCTTGAAACCTGTCCGTCGACCTCAATTTGCCCTGAATCCGGCTGGTAAACCGCTGAGATGATCTTGATAAGGGTTGATTTTCCAGCTCCGTTATCTCCAACCAACCCAGCAATCTCCCCCGGATAGATCTCGAGGGTGACCTGATTGAGTGCCGTCACCGCCCCGAACCGCTTGCTAATATCGGTCGCCCGCAAAATCGGAGTCGTTTTCGCCATATACACTGCCCTCAGCACGCGGTGATTCCTGGTCTAGCTAGGTACCTGCGCGGCATGACGCAAAGCCGCGTCGTACTGTATCCCAGACTAGAGCCGGGTTGGCTGGAGACAGAGCTGACATCGGTTCACAGGCTCGATAGGCCCAAGCACAGATGACATCAATGCCCTCTTCGAACATAATTGCCATAGCAAGTTCGATCTCATTTTCGCGTCCCTCGGGCACAGAAAAGGTCTGGATCCACGCGAGCGACTGCGCGCCTTGGTCCTCCGTCGTCGCGACCACCCGTCTACACCAATGACGCACATATGCCTCAACCCCGTCGGTGGGTACGCCCTCCAATAACCAATAAGGAGTGACACCGAAATAACGTACGCCGGGGCGACCAGCAATCTCTCGCCAGGCTAAACCATCCGGAGGTTCTTGAGGTAGCAAGAACACCGCCGAAGCAAGGCCACGAGCCTGCGCAGCCTCGATCAGAAAGCCCAATGCCCGATTCATGGTCCAGTGACAAAACGACGCTACATCGTCATCCCAATTGACGGGCATCGCGTGTCCAAATGTTTCCAAAAAGAGTCTTTGACATTCCATGCACCGGCACGACCAGCGATCACCGGGTGATCGCGGAGCCGGCAGAGCCAAATGCGGCTCGTCCCAAGTCACCACGTCAACCTTCGCAGCCGCTGCTACATCTATCCATGTCGTCATTAAGCTTCTGAAAGCCGGCTGATTCGGACACAGGGCGGGAAGATGGTTTCCTTGGCTGTCACGCTGGCATTGGTCCGGTGAATTCATCACTGCATAACTTGGTGCTTCTCCACCAAACGCACCGCCAAGCCCCCATGGGGATAGCCAGTTCTCAAGCCCGAGTGCCTTGCCAATGTTTACTAGGTCCGCTATCGTGCCCGCGCTCCAGCGCAAGTCTGCCTCAGACATAACATGATTCACGATGGAGCCGCCTGTCGCGCCAATATCTCGCAGATCCTGTCGCGCATGCTGAGCATAACGGTTGCCAAAATATGCAATACCGAGCCTTTGGTCGGTCATGCAGCACGGCCCTTCTCGGCGGCGATACTGCGTAGGACCTCGCGTTTAGTGCCACCAGCTGCTTCATCTTCTAGAAAATCGGTCCAATGATAGAAGACCAGCCCATCTGCACCGGCACGCAATGCCGCAAGGCTGGCCTCCCTTAGTTGTAATGCGCTAATCTGTTCCGTGCGCCTTCTATCCGCGTGAAGCCCATCCACATACAGTGGACTGACCTGCAAGGTACAGACGATCTGTGTGGCTGCGGATAGTTGTCGCCGTGCATCTGCTATGACCTCCTCCAACCAAGAAATCGGACGATTCAGGATCTGAAGGTAGGTCATCAACTCGAACCCATCTACGACAAATTCGAGAATCGGCAAATCTTGGCCCGCGATTGTCCGCCGAACGTCCAGTTTGTTGAAATCGATCGAAGGAAACGGCAAGGTGTTCAGCATCAATTCGATTCCCCGGTCTCGGGCTCCCGATTCCACCGCAATCCGTTCGATGACTTGGGAGAGCCGGGAGCATCGCCAATTTACCCATGCTCGATGGTGTTTCGCCAGAATCAGTGAGGCCTCGCTGCGCAGATCGCCGTCTTTAACACTCAGCCCCGTTTCAGATTGAAACCGTGTCCTGCACCGATCGCAAAAACACCATTGATCGGCATCGCTGAATACATAATGTGGGTTCCAAGTCCAGTTCTCCCAGAAGCCAGGATAGCGCGTGAATTGTAGAAACAGCCCGTCCGGATGGAGCTCGGTGACTACTCGTTTCAGTCGATCGATCTTCCATTGAAGATACTCTTCGCTCGTGATGCATACGCCGGTGTACCAATCGAATCCTAGATCCGGCTCACCGAGCGCATTGATAGGGCGAGCACTGGGAAAAATTCGAAGTGCCTGCGGGTCGAAAAAGGTCGCAGTCGTTTGAACCACGCGCAGCCCCGCCCCCCGCAACGCGCTTATCCACTCGGCATCGTTGTAACCTTCTAGCCGCTCCCGGTAATGGGATTGATATACGCTCTGATCAACGCCCGACGATGGCAGTGGATCAATCTGGTTCTGAGTAAGAATTGTGTCGACGCCGTCCCCGCGAAGAGCCTGAGCTGCTGCATCGAAATCCATCCCGAAGGTCGTAAACCATTGCAGATCGTAGACCTTCATCGCGATTGAAGCCATATGATAGCTCCTGAGTCTGGAGTCGGCGACTAGAGGCTAGCAGCCCCAAGCCGGCGGAAATTCTTCAGCGTTCTCCTGTGTGACAATTGGGAGTTCAAGGTAATAGGGCATAGGAATACCTTCCTCTTGCCCATTCAGGTACAACCAAGCCATATGCATGGCTTGGAAAGCCTGCGGATATGGATCCTGCAGAACCGTACCGACTACATAGCCGTCAATAATTGCTTGCCGCACGTCAGCCGGATAGTCCCCGAGAATAAACGCGATTTCCTCACGGCCATTGCGACGAGCAAAGTCTGCAGCTGCGACGCCCTCGGGTCCCTGCGTGACGATGGCGTCCAACTCGCCTTCCGGGAAGCGAGTCAGCAGATCCTGGGTCACAGCAAGCGCTCTAGCGCTATCGAAATCCCCGGTCACGGTGGCCACAATCTCATATTGAGGAAATTCGGCAATGACTTCCGTGAATCCCTGCGTTCGCAGGATTTGAGGCGAGGTTCCGGTGATACCTTGAACATAACCGATCTGCGCCGGCTCATCACCAAAAGTCTCATTCAGCAAACGAGCCTGCTGGCGCCCAAATTCCACATCATCTGCGCCGACATACGTTACAACGTCGACAACATCATCTCCGAAGCCAACGGTGTTGTTTACCTCGATCACGGGTATCCCCGCCTCATTGGCTTCCAAGATACCCGGGATGATCCCTTCCCCCGAAGGAGTCAGTAAAATCATTGAGACGCCTGCGGCGATGAAATCCTGAATATTAGCCAACTCCACAGCGAGGTCGCCACCACCACCGTCACGCAGGTCGTACTCGAACCCAAATCGCCGGGCGCCATCCTCCAGGCCCGTCCTGAAGTTGGCGTAAAAGGGCACGGAGAGATACGCCACACTGACACCAATGGTCATTCCACTGAATGGTTCTGGGGTACCGAGATCGGCGGCCGGAGTAGCCGCAGGATCGCAGGTGACTTCCTGAGCGAGCGCGGCGGGGGTAGAGCGAGACAAGCCCCACAACGCCGGTACGGATAGTCCCGCCACGGCGGCTCGCTTCAGGAGTGCCCTTCTGTCGAGTGACGCGCCAAACGAGTCAACCGGTCGCTGATCCTTCGGATTCATTCAGGCCTCCTTGCATGTGACTCCATAAAGACATCGCCCCAGCTATTTGGAAATATTCTTTTCGGGACGCTTCTCGCAGCATATCATGACCACCCGCCGTGGACAAATATGCTGGCGAACCCAGGTCTGCGCCATTGGGCGCTGGAGCGGACGATCGGTGGCGGATCACGAGGTTGGACAAGAAGAAGAGGGACATTTACGCCCTGTCAAGTTTGTCGAGCCGGGATCGAATCGCAGCGGCACGAGCCCTGGCTGACATGGAAAAGGAGTAACCCGTCCCCTATGTCCCTGGTGTCCCCGGTTACCTATCCCCTTCCTGGTGCGCTCCAGGACATCTTGCTTTCAGATCGTTATCCCTATTTCTCCAGCCAAGAGAGAGGAAGTAAACGTAGTACACAGGATCAGGAGGCAAACGATACCCAAGAAGGGGATAGCAGACCAGGGACACCAGGGACACTGGGGACCGCGAAGCTCACAACATCTCGAATCTTCAGCGATACAGCCTTGAGAAAGGAGAATGGACATGCCAATTCTGATGGAGCTCGAGCTCCACGCCCACGAAGGATCGTCAGACATCACGACGACGCAGATTGTCTGCGATCACTGTGGTGGCAAGACAACTCGCAGGGGGATTGCCCTGGCTGACAGTGGATTCTTATGGACATAAGCTGCCCAGGCAGGTATGGGTACGTTTCCGCTTAAGTTCCCTTAAGGGAGGTCATATAGAGACAACAAAGCGATTTACCTACCCCTACCTGCCTGGTGCGGCTAGGAATGACACCAAAAAGCGAGGGATTCAACCCGCACGGCCATCAGAAACGACTCGCCGCGCGATAACTCGAAAGGCCCGATGCAATGTCGAAACGAGTAGACCTCGAAATCCGCCGAGCCGAAGTGGCGGTACTGGCCCGCAAGAAGCACACGACCCGAGAGATTGCCAGCATGACTGGAGCCACCCAATCGAGTGTTCAGCAGGACATCAAGTGGCTACGAAAGGAGTGGGCGAAAGACCGTGGCGACTTCAACGCCATGCTAGAGGACAACCTTCACACCCTTGGCTCGCTGCAACGCGAAGCCTTCACCGAAGTGGAGAATCTGGCCGGCACCGAAAAGCTGAGCGCCATTCAGACGGCGCTGAAGGTGATCGATCAGATCAACAAGCTGGCCAATCTCTACTCGCGCCCTGGCGCCGCCGACGGAGAGACCCTGCCTGAGGGACAGATCGGCTTGACCCTCACGATCATCCCGAGCGGGAACCGCAATCTGATTGACGCCGGAAACGAGGACATCATCGACCTGGACTACCCCGCTGGCTCGAGCAACAGTGTTGGCTCGCATTAGAAAGGAACGAGACATGACCGAGAAGATAACCTAGAATGACATCCGAAGACTCGCAGAAAAGCCGCGGGTTGGCGACAACCCCGACGACATCGAGGCGGCTTGATCAAGATGAGGGTGACGTTCGGTCCAGAGCCCAGATCACCCGCTCCGCTGGTCGAACCCTCGGCTATGGCTGCGGTCGCATCACCCTACCATCCATGGGAGCCGATAAAGGTACTCGACGATTGGAGTGGACCATTGCATTGCCTCGTCTGCGGCCAGTCGTATGCACTTTCTTAGACTATCCAAGCAAGACATATCACATTCTTGTTGGATTGCTTCGACTAGGAGGGGATGGTTGCGGCGATGACGATTTTGAACGCGTTTGACGACACGTCGGGGGAGATACTTTTGAACCAGGTTGCGGTACCGGCCTAGACCGGCAATGCCACGACATCGACCTCGGCGATGACCTCAAGGTCCTCGCGCAACGGGTGGGACGGCGAGAAGATCTAGAATTGATGACGGAGGCTGATATTGTGGGATTGAACGTGTAGTGCCGTGTGCGCCGTGCCATGGTTTTGCGATGGTGTCTTGCTCAAACATCAGCGAGGGGAATGATAAGCATGTTTTGGCGACAACGAGCGAAACCGCTGGGCGATATCGCGGGGTCGGCGTTGACCGACTGGTGGCTGGAGATGTTCACGAAGGAGCAGCACGACTACATCGCGGACTGGTACCAGCCCATGGGTTTGACACGGCCACGCCTGCTGGTCGAGGGTGAGCCACGTCGACAGGATGCCGGCAAGGTGCCGCTCGGCTTGTCCAGCGAATTTTGCGGTCCGTAGGATCGCCCGCTCGAACGGCGTATCCTCGAGGATATGATCCGCCGCACCGATCCGGCGTCGTTCGATCGCCACCTGGCGTACGGGACGATGATGGTCAACTGGAATCGCGACCGCGACGCCGACCCGGAGGCGCTGGAGACGGCGGTCGACTATGCCCGCAGATGAGACCTATGATGGTCAGCAGCAAGGCGGGATCAGTGCGCCGCAGCAGTATCCCTTCATCTTTCTGTTCACGGGCGATACCGGCGGACGGTATAGATGTCGCGACAAGTGGGGTTACAGCGTAACCGTGGTTCAGAATCACGCAGCGCAGATATAGAAAGGACTATTGATATGCCGGAGCGGTTTGCACATCTCGGCGAATTCAGTGATCTGGTCGCGCTTCTGGAAGGCAAACGCCCGTTTTGCCCAATCGCTGATCCAGGGCCGGAGACTCAGCAGCGCGTGCGTGAGTCGCTCTCGTTTTCCGAACCGGACGACGCGCCAAGCGACGTTCAGGTGCTGAAGCGATGGGAACATGAAGGAGTGGCCGGCGAAGTAGTTACGTGGACTGTTGGGTTTGGGCCGCGTACGGAAGCTTGGCTGTTGCGGCCTGCTGGTACTACAGATCCACTACCAGGCATCGTGGCCTTACACGATCACGGTGGCTTCAAATTCTTCGGTAAGGAAAAAATCGCTGACGGGCCAGGTGGAGAAGAGTCTGGAGTCGTGAATATTCGATTAAAGCTTTACGAAGGGCGTGCTTTCGTAAACGAACTCGTGCGTCGAGGTTTCGTCGTGCTGGTGCATGATGTGTTCCTTTGGGGCAGCCGCCGCTTCCCAATGGATGTCATGCCTGAGCGAATTCATCAGCTGGTTGCGCAGACAGGCGGTCCCGAGACCGAGCGGTACAATGAGGCTGCGCGGTTTCACGAACATTTAGTTGCCAAGTACGCTGCCCTTCTCGGCACGACCATTACGGGGATCGTCAGTGCGGAAGACAGGGTCGCTGTGCGTTATCTTCAGTCTCGACCGGATGTGCAAGCTCAGCGGGTTGGCTGCGTGGGCCTGTCGGGTGGTGGCTGCCGAGCAGCTCTGCTACAAGCCACTTGTAACGATATACGAGCGACAGTTATAGTGGGAATGATGTGCACGTACCGTGCACTACTCGATCATTACATTGATCCGAATACATGGATGTTTCTTCCTAATGGGTGGTCTCAGTATGGCGACTGGCCGGACCTGGCTGCCTGCCGGGCACCGTCACCACTGCTCGTGCAATATCTTAACCATGATCATCTGTTCACGTTAGAGGGAATGCAAGCCGCCGACGCGCGACTCGCTACCCATTACGCGTCGGTCGGTCACCCTGAGAACTATGATGGAGAGTTTTATGATGGTCCACATCGATTTAGTGTCGAGATGCAGAATGTCGCGTTCGATTGGCTAGTGCGTCAACTACAAGCATAGTTAGAGTGCGTTTCAAAACGTCTTCTGGAGGTGGGTGAAGCAGAAGCCCGCATACCGCAACGTCAGGACCGCATGATGGACTTCCTCGCGCCGCTCACACCGAATGCTCAGCCGCCGATTGCGGTTCAGCCACGCCATGGTGCGTGCGGCGGCCCAGTGGTGGCGACCCCGGCGCCGCGTGGTGGGGGCACGGCGTCGATCACCGCCTCGAACACCATGCTGTCGTGGTGATTCGCCCCGGTCAGGCGTGTGGCTAGCGGGAAGCCCTGCCGGTCGACCATCATACGCCGTTTGGAGCACGGGTGGCCGCGTTTGGTGAGGGTCGGTCCCAGGGAATGCCGGAACACGGCACGAAGATGATGCCGGAGCGTGCGGCGCTGTCTGAAATGCGGGGGCGACCACCCTTGGGCTTGGGTGGCTCGGGAGGTAGCAGCGGGTGTGCCAGAGTACAGGTGTATTCATCACCCCCCATGCCACGGGTTTAAAAGACGCTCTTGGTGCAGGCGCCAAAAACTCATGGCACGTGAAGGTTGCCATTGAATTTGACCTCGGTGATGTACTGTCTTCCGAAGACCGGTTGCACCACCTAAGTATCTCCAAGCTAACCCTGCACCTCCACCGCGCCCAGCAGCTGGAGGGCGGTCAGCACGGCGGCAGTGAGGTCCGCGACGGAATCATAGCAGCGTCGGGGCAGCAAGAACCCTTTGAGCCGCTTCCACACTCCGTCGATCCGGTTCAGGTGCGGGCAGTAGGCGGGCAGAATAGTAGAGCGTGAGCCCCTGCTGTTCCCACCCCAGTCGCGCCTGCTGCACGGCACGCGCCCGGTGAAAGGTGGCGTTGTCCAGCACCACCACCGTCGGGGGGCCGTCCTGCTCGGACTGTGCCACGGGCATCCAGATAGCCGACCACCGCGTCCGCCCGGCATGATCCGTCAATGACGTGGTATTCGAGCCACTCGGTGTCGTGGTCCCGACAGAGCGTGCCGATGAGGTTGATCCGGCCCTACGATCCCCACCGGCTGGGCGCCCGATGCTGGTGCCGGCTGCCTCGACGGATCCAGGTCGCGGACGGGGGCAGGCACAACGACACCCCGCTCTCGTCCAGATATCTCAGCGAGAGCTTGCCCTGCTGCGCCCTTTTTTAGCCCCGCCAGCGTGTCCCGTGCTGCTCGTTCCTGCTCCGGATCAGGGGGTTTGGCCGGGACATAGCGGTTCCCCTTCCAGCGGTAGTTTAGCGCGTGCAGGTGCTGACGAATCGCCTCGGCCGAGACCTGAATCCCGAACTGCGTCGCCACCGCCTCAGCCAGCTGGCTGACGGTCCAGGTCCGTTCCTCGCCGAGCCATTGGTGGAGAACAGTCTTGACGTCGTGGGTGATGCGCGGGGGTTGGCCCGGCGCAGCTCCATCGGCCAGCCCCGTCAGGCCCCATGCCTGCCAGTGGTCGAAGTCCCAGCCAATGCTCGTCGCGTGGCGACCGGTGTAGGCAGCGATCTGGGCGATCGTGTCGCCGCGGCGGGAGAGCCACAGCACCTGCGCCCGCAGGCGGACCGTTGGCTGCAGATGGGCGTTCTGCTCGATCTCGCGCAACCGCGCGTCGTCGTCCATGAGGTGGATGAATCGTGATCGTGGCATACTGCAAGTATACAGTGGAGATACTTAGTAACACGGCGTAATAGCTCGGACTTGCGGGCCGCAATCCCTGGCACATCGGGACATCGGATTCGAGCGGGTGTCGCCAACCTCATGGCTTGCCATTTCTAGGATCACCATGGGGCTTTTTGATGTGGGGAGAGGACTGGTCCAGACAATCTAGCTTTTTGGCGGATTGATGTTTATTTCTGGCGTTGTTCAGCTATGTGCACCATCGCGCACAGTATCAATTGGCCACATCGGCCGCTCGGGTTCTTAGGCCCGCGCAAGCACGCCGAACCTCGCCGAGTCAACATTAGAGAGCTTTCATAGGCCTTGACCGCCTAAAAGAAGCGTGCTAGTGTTTCATTCTAAAGGTGCGAGACCAACCTGAATTTGCTGATCGCGCTATATGCGTTTCGCTGTACGGCCTAGCTGTCTTTGACGCGGGTAGGTCGAAAAAGGAGTCCCCCATGCTAAGGTCGAAGAGGCATTTGAACCGTCGGGATATCATGCGACTTTCCGCGACAGCTGCAGGTGGTGCCGCGCTAGGCGCAAGAGGCATAGGGGTAACACACGCCTCTCAGACGGACCTTGAAGGTACCCTCGAGGTATGGGATCAGTGGGAAAGCCCTGGCAGCGGTGGGCCAATGGACAAACTGGTGGAGATGTTTGAATCCAGCCACCCTGGTGTCCAAGTGCGAAGAGACGTGTACCAAGGTATTCAAATGACCGATGTGGTGCCAACGGCGTTAGGTGCTAACACCGGACCGGATTTGTTGTATTACGATTTAGCTCCGTGGGCGCTATACCAGTTGTATGAAGCGAATGAATTGGCGCCGCTAGACGAGGCTTACGATAAGTTCGGATGGAACGAAAGCGTTCTTGAGCTCGCGCAGAATTGGGTGACTCTCGACGGTTCACGCTACGGCATGCCACATGAATTCGAATTTGAGCCGGTCTTCTACAACAAGAGGATCTACGAAGAACTCGGACTTAGCGTGCCGACGACCCACGAAGAGTTCATTAGTAACTGCGAGGCATGTGCGGAGGCAGGTTACATTCCCATTGCGGCAGGCAATGGCGGTACAGGCGAAATGCGGCACACATTCGGGTTCCCGCTGAACAATCTGCTTGGCAAGCAAGAAATGGATGATATCTTTTTCTGCGGAGCCACTTGGAATCGTCCCGAAGTCGTGGAAGCCGTAAGAATCGTAACAGTGGATTATCTAGAAAGAGGATTTTATCCTGATTCAGTCAACGGTATCCAGCCGCAGGACGCGCACAACCTCTTCTTCATTGGCCAAGGGGTACATCGCCTAACAGGGTCATGGTTCATGGGGGACCTCGCGGAGTCCGGAATGGCAGACGAGGTCGATATTTTCTTGTATCCCTCAATCCAGGGCTCGGAAGTCTTGCCTCAGGCTTGGTTCGGTTCTGGTTATCAGCTCCCGGCAGACTCGGCTCAGCCCGAAATCGCACTTGAATTCTTAGGCTTCCTTTTCAGCCCCGAGGCTATCAAAGTTTGGATTGAGGACGCGAAGGTGTTTCCGCCCATGCAGTTTGACACTGACGGCATTGAGATGGACCCGTTGATGGAGAAGGCAATGGGAATCCTATGGGGCGGTGAGCAAGAGCTTGGATGGATGATTCCATCAGTTGTTCCGGTAGAGTTCTACAACTTTTTGGACGCCGGATTCCAACAGGTTATCAATGGTGAGAAGACCCCTGAGCAGCAGGTGGAAGATCTGCAAGGGGCATGGGAAAGAGCAATCGAGAGTGGGGCATATCCGCTGAGGTGTTCCTAGTAATTCCTGACGAGAAGGGAACATGCGGATGAAGGGCCTGATGCTTGAGGAGCCAAATGTAGTGGGCGTGGGTAATGTCGATACCCCGTCCATTGGGGTTGATGATGTACTAGTGGAGCCGAGCGCTTGTGGCGTGTGTGGAGGGGACATCAAGGTATTCAAGGGAGCAGTGGAAGTCAACGAGTACCCGCATTTCATGCGAGGGCATGAGTACGTTGGCCGGGTAGTTTCGGTGGGAGACAACGTAGAGTCATTTTGCGAAGGGGACCTTGTTGCCCGCTGTTTCCAAAACTATTGCGGCTGGTGCCTAAACTGTCGGTTGGGCCGTCCTAACTTTTGTCTTAACACTCAGAGGTTCGGTGGGGGAGGGTTCGCTGAGCAAGCGGCCGATAGGGCATCTGCGCATGGCGGGGCGTTATTCAAGGTGCCTGATGCGATTAGTGTGGCCGAAGCAGCTCTAGCAGAGCCGATCACGTGCGCAATTGGGGCGGTACTCAAAGCAGCGCCCCAACCGGGCGAGCGAGCCGTCGTGATCGGACTCGGCGGAATTGGCCAGTTCGTTTCTCAGATCCTCTCCTCTATGCATGTCCACGTTATAGGCGTCGACCAACAGTCAGACAAGCTTGATATCGCCGCGGCGTTCTGTTCTGATGTAATAAATGCAGCCGAGCAGGACGTTATTGACGAAGTCCTTCGATTGACTAATGGCGTTGGAGCCGACGTGGTGATGGAAGCAGTCGGGATTCCGAGCACGCTCAGACAAGCGATTGAGTTACCCCGAATGGGCGGGCGGGTGGTCATCGTTGGTGCACATACTCAGCTCGTTGATGGAATGAACGTCGACCGAATCTTCCGGCGGGATTTGGAAATTCGGGCTGCTAAGGGGCCCTTCCCACTCGTAGCGCCTGACGGAGTTCCTCTAGCGCTACGATATATCGAGGAGGGTATAGTACGGCCGAAAATGCTGCTTACCACCTTCCCTTTTTCGGATGCGCAAGCTGCGTTTGACGCTCAAGCGTATGGGGGCGTCGTCAAATCTGTGCTGGTTCAGGACACGTCGATAAGCTAGGAGCAAGCAGGATGGCTATCGCGATCCGTAATCGGCGCGTTGGCATTGTTTCGTCGCGTACTTTGCGCCATTATGTCACCGTTTTTATGTTCCTACTGCCCGCGCTGTTGATTTACTTGGTGTTTGCAATTTATCCGTTCTTTGGCAGCATTCATCTAAGCTTGACGGATTGGAACGGGGTCGATACTACGAAAGGTTGGGTGGGCATAAGCAACTATGTCACCGCGTTTTCGGGCGACTCAGTTATGCTCCAGGCGTTATGGCATAATTTGGTGTGGATTATTGCCGAGGTCACTCTTCCTCTCATACTAGGACTACTTCTCGCAACCGTCCTCTGGGACGGAGGGAAAGCGCAGACCCTTTTCAGAACCGTGTTCTTTATGCCTTACGTCCTGCCCACCGTAGTAGTGGGTATCATTTTTGGTCTAGTGTACAACCCCATTTTTGGTGTTCTGAATCAATCTCTCGAAATAGCAGGATTAGGAGCCCTTAAGCAGGGATGGCTTGCTCAACCGAATACGGCACTCTTGTCCTTGATTGCAATATCTGTTTGGGCCAATTTTGGGTTCAATGCCACTGTGTTGCTGGCCGGCTTGCAGAATGTTGACGGTGATCTCCTTGACGCGGCCAAGATAGACGGTGCAAATGTTTGGCAAAGATTCGTAAATGTACTGTTGCCCCAGTTGAGTCACGTAATCACGTTGCTGGTTTCTCTTGCTCTTATTGGAGGATTCAAAGTTTTCGATCTGGTCTATGTATTGACGAAGGGCGGCCCAGGATATCACACTGAAGTGATCGCAACGTACATTTTTGAACAGTCGTTTGCGCAAAGTCGTGTCGGATACGGATCGGCTCTTTCCATCATCCTGACTTTGATAATCTTGGTCGTCTCGATCGTTTTTATTCGCTTCAGAGAACGGAGAGCTTGAGCCGATGGATTTGGAGAAAGGGGCCTTAGAAGTAGGCAGTGATGTCGAGAAGAGACAGACCACCTCCTCCTCAAGCGATTGGACACTTTGGTCGCTGGGGAGGGGTACGCTCAAGTATGGGATCCTCCTACTGTTCCTGATTATCAGCATAATGCCGTTTCTTTGGACATTAAGCATCGCGCTGAAGTCTAAGGAGGAATTTTATCGCGCCCCCTTTGGAATTCCTTCGTCCCTGCAATGGTCAAATCTGTCTCAGGCGTGGACGACGGGACAGTTTGGGGGCCTGTTTATGAATTCTGTGATTCTTAGCGTTCCAACCGTGGCTGGTGTTGCGGGCGCTAGCGCTCTAGCTGGATATGCTTTGGCAAAGATTCCGTTCAAGGGACGGAATATTGTTTTCTACATGTTCCTTGCCGGAATGATGATACCATTCCAAGCTATTATGATACCTCTTTACTATCAAATGCGCGACTTTGGCATACTAGGCACATATTTCGCCGGAATCCTGCCAATGATTGCCCTTGGGCTTCCGTTTGGCATATTTCTAATGAGGGCATTTATTCTGAACTTGCCGGATGAGCTGATAGATGCAGCTAAGGTCGACGGAGCGAGTGATATCAGGGTTTTCCTCAATATTGTCCTACCGATTTCTAGAGCTGCCTTGGCCACGGTGATTATTGTGCAGTTTATTTCGTCATGGAATGCCTTTCTCCTACCGTTGATCTATCTTCAAGATCAGGACCTACGGCCTCTCCCTCTAGGTTTATTCAACTTCCAAACACGATATACAACTGATTACACAATGGTTACAGCAGGCATTCTCATCACAGTCGTACCTATGATCGTGGTATACGTCATCTTCCAACGTCAGTTCATTCGTGGGCTTACCGCCGGAGCACTGAAAGGCTGACGCATGATGAGCAGGCCATTACGGTTCGCCATTCTGGGAGCCGGCATGATCTCAGAGTATCATCGAATGGCGATCTCAAAAAATGTAGGCGAGGCTGAACTTGTAGCAGTTGGTTACCACAATGAGGCCAGATTCGGCGAGATGGAAGCACATTTCGGTGTTCCCTGTAGCGGGGTAGAGGAAGTGTTGGCAGACATAAGCATCGACGCTGTGTGCGTGTGCACTCCGACAGGGCAGCACGCAGCCCAGACAATAAGTGCTGCTAGTGCCGGCAAGCATGTGCTTGTTGAGAAGCCGATGGCGGTGAGTTTGGCTGAAGCTGATGCTATGATAGCCGCTTGTGACCGTGCTGGAGTTCGCCTAGGGGTTGTTCTCCAGCGGCGAATGGAACCAGTCTTCCGAAGTGTTCGAACGGCAATAGAGGCTGGTGCCTTGGGAGACTTAACGGTAGGGAGCGTCACCATTCCTTATTACCGTCCGCAGTCGTACTATGAGACTGCAGATTGGCGAGGAACTTGGGCTTTGGACGGCGGCGGCGTCCTTATGAACCAAGGCATTCATCTGGTCGACTTAATTGTATGGTATATGGGAGAGCCTACGCATGTTCAGGCGCACGCAAGTACGCTCCACCGAGACATCGAAGTCGAAGATACATTAACGGCTCTGTTGAGATTCGCGAATGGAGCAATGGCGACCATAACGGCCACGACGACGGTGGAGCCTGGTTTTCCTCATCGAGTCGAGGTTTATGGCACGGACGGGGGAGTGCAACTCGAAGGCGAATCGGTGCTTCGTTGGCAAACAAAGGGGCCGGGAACTTCAAACCTTGGGCCTTTATCGGTGGGCTCCGCAGAAGATATAGGTGCAAGCGCCGATCCACGGGCGATCTCGCTCTCCGGGCATGTAGCAATAGTCCGAGACTTTGTCAGCTCTGTGCATAATAATGTGCCGTCACAGGTTGATGGTAACGCGGGTCGCAAAAGCCTGAAAACTGTCCTTTCGATATATGAAGCTGCTAGGGGCGAGTACTGAAACTAAAGCGGTTTTCTATGGTTTCTCTCATCTCCGGCCATTAGTGTGAGTCCCATGCGCCTCGCACCAAGTGCAACGCAGCAGCGGCGTCATCCATATCAGTCCACTTTGCTTCAATGCTGACACGGCCGTCATACCCGATGTCACGGAGGGCAGCGAAGTAGTCAAGCAGTTCTTGTTCCCCTTGGCCAGGCAAAGGGATGCTTCGGTCAGGAGCTGCGATATGGACGTGTGCTAGCAAGTCACCAGCGTTCTTCGTTTCGGTGAGCGATTCCGCTTCAACTGTCACATGGTAAAGGTCGGAGAGGACTTGGACAGCAGGGTGGTCTATGCGATTTACAATTTCCACTGCTTCTTTGACGGAATTGACGAGATTAGTCTCTCCCCGGTTGAGCGGCTCGATGGCGATATTGAGATTGAGCTTCTCGGCCACATCGCCGGCCATTTCGCACGCCTCCTCAAATTGCCTGTGAGCCTCATCCGAAGGGTAGCCTTCCGGTATACGGCGCGCACCGCCGCTTCCAAAGACAACAACCTCCCCTCCTAATTTCGAAGCTCGACCCAGCGTCGATGTCAAATAATCCCGCAACCCCTGTAGATCGAGTTCAGGACCGACCACCTTTAGTTCGGCGGGCAGCATTACGTTCCATGCTTCAGGGCCAATGCCGAGTGTCGCCGCCAATTGGCGAATCTCTTTGTAAGCTTGATCGCTCATATTGCCTATGGTTCGGCTTAATGGCCACTCAACGTAGTCGTAGCCGATTGCTTCGAGTTCTTTGGCCTGTTCCGGCATTGAGCAAATTCCAATACGCATTCAAACGCCTCCCGTCTATGTAAAAATCTAGGGGCTAAACGATAACCGTTATGGTCCATCACATCGCGTGGCCTGAAAACTTAGCAGGCGGCCAGTTATGTGCGATGAGAACCACGACTATTCCCAGCTAACACTCCTCTCACGTAGTAATTCCTTGAAGCGCTGAGAAGCTGTACTCCACAATCTTGGACCGCTGAACCCGGAAAACGATCCAGACTCTGCGAGGTGCGGCTCGAGTGAAAAATAGCCTTTAAAGCCTGATGATTGCAACGCGTCGATTGTAGTGGGCCATTCACCGTCACCTTCACCGGCGGGCACGACCATCCCAGTTTCCAGCAAGGCGTCCTTAACGTGAATGTAATCGACATACGGTCGCAGAGACTTGTAACCTTCAGAGAAGGGCCGCACTCCACACTGAACGAAGTTTGCAGGATCCCACGCAGCTCGCAGCGCAGGAGATTGTGTATTCTCCAGGAGATCTAGACAGCGAGAAGGAATATCCCCGTAGATGTGCTTTTCGTTCTCATGCAGGATGATAATGTTGGACTCCTCGGCTAAGCGAGCAAGAACTGCCATCCGTGTAAGCACCTCGGTTCTGTGCGCTCCCGGGCTATCGCCGTCGGGTATATAGAATGAAAACACTCGAACGTATGGAGCGGACAGAATGTGAGCAACTTCGAGTGCTCTCTGGAACTCGACAAGGTGTTCATCAAATGGCGCAGTTATAGAGATTTTTCCTACAGGCGATGCGATGCATGACACCTGCACTCCATCGTGCTCAAGGTGTCCCTTCAATGTAGCCAGCTCGGCGTCTGAAAGGCGAAGGACATTCTTCCCCCATACGCTCCGTAATTCTAACCACCGTATTCCTTCGCCCCTTAGCGTTCCGAGCTGTTGTTCGAGGTCCGGCGAAATCTCATCGGCAAACCCAGTCAGTGTCCACATAGTTATGTTCTCCATTCATGTACTTAGGTATCACGGGACACCCTTTAAAAGGGATGGTGGAGATATTTGCAGACTACTACGCCTCATTTGTTCCCACCTCCACATAATCATCTCTCGAGCTTAGACCTCCGCTCGGGCTGGCGGCGGCGAGAGATTGAAAAAGCGCTAGCTAAGCATACCTCTGATCAATGTACTTGTCGCGTTAACGCCCTACTACCAGGGCGATTGCATCTAAAAGGCACCGAGAACGCGGAGCAGGTAGTCCGTGTCACAGCTAGCCCGGAGGCGGCTGGCCTTGATCCCGTGTTTGCGTGTGGGTTCCAGTCGCAAAAGATCCAGGGCCAGCTTGCGGATCAGGGCGAGGTTCTCGGCACTATGCCCCATTCGGGTCCGGTTGTCATCTTCGCGAAACGCCCCATCCAGTACCCAGTGCACCTGATTCTCAATGCCCCAGTGACTGTGCACCGCGTGAGCCAGCGTCGCGAGCGCCCTCTGGTACCTGCGGCGCGGGGATAATCTCACCCCTGCCAAGGTGGCAGCAATACGAGCAAGCGGCCGAGAAGAGGATGCCGCGGCGATTCTACGCCAACAGGGTAGGGACCAGGAGGTTGACGCCTTATTGTAATGAGGGCCTTGCAAGCCGACTGACTGACAGATGCCGCAGATAGGAGATACCGCCGTGGTCCATTTCACAGCGACGAGATAGCCGAAAAGCGGAAGGCCCGAGAAAAGCGTCGCCAGAAGGAGGCGGAAGCCGCCGCCAACGCCGAAGCTGACGCCCGCAAGAAACGCCGTGAAGATCGCCTTGCCACCCTGCGGGAACGCTGGATTGGCTACACAAGCAGCTAGGCAGGCTGCGAGGCTCTAGCAGAAGCGAAATCTATCCCCACCATCATCAAGGTGACAGCTTCCTGGCTAGCAGTTAGGGAACCTATGGCTGTGGCGGGCAGATACACTAGGTTTCCAACCGAAAGCGCCACATCTTGTTCGCTTGGTAGAGCTTGACTCGGTTCGTATTCATCCATGGCTTCATTGCGGAGGAGGCCGCTATCGTGCTTGGCATTGACAATGACGGAACCGGCTTCAAGCGCGAGTGCAAGTGGCATGGCTAAGGGTTCCAGATCCAGAGAGCTTCCGGCCTCAAGGTGAAGGCGGCCCGCTACTACTGTTTCTGGAACGGATTCACCAGTACACGACTATTGACAGGTTTGAGTCATCTCGTTTACGATTCCCAAACTAGTTCTCAACGCCGAGAAAACCAATTGAGTGTAGCGATGAAGCTGCCTCAAGCATGCTCTAATTATTGGCAAGTCCGTGATTGCTAAGCAGACAGCAGACATCGGGGTTTTGAATGAGAGGTGAGACAGTCATGGGTATCAATCGGAGACAATTCGCTGCCGGGGTGGCGAGTGCTAGTGCTGCGGCGTCATTGAACCTGCACGGAGCGACTGCCGAGTCTCGCATTCCGAGCGTGCATTTGCAGGAGACATCGGCGGGTGGCGGACAAATCATTATCGGTCAGACTCAAGAGCCGACCAAGTTCCATCCGCTCGGCACAAGGATCGAGGTCGATGAGGCTGTTCACTACCAGCTCTTCGATATGCTTTGGTACGCGGATGAGACAGGTCTTCATCATCCTAGTCTCGCTACCGAAATGCCAACGTTGGAGAATGGAGGTATCTCGGAGGATGGATTGACTTGGACAGTCAACCTTCGTGACGATGTTACGTGGCACGATGGTGAACCATTCACGGCGGAAGACGTCAAGTTCAGCTGGGAACTCGTCATGCGAGAGGACTTTATTCCTCGTACCCGGCAGGGATTTGATCGAATCGAGAGCTTTGAGGTCGTCAGCCCAACTCAGGTTCGGTGGACTATGACCGAGCCATACGCACCCCTGCTGGCAGTTTGGGCAACCTCGCCACTGGTGCCGAAGCACATTCTGGAGAACGACGACAACCCGAACGAAGGTGAATTCCATTCCAACCCAATCGGTACGGGAGCATTCATGTGGTCCGAGCGGATTCCGGGGGATCGCATCACCCTGACCGCTAATCCGAACTATTTTGGAGAGGGCCCATACGTAGATACCCTTGTCTTCAAATATGTGCCTGATACCACGGCCTTCTTCGCTCAGTTCCAGACCGGTGAAATTGATCATACTGGCATTCAAGGCATCACTGCGGAGAATTATGCGGCGGCAATCGAGCTCGAGGACCGTCAGATTCACGAGGGTCTGAACTCGTTTGTTGAGAACATTGTCATGAACCTATCCAGGCCACAGTTTCAGGAGCTTGCGGTGCGTCAGGCGCTGTACCACGGCATGGACAACCAGACGATCATTGATTCGGTTTACTATGGATTGCCGGCACAAACTGAAAGCTACATCTACCGAGATTCGTGGGCGTACAATCCCAACCTGCCTGCCCACGAGTACAACCCCGATCTTGCAAATCAAATACTGGATGAAGCCGGCTGGGAGAGGGGAGATGACGGCATTCGGGAGAAAGATGGCGTTCGGCTGAGCTTCACCAACTCCACCACGGCGGGGAACACCGTGCGAGAACAGGCACAAGTGTATCTCCAGCAAACATGGGCGGAGATTGGTGTGGAGATGGAAATCAACAATATGCCAGCTGCGGTCATTTGGGGCGACTTTTACCTGAACTCGGAGTTCGACACGGTAATGGTCGGTAATTCTTATGGAGTAGGTGCCGACCCGGACCCGACGCTGGCGTTCCACAGCGAATCGGCATCAGGTAACACCGGAACCAATGTGCTTCAGCTCAATGACCCTGAGTTGGATGCACTCTTGGAGCAGGGAGTTGCCGAGTTGGACCAAGAGGCGCGAGTTCCGATCTACCACGATATACAACGGGTACTTAGAGAGAACCTGTATCTCCTGCCCATTTTCCAGTACGCATTGATCGAGGGCTCCAAGGCCGGGTTGATTGGCTATGTGCATAACCCGAACTATCGGACCAACCGCTGGAACTCGTATACCTGGCGCTGGGAGGAGTAGACAACCGCCCATACTGACCCGATCGAAGAGTGAGAGAGCACCAGGAACGTAGAGATGGGACCATTTTTCATTCGGCGACTCGGCCAAAGCATCCTTTTGCTCTTCATCGTGTCCATCGTGGGATTCTCCATACTCAACCTGGCTCCTGGCGGACCGATGTCTGCCTACAATGTCAATCCCTCGCTGTCCGAAGTGGAACGCGATCGGATTGCGGAAGAAATGGGGCTTAGTGACCCATTACCAGTGCAATACATTCGCTGGGCGAGTGGACTGGCGTCGGGCGATTGGGGGACTTCGTTCCGCGATAGTCAACCCGTTACCTCGATCGTAATGAGCCGGATTCCCGCTACATTCGAGCTCATGCTGACGTCGGTTTCAATTGCGGCCACGTTTGGCGTGTTGATCGGTGTCCTCGGGGCAATGAAGAAGAATTCAATATTCGACTACCTAGCGACGATCGGCGCCATGGTGGCACTGTCTATCCCTACCTTTTGGTTCGGCTTAATGGTGATCTTCTTTTTCTCAGTTGAGTTAGGATGGCTGCCGTCTGGTGGACGATCAACTATTGGAGGGGATGGGTCGCTGGGCGACCACGTGCGGCACCTGATCGGACCTGCTTCAGTATTGGCACTCGTTACGGTCGCCATCTGGAGTCGGTATTCACGATCCTCCGTGATTGACGCATTGAATCAGGACTATATTCAGACTGCTCGAGCTAAAGGCATAACCGAAAGGCGAGTCATCGTAGTGCACGCGATGAGAAACGCCGTCTTGCCGCTAGTTACCTTGGCGGGCATCCAGTTGCCATCCCTTTTTGGTGGCGCACTGGTAGCTGAAACAGTGTTCTCGTGGCCAGGAATGGGGCGCTTGTTTTTGGACTCGCTGAGTTACCGCGATTATCCGGTCCTGATGGGAATCTTGATGGCCACAGCTTTTCTTGTAATCCTGGGAAGTCTTATCGCTGACATGCTCTATGCCTTGGTAGATCCACGAATTCGATTGAATTAGAGGATGGAACCGATGCAAGGAGCGACAATACCCAAACCCAAGAAGTCGAGCGTGCCGAAAAGCAATTCCGCCGCTCACACCAAGCATTTAGATATATCCCTAGTCCAGCATCGAAGTCTAGCTAAACTCGCCCTTGAGCGGTTCGCCAGGAATCGTTTGGCTGTTGCTGGGGCCCTGATCATCGTAGCAATGGTTGGGTTTTCCTTTGCTGGCCCATTCTTCAGCCCTTATGATCCCCTGGAAATTGACTTCGCAGCAAAGTTCGCGCCGCCGCTCTCTGAAGGGCACTTCCTAGGGGGTGACGAGATGGGCCGCGACCTACTCACCCGATTGCTGGATGCAGGACAAGTGTCACTGACGGTTGGATTCGTTAGTATGGTCATGAGCGTCACTTTCGGCACGATCGCAGGGGCGACTGCCGGCTTCTATGGTGGCTGGATCGATACGATCATCATGCGATTCGTCGATGCAGTACTTAGTTTTCCAACAATCTTCCTGTTGTTGGCCTTCGCGGCGTTTATCCAACCCGGCCTTCTCACGATCGTTATTATCATCGCCCTTACGTCATGGATGGAAGTAGCACGCATTGTGCGATCTCAAGTTCTATCGATCCGGGAAAATGAGTATGTGACCGCAGCGAGATCGCTGGGTGCGTCCAATCGTCGGATTATCGTTCGTCAGATCATTCCCAATTCGATGGCGCCGATTGTCGTAGTAGCCACCCTAAATGTTGCCAATGCCATTCTGCTCGAGTCCTACATCAGCTTCCTCGGCTACGGCATTCAACCACCCACAGCAAGTTGGGGAAACATGTTGAACAACGCTCAGAGCTACTTTGGTACTGCACCGTGGGTGGCGATCTTTCCGGGAGTGGTAATCACGCTCGCAGTTTCGAGTTTCAACTTCATCGGAGATGGGCTCCGAGATGCGCTTGATCCCAAATTGGGAGCTCGCTAGATCGTAGAGTGCGTTCTGTTCTGGTGTGGAACGCACTACGTTGAAGGGTCAAGTCATGGTAAAGCAGTCCGCAGAAGTCGTAGTTATCGGCGGTGGAGTCAACGGCACTAGTGTTGCCTTCCACCTGGCCAAGGCCGGTATGACCAATGTAGTGCTCGTTGAGCGGTGGCATCTTGGGGCGGGCGCGACGGGAAAGAGTGGCGCTTTGGTGCGAATGCACTACAGTAACAAGCCTGAAACGGAACTCGCCTATAAGAGTCTCGCCTACTTTGAGAACTGGGGAGATTTGGTCGGCGCGGGAAGTCCCGGGTTTCAACAGGTTGGTACGCTGGTTTTTGCTTCCGATGAACACCGGTCGCACCTTGAGGCAAATCTCGAAATCCAACAAGAGGTGGGAGTCAACTCAAGGTTGATTACGCCTCAAGAAGCGTCAGAGCTTGATAGTTCTGTGCGCACCGATGACGTGGAGATCATCGCATACGAGCCCGATTCGGGTTATGCAGACCCCAACGCCACCACATTCGGCTTTGCCAAGGCGGCCGAACACATGGGAGTCGAGATAGCAGTTGATACCCAGGCGACCAGGCTGCTGGTGGAGAATGACCGGATAGTCGGCGTGGAAACCTCGCGTGGCACCATTCGGACGAATCGGGTGGTGATCGTTGCAGGTGCGTGGGCGAATCACCTGCTTGAACCGGTAGGTGTGGACCTTGAAATGTATCCACGGCAAGCGCGCATTGCTATCTTCCGATGGCCGAGCGATCGTGATCCTCGGCATCCAACGCTTATTGATCACAAGAACCATATTTGGGCCCGACCGGTTGACGGCAATTGTACGCTTGGTGGATCCGAACTCGGCCTTCCGATAGAGATCGATCCCGAGAACTATGATGAGGCGGTGAACCAAGAGTACATCAATTGGACGCGCGAGCAGCTCACCAAGCGAGTCCCGTCGATTTCCCGCAGCACTGCGCGAGGAAACTGGGCCTGTGCACTCATGGGCAGCCGAGATTCCAGACCGTTGATCGGCTCTATCGATCAATACGAGGGTCTTTACCTCATGGGAGGTGATAGCGGGACATCATTCAAGACTGCCCCGGCCATTGGCAAGTCTCTTAGCGAGTTGGTGCTTGAAGGCCAAGCGAGTACGGTGGACCTGTATCCGTTCCGGCCGTCGAGATTCGCTGAAGGACAACCGTGGGTCGATGAGACGGACTATGACCTGGAGCATGCATCTATCTCACGATAATGTCAGCGCCTCCGCGAAGAGTTAGGACGAGTCATGGGCCGGCCAATGTTGTTTGCTCCTGACTCGTCTGAGGGGTTATAGATTGTCAGAGCGGCAGTACGTCCTCTCTGCCGCAGACTTGCACAGATTTTGCGTCCAACTCTATTAAGATGTTGGTTGTTTCCTGGTATCACAATCAGTGTGTTTCCGGTGGGCTGGCGGGTTGCAAGGTTTTGCCATTGCTTGAGTGAGGACAACTCGCTGGCCGGCACTAAGCGGCTTCGCAGAAGTTATTGACCAGGCGGATGCCGGGTGACGTATCAGCATGGAAGTGCGCCTCCAGGCGATCCAGCAGGGTTGCCGCCGCAGCCTCCAGTCCCTCGACATCCGCCCAAAAGCGATGACAGGCGAGCTTCTGTTTCAGGAACCGCCAGACGCGCTCCATCAGGTTGAGGTTCGGGGTGTAGACTGGCAGCCACAGGGCGGTGATCCGTCCCTCCTGCTCAGCCCACCAGGCGCGGACCACCGCTGACCGGTGATAGCTGACATTGTCCATGACCAGCACCAACTGCTCATCGGGCCAGGTCTGGCCAATCTGCGCGAGGAAGGCGGCAAAGGCATCGCCGCCTTTCTTCAGATGGAGCTGCCAAATCACCTCGCCGGACCCATAGTCCACTGCTCCAAACACCGCCCGCCGCTGGTCCTTGCCCGCCGCCGGCACGATCATGGGGCAGCCCCGGCG
>Ga0209176_10000058_pt1 | contig 31025 bp, 22 predicted proteins | sample NGEPer11B_FD_184511 | JGI IMG/M metagenome (GOLD analysis project Ga0209176, IMG submission 184511) | Arctic peat soil microbial communities from the Barrow Environmental Observatory site, Barrow, Alaska, USA - NGEE Permafrost305-11B... | ecosystem: Environmental > Terrestrial > Soil > Wetlands...
ACTCATGGTACCGATCCCAACAAATGGGACACCGACGACGACGGGTTTCAAGACGACACCGAGATTTACGAAACCAACACGGATCCGCTCAACGCGGACACCGACGGCGACGGCGCGAACGACGGGAACGACAACTGCCCGCAGTTGGCCAACGCCGACCAGGCCGATACGGACGAGGACGGCTTTGGCGACGAATGCGATATGAGCGACGACCGCGACACCGACGGCGACGGAGTCTCCAACGCCGACGACAACTGTCAGAACGAGGCCAATGCCGACCAGGCTGATAGCGATGCAGACAGCATTGGGGATGCCTGCGCCGACGGAGACGGCGATGGTGTGCTCGACGTGGTCGACAACTGCCCGGATGTCGCCAATCCTGATCAAACCGACTCGGGCTACAACACCCACGGTTTCATTCTTGGTGATGCCTGCAGTCCTGACGACGATGTCGACGGCGAACCCGACGCCGCGGACAACTGCCCGACGGTCCGCAATTGGCACCAAAACGACGCGGACGGCGATGGCCTGGGCAATGCATGCGATCCCGATATTGACAACGACGGCTTTCCCAACACCATTGACTCGGACATCGACAACGACGGCGTCAACAACGACCAGGACAATTGCCCAAACGATTCCAATCGCACTCAGCGCGATCAAGACAATGACGGGGTTGGCAACGCCTGCGAGGAGTCGCGCCCCAGTCTTGGCGGAGGCTTCAAGCCCAACTAGACTGCGGCGAAGGCAACGCCTTGGGTCCATTCGCTCTCGACGCAGCATCGTTCGTGTGACACGCGCGGCGCGTTGAACCCAGGACTCGACGAAACGCAGCAAGCCGATTCAAGGAACAGGAGACTGACATGCGAAAGACGATCAGCAGAGCGATGAGCGAGATGAAGGAGTTTGGTGCGGTGATGACCCCGGTTGCACCCAAGGCAACCCAAGGCGACCCCGAGGTCAAGGGAAACGGCGGAGCTGGCGCGCTTCAGGGAGGGTACGGCAGCCGGTCGGATTCCACTACGGGCGCGGACGTGGTCGCCCTGCTGCCAGCGGGATGCTTCGTCACCGAGAACGGCTTCGAGTGTGACACGTGGGTCGACCCCGACGGTATCCAGACGTTTGTGACCTCGAACTGCGGAGATTTCGCCTGCACGGTCGGAGACACGGTGTTCGAGTGCTTCCCAGGCGGTTCAGGCATTGTCTGCACTGCAAACACCATGGCGCGCGAAACACGCGGCGCAGCATAAGGGCCGATCCCGGATCAGGTGAGCGCCTACCGGACGCCTGGTGGGAGATGGACCGCTCCAGCCCTTCCCAACGTTGAAATGGATGGCTTCAGCCGTGAAGTCAGAGTTGGGAAGGGAGCAGACCGTGAAGAACGGCCAGGCGCCTTGGATGCGCATCCTTCAACCCGTTCATCTGATGCCCCGGCTCGGTCCAAACGGAACGGGCCGGGGTTCCGCGTCATTCAAGTCTAATTGCAACGTTGCGGGAACGAATCAGAAAAGCCTACAATACTGACCATTGCGCAAGGGATGGGTACCCATCCCGTTTTGTGGTGCGCTTCCCCAGAGAAACTACCCAGGAGACACAAGACGCCATGGCGAAGGAAACCGAGACGCCTGAACTGACGCGCGACGACATCGCCGCCCTGCTGGAGATCCTGCGTGACGCGGGACAACCGATGACCACCGATGAGCTGGTTGCCGCGTTGAAAGACTACAGCGCGAATCCCTAACGCGACCGGTGTGCCTTCGTCAATCGACGCGCGCCGCCGGGTCGATCGTATCAATCATGGGAGATAGATTACATGGTGGCAGAACACACCGAACCAGCCGTTTCCTTTCAGGGCACCAAGGGCCAAAAAGACACCGCTAAACGAGCGTTTCGTGTCCTTCGGGCCAAGGGAATGTTTAGCTCGGATTACGCTCCGATTGAAACGACATTCACCGCGCTGCATGAATTCCTTTCGGCCGAATCATCGATGACCGAGGACAAGCTCCGAAAGGCGCTCGCCGCCAACGACCAGATGTTTGTCCTCTTCACCGAAGATGGCGAAGAGACCGTCGTGACCACACGCCTCGGCGTGCTGCCGGTGGAGATGCGACCCGACACGAGCCACACATTCGCTGAGCGGTTCATGACACCGGAACCCGCGCCGGAGCGCCCACTTCGCACCGAGAAACCAATACCAGAGATCGTCGTTAATGCTCAGATCGCGGATGAGATCCGTGACGCCCGTGACCAGGCCGCGAGTGTCGAGCATGACCTCCAAATGCTGGACGGGATCATGCCGCCGCGCAATCTCGAACACAAAGGCGTCAAGGTCGAGCTTCTTTCCGAGGAGGAAGCAGCCGCGATGGCCGCCGCCCGGGAGAAGCGGCAACAGGAGCAGGAACAGGAGCAGGTGGCGGAAGCGGAAGCATTGGCTCCAGAGGTTGCCGCTGCCCCCGAAGAAGACCAGGTGGCTGAACCCCAGGTGACGGAAACAGAGGAGGTCGCCACTGAAGCAGAAGCGGTATCCGAACCTGTCGAAGCCGAGCTCGAGCCTGAAGCGGAGCCGAATGTTCCGGAGGTTGAGGAACAGGCCGCCGCGCCGGTCGTCGAAGAGGCGACAAAGCCCGAGCGGGCGGCCGAACAGGCGCAGCCAGAGCCTGAGCCGGAGCCCGATGTGGAACCGGAGCCGGAAAAGGTTTTGACGGACCTCTCGGGTTTCAGCGACGATCAGCTTTCGGAGGCGATCGCGAGCGCGCTGGCGGGCGATTCCCGCTTCGCCATATTTGGTGACAAGTGGATGCCTGAATCCGCCGTGCACCGTCTGAGTCGCGGTAACCTGCGCCGGATCGCGGACGACATCAACGAGCAGGAACGACCACTCACTGACGACGTGCTCGCCCAGGATGTGCTCGGGGCGCGCCGCAGCTCATCGGATTTTGCCAGTGTCCGGTTCTCACTGAACTACGGGCTTGCGTCCGAGCGTGGATTCGAGTTCCTCGGCACGCATGACCAACCATTTTGGGGGACCACCGAGCTTTCGCAAATCGGCACGACACGGCGCAAGGCGACGGATATCGGTACCGATTACCGGTTCCTGGTCGAGGAGGCGCCGCTGGGCTCGGTCGCGCCGCGCTCCGTAACGTCCATCGAGCACACCCTGTCGTTCTACGAATTCACCTACGGGCTGTTGCCGCTTGACGAGAGGATGCAGGCGTTGCTTCCCGCACCGACGATGCAGGATCAGCGAGCCGCCGTCCTTACGGTCGAGATTCCGCAGTTCGAGAATTCGGTGTACCTGGTGGAGGTGCGATACCCGACCCAGACCCGCGGTGGTTTCATCCTCGGGCTCGACGACTTCTACGAGGAGAAATTGGTCCCCGGCGCGATGGTTTCGATTCAGGCGACCGGCAACGACGGTCACTACAAGATCGAATTCCTTGAGGACGACGAGCAGCAGGATCGCTTCCTTGAGCTCGATGACCGGCGCGCTCCGAAGTATGTCTTCCGCCCGCTCACCTTCGACACGGCGGTTGCGCCGGAGTGGTTGGTGACCGAGAGCCGCTTCCCTGGCTTCAACTCCGAGAAACCTCTCTCCGAAAAGAAGCGCCGCCGCATTGAGGATGTCATTGACGTCACCTTCGAGCGCATAGGTACAAGCGAGGGCACGGCGAAGGTCGCCACGTTCCAGGATTTGCTGGTCGCGGTGAACGTGGAGCGGCCTGCATCCGAAAAGATGATGCGCGATGCGATCGAGAACATGACGTCGGTTTCAGATGACGGATCCGGAAATCTCAGCCATGACACAGCATCCTGATGACGAATTGAGCGGAATCCGGGTCTTTACGCCGGAGACGGATGTGGAAGACCTGGACACCGCTGGCAATCCCGAAGAGCCGAAACCCGGCCTGGACGAGGTGGAAGCCGCCCTGCTGCGGGGCGAATACCCGCGAAGCATGCTGGTCGGACTGTCTGACCTGTCCGCCTCGGAGACGAGGCGGTTCCGCCAGACGTGGAATGCGGTGGACGATTCCGTGCGTGAAGCCGTCGTGTCGGAGTTGAATGACCTCTCGGAGGAGCGGGTGGATTACCTGTTTGGTCGTGTGCTCCGCTCTGTGCTTGATGATCCGGACCCGGTCGTGCGGCGACGCGCCATCGTCGGCCTGTGGGAAGACACGACTCCTGGTCTGGCGGATTCCATGATCGCGATCTTGCGGGGTGATCCATCTGAGGACGTGCGCGCGGAAGCGGCCCGCGCACTCGCCAGGTTTGCCGAGCAATCCGAACTGGGCGAATGCGACGACGAGCTGGCGGAGCGTGTGCGCGCCACGTTGCTCGAGACGATGGAAAACAGTGGTGAGCCGCTGCATGTGCGGGCGCGGGCGCTGGAGGCGGCATCGGTGTTTTCAGCCAATGACCGCGTTCGCGCCGCGATCGAGTTCTTTTTCGAAGAAGATGACACCGGATTCCGCGCGACCTCGCTGTATGCAATGGGGCGTTCGGTGAATCGGGAGTTCCTGCCGCGCATCCTCAACGAAACCGCGAGCGACGATGGCGAAATCCGGTTCGAGGCGGCGCGGGCCGCGGGTCGGATCGGGGACACGTCGGCGCTGCCAGTGCTCGCCGACCTTGCCACTGACGAAGATGCGGAGGTGCGCCATGCCGCAATCAATGCACTGGGCGAGATCGGTGGAAAGGCCGCCACCCGGTACCTGCGCCGCATCGCGGAAGGCGCGGTCGCGGCGGATGAGGAGTTGATCGACGGCGCGCTGGAAGATGCGGCGCTGGTGGTGGACCCGCTCCTGCTCGACGACAACAACTAATACGTGCCAACTCAACATGGGTGGCATGACGCCGGCATGATGCATTGACTGGGGGCTTCCATTTCTCTCTCTGAACGCACCACTTCATTCACGGCGTCGACCACGGCGTCGACTGCGCATCCAGAAGAGTTGTGGAATCGGCGTCTGCGGGAGCATGGCGGTCATTTGCTCCAGTCGTGGACCTGGGGTGAGTTCAAGCGGCGGACTGGTTGGGCGCCTGAGCGCATCCTGATCGATGGTCCAGATGGCGTCGCGATGGCCCAGGTGCTGTTCCGGCACAAGGGACCGGTGAGCGTGGGGTATATTCCTCGTGGACCGGTGCTGGCCGGGAATACCACGGAGTTATGGACCGAGTTATGGAAGCTGATCGACCAGGTAGCCCAGCGCAGGCGAGCGATTAGCGTGATGGTCGAACCCAACACGCCACTCGGGTTGACCGGAACCTTTCGCCATGCTGGAATGGTGGTGGGACCGAAGCATGTTCAGCCGGAGCGCACCGTGATGGTGCCATTGCTGGACGATGAGCCATTGCTCATGCAGATGCATCAAAAGACTCGCTATAACGTTCGCCTGGCGCGCCGTCGCGGTGTGGAAATCAGGCAGATGGACCCAACCCCGGAATCCGTCGCAAGCTTCTACGACCTGATGCAGGATACGTCACGGAGAAATGAGTTCGGCATCCATTCGCGGGATTACTATCGTGATTTTCTGCAGCTGCTTGGTGATGATGGAATCCTGCTGGGCGCATGGTCCGAAGGCAAGCTTGCGGCGGCGCTGATTGGCGCCGTCTTTGGCGATCTCGCGATCTACATGTACGGTGCATCTTCAACCAGGCACCGGGCGCATGGCGCCGCGTTCGCCTTGCAGTTCGAAGCGATGACGTGGGGACGGGAGAAAGGCTGCACGCACTACGACCTCTGGGGCATTCCGGCGGAAACCCCCCAATCCACCCAAACCGACGGTTTCGACAAGATTGCCGGCACCAAAGGCGACGACTGGCGAGGACTGTATCGATTCAAGACGGGCTTTGGTGGCGAGATCGTCAGCTATCCTCCCACGATGGAGAAGCGCTATGTACCAGTTCTTCCGTGGCTTGCCCACCGGCTGCATTTTGGTGGTTAGACGGAATTGCGGGATGATTGCGTGAATCTCGCCGATCCTTCGATGCCTCAGGACAGGCAGCGGGTCGGCACTACCGGAGTTGCCTGGCATTCCTCCAGTATCCGGATGAACCGCAACCAGACGACCGGTTGAACCGTTGTCAATAATTGAACACTCGATTCGCATCAGCTACAGGGGTGACGCAGGCGTTGGATTCCGAGGATACATGGGACAGTCAGTTGGGTATAAATGGCGGGCATCTTTTGCAGTCGTGGAACTGGGGTGAGCTCAAGCGGCGCCATTGCTGGACACCCGAGCGCATCACGGTGTGTGACGGAGGCGGTCTGGCGATGGCTCAGGTGCTTTTCCGTCACATGGGACCGGTCAGCATTGGTTACGTGCCGCGCGGTCCGATGATCCGTGGTGATTGCCCGTCTCTCTGGCCCAGGCTCCGGGCGCGCATCGACGAGGTAGCCCGCCGCCACCGGGCAATGAGCGTCATCCTGGAGCCGGATGTCCCGCTTGATTTTGCCAGTAATGGGAAAGACAGCGGCATGGTGTCGGGACCCGTTCACATCCAGCCAGCGCGGACCGTCAAGGTTCCGCTGATCGACGATGATGCGCTGCTTGGGCAAATGCACCAAAAGACGCGCTACAATGTGCGACTCGCATCGCGGCGTGGTGTCACCTTTGGCGCCATGGAAGCGACGGGCGACCACCTGTCAGCCGTGTATGAGCTGATGCGGGATACCGCGCGGCGCAACGAATTCGGTATTCACGCTATCAACTACTATCGCGATGTCCTCGAAGCGCTGGGCGACAATGGCGTCCTGCTGGGCGCGTGGTCACCCGAGGGAGGACTGGCGGCGGGCCTGATCGCGGCCCGGTTCGGCGATGAGGTGATCTACCTGTATGGGGCGTCTTCCACCGAACATCGCTCCCACGGCGCGGGGGTTGCCTTGCAGTTCGAAGCGATGAAATGGGCGAGGGAGCATGGCGCCACTGTCTATGACCTGTGGGGTATACCCGCCGTCGATCCGGACACTGTCACCAACGATATAGCGGACAAGATCGCAGGCAGCAAGGGAAAGGACTGGCGCGGCCTGTACCGCTTCAAAACGGGATTCGGCGGCGAGAAAGTCACCTATCCCCAGACCCTGGAGCGGCGATACCTTCCCGGCTTGCCGTGGCTGGCGCGCCGGCTTGGGGTGGTTCATGAGTGACACATGGGCGTGAGCGAATCCGCGGACTTCCAGCGAATGACCTCAATTGGCAAGTTGGCGGTCGCCGTGCCCGGTGCGCGGCTCGTCGGCAACGGTGAGACGCGGGTCACTAACATCACCTATGACTCTCGTCTTGTTCGCGACGGATCGCTGTTCGCGGCGCTTGTGGGCGGAGACTTCAATGGCCACGACTTTGTCCAGCAGGCGGTGGACGCGGGAGCGGCGGCGGTTTTGGTCGAGACCGAACAGGACATCCCTGTTCCGCAAGTCATCGTCCCCGGCTCCTCGCGAGCCGCGCTTTCCCCAGTGTCGTGCGCATTCTACGACGATCCATCCCGCAACCTCAGCGTGATCGGCATCACCGGAACCGACGGCAAAACGACCACCGCCGCCATGCTGGAGAGTATCCTGCACGGCAGCGCGCACCAGGTGGGCGCGATTGGCACGGTAGGCGTCCGCATCGGCAACGGCGTCACGTATGATCCCGGTCACCAGACAACGCCTGAATCGAATTATGTGCAACGATATCTGCGCGAGATGGTCGATGCTGGTACGACGCATGTCGTGATCGAAGCGACATCGCACGGATTGGCCACCCACCGGCTTGATGGCGTGCGCTTCAGTTTTGCGGGTGTGACCAATATTACCCACGAGCATCTGGAGTATCACAAGACCATCGAGAACTATCGCCGCGCGAAGGCGATCTTGCTGGAACGAGTGTCCGATTTCGGTGGAATTGTCGTCCTCAACAATGACGACTCTGGTGCACGGTCGATTCGTTCGTACGCAGGCAACGCAACGTGCTTGACATACTCCGCGTTCGGAACAACCGCGGACCTGATGGCTAGAAACGTTGAAGCGATTGGGACTGGCACCGGATTCGATGTCGTGGACAACAACATGGTGTCGCACGTTACGCTGCCGATGCCAGGTGAATTCAATGTGGCCAATGCATTGTGCGCGCTTGGTCTTGCTCGCGCCTGTGGCATTTCGCTCGACGACGCAGTGCAGGCGTTGCAACGCGCGGAGCCAGTAAAGGGCCGGATGCAGCCGATCGATGCGGGCCAACCATTTCATGTTGTGGTTGACTACGCTCACACACCAGAGTCAGTACGTACTGTCCTGACACTCTTGCGGTCCCGGTATCCCGATGGCCAATTGATCGTGGTGACCGGTAGCGCCGGTGAGCGTGACTTGGGAAAGCGACCGCTCCAGGGAGCCGTTTGCGCCAAGGTCGCTGACATTACGATCGTGACATCCGAAGATCCCCGGCATGAGGATCCGGACGTCATCATTGGGCAGATTGTTGATGGCGCGGTGGCGGCGGGAGCGGTTCGTGGTGAGTCGGTGCTGGCGATCACCGACCGGCGAGAGGCGATCGCCAGGGCGTTCAATCTTGCCCGGTCAGGTGATTGTGTGCTGCTGGCGGGCAAGGGTCACGAGACGAGCATCATCTATGGATTCGAGCATCGACCTTGGGATGAAGCTGATGTCGCCGAAGAGCTGCTTCGAGAAATGTTCGGCCCGCGGATTTCATAATGATGGTGCTGTAGCGTCGGACCTGTGTTCGATGGAGAACGGTCCGGCAAATTTGCTGGTGTGCAATCGGGCGGTCCATCGGACATGAAGTCCGACGCTACGGGTCGTTCGGCGAGTCTTGATCGCCCTTTTGGGCCGCACCCATCGCAGCCCTGTGCCCTGTGCCAAGCGCAATCCCGATCGCCACGCCGACACCCACTCCAAGCGCAATGCCGATACCATGAAACTGAGCCGTTTGGTTGTCCGTCTGCGTGTCGTCATGATCTGGCTCGCGTTCAGGCATCGCTATCTTCTGTTTTAAGCATGGTCTGGATCGCAGGGCCGACATACAAAGTCGGCCCTGCGATCCAGCTGGCGCCTACGAAGACACCGGCACTTCATGAAGCGCTGCTTCGGCGTCAGCCGCGGCTTTGGCTTCTTCAACCAGGTTGGCGGTGGCCTGGTTGACAAGATCTTCTCGAACATCGAGTCCCAGATCGTCAAGCTGTTCCTGCGCGACGACGTCTGGCGCGTTGAACATGAGGTCGATACCGCGCTGGTTCTTCGGGAAGGCCATCACCTCACGGATGTTCGCCTCGTGCGCGAAGACCATGATCAGCCGGTCGATGCCCGGTGCGATTCCGCCATGCGGCGGCGCGCCGTACTCCAGCGCGTCGAGCAGCGCGCCGAAGCGCTCCTGCTGTTGCTGCTTGCTGTGCCCCATCAGCGTGAAAATGCGTTCCTGCCTTGCCCGGTCGTGAATCCGGACACTGCCGCCGCCGAGCTCGAAGCCGTTCCCGATGAGGTCGTATTGCTTCGCGCGGACCTTGCCCGGATCGGACTCCAGCAGCGCTTCGTCCTCTTCGAAGTAGCTGGAGAAGGGATTGTGGGTGGCGTCCCAGCGATTGCCTTCGTCATCCCACTCCAGCAGCGGGAACTCCACCACCCAGCAATAGGCGAGAACATCCGGGTCGGCAAGCTCCAGCCGGTTGCCGAACTCGTCGCGCAGCGCCGAGAGCGTTGCCGCGACGATGGCGGGCTGATCGGCGACGAGCAGGACAAGATCTCCCTGATTGGCACCGATCCCGGTTGTCAGCGCGGCGATTTCCACGTCACTCAGAAATTTGGCGATCGGTGACTTTAGGCCCTGGTCCTGGAGCTGCATCGTGGCGAGCCCTTTCGCGCCGGCCTGTTTGGCAAGGTCGGTGATCTCGTCGATCTGCTTGCGGCTGTAGCCGCCGCAGCCTTGCGCCACCAGCGCCTTGACCTGCCCGCCACTGTCGAGCACACCCTTGAATGCCTTGAAGCCCGTTTCACGGAGGGCATCGGAGACATCCCGCAGCTCCATACCGAAGCGCAGGTCGGGACGGTCGTTGCCGAAGCGATCCATCGCGTCCTGATAGGTGAGACGCGGGAACGGCTTCTGCTGGATCGTCATGTCGGAGAATTTCTCGGTGAGCTCGATGTACAGCTTTTCGGTCAGTGACATCACGTCGTCCTGATCGACAAAGGACATCTCAAGGTCGAGCTGGGTGAACTCCGGCTGCCGGTCGGCTCGCTGGGCTTCATCCCGGAAACAACGGGCGATCTGGAAATAGCGATCAACACCCGCCACCATCAGCAACTGCTTGAGCTGTTGTGGTGATTGCGGCAGCGCGTAGAACATGCCGGGGAACTGGCTGCTCGGTACGAGGTAGTCCCGCGCGCCTTCCGGGGTGCTCTTGATCAGCATCGGCGTCTCGATCTCAAGGAAGCCTCGTTCGTCGAGATAATCGCGCATGTGCTTCACCACGCGATGGCGCTGGATCATGTTATTGGTCATGCGACGTCGCCGGAGATCGAGATAGCGATACTTCAGCCGCAGCGATTCGTCGACATCGACCTCTTCATTGATGTAGAAGGGAGGGGTCTTCGACGTGTTGAGGATGGTGAGTCCGTGCGCCTCGACCTCAATTTCGCCGGTGTCCATGTTCGGGTTGACGGTGCCTTCGGGTCGCTTGCGCACGATGCCGTCCACCCGGACGACGAATTCATTCCTGAGCGACTCCGCCTGTTCGTGTGCCGCCTTGTCGACTTCAGGGTTGAACACGACCTGGGTGATGCCGAACCGATCGCGGAGATCGATGAAGATCAAGCCGCCGAGATCGCGACGGCGGTTCACCCAGCCACGGAGGGCGACATTCTCTCCGGCCTGCTCGACGCGGAGCGTTCCGCAGGTAGTGCGATCGATCGATTCCGGTTGTACATCGAGGCCGTGCATGCCTTCTCCCTGAGTGGTGGTGGGTGCGTTCGGTAGGGGCGAATTCCGCGGGATATCTGCCCCTACGGATTCGACCCCTCCATCTCAACATGCCGCGCGAGCGCGGCGCGAAGAACGGTGTCCGGGTCGTCGCCAGCGTCAATGATACTTGCAATCATCGTGAGGAGTTCGCCGCCTCGCCCTTCCGGAGTGGATTGGCCTGCGGTCAATGGATGCTTCCGGAACACCCGCTTTGCCCGTTCGAGCGTGGGCATCGAGTGCGGCAGGCTGTCCGCCGCCTTGGTGGACTTTTTGCCGTTCGCCTGCTCGTCGGCCTTCACCGTTTTCCAGATACCGACGACATCCTCCGGGTCGTGGGCTTCACGATCCCCGAACACGTGCGGATGACGGCGAACGATCTTGCTGGTGATTCCCTCGTAGACATGCTCCAGCGTGAACTGTCCGGCTTCTTCGGCGATCTGAGCGTGCATCATGACCAGCAACACCAGATCACCAAGCTCTTCGGCGAGATTTTCCATGTCGTTTGTGTCGATCGCGTCGAACGCTTCGTAGACTTCATCGATAAGCGCGTCACGCAGCGTCGCGTTCGTCTGCTTGCGGTCCCACGGGCACCCGTCGGGCTGCCTGAGTCGCGCGACGATGTGCTGCAGTGTGCGAGGATCGCGGCCCGCGTCAAGAACGGGCAGGGGAGTAATCATCGCTATCAGCACGTCCGCATCAAGGTGTGCAATATCGCCGATGAGGATGTCGTCGCCTCCCTCGGGCGGGTCATCCTCGGTTGTCAGAACCAAAATCTCGTGATCGGGTGAGTAGACGCGGGTCAGCACGGACGCCAGCATCTTCGGATCGAGCGGGCCTCTGAGTGCGTCTACCACAACCGGCCAGCGTGGTGTGACTGGCAGCAAGCCGCCCGCGAACGGCCTGGCGCGGTGTGCCTCGCGGATCAGCTTTGGCAGGAGAATCTGGACGTTGTCATCACGCAGGTCGAACCCGCGCGTCGCTGCGACATCTTCGAGGGTGTCGGAATACATGTAGTCGGAACCTCCCATTTCACTCGGAGTTCTCTCGCAAGCTTGTTGTCATCCTGAGTACCACGTCACACGCATGTTGGCACATACCCAACCACTACGATTGTCATGCTGAGCAAGGCCGCATGGCCGCGTCCGCTCGATCCCATCGGGATCGAGCGGACGCGGCCCATCGACATCGCGCATTCGCGCTCGCTCAGCATGACAACCCGCATGTGACACGGTACTGAGCCGCGGGCGCATGCCCAGGGAGCTTGTCCTGAGCGTAGCCGAAGGATGTCGAAGCATCTCGATCGCGCCGGGAGTCAGCGTGCGGACGAAACACCCATTACCACGGATCCTTTTGGCGTGACATGCCTATTCCCAGATTGAGATGCTTCGACATCGCGCATACGCGCTCGCTCAGCATGACACCGTTGTGGTGGAGTGCCTGTATGCCAACATGCATGTGACAAGGTACTGAGCCGCGGGCGTATGCCCGTGAGTCGAAGGATCTCAGTTTCGGAAGCCATCAAGCATCGGCCATTGAGCGCAATCGAGATCGAGATCCTTCGACTCCGGCTTGCGGCCTTCGCCTAGGATGACAACGTGTTTGCGTCAGGGTATGCCAATCGAACAGTCGTGTTATTGCGGCTTGTCCGCTGAGGAGCCGATGCTGAGCACGGCCATGAAGGCATCCTGCGGTATTTCGACGCTTCCGACCATCTTCATCCGCGCCTTGCCTTCCTTCTGTTTCTCCAGCAGCTTGCGCTTGCGGCTGACGTCACCGCCGTAACACTTGGCCAGCACGTTCTTGCGCATCGCCTTGATCGTTTCGCGGGAGATGATGCGGCTGCCGATCGAGGCCTGGATCGGCACATCGAACATCTGCCGCGGGATCAACTTGCGCAGCTTTTGCACGAGCTCGCGACCCTTGTAGTAGGCGTCATCGCGGTGAGTGATCACCGACAGGGCATCGACCGCCTGGCCATTGACCAGCACATCGAGCTTGACCAGGTCCGCTTCTCGCATGTCACCGAAGGAATAATCCAGCGACGCATACCCCTGCGTGCGACTTTTGAGCTGGTCGTAGAAATCGACGATGAGCTCGGCCAGCGGGATGAGGTACTTCAGGTGCACGCGATCCTCATCGAGATAGATCATTTCATCAAACGTCGCGCGACGACTGGTGGAAAGCTCCATGATCGCGCCGATGTAGCGCGAGGGCGCAATGACGCTGAGGTGCATCCAGGGCTCGCGAATCGCTTCGATCTCCCCGAACGACGGCATCTCCGAGGGATTGTCGATGTGCCGCACCTCGTCGGTGTTCATCATTATGACCTCATACTCCACGCTGGGCGCGGTGGCGAGCAGGTCGAGATCGTACTCACGCTCCAGTCGCTCCTGCACGATCTCCATGTGGAGCAGGCCGAGAAATCCACAGCGGAAGCCAAAGCCGAGCGCCATCGACGATTCGGGCTCGTAGGTCAGCGAGGCGTCGTTGAGCTGCAAGCGATCGAGCGCATCGCGAAGAATGGGAAAGTCCTCGCTGTCGGCGGGATACAGCCCGGCAAAGACCATCGGCTTGGCGGGCCGGTAACCCGCCAGTGGCGCTTCGGCGGGGCGCTCGGCCAGGGTGATGGTATCGCCGACCTGGACATCCTTGACCACCTTGAGACCGGTGGCAATGTAGCCCACCTCGCCGGTGCCCAATGCGGCAGTCGCCTGCATTTCCGGATTGAAAAAGCCGAGCTCGATCGCGTCGGCATTCTTTTTGGTTCCCATCACGCGGATTTGTTCGCCGTCCCGCACGGAGCCATCCACGACCTTCACATAGGCGATCACACCTTTGTATGCATCGTAATGGGAATCGAAGATCAACGCGCGGAGCGGATCATCCATGCCCTTTGATGATGGCGCGGGCACCTTCGTGACGATGGTCTCAAGAATTTCCGTCACGCCGGTGCCGTTCTTGGCCGAAGCCGGAATGATCTCGTCGTCGAGCAGCCCGATGAACTGGCCGACCTCCTTTGCCACCCGGTCGGGATCGGCGTTGGGCAGGTCGATCTTGTTGATCACCGCGATCATTGCCAGGTCGTGTTCCAGCGCCAGGTAGACATTCGCCATGGTCTGCGCTTCGATGCCCTGAGCCGCGTCGACCACCAGCAAGGCACCCTCGCAGGCGGCAAGGCTGCGCGAGACCTCGTAGGAAAAATCGACGTGACCGGGCGTGTCGATCAGGTTGAGCTCGTAGCGCTCGCCGTCGCTGGCGGTGTAACCCATGCGGACCGCGCGCGCCTTGATCGTGATGCCCTTTTCGCGCTCAAGGTCCATCGTGTCGAGCATCTGGGTGGTCAGCTTGCGTTCGGAGATCGTTTCGGTGCGCTGCAGCAACCGATCCGCCAGGGTGGACTTGCCGTGGTCGATGTGGGCGATGATGCAGAAATTGCGAATATGGGCTATCGAAGATTGCTCACTCATGGTGTGGTGGGGTGATCCAGTCGCGTGACAACGGTTCGAGCGGAATTTTCGGGCATGTCAACAACCACCGGCAAGCCGGCGGAATACCCGCCAAGTATAGCGGAGTGGCGTGATGTGCCGATCGCGACGGGTGTGCGTCAACTTTTGGTAAAAGTGCGAGGGTGATGGGATTCTGGTTCCCCGTACTTACGGCAGAAACCCTGACGTGTCGCCAATGTGGCAGACCTGCTACCAAAAAGTGACGCACACCCATCGCGACGGCTGGCTACATTGAACACCAGGCACAATTCGCCCGACGCGGCAGACGCAGGGTCTGCCATTCTCCGAATACGCCAATCTCGATAGAAAGCCACCACCGCCGTTTCCATTGTTCGGTGATGGCTTCCTCCTTTGGCAGCTACTTCGCGGTGCTCAGCACATACAGTGGATCTGCCACTACGAGGCTGCGATCCCGTTCTTCGGCGAGATGGCGGCAATCGCACACCCACAAATGTCTGCGGTCAGCCAGGGCTAAACCGACGGGATGAACCACTCGACCAGCCATTCGCCCGAAGGTTCATGCTGCACCAGGATGAACACCCCGACCATCGGGACTGCACTGCCATCCTTCCTGACCGGCATGGGTTCATCGACACGCGCGCCGCGATGCATCACCACCTCGCCTGTCTCATCGTTCACCAACTGGCTGCCGATCCAGGCGTAGGAATCCGTCACATTCGGCTTGCCGCGAAAGATAAAGGCGTCCTTGCTTGATGGATTGGCCTCGAGTCTCAATTCGTCCAATCGAGTAAATCCCAGGTACTGACCATCTTGCCGGGGCAACGGACCGAGGCGCTCGATCTCATCGACAATCATCGTCTCCGTTATTTCTTCATTACCTTGAAGATCCTGCACGAGTAGTTGCAAAATCTGCCGCTGCACCTCGACTTCGGATTCCAACGCCCATAGCTGATAGTTGGTGCCCTCCTCCTGGCAGCGCAAATACCTGTTGAGCGATGCTTCCACATTCTGGAACTCGGTAGGCAATAGCTGGCTCACGTCCACGGTTCTGTCCACAAGCCGAACGGTCCCATTCGCTTCCGGCAACCATGTGTGTGTATGGGGAAAGTCGTCACCGACGGGCGGCGGCGTTGTGAACAGTGTCCTGGCATCCTGACGCTCTATACGCCCGCGACCGATGACGATGTCATAGACTTCTTCCGTGGTCAGTGGCTCGACACTACAGTTCTCGGTGTCGATCGGGGACGGTGTCGCAATAATGGGAGCATTCAAGATCGCCCCATATTGCGGTTTGTGGGTTCTTTCAGGCAGAAGCACGATCACGCAGATGGTCAACGCAACCACGAGGAACGCAGTCAATCCGCGATGCCATTTTGCTGCCGGTATCGACGTCGGCTCCGGTGGGCGGCGATGGGAGATTGGCGGAGGGAACACCTCTCCGCGCCCGGTTGTTTCGGATGTTGCCGTGGTGCTGCTGGACGGCTGTGCTTGCCGCGACTTCCGTCGTTTCGGAGGTCTTGATCCCTTCAGGATCCTTTCCCACAAGTTCGGGTCCAATGCGGAGGCGCTCGGCACCCGGCTGGCGGAGGCGCGTAAGCTTCGATCAATCGCGTTGGCAAATTCCTCGTTTGCGTCTGAAGACGTACCGGAGCTCTTTGGTTCGTCCGGACGATGAACTCGATCGTTGTCACGATTCATCGCGCTTCCCCTTTCGGTTATTCAAGCGTTAATCGCAATCGTCGATATGCGCGGGTTTGCGCCGATTTCAGCGCAGGCATCGTGATGCCCAACGTGGAAGCAATTTCCGGAGCGGTCAGCCCTGCCAAACGCAAATGCACAATGGCCCGGTATCGTTCGGGCAAGTCATCGATTGCGCGGTGTACGGTCATCATGTGGGTTCGATGCACCGCGATTTCTTCGGGACCCGGCTCATCAGCCGCCAGACCACTCATCACTGATTCCACGGGGCGTGTAGGTCGATACCGTCGCCATTCGTCAACAACGATGTTGCGCGCGATTGCAAACAGCCAGCTTCGAAACGTCGCTCCAGACAGCGGTCGATATTGATGAAGCCGTTCGATCGCCCGGATGAAGACCTGTGCAGTCAGATCGTTGGCGACGTCCACATCCCATGTCTGGTTGAAACAATACCGGTAGATTGCCATCGCATGCCGCTCATAGAGCGGTGCGAAAGCGGCCGTCCGCTCCAGCGCCGCCTGCACAATCGCATCGTCCCCCAATGGGCTTGCATGATCTCGGGTCAATGGTGCTTCCAGGCCATTTCATTCAGATAACTCGTCAATTCGTCCGACCAACTGTGGGGCGACACCGGCTCCTCTGGAACGTAACGCAGAACACGGCCAAAGGGTCGCGCCTTACTCCGCGTCGTAACAGTCCGAGTGCGTGGTGAACCCATCACTGCTTGCTGCTGACGTGCCAGGGTTCACCGGCAGGAGCTCGCCTGTCGCCGGATTTCGAACCTGGATAATCATCGTGTATTCGGTCAACGGCGGTGAGGGGGCTGTTCGAGGATCGGAGATGGTTGAGCGGGACATGTACCCGCTCGCCGGGACAGTCCACCGGGTCGTCATCACCGGCATATCAATGGTGGGTGAGGCTGGCGCGGTGAGCGTCACGGACACCTCAAGCTGGCCCGGGCTTTCGTCAATCGTCAGCCAATACAGGTCTATCGTGCCATCACGGCCGATGATCTGCATAAGCTGAAGCGTATCGCCAAGGATCGCGGTACAGCCGGTTTGCGTGCGGAGATGGTCGGGGAGGGGCAACGTGCTGGGAGTGTATACCTTGAAAAAAGGCACATCCTCGATCGTGACCTCAAACGTTGGATCGTAGGCTTGCATGACGTGATACGACGGTGACAGGTCACGTTGCCATTCCTGGATGCCGGTGATGAAATAGTGTGTTTCATACCATCCTGCCGGGGTTCCGAGGCCGAAGTCGTCGAAGTGTATGTTGGGGGTGGCGAAGTAGGAGAACATCGGCGTCGCAGACGATGTTTGTACGGTGACGTCTCGCCCATCGGCATCTTCAACCACAAAGGCGATAACCTCTTTGCCGCCCTCACCCCATCCTACCTGGACATGGTGCCTGGCGCTGTCCAACCCGCCCAGCATGGGATTGAAGTAGTCGAGCCTGTACGGCAGGGCGCCGATGAGAGAAACGGCCTGGCCGACGATGAAGATGGCCGCAATGGCTGGAAGAATCATGCGATCCCTGCCGGGAAGTCGGTATCGGATCCAGCGAGCGACGAGCACGATGCCAACTGCGGCCAGCACGCTGACAATCGGATAGACCGGCAGGATATACCGGTCGAACTTCTTGGCCCCAAACGTCATTGCGCCTGCATACACCACAGCAAATGCCACGAGGATGGCCAGCGACTTCAAGAACTCCGGAGTCAGCCATCGCCGCCGGTAGGCGACAGGCCCCATGGTGAGAAACAAAAGGAATCCAGCGATTGAAACCGGAGTCAGCCGCCAAAGCAACGTCACCGGGTAGAACCAAACACCCGGATCGCCCTGATGGATTTCACCGAGAAAGAACGTGGGTCGCTCGTGCCCCTCGGTTGCGGCATTGATGCTCCAGTCCCACATTTGCTGCATTGTCCCGAAGGGATCTACCCAAAGGGCGGGAAGCAGCAGCAACGACGTTGCCATTGCTCCCGTTAGCCACAGCATGATCGCAAACGCTGGTGACTCGAGTGCTGGTCGAAGAGAGGGATGTGCCTTCTTCCGGATTTGGGAAGCGACCTGCACCAGGACCATACCGCCGAGGATGGTGACCAGGACCAGCCCCGTTGCGCGCGTCATCCAGGCGCATGCTGCCAGAACACCAGCGATGATCCAGGGCGCCATTTCATCTGGCCGGGATCGGGCTGCGGCAGCCATGGCCAGGATCGCGGCAAAGCTGCTGATCGCGAAGAGGCCATCGACGTGAAGCAGGGAGGCCATACCTGACACGAACGGATCTAATGCCATGAGCAAGCCGCTGATCACCATCACTGGTCGCGTGAACAAGCGCTGTAGCAGGCTCAGCGAGATGCCGAAAAACACGGCCTGCACCAGGATCTTGACGATGCGCGCCACGATCAGGATGTGCAGGGGATCCTGGTGGAGCTCTCGGAGCACCGCGCCGATGCCATAGACGTAGTCAAGGTTTCTGGATATCTCTTGTGCATAATCCGGAAATGCCCAGAAGTAGGCGATCGTACCGGCCCACATGGTGAGCACGCCAGGATGAGCCATTTGGTATGTGTGGGCGAGGTCGCCCTGCACGAGCGCGCGATAGAAGTTGGCGGATCGCCCAAGCCAGAATGGCTCATCGGTTGTGACAAAGAGCTCCAGGTGCAGGCATCGCACAAGCACATATATACACACCAGTCCGGCGATCACCAGCCATATGCCGGACCGTTGAAATATACGAGAAATCAAATGTATCTCTCCCCGGAAGATCCCATGCCAGTAGCAGGATCGCGTTACGCGTGCTGATCCTGGAACGGAAAAGGGCGGGGAGGGGTCGCGCCTGAAAAACGCGGGCGGGTCTGCCGTTACGGTCGTGCGATTCCGGCTATCCGGCGCAGTGGAGGCCGCCGCGGCCTCACCGGTACTTCCCCTTCATTACGCTCTGCGTCAGCACAGGCTGCGGGCGCGGCGCTATGGATCGGGTTGCGGGTGGCACATCATCGGGGCAAGAACAGCGACAACCGGTTCCCGATGCTAGGCGGCAGCTTCCCGATCACCTTTCGTGCCATCTGGTCCAGCTCGGGGATACGCAACAGCCACGCAAAAGCGACGAAGGCAAGGACATACATGCCGAGGGCATACAAAAAGAACGCTTCTCGTGGAATCAGCGCGATGCCATCGTCAGACTGCACTTCTCTGACATCGTCGATCGTGAACCAGATCAGCGCGGCCATGCCAAGCGTCGCCAGGCCAACCCGGATCAGCCACGGCGCAAACCCCTTGCTCACGACGCCCCCGGTTCGATGCCGGAGGAACATCCAGAGGATCGTCGCTTCCGCCCCGGTAGTGGCCGAGAGGGCGATCGCCAGCCCCGTGTGATCCAGCGAGCCGATCAGCACCGTGCACAACAGCAGGTTGGCGATGACCGTCAGCACACCGGTGACGACGGGTGTCCTGGTGTCGCGCGTGGCGTAAAACACTCGCGTCAGCACCTCGGTCAGGGCGTACCCGACCAGGCCCAAGGCGAACCATGCGAGCGGCGGCGCGACAAGGTCTGTCGATTGGCTGTCGAATGAGCCGCTTTGGTAAATGAACTCAACAATCGGCTCGCGCAACAGGAACAGGCCAACGCTGGCCGGGATGCTGAGGAAGAGCAGGGGGCGCAACGCGCGATCGAGGGTGGAACGGAACTCCACATCCTTGCCCTGACCGTACAGCGAGGCTAGCGTCGGAAAAATCACGGTGGAGATGCTGAGCGCCAGCACGCCATGAGGCAGCATCAACAACTGCCAGGCATAGTTCAGCGCCGACACCCGCTGGTCATCGGTGGTAGAGGCAAAAGCGTTGATCGCGATGAAGTTGACCTGAAACGCCGCCAATCCGATCACGCGCGGACCAAGCAGCCTGGCCACTTCCCGCAATCCATCGACCTGCCGGCTGAGTGACGGGCGAAAGGACAGGCCGGACCGGACGATGCCTGGCGCCTGGATAAGCATGTGACCGAAGGCACCGAAAATCACGGCCCAGCCAACCGCCTGGATGCCGTAATCCGGCGCGAAAAACAGTGCCCCGACGATGATCGCAACGTTGTAGACGAGCGGCGCCATTGCCGGCAAGGTGAACTGATGGTGCGCTTCCAGGATGCCCTTGAACGCAATCCCGGTTCCGAGAAAGATCGGGGAGAGCAGGAGGATTCGCATGAGATCGACCGCGAGATCGGTGGTCTCGCTGTCGAAACCTGGCGCCACGATCACCATCAGCGGTCGCGCAAGCAGGTACGCGACGATCGACATCACGACGACGGTGATGCCGGACCAGGTCAGGACCGCCGAGGCGAGCTCGCTGGCGCGCTTGCGATCACCCTTGGCGACGAAGTCTCCGAAGACAGGGATGAAGGCCGCGCCGAACGAACCGGCGATGACGACGAGAAAGAGCAGGTCAGGGATGCGGAAGGCGCTGACATAGGCGTCCATCTCGGGCGACGTGCCGAACTGGTTCGCCAGCACGACTTCACGCACCAGCCCGAGAATGCGGGAGAGCACAAACGCCAGCCCAACGATGATGGCGTTGCGAGCCAGCGAGAGTCTCGGCGCCTGGGCATCGATCCCGGTTCCGGATGCTATTTGGGCGACCTCATCGTCGCGCCCGAGCTTCCTTTTCGAACCTGCGACCTGCCGTGCCTGACTCATCGTGCCCCTGTCGTTATGGTGAGGCGCAAATGTCGCCAATAGCGCACTTGCATCAGCACCGTGAGATCGGCGTGGCTTGAGGAAACCTCGCGTATTGGGTAGAATACCGCGAAGGCTCTTCCAGAGTCTTGACTTTCTATGTCCTCTCACATTTGGTGGCGACTACCAACGCCACAGACACGTGCCGTGCCAGACTGTGGCATTGGCCTGATATTCGAGGAAGGCAATCTGTGGCTAACAGCGCATCCGCACGCAAACGAATCCGAACCGCCGCGCGCAACTTCGAGCGCAATCGCAAGTACCGGTCATCGGCCCGGACGCTGGTAAAACGCGCCGAGCTGGCCATCAAGGCCGGTGATGCTGAGTCGGCCAATGTCGTCGTCGCATCCGCGATCGCGGCGCTGGATCGCTCGGCATCCAAGAAAGTGATCCACCCGAACAACGCCGCGCGCCGCAAGAGCCGCCTGATGGCGAAGTTCAACGCGATGAACCAGGCGTAGACCAACCTCAATAATCCACAAGTGTGAAGGAGACCCAGGGCCATTTGCGCACCCGGGTCTTCTCTGCGTGTGGAGGTTCATCTTCGCCGTTGCCGTTGGGAGGACTTGCGCGCGCCACATATCATTGCGGCCCATCTCACCGGCGCGTGCAGTGTCATCATGGTCACGCGCGCACGGAAGGCGCCATCTCCACGATGATGTAATGCAACACGTCCAGCGGATCGCGCAGCTTGCCGGTTTTCAACCGGCGATCCGCCGCCGCCATGATCCCAACCGCGCGGAACGGGCGGTTGGGCGACGAGTTCCGCAAACCCCGGGCGATTGCGTTCATGCGAGCCGGGTTTGACAATCCGATCTCCTTGCCAACCACACCCGGCTCGCGCCGCTCCGCCACCGCCAGCACCGCCGAGAGCTCGATCGTTTGGCCGAGCTGCGCCAGCATCCGGTGCGGATCCTCTCCCGCGGTGATCAGGCGATCAAGTTCGGTGGTCGCGCCGGCGATATTGCCAGCCATGACCGCGTCGATGAAGCCGAAGATCCGGTCATCGTCGCCTCGCGCGACCAGCGTGTCGATCCGCTCGCGCGCGACCGGTTCGGGATGCACTGCCGTGACCAGCTTGTCCAGCTCATTGGCCATCAGCTCGAGATTCGGTGGGCGGTCGAACGCGGGGTTGTTCCCCTTGCGATCCCAGGTTTGCGGGTAGAGACGCTCCGCGAAATAGCGGGCATCGGCATCGCTGATCTCGCTGTCGAGCGTTGCAACCTTCGCGCGAATCCACTTCACGAGCTGTGGACCGCGCGGGGGATCACCTTCGACCACGACCGAGTCCGTGGGCAGTGCCCTGCGGACTCCAACCGGAACGTTCGCCAGCGATGGGTCGGCCAGAATCAGCGTTGATGCCTCCGGCACGACACCAAACAATGCGGACCAGTCCGGCGCATTCTTGCCGCGCCCGCCAGTCTTGTTCATTTTTGCAATAAAGTTGTTGACGACGACCACGCGACCCGCGGAGAAAAACCCAACGCTGGATATTGCCTGGATCACATCGGTCATGGTGGCGCTGTTGCCATCCATTTCGCTGGTGGATTGGCCATCGGGGTCGGCGGCGGTGGCGTGCTTGCGCACCGCATGACGCACCATGGATGAGTCGGGACCGATAACGACAGCGATCATTGCATGCGAGCTCCCGTTGATTGTCAGGTGAACTGTTCAGAGAAGATGGTCGGTCTCCGGGGCGGGTGCGATGTGGAGCCTTGAACCTGCTTTATACAGGTGGGTGCCGCAGCCTGCCGCGGGACACGTCCCACGCGGAGCAGCTCCCGGCTCAATGAGTGAAGGCTCAAGACCACACCAAACACGCCGTGGTCCCGGAACCGACCGAAGCCGCAGACTACCACGTTCGGCAGCAGCGCTGCAATGCAGGGCGAGCACCGACGAGCGTTGCAAGCGTTTGCATCTCGATGGGTGGGGGCATCAGGGAGAACTCGGGCACGGGGACCGGTAGGCTCGCCTCACCGTGGGCGGGCACGCGCGGTGGCCAAGTCTGCACGGGCGCCTGCATGACACGTTTGCGTGGCGACAGCAGATGGCGCACGAGAATCCACTGAACGAAACGAGACCCTCGCGGATCAGGGACAGCGAGGTTGTCGACAACCTGACACCAGGAAGGGCGGAGGATCCGCGGGACCCAAAGATGGACTTTTTGCGGTCGAGGAGGGGGACAGGGCGTCATGAACCCTGTATACTGGTGGCGGGTTTGGACCGACATGTAATCTCTGGGCACTGCGCCAGCTGGCCAGTGACAGGCGGAACCTTACGTCACCTCCAGCCATCGCACATGATGCACGAAAGGGCGCGACATGATCGTTGAACGTTTTTTCACTCCGGAGCTCGCCCAGGTCGCCTATGCGGTTGGCGATCAGGCGGTTGGGAAAGTCGCGCTGATCGACCCGCGTCGTGATGTGGGCCAGTATGTCGAATGGGCCCGGAAGCGGAATGTGTCCATCGTGGCGATCCTGGAGACGCACGTGCATGCGGATTTCGTATCTGGCGCCGCCGAGCTTGCGTGCGCGACCGGGGCGCGCGTGTACACCAGCCGGTTGGGCAGACAGGCGTTCGAGCACGTACCAGTCGATGACGGCTGGACACTCGATATTGGCGCCATGCGGCTGACCGCCTTGCACACACCGGGCCACACCCCCGAACACATGTCATGGCTGGCCGAAGACACCAGGTATCCGGACGCGGTCCAGGTGCTGTTCAGCGGCGATGCGCTCTTCGTCGGCGACGTGGGACGGCCCGATCTGCTCGGCGAGGGGCAGACTGATGCGCTGGTGCGGGATTTGTTCAACACGGTCGACACCGTCTTCCGGAACCTGCCGGACGATACGATGGTGTATCCGGGTCACACGGCGGGCTCGTCCTGCGGCAAGAACATTGGCAGCGATCCGCATACCACGATCGGTCGCGAGAAGGCGATGAACTATGCCTTTCGCCCGCGAACACTGGCGGCCTTCACCGATGCCGTGATGCGCGACATGCCGGATCCTCCCGCCTATACCCGGTGCTGAAAAAGATGAACACGATCGGCGCGAGGTCGCTGGCCTCGCTTCCGGGAATGCGTTCGATGTCGCCCGATGCCCTGGAGGATCATGTCGCGTCGGGGGCGTTGCTGGTCGATGTGCGATCGCCACAGCAGTTCGCGGCGGGGCACATTCCGGGATCGGTGTTCGTTGGGGTGGGGCCGAGCTTCACGACGTGGATGGGATGGCTGGCGCCGTACGAGCGGGATGTGGCGCTGGTCGCCGATGACGAGACGCAGGCGAAGCGGGCGTTGACGATGCTGCACCGGATCGGCATTGATCGGGTGGCTGGATACCATGCGGGAGTGCGGGCATGGCGGGAAAGCGGTCGTTCGATCGCCACGCTCGAGATAACCACGCCCGAGGAATTGATGGAAGCGCAGGGGCAAAGCACCGATCCGGTCATTCTCGATGTTCGCAACGACAGCGAGTTTGAGATCGGGCACGTCGACGGGGCGATGCATCAGTTCCTCGGCAAGATCGCGCGGGGCGCGATGCCGGAGCTTGACCGGTCCGAGGAAATTGTCCTGATGTGCGCCTCGGGGTATCGCTCCACCGTGGCGGCGTCGCTGTTGAAGGCGAACGGGTTTGAAAACCTGCGGAACATGACCGGCGGGATGAACGCCTGGCAAGAGCGCAAGGCCGGGATTCGCTCGATCGCATCGTAGCGTCCTGCGCACATGTTGGTCGCGGGCAAATCCAGAATATCGAGCCCTCCGATACGCTCGGACCGAGGCTACGGATCGTTGGTGACCTCCGGGTTGGCGGCAATGATCGCTTCCGCCACCTCCCAAAGGCGAGAGAGACTCGCTTCGACCTGGTCGCCGCGGAGCTTTAGGTCGGCGAAGGAAACAATGCCGACATCGGCGAGAAGCTCCCGGAAGCCTGGCTCGAACCGCGTTTCCATTTCTGGCGCGTCAAGGTGGAACACGTTCTGGCAGCGGGCCCATGTGGCGACAATCCAGAAAATGGCCTCCCGATGGTCGCCGTTCGCGATCAGCTCCCTGCTTCCATCGATCGCGATCGGGCGCGCCGCCTTGCTGATATCCGAGGCGAAGAAAACTGGCGTCCCGATCACCTCTGTGGCTACGTCGAATGCCTCCGCGAGGGCGTCCAGGTGGCGCCCGGCGCGTTCCGGGCTCATGCTGGCGCAGCCCAGCTGTTCAAGCAGGGTCTCGTAAAACGGTGGATAGCCGTATCCGGCAAGCAGGTCGCGCGCCGCCAGGTACCGCTTCCGCACGGTTGGGTTGCGCAAACCCGCCACCAGCAGCACATGCGTGGTGAGCCCGGTCCCAAACAGCCAGGACGTGACCTGATCGTGAAACGGGCGCTCCTCCTTCACCGACCTGAGCGCGTTCAGCAGCCTGCCCCTGACACTTTCGCATCGCTTGTTTACCCATCGGCGCCTGGCGAACTCCCCCGCCACGATCTGTTGGATCCTGCCCAGCTTGCCGGTCGGGTCGGTGATGATCTCCGGACTCCGCAGGCTGCCGGCAAGGCTGTGATCGCCCAGGACGCGCTCAACCGGGTGGACCTGATCCCATGGCAGCCAGGTCACGTCGAACAGGACGTTCCGGTAGACGAACTTGCCGAGCTTGAGCGGCGGATCAGGATCGTCCACGACCACCATGACATCGATGTCGGACGTCGATTGCAGGGGTGAGTTGTCAGGGAGCCAGACCGCCGAGCCATGGTAAAACGCGCCCCGGAAACCGGGTATCGCTCCCGCCTCCGCAGTTACCCACTGGCGGACGATGTCCTTCGCGTGTTTGACGATCACAGGCGCCTCGCGTTTGACTGAAACTCCAACCCACGTTCAATGTCCATTATGAATCAGTGGCGCGAAGCAGGCACACCAGCGCGGGAGCTGGCCGATTCTTCGCGCGGGCTTCCGCCCGTTGGGGGACTTGTGCGAAATAAGAAATTAGTCTAAGCTAAAATAGCTGAGGCTAAATTCCGGGCCCCGGTTGCCTGCCGGCCGGGTCGCATGTGGGGCAATTGGCTTGATGGGAGCGCGATGACACTCAACAAAAAAGGTTCCAGTGAAGAAAGCGCCGCGGTCCGTGCCGCGTTACGACGATACGCCGTTGATCGTCGCACGATGTGGCAAGCCGGACTGGGCGCCGTGGCGCTTGCGGGCGGCAGTGCCCTGGCCAGCGGCGCGACCGCCGCGAAACAGGACGGGACGGGCACGGCGGAAGCGACACCAGGCGCGCACGCGGTTCACAGCGCGGATGCGGCGGGCAGTGGTCACTCGATGCACATGCCGGGGTTCGAAGGGCAGATCGACCACGAGGCCAACGGTTTCAACCCGACTGACATGCTCACCGACTTCGACTGGGGCGAGGAATCAACCCTCGACGACGGCACGACGCTGCGGGAATATGACATCGTCGCCCTGAACAAGGACATCGAGGTTTTGCCCGGTACGTACTATCCGGCATGGACGTACAACGGCCGGGTTCCCGGACCCACGCTTCGCTGCCGCGAAGGGGACAAGCTGCGCATCACCTTCACCAATGGCAGCAATCATCCCCACAGCATGCACTTTCACGGGATACATCCCGGAAACATGGACGGCGTGTTCGATGCGGCGTCCGGCCTGATAGCTCCAGGCGAGTCATTTGTGTACGAGTTCGATGCCGAACCATTTGGCGTGCATCTCTATCATTGTCACGCGTTCCCGCTGGCGGACCACATCTCCAAGGGTCTCTATGGAATTTTCATTGTGGATCCCGCCGATCCCTGGGACGAGGTGGACCATGAGTTCATGATGGTGATGGCGGGGTTCGATCTCGACTTCGATCAGGAAAACGACATCTACATGGTGAACACAATCCCGTTCCACTATGACCTCGGGCGGAATCCGATCAGGATACGAGTCGGAGAAACGGTGAGGATTTTCCTTGCCAACCTGCTGGAATATGACCCGATCAACTCGTTACATCTGCACGCCAACTTTTTCAACTACTATCCAACCGGCACCAGTCGCGCCCCGTCCGAGTTTACGGACACGATCTCGCAGATGCAGGGGCAGCGCGGCATGCTGGAGTTCTCGTACAAGTATCCGGGAAACTACATGTTCCACGCCCACAAGACGGAGTTTGCCGAGCTTGGCTGGACCGGCGTGATCGTGGTGGAGGAGTAACCATGGCAACGACCTCATCCACAACGCGGGCGTCGAAGTCGCCTATGCCAGCCTGGCTGAAGGGCGTGTTCCTGGTCGGTCCGCTGCTTCTACTGGCTGGAGTGATCGCGCTGTTTCTTCTGACGGACGGGGCGGGACTGGACGTCGAGCCGGCGGCTCCGGTCGAGTCGGTGCTGATCGAAGGCACGACGCTCGAACCGGGCCAAATCCGGATCGATGTCCGCAACACCAGCCCCGAAGACATCACCTTCAGCTATGTGAACATCAACGACGCGATCTGGCCGTTCCGCATGGAGCCCGACAAGACACTTGGTCGATTGGACGACGCGACCCTGATCCTCGACTATCCGTGGATCGAGGCGCAGGCGTACACGATCACCATGTTCACCGAGAATTCGGTGCCATTCACCACCACGATCGATGTCGCGACCGAAACGGAATCGACCACGGGCGCCACCATCGGTAGCCTGACGCTGATCGGCCTGTATGTTGGCGTGATCCCGGTCGTGCTCGGCATGCTCTGGCTCCCGGTGCTCCATACAATCGGTGACCGGACGATGCGATTCCTGATGGCGGCGACGGTCGGATTGCTAGTGTTCCTCGGTGTCGACGCGTTTTTCGAGTCGTTTGAGCTGGCGCAGGAGCTGACCGGCGCGTTCCAGGGTGTGGGTGTGATGGCGATCGGGCTTGCCGGGTCGTTCGCGCTGCTGGATGCAATCAGCCGGAAGCAGCTGACCGCCGATCTCACCGGTGACGAGCGGCGCAGCAGGTTCGCGTCGATGGTGGCGGTCGGCATGGGACTCCACAACCTGGGAGAGGGCCTGGCGATCGGCGCGGCGTTTGCGTTGGGGGAGGCGGCGCTGGGGACTTTTCTGGTGATCGGTTTCATTATCCAGAACATCACCGAAGGGCTCGGTGTGGTCGTGCCGCTGGCGAAGCAGCGGACCGGTTACGGATTCCTGGCGGTCCTGGCGCTGGTGGCCGGTGGACCGGCGATCATCGGTGCGTGGATCGGCGGGTTGGCGATCGATCCGGTCTGGTCGATGTTGTTCCTCGCGATCGGCGCCGGGGCGGTCTTTCAGGTGGCGTGGCAGATCGGCAGGGAGCTGGTCTGGAATGACCGTGAGGAGCGCGCGCCCATGCCGATCACCGCATTCAGCGGCCTGATGACAGGCATGCTTGTCCTGTACGTCACGGGCCTGATCATCAAATAGGCGCGTCAAGCATTCACATTCGTATTCTGAAAAGTCTGACAGGAGTTCCATGAGCCACGAGCGACCATCATATTCCGGAAGACATCGATTCACCCGCCGTACGTTCGTGCGGGCAGCCGTCGGATCGATCGGTGTCGCGTCGACAGGACTGCTTTCGGCGTGTGGATCCATGGGTTCCGCAAGCGACAAGGGCAAGGATTTCGTCATCGAGATGAACGACGAGATGGTGTTCGATCCCAACCCGGCGACGATATCGGTCGGGACGACCATCACGTTCACCAACGCCAGCAGCGGCTTCGTCCACACGGCGACCTGTGACCCGGCGCTCGCCGCGGACCCCACGGGGGTGGTGCTTCCTGACGGCGCGGCGGCGTGGAACTCCGGCAACATCCAGCCAGGAGAATCGTGGTCGATGCGATTCGAAACACCCGGTGAATATCACTACGTCTGCTTGCCGCACGAGCTGGCGGGAATGACTGGTACGTTCATTGTTGAAGACGATTAACGTTCAACAATCGGATGGGCTGACGCCACCGGGCCAGGGTAGCCCGGTCGAGTAATGGACTTGAGAGAAGCATCGAAAATGATCACGATACGCGCAGGACGCCGACCGAATGCCGGAAACTTCCCGTGATTGAGGCAGGCAATGTCCAGCGCATCATCAGCCGAGCACCATCGACCGGGGCCGACCTTGTTCCCAGGGCAGGTGCGGGTGGTTTCATCACTGCCACTTCCGCTGACGCCGCTGCTCGGACGTGATGATGATGTAGCGGCAATCCGGCAGATGCTCGATGCTGATGATATGCCGTTTGTGTCCCTACTGGGACCGGGAGGGATCGGCAAGACCCGGCTTGCCCTTGAAGTCGCCAGACAGATGGAACAGGATTTCGCCCACGGTGCGGTCTTCGTGTCGCTGGCGTCGATCCGGGATGCGGGCCATATCGTGCCGTCAGTTGCCGAAGCGCTGGGCATACGCGAGGACGCGACTCGCCCGATTGGCGACGTGGTGTTGTCCGCTCTTCGTGACCGGCACATGCTGCTGGTGCTCGACAACCTGGAGCATCTCATCGAAGGCGTGGTTGGCTGGGTGGATGAGGTGCTGGCGAACTGCCCGCGACTGACCTTGCTGGTCACCAGCCGGGTCGCGCTGGGTTTCGCCGGTGAGCATCGATTCCACGTGCCGCCATTGCCGCTTCCTGACCGTGGCGCGAAGTCTACCGTTGACGTAATCGCGGAAAACGCGTCTGTGTCGTTGTTCTCCCAGCGTGCGCGGGCAATCAGGTCCGACTTCCGGCTCACAGCGGAAAACGCGAGAGCCGTGTCCGAGATCTGCCTGCGACTGGATGGCGTGCCGCTGGCGATCGAGCTTGCGGCGGCGCGGATCAATGTGTTGACACCAACCGCGCTGCTTGATCGCCTCACGCATCAGCTCGATGTGTTGGTCGGTGGTGGACGTCATCTGCCCTCGCGACATCAAACCATGTCGAATGCGGTTGCCTGGAGCTACGATCTGCTGCCCGAAGCTGAACAGCGGTTGTTTCGCCGTCTGTCCGTCTTCGTGGGCGGATTCTCCCTGGATGCGGCAGAGGCGATGGGCGGATTTGAAGAAGATGTCGATGTGCCGGTGCTGGACCTGGTGGCGTCACTGGTCGATCACAGCCTGATTCGCCAGATAGGGGGTGTGCGAGACGAGACGCGGTTCACGATGCTGGAGCCGATCCGGGAATTCGGGCTCGAACGCCTGCGGGCGCACGGCGAGGAATCCACGGCTCGTGATGCCCACGCAGCCTGGTATCTTCGCGTTGGCGCCGACGCAGAGCGGGGCGTGCTAGACGCTGATCAGGTAATGTGGTTGGATCGTCTTGAAGCCGAGCACGACAACATGCGATCGGTGTTCACATGGTTGTTCGAACAGGAGCGGGTTGATGACGCCGCTTGCCTGGCGGTTGACACGGCGCATTTTCGCTCCGTTCGGGGCCACAACCGGGAGTACCGGCCGTATCTCGCGCGGCTTTTGGAGCACCCACTTCTTGCCCATCCCACGTCCGCTCGAGGCAAGGGGCTTCTCGCATATGGACGCATCGCGTTGGGCATGGGCGATGTTGATGAGTCGTATTTGGCAGTTCAGGAGGCGTTGTCCATCTTTCGTGAGAGTGGAGAACACAGGCTCCAGGCATATGCTTTGGGTACGCTGGGTCTTGCGTCGAAGGCCCGGAATGACCTCACCGCCGCGACGGCTAGATTCGAGGAGAGCGTCGCTCTTGGCCGGGAACTGGAGTCTGCTCGCGTCATCAGCGTCGGGCTTGGCAATCTCGGGGATATTGCATGGGCCCAGGGACGCATGGACGAAGCCACATCGTTGATCGAAGAGAGCCTGCAGGTCGCCCGTGCCAGTAACGATGCTTTTCTTGTTGCGCATGGCGTCGGAACGCTTGGCACCTACGCATTCAATCGCGGTGATTATGATCAGGCGGAACTACTGTATCAGGAGCGGATGGACCTGATAATCGCGCTAGATGACAAGCGTGATCTCCCAGCCGCGTACATTTCGCTCGCGGAAATCGCGCGCATCCGTGGAGACCTTGAGACGGCAAGCGCTCACCTTGAGAACGCGCGGGAAGTGGCACGAGAAATCGGTGACCCCGAGCAGGTAGCCTTCACGTTGATGGCAATTGGAAACCTGGCCAGCCTGCGAGAGGAGCATGCCGCTGCCGCGAAGGCGTTGAGACAGGGCATCACAGTGTTGCGGGCTCGGGGCGCGCAGTCCAATGTTGCCGAC
>Ga0209176_10000059_pt1 | contig 30754 bp, 27 predicted proteins | sample NGEPer11B_FD_184511 | JGI IMG/M metagenome (GOLD analysis project Ga0209176, IMG submission 184511) | Arctic peat soil microbial communities from the Barrow Environmental Observatory site, Barrow, Alaska, USA - NGEE Permafrost305-11B... | ecosystem: Environmental > Terrestrial > Soil > Wetlands...
GTGTCGTCGACGAACGCCGCGAACTGCCGGTTGGAGACAGCGTACCGGCTGATCCGGAACGAGCTCACCGAGACTGGCCGCACCGGTCCCTCCCCGTCTCCAGGAAAGCCCTTTGGATCGTCAGTTCCCATGCGAAAGGTGCCGCCGTCTACTGAGATGAGGTCACGCAAGATGCCCTCGTGAATGTCTGTGTCACGAGCCTGTTGCGGCATCTCATGGGATATGTCGCTTTGATCTGTCGCTGCCGCGCCTACTGCCGCGCGCTCTGGTGCACAGCAATGAGCATGCTTTTTGGTCATGATCGTTCCCTGTGTTCCGCTCCTTGTCGCGCCGCGCATAATCCTGACCTGCCGCTGACTCTCTCACGACTCCTACTGCAACCGTCCTCGCGCCAGCGTCGGCCAGACGGCATCGATTGTGTCGCCGTCAATGACAAAGTGCTGCTCGTGCAGATGCACCACCTGATCGCTATAGCCGATGTTGAGCCGCAACCGGTCCCCTACCCTGATCGCGTCGTTCGGACCGCCCAGGTGGATGATGCCGTGCTCCGCCGAAAACGCCAGCTTCGCCACACCCTCCAACCCGACCACCTCCGGCGCCAGGTTTGATGGATCGAGCGTCTTCCGGCCGGCGTCGACGATGATCCGATCCGGCGTCGGACGACTTGTCACCGTCACCAGGACCGACAAAGCCGGCGTCACCTGAACATCGAGATCCCGGTAGAACCGATCCCCAAAGATACCGCCGCCCGCCTGTACCTCGGTCACACCCTGAATTCCCGCCGTCGTCAGGAATGTGCCCGTTCCGCCACAGGAGACGATCGGCACTTCGATTCCACTCGCGCGAATCGCCTCGACCGTTTCCAGCACCGGCGCCAGCGACGAGCGAATCGCCGTCTCGCGCTCGACTGCGTCGGTGATATTCAACGTGTGGCCTTCCCAGGTCATGACTCCACCGAAGCGAACATGCTTCAACCCGGCGATACCCTTCGCCAGCTCCAGTCCCGACTCGCCCGGCTCCACTCCGGCCCGGTTCATGCCGCTGTTGAACTCGATCACCAGCCGCACCGATGTGCCAGCGTCCGCCGCGGCGGCATCGTGCTCCTGTGCGTTTTCCAGCGAGTCGACCGCGACCGCCATCTCCGCCTGCCGCGCCAACCGCGCCAACCGGCGGGTCTTGATCGGACCCACGACCTGGTTTGCAATGAGGATGTCGCGAATCCCGGCGGCAACATAGACCTCGGCTTCGCTCACCTTTGCGCACGTGATGCCGTGCGAGCCCGCCTCGATTTGCAAATGCGCCACCGCGGGCGATTTGTGCGCCTTGCTGTGCGGTCGCCAGCCGACGCCGCGCTCCTTCAGCGTCGACGCCATCAGCGCGATATTCGCGTGAAGCAGGTCTCGTTCGACCAGCAGGGCCGGTGTATCCAGGGCATCAAGCGATTGCCCGACAAGCGACGTGATCACGACTACACAACTCCCGAATGAAGGGGTGAATGGCGAAGTGGCGGCCGATTCCGCCGACCGCTTCGTTCGGCATTGTACCGGGCAATTGGCGGTTCGCAACGCGCCAACACGACGATGTGGCCGGATTTGCCAATCCGGCCACAGGAATCAAGTCGGTATTAGTGACAGGCGCGCCGCGCGCTCGTTCATCAGCCCGAGGTGATATCCCTGCGCCTGAAGACGATGTAAGTTGCCACCACGGCAATGACCAGGTAGACGCCGATCACACCTGCCGACTGCCAAACCTGTGACGCATCGACGGGATCCTGGAAACCGCCGTCGGATTGCGTCGAGATATTCGCAAGCTGCGACACATTCCAGGAGAGACCGAACTTCTGCACCGTGTCGAAGACGTCGCTCACCAGGCCAAGCAGCCCGAACAGCAAGGGTTCAACAAAGCTGAGACCGATCCCGATCGAGATACCCGCCGCGTTGGACCGGGTCAGTAATGCCGCCGCGAATCCGATCGCCGCGTACGGCATTGACGCCACAATCCAACGCACGGTCCCGATGGCCACAACCTCCCAGAAATCCGAGGGGAGCGAGGTGGTGGTATCCGTCAGCTGCGAGGTCACCCACGACAACACAAGCGATCCGACAATGCCGGCGATCACCATCATCACGGTGTACATCACCACAACCAACCACTTCGCCGAAAGCAGGCCGGATCGTGATGTCGCCCTGGCCACCAGCGGTCGTAACGTGTTCCAGCTGAACTCGCTCCCGATCAGGCTCGATGTCACAATCACTGTGAGGATACCGCCAAAGAATCCGAACATCTGCATGCCATTTTCGAAGATATTGGCGACCATGATCGATTCGCGGATGTCGACCTGATCACTCTCACTGCCAAATTGATAGACGAGATACATGATCGTGTAGAAAATTCCGATGAATCCGACCGCCAGGACGGGCATGATCCATGATTGTGGTCTGCGCCGCAGTCGAAATATCTCACTCTTCAACGAGTTGAACATCAGTCGTCAGGCTCCTTCCCCGCGGATAGGGGGAACGTGTCAGGGCTATACCTGGGAGGATTCGTCTTCTTCGGCGGTAAGCTCCAGGAAGAGGTCTTCGAGGCTGCTTCGCTTCGCCGTGATCTGGCTCGCATAAATACCCGATTCGGCCAGGGCGCGGTTGATCGCGGTACTGCGTTCTTCATCCGCGATCACGACCAGCCGGCTGGGCTCGACCGTCACCTGCTCGACTCCCGGCACACCACGAACAACCTTCGCGGCTTGCTCGTCGTCGACTTCCACCAGCCGTATGTCGATGAACCCACCCCGGCGCAACAGGTCGTCCACCGAGCCCTGCGTGATCTTCTTGCCCTTGCGGATGATCACCACCTGATCGGAAACCTGCTCCACTTCGTGCAGCAGGTGGCTGGCCAGCAGCACGCTGTGACCCTGTTCCGCCAGGCGCGGGATGATCGAGCGTATTTCGCGTTGCCCGGCAGGGTCGAGCCCATTCGTCGGTTCATCCAGAATAACCAGGGACGGGTTTGTCAATAATGTCGAAGCAATACCAATACGCTGTTTCATGCCCAGGGAGAATGTCTTGTACTTGCCATCCGCGCGCTCATGCATATTCACCAACTTGAGCAGCTCGTCGATGCGCCCATCACTGACTCCCCCGACCATGATGGACTGGGCTTTGAGATTTTCCCGGCCCGTCAGGTATGGGTAGAACGCTGGATTCTCGATAATCGCGCCGACATGATCCGAGACCAGCGACGGATCGTCCGCCAGCGACTCGCCCATGATATGGACGCTGCCCTCGTTCGGCGTCACAAGCCCCAGCACCATGCTGACGGTGGTCGACTTGCCCGAGCCATTTGGCCCGAGAAATCCCAACACCTCGCCCTTGCGCACGCTGATGTCCAGGTCGTCGACGGCGATCACTGACCCGAAGCGCTTGGTCAGGCCTCGCGTCTCGAGAATGACGTCTCGACCGTTGGTCGGCGACACTGCATGATTGGGCGGAGCATCGTTCACTATCGTTGCCACAAAGTCCTCCTGAATTCGTCGACGCGATACGCACGTCAGCCATCACGCCGGGACGCATCATTCTTCGATGCATCGCTGTTTTCATAACCATAAATGCATAGTGCGACATCGTTGCGGATCGAATGTGTCAAAAGTGTGACACCCCCGATACCCTATCGATGTCCGGTTTGGCGCCACGCTCTCGTGCCTGGGTACATTCGGGTCGTGCTATCTCGCCGCGGTGACCCTGTCCCGCTGGAAGATGACTTTCAGGCTTGGCTTCTGCCCATACATGAGGACGCCCATCCGGTAGACCCGCGCCGCCAGCACCACCGCCAGATACCCTGTTGCGGCCAGCAACCCAATGCTCAGCGCGATCTCCCATGGCGCGGGATCACCCAGCAGGACGCGCGGCACCATTGCCATCGGCGAAGTCAGTGGGAAGATCGACACGATTCGCGCCACCAGGCTGTCTGGCGCGCTGAGCGTATACAGCCCTCCGAAGAATCCGATAATTACCGCAAAGGTCATGGGCGTCATCATCGTCTGCACGTCCTCCTGCCGGCTCACCAGCGAACCCACGCCAGCATACAGCGCGGCGTACAGCAGGAAACCAAGCAGGAAGTACACCAGGAAGAAAACGACCAGGCTGGTCGAGATCGCGCCGAAGTCGATACCGGAAAACTCGATACCCGTGACATCCAGCGCATCGGCGAGCCGTTCCTGGGAGAACAACCCGACACCGGCGACCAGCAGGATCGGCAGGATTTGCGTCAATCCCGACATGCCGATACCGATCACCTTTCCGAACATAAGCTCGGTGGGCCTGGCCGCATTGATCATGATCTCCATGATCCGGGAGCTCTTTTCTTCCACCACTCCCTGCGCAACCCACATGCCATACATCATCACCATCATGTACATCATCAAGGCGGCGATGTACGCGATGCTATAGCGGAACCCTTCCTCAGTGTCCTCGGCGCTCGCGGCCTGGCCATCTGACGACCGCACCGTAATCACCGGCGCCGTGTTCACCTGTTGGGCCTGTTCCGCGTCGATGCCGGCCCTGACGAGGTTGTCCTGGAGTGTGATTTCGCCAGCGGCGGAATACGCCAGGACGGCGGTCTGATCGAGCTCACCATCGTCATTGGTATAAATGAAATTCAGCGCTCCACCATCGCCGCGGGAAATGGTAAGCACGCCGTCAGCGTCTCCATCCGACACCACGTCCGCGGGATCGAGGTCGGCATTACCCGCCAGAAATACGACGGCATCGCCCAGGCCGGATGCATTGGCGAACGCGTTCAGTTGGTCGACGAATCCGTCCGATCCTGTCTGATCGGCCACAATCACCGTGTCGGCATCCGCATCGCCGTTGTCGTCGCCCCAAATCGCGCTGATCACGGTTGGCGCAAGAACCAGGGCAAGCGCCACGATGACCATGATCGCGGTCGTGATAATGAAGCTGCGCTGCCGGATGCGATGCGTCCATTCCCGCATCATGATGAGCCGGATGCGCGAGAGATTGACGTTCATGCCGCCTCCTCACCGCTGGAACTGGCCCTGATCCGCTCGATATCTTCCGCGCTCGCACCGCTACCCTGCACCTCTGTCAGGAAGATGTCATTCAACGATGGGACGGTCACTTCGAACCGCTCGACCTGCTTCCCTGCCGCTACGGCGTCCCGCAGGATGCGCTGAGCCAGCTCCTCATCAGGAATCCGCAGTTCAACGTGATCACGACCGCGCCGGCGAACCTCCGCCGCCGGATACCGATCCAGCCAGGCGAGGTCCGCCTCTCCCTGAACGCCAAACCGCAGGATCTTCTGGCCCGTGCTCTCCCGCACCGACTGCACATCACCCGTAATCAGGAGCCCGCCGCGATGAATGATGGCGACATCCTCACACATCTTTTGCGCCTGATCGAGCTGGTGCGTCGAAAAAATGATGGTCTTGCCCTGCACCTTCATCTCATTGAACGCGTCTTCCATCTGCGCGGCATTCACCGGATCAAGCCCGCTGAATGGCTCGTCCAGGATCAGGATCTCCGGGTCGTGCAGCACCGCCGCCAGGAACTGGATCTTTTGCTGGTTCCCCTTGGACAACTGCTCGACGCGCTTGTGGCGGTTCTCCTCGATGTCCAGGCGCCTGAGCCAGTGATCGAGCGATCGCTGAGCCGCCTGCCGTTCCGCGCCATAAAGCTGGGCAAGGAACAGCAACTGATCGTCCACCGGCATCTTTGGGTACAGGCCGCGCTCCTCCGGCAGGTAACCGAACTCCCGGCGCGAGACGTCACTGGTCAATGTGCCATTCCAACTGATCGTGCCTGTGTCCGCACGAATGATGTCGAGGATCATCCGCATGGTGGTGGTCTTCCCAGCTCCGTTCGTGCCGAGAAAACCAAACATCCTTCCCTGCTGGACATCGAACGAGACGTCATCAATCACCCGAAAATCACCAAAATTCTTGCTCACCCTGTCAATCGACAAGGACATCGGCATTGCTCCCCATGTTCGAAACATCCGCACGGGGAATCCTCCCAGCGTGCCAGGCTCATTCCAGTATGTGGCCAAGATGTTACAAGCCCAAATGTGAAGTGTCACAATTGTGTGTCGTTGAACTGAAAAGCGCACGCCTGCGCTCCCTTCACCCCACAACAGGAGCAACATCCATGCCAGAAGACACATCGGCGGTCACGACCATACCCTTTGGCGCATGGCCATCTTCGATCACGCCGGAGCTGCTTACCGGACAGATGATCGGCATAAGCGCGCCCGGCAGCGATGGACAGCAACGGTACTGGCTCGAATCAAGCGCCAGCGAAGCGGGACGCGCGCGCCTGATCCGGGAAAACGGAGATGGCTCCCGCGAGCCGGTCACACCAGTGGAATTCAACATCCGCTCTGGTGTGCATGAATACGGCGGTGGCGTCTGGGATGCTCGCAATGGCATTGTCGTCGTCTGCAACTACACCGACCACCGTCTCTATCGCGTGGATCATGGCGATCCGTCGCCGATCACACCGGAGGAATCCGGCTTCCGGTTTGCCGATCTGCTGATCGATCCGGAACATCATCGCCTGTTCACCGTGCGCGAAGATCACCGGCTTGAAGAGGCCGAACCGGTGAACACGCTGGTGGCGCTCGATCTCGACGGCCCCAACGATGATGGCGGCACGGTCATCGTCTCCGGCACCGACTTCGTCGCCTCCCCAACCCTTTCGGGTGACGGTAACCAGATCGCCTGGCTGTCGTGGGATCACCCGCGGATGCCGTGGGACGGATGCGAGCTGTGGAAAGCTGATATCGACGGTGACCACACGCTCACCACCCTGCGCCATGTGGCGGGTTCGGTAACAGAATCGATCTTCCAGCCGCACTGGGCGGCGAACGGCGATCTCGTGTTCGTCTCCGATCGTTCTGGCTGGTGGAATCTCTACCGTGCACGTCCCGGTTCCGACGAGATCACCCCACTCTGCCCCATGGAAGCCGAGTTCGGGCTGCCGCAGTGGGTGTTCGGCATGTCGACCTGGGACTTCGCACCGGACGGAAGCATCATCTGCTCGTGGACCAGCGACGGCGCCTGGCGGATCGGTCGCCTACCCGCCGGAGGAGGCGATCTCGAGCCGTTCCCGACATCGTACACCGTGATTGGCGATGTCCACGTGCAGCCCGCCACCGGCGAAGTGCTGATGATCGCCTCATCGCCATCTGAGCCGAGCCAGGTCGTCGCGCTTGATATCGAATCGGGCAATGTGGTCACGTTGCGCCAATCGACGGATATCTCTTTGCCGGAAGGGACGATCTCGGAACCGGAGGCAATGAGCTGGCCAACACCGGATGACGCGACGGCACACGGTTTTTATTACCCTCCCACCGCACCCAACATCGCCGCGCCGGAGGGCGAGCGCCCGCCCCTGATCGTCAAAAGCCACGGCGGACCGACCAGCATGACGACGGCGGCGTTCAATCTTGCGATCCAGTTCTGGACCAGTCGCGGGTTCGCGTACCTCGATGTCAACTACGGTGGCAGCACCGGGTATGGCCGCGCCTATCGCGAACGGCTGCACGGCAAATGGGGCATCGTCGACGTCTCCGATTGCATCTCCGGCGCCGAGCATCTGGGCGCGATCGACCTTGCCGATCGCAATCGCCTCGTGATCAAGGGCGGCAGCGCCGGAGGTTACACCACCCTCGCCGCGCTCACCTTCCACAACGTGTTCCGCTCCGGTGTCAGCTCCTATGGCATCGGCGACCTGGAAGCGCTGGCCACCGATACGCACAAGTTCGAGTCCCGCTACCTCGACAACCTCGTCGGCCCATACCCGGAAGACACGGAGACCTTCGAAGAGCGCAGCCCCATCAATCACACGGATCTGCTGAATTGCGCTATGCTGCTGTTTCATGGTCTGGACGACACGGTCGTGCCCCCTTCTCAGGCCGAAACCATGGCCAACGCCGTTCGAAGCAAGGGGCTCCCGGTAGTGCTGCTAACGTTCGAAGGGGAAGGTCACGGCTTCCGGCGTGAGGAGACGATCCACCGCGTGCTGGAAGCCGAACTCTCGTTCCACAGCCAGATTCTCGGTTTCCCACACCCGGAAAACATCGAGCGATTGCATATCGAAAACCTTCCCAACCCCGACCGGTAAGGTCGAGGATCCCGTCAGGATATGCGCCCGTGGACCGATCATGCAGGATCGACTGAATCGTCCCTTGCGGCGCGGGTGGTTCGGAACGGGGCACCTCGATGCAGATCATCCCTTCTCCGCGTCACGCACCAACCCACCCAACGTCTCGACATAGCTCTGGAAGTCTGATACCGTGCCAGCATACTACTCGTTCACATCCGAACCGCGCCCGGTGCCGCGTTGCCCGCACTGGCCATGCGAGACATGATGAGCGACCAGAAACTGAACCCGGTGGCCACGTGCAAATCCGACAGGGGTGGGAGGGTGAGATGAACAACCTGGTACGCGTCTTTATCATCCTGATGCTGGCGGTTGGCCTCACGGCCAGCGCCGCGACCGTCAGTGCCGCTCAGGACGATCATGAGAGCATCGCCAGTCAGAGCGACATCGTCACCGAGTTGGTCGCGTTGCTGATCCACATCCTCAACCAGATACTGTCCGGCGATGGCAATGAAAACGTCGATCCCGCGGATCTTCCTCTGGGCTGCAAGGCGGTTGGGACAGGCTTTACCTGCATTCTCTTCAGCGAAGGCGGCGCTCCCAATGGCGTTAGCTGCACCGGCACAGGCTTTGAGACCGCTAGCTGTACACTGCCCGCCACCGGAGCGACATTTGATTGTGTCGTCATTCCCGACCCGGGTGGATCACCGCCGACGTTCAAGACGTTTGCCTGCACCCCGGCCACGGGCGCCAATCTCGACCCGGGAGACCTTCCGTCGGGTTGTGTCCTGGATGCGGCTGGGACGGGGTTCATCTGTCCGATCGAAGGTCTCCCGTTCCCAGACGGTCTTGACTGTATCAACACCGGTCCGGGAACCGCTACCTGTACCTTGCAGTCGAACGCAGCCACATTTCACTGTTTCGGCAGCAATGAGAATGGAGATCTTGAGTGCTTCCCCGTCACATAAACGAACGAGGCGCACGTATCGCGCCTGGAACTGGTGAGCCAGAAATCGTTCCGGTGATTTCTCTTCTATCTCATGAAGTGCCGGTCACCTTGTCTGCGTCACGGGGACTGCCTCTCACCACCCCATAGCCTTCACACGTTGATCGGTGGCTCTACCTGGCCCTTGGAACATACTGACGGGCGGGTTGGGTGATGTACTGTGTTCGAGGCAATTTGGAGTAGAGATCACCATATGCACACCACCAACTACCACGACACCTTCATCGAGATTGCCCCCGACTGCCCGGCGGCAACAGCCGAAATCCCGCCCGAAAAGACTGATCGCAAAACTGTCGCGCGGCTTCAGTACGACCTGATCGACGGTCATCCATATCAGCTCACCTCGGACGACGTGGTGTTCCAGGCGCACGCCATTCGCAACGCCATCCCGGAAGGCGAAATGGATGCCGCACGAGCGAAATTCTTCAGCAAGGGCCAGCCCTGCGTGCGCTCATCCCCGCTCGCAAAGCGCTACGGTTGGGGGATTCACAGCGATGCGGACGGCAAGGTGGGGCTGATCGCCATGGAATCGCCGGGATATCAAGAGCTGGCCTCCGACCCTGCCATCACGCATGTCAGGGCCATGCGCTCGAAACGCGCATAGAGGCTGGCGATCCGCCGTGGGGACGGAGTGTGTGTCAGCATAATTCCTCAGCGGCGCCTCGCGGGGCCAGTCAGATTTTCGGGTGACCAGCGTCAAGAAGAGGCTGTTGGCGCCCGGTTCCCTTACAAGCGTCCACACCCGCTCCACCGGCCGGAACCCAACTGTCGGCTGGCGAATGAGGCGGCGGGCCGACGCCGTCGATGTGGCAGACCGGCTTCCAAAAAGTGGACATGCACCGATGATTGACAAAGTATAATCACAGGAGTAGTATGCCGTATTATGTCCCTGCTTATGTGGGGTTCCGGTTAGAACATAGCGACGTTGTGAGAGGAGTGTCATATGTCCTGGATTGGCGGCAACTGTCAAGGCGACCGGAACTACGAGTGCTACTACCTCACCTTCGACACATGGGAAGAATTCTGCATAGATTCGGATACGTTCTGTTTTTCGATCTACGACAATGCAGGGCTGACCAGTTATGTCGACCACACCAGACCGCCGGAAGGTGGGGGCGGCTGGTAAGGAGGCTCCCATGCCAAATCGCCTGGATTATCGTCATCATCCGGAGGCTGTCGAGTTCAGGAACAAGCTGCCTGACATGCGCTATACGCCTCTGGTTGGAGCGACCGACCTCAGAGAGATTGTCAGGGTCTTCGAGAATCTGCCGAGTCTCGACTACCCGATCAACAGCGCTGGCGAGTTGATCGAACAGTTGGGCGGTGGCGAGAAGATGATCGATATTGTGGGAGCTGAGGTTGATCTTCTGCTCATCATCAAGCGAATGCCCGCCTATTACTTCCCCGTGGCATCGGTCGAGAACTTCGTGGAGAAGATGGCGGAGTTGATCCGGGCGAACAGGAAGCAGACAGACATCCCGAACCAGCTCATGTGGATCAAGCGACAGCTCCCACCGCTCGGCTTCCCGATCAAGTCCTCTGACCAGCTCCTCGAAGCTCTCGGAGACAGGCAATCGGTGACTTTCCAAGGTCACGAAGTAAACGCGCGGGAGATCCTCGACCGCATCCATCAGCCAAGCCTGTTTCCAATCGAGAGCCAGGAGGATTTCGACCGAAAGGTCGCGGGCTTGATGGCCACCAGGGACCTGATCGTGAAGGACTGAATCCTCATTGCTTCTATCCGGTCACGGTTGCAATTCGCATGCTGGATCGATTTGAGATCGGTGTAGCGTGCGGTAGCGCCAGGAAGCCTGTTCTCGCCCTCCCCCTCCAAGCGGAAATCACGTTCGCCGCCCCTGGAGGGGGATTCACGTAGACGGTGGGTGGTGAGTGCGCCATGGAGCAAATGCCAACCTCAACTGTGCCAAGCGGCTGGCCCCTACCCCTCATGCTTGATGAAGCGTGGCTGCGCGCGCATCGCAGCTTCGTCCATACGCTGGAACCTGCAGGCTTGTGGCCAGACACGGCGTCGCATCAAGCATTTATGTCCGCGCAGCGCGGTATCGGGAACAGGCTGGAAAGCACACTGCTCCTTGACATCCTCGGAGCCTCGGACTACGCATGCCTGAACTCTGAATCGATATTCGGATCGTCCAATCGAAGGTTTCGACGACGGCTGCCCTTTGTCCTTGCGTTTGGATACGAGCTGGGACAAGGGTTTTGCCATCTGCTCGCTGCCGAGGGCGGTGACCCTGGCAGCGATGTTGCCGAAGCCTGCGCGATCTTCAACCTCGGAGTGTCGGTGTTTGATTTGATCTCGGACACCGATCCAAGGTTGTTCACTCAAGTCACTACGGTGTTCGACGCTCACACATTGAACAGAACACTTCACGATCCGGCGCAAGCCCATGGACTGCTGGACGTAGCCGACGGTATGCCAGCCACCGAGGTGCGGGTCCTGCTCAAGTTGATCACCGCATTCTTTCTTCGGTTTCAAGCATTGGGAAACGCCGCTGCTCCCCAGATGGAACAAATCTGGCGTCGCCTCGATCAATCGCTGCTGGCGGCTCACGGAGCCGAACTACAGTCCACATCGAACGGGAATCCAACCGATAACGACTGGGGCACCATTTCGGAGGCAAAGTCAACATTGCCGTTCGCCATTATCGGTGATCTTGCCCAACTTTCGACACGTCCCAGTGCCGCGACAGCGCGCTCATTTCAAGACCTGGTCGGTCATGTGCAGACCCTGTTCTGGTTGACCGACGATACAGCCGACATCGTGCTCGACTTTCAGGATGGCGCCCTGAACCTGCTATTGGCCAAGTGCGGCGCGGGGGTCGATCGGAAGCGAGATCCAGCTCGAGATTATGGTGTAATGGCTCATCTGCTAGCATCCAATCTCATTGAAGAGACAGTCGATCTCATTCGCGAGCATCTGCAGGCCGCCGAACAACTGCTGAGCACAGAAAGCAGTTGTCCTGAGACCAACACTCGGCTCCGCACCTTCCTCCGTTCGTATATCCGGGACTGGATTGAATAGGGAGGACGCATGACCACGGACGAAACCATCAGAAAGTCTTGCGCCCGATCGCTTCGATACCTGGAGGATCACCAGTCAACAGATGGCCTCTGGCGGGACTTTCACACGCTGGCCGGAGCTAGCTCGGATTGGGTATCCGGCTTCGTGACTTACGCGATTGCCTGCACCAATTGGCGACATCCGAGTGTACTGACGGCCTGCAAGGCACTCCTTTATCGCCAGCGACCGAACGGAGGCTGGTCGTACAGCAGTGCTGTCCCTACAGACTGCGACAGCACTGCATGGGTCCTGCTTGCACTATCAATGGGTCCGATGTGGCGGCCATCCACCATTCAACATGGCCTCCGATTTCTGGTCGACCATCAGGTTGAGCCGACTGCCGGGTTTGCGACCTACGCAGCCCGCGACGGGATCGAACGCTTCATTGAGCTTCCAGAGACGCTTACGGAAGGGTGGAGGCGCCCTCATCCATGTGTCACGGCCGTCACCATCCATGCCCTTCTCGTCCACGGTGAACGCCCAAGCAGTACGCTGATTCGCAAAGCGACCGCCTACCTTGAGAGCGAACGCGACGTGAACGGCACATGGTGGTCGTATTGGTGGAAGGGGTACGCGTACAGTACCTACCATGCTCTCCGAGCGCTCGCCATGGCCACACCAGGACACCGGCCGGACGCCCATCTCACCGAGTCGTTCCTCCTGGCCGAACAGGGCGCGGATGGTGGCTGGAACGACAGTGGCAGGAATGAAAGCGAGACGTTTGCCACAGCATTTGCGGTTCTTGCGCTCCTGTTGGGAGCGCGAGATGAGGCGCTGGTCGCGGCGGCCAGGGGCGTAGAGTGGCTCATACACCACCAGGAGGCTGCGGGGAACTGGCCCACCTCTCCAATACTGCGAATACCACCACCCACAGCAACCGATCCGGACAAGATACAACTTTGGCGAGTGAATCAGGACGGTACGGGCGTGGTGATCGCCGATCAACATGGCCTGTTCACGACCGCTGCTGGAATGTGGGCTATCGCGATCTTTGCCGCAATGACTCAACCGAGCCGTCCGATCGCTTCTATCACGCCTATTGGCGCAAGCTCTTGGTAGGCGACATTTTGAGACATCGACCGCGCTCCACAAGAATGGCTCGCAACCACCTCCGCCTGAAACACCTGCCTGCTCGTGACGAGTGCGCCGGTAGTGGTCAGCCCAATGATCATCGCGCCACACCGGGAAGCCATGTCAGATGCGGGAAGGCGAACCGTCGTCAACGAGGACACTGGGAATCTCACCACGGGAATATCGTCAAATCCAACCATCGCGACCCCGACGGCAACCTGATCGAGATCGCGTCATCGACTTCGGCAGCCTGACCATGCTACCGCAGCGTCGGGTCCATCACCTCCGTTCTCGCCGCATGCGGATCGCGAGGCGTGAAACCCGCGCCAGGCTCGATCTCAACCCGTCGGCGCTTCTTCGTGCGTGCCCGTTCCCGTCGATGACGCTGCCATGTGGCATTGACGTAGCACCCAAACAGGATCACATGCGCCAACACATAAAACGTCGCCACCATCAGCGTTACCAGTCCCAACGCGACACCGAATCGATTTGACCCACCAGTGACGCGCAGGTACAGCGGGAAGAACTGCGTCACAAGCACGAACAGCAACGACGAGATCACTGCCCCAGGCCAGACATCCATCATCATCTGACCAGCGTTGGGCACCAACCTGTAAATCGTCAGGAACAGCAGGAACGCCGCCAGGAGACCGATCCCGTAGGCCAATAGCTGTCCACGACCGCTCGCCAGTACCCAGCGCCGCAAAAACGGCGGCAGGTCGGACTCCGCGTTCACGAAGAACGTCGTGATTATTGACGCCGATGAGGCAATCACGAAGAACAGCGCAAACAGCAGGATGACGATGAAACCCCGCTGCTTCTCCTTGAGATACCCGGCGTTTGGCGCTCCGTAAATCCGGTTCATGCTTCGCGCCATGGAACTGACGAATCCGGTCCCCACCCAGGCGAATCCAAGGAGGCTTAATGCGCCAAACAGGCCGCTGTTGCTGCGCGCCTCGAATGCAAACGTAAACGCCTCTTCAGACGCACCGGGCGGCAATATCCAGGCAATCGTCAGAATCGCCTGCTGCAGCACCGATGAGTCCCGCAAGAAGAGACCGGCAACCGAGATCAGCAACAGGAACATCGGCAACACCGCAACCATCGCCTGGAACGCCACCGCCGACGCAAGGTCCGTGGCGTTCACCCGCTGGTACCCGCGCACCATCCAGCGCGGAACATCCCGGAGGATCGCAATCCACCCATTTCGCCTTTCGGATCCCACGGCGAGGCGCGGCGTATTGCCGGCCATGATTCCATCCAGGTCATCGGCCGTGCCCAGCCGGGTTCCTGTGGCCGCGTTAAGACTGATCATGATCTCCACCTCCGGAACAGTCGTCGCCACCACGATCGTCGCTTCGGTTCGAGTGGTTCATCTCCAGCAGCATCGGTCTTCGCCGGCTCCACCGTGATCAGCGGTCCAAACATGCTCCACATCTCGACGATCACGCCATTCGCGAACCGGAACGTCTCGATCCCGTCCGCCACGACATTCTCGCCAGACGGCGGCGTCCCAAAGAAGTCCGCCACATGCCGTCCCTTGAGCCGAACCCGTGCCAGCACCTTGTCATTGTCCGCCAAAAGCTCGTACGGCTCGATCGTGCCGTTCGGGAACGCGCCCCGAAACTGCGCCACAAGCTGCTTGTACCCGGAGAGTCCCGCCGCCTGCCCATGCGCCGGCGATCGATCGACCACGTCCACCGCGAAAACATCGTCGAGCTGCGCCAGGTCGCCGGTTTCAAACACCCGGTACACTCCGGCCACGAGCGACTTGCGCGATTCACCGTCTCGCGCCATGAACAGGTCGCCTCCGATCCATGCCAGCGCCACCGCCACCAGCGCCGCCAGGCCAAGCCGGCTCAGGTTTTTCTCGAACGCCTCGCTGGCCCGCGCCACCACTGCGTCTTTCGGCAATGACACGGTGATAAATGCCGCTCCCTGCAGGCCGCTATCCACACTGCGAATCTGGATCCACTCTCCCGCATAGATCGAATCGTCGTCCTCGTAGTTGCGAAGCGCCGCCCCGTTGCGATCGACGAGCATGAGCTCGACCACAGGATCGCCGGAAAATGACTTCCCGATCACCGATTCATCCGACGGCGAGCGCAGCAACAACACCCCATTGCGATCGTAGACACTGAACACCGCCCCATCGGGCAGGTTCGCCAGGTTCGCAAAGGTATCGAGCGCATTGAGGTTGAGTGACGCGAACACCAGCCGCAGCGGTTCGCCATTCGGATTCGGCACGGGCGCGGCGTAGGTCACTGTCGGTTCTTCGGACAGTGGGCCGAGCCCGTAGGTACCGATCACAAAATCATTCGCCGCAAACGCCTCGTCCACGAACGTCCTGTTATTGAGGATGTTGAGGTTGCGCTCGAACGCCGAGCACACGACCGAACCATTCTGATTGACGACACCCAGGTTCTCAAACTCGTTGTTGACGCCGAGCAGCTCCGCCATCAATTGCGAGCACTGCTCCGCGTTTTCTCCCTTGACCTGCGGCAACCGGGCGACAGTCGTGAGCAGCTGTTCCGCCTGGTCGAAAATGCGCCGCTGATCAGCCGCCGCCAGTCGCACCAGCCGGATCGCCTGTTCCTGCCCACTGGCAAGCGCATCTTCCCGTTGCTGGTTGGCGGTGTACAGCAGCAGACCAAGCGCCGGTAACGACGCCAGCAACACCAATAGTGTCAGACGAAAGCGGAGGCTGTGGAACAGCGAAAATCGCGACAGCAACCGGACAGGCCCAGCGATCACACGCATCGCGCCCTCCGCCCTATCTCGCTCCAACCTTGCCGGCTTCGTGCAATCCTCATACGCTGTGACCCATTCTTCCCATCAGGCGCCCGGAATCACGGTTCTCGGTGACAATAGGTGGTAACGACATTGCGCGAACCTTACCGACAGGAGTTCAGTGAATGATACCCACTCGGCTCAATGACGTCCTCACCGTGATCGATGATTATGCCGAGACCGATCTTGGTGACCTGTTCACCCTGGTACGCCAACCGAGCATCAGCGCCCAGGACATCGGTGTCGGCGAGTGTGCCTCGCTCGTGCGTCGTTTTATGGAAGATGCCGGCCTGGCAACCCGAATGCTGGAAACCAGCGGTCATCCGATGGTGCTCGGCACCTGGCTCGAAGCCGGTCCCGACAAGCCGACGATCCTGTTTTATGGCCACTATGATGTCCAGCCTCCCGATCCGCTCGAGCTCTGGAATTCGGAACCGTTCGAGCCGGAAATCCGCAACGGTCGCATCTACGCGCGTGGCGTCTCCGACAACAAGGCGCAATTCTTTAGCCACCTGTTGGCGATTCGTCACTGGATGCATGTCGCGGGCGAGCTTCCGGTCAATGTCAGGTTCATTACGGAGGGCGAAGAAGAGGTCGGCAGCCCGCATCTCGGCGAGGTGGTCGCCAGGTATCGCGACGACCTCGAAGCAGACATGGTCTACACCTCCGACGGGCCGGTGCAGGATGTGCGCTACCCCGAGATCGCCTTCGGGGTGCGCGGCATGCTCTACATCGAGCTGCGCGCCACCGGTCCGAATCGCGATGTCCACTCCGGTCACTGGGGCGGTGTCGCGCCGAATCCGGCCTGGATGCTGGTCGATGCGCTCCGCACCATGCGGGATGAATCGGGCGCCATCACGATTGACGGCTTCCACGACAATGTGAACCAACCGACATCAGGCGCCCGCGCCGCAATGGAGGCGCTCCCCTTCGACATCAAGGAGATGCTGGCTCGGGTCGGGTTGGACGAGATGGTTCCACCGGCCGAGCTTCCCTGGGCAGACCGCATCATGGCGCGCCCGACCCTCAACATCGCCGGCTTCACCAGTGGTTACGGTGGACCGGGCAGCAAGACCATCATTCCGTCAACGGCGACGGTCAAGATCGACATGCGGCTGGTGCCGGACCAGACACCAGACGAGATTTGGGAGAAAGTCAGCATCCACATCGGCAGGCACGCACCCAACGTCGAAGCGGTCCGGCTCGACGGGGGCATGCTGCCCTCGTACACACCGGTCGAGCATCCCATGGCAGAAGTTATCCGCACCGCCGTCGAACGCGGTTTCGGAACACGACCGATCGATATCCCGCTGGTCGGCGGCAGCCTGCCCGACGCGGTCTGGACCAAAACGCTGGGCAAACCGTCGTTCCTGGTTCCGTATGGCGACCCGGAGCAGGCCAACCACGCCCCAAACGAATCCTATTCCGTCGAGCGATTCCACCAGGGCATCAAAACCAGCGCCATCCTGCTCGCCGAGCTTGGTCGGTGAGCAACACGCCATACCCGGTATGGAGAAAGCGCACCAGGCACGGAGTGACAAGAGTCGACATGTAGCCTCGAACCTTGTGTCCGGGGACCCGTACGAGCGGACACCATGTCTGCCTTGCACCGCAAAGGAGTCCGGACTCATGGCCGATACACCGATCCATCGATACAACCATCTCACCTGGGCGGAGCTCGGCGCAATGGTGGAGCACCAGCCGGTGATCCTCCTGCCGACCGGTTCCACCGAACAACACGGGCGTCACCTGCCGCTCGATGTCGACCTTTTCCTGGCCGAATCCATCTGCCTCGAAGCAGCCCGTCGCATGGACGGCAGGGCGCTGGTTCTGCCACCCATCCCCTATGGCCTCAACCTCCATCACATCGATTTCCCCGGTACGATCCACATCGAGCCGGAGACCTTCATTGCATTCTGCCTCGATGTCACCAAAAGTGTCGCCTGGCACGGCTTCGAAAAAATCCTGCTGGTCAACGGGCATGGCTCCAACGGGTCGCTCGTCGACCTCGTCGCTCGCAAGACCGTGCTGCAAACGCACTCCCTCTGTGCCGCGCTCTCCTACTTCCCACTCGCCATGGAGGAATTCCACAAGGTGCGGGACACCGAGGTAATCGCGCATGCCGACGAGTTCGAGACCTCGCTCTATCTCCATCTGGCGCCCGAGCGCGTGCAAATGGACAAGGCCGCCGAGGACAATGATGTCGCGGGCGACTACATGAGCTCCGACAGCCTGTCCCGATATCCGGTGCGATTCAGCGACTACTGGGGCCGCTGGACCGAGCTCGGCGTTCATGGCGACCCCACTACCGCCACCGCGGCGAAGGGAAAGGCGATTTTCGAAGCCGCGGTGTCGGGGCTTGTCGGGGTGGTCGATGAGTTCCGAAGCTGGCCCATCGCGGATCGCTCCGATCAGCACACCCATCCGGTTCAGTCGGATATCCGATGGTAGTCATGCAGCGCCAGTTCACGAGATTCGAGCTATTCCAGGCGAACGTCCTCGGTCCGGTAGGCTCGGCTCCAGAGCCCGAGCGCTTTCGAGGGGTCGTGCGCACCTTGGTCGAAGTGCCAATGTGGCATTGCTATCGACTTCCGCATGGCAGGAGCGAAACATTGATATGAACATCCGCGAGATACGCGCCATTGGACTGCGAGGCGCCACACCCGAAGGCGGCTGGAGCGCCGAGCTTCGCCCTGAAACGTGCGTCCACACCCTCATCGAGGTGCAAACCGATGAAGGCGTGACCGGCTACGGCAGCGTCTTCACCAACGATGGGCTCGTGCGGGCGGCACTGGACGTACTAGAGCCGCTATATCGCAACGAGAACGCCCTGGAGCCCGAACGCGTCAGCGAGAAACTCCACCAGAACACTTTCTGGCTCGGTCGAGGCGGAGCGATCACGCACACCATCAGCGGTATCGATATCGCCTTGTGGGACATTCTGGGCAAGGTGACGGGGCAGCCGATCGGCAGGCTGCTTGGCGGTCGCTATCGCGAGCGCGTGCGTCCCTACGCTTCCCTGCTGATGGACGATCCGGATCCTCTTCGCGAGACCTTGCTCGCACTGCGGGAACAGGGATTCCGAGCGTTCAAGATCGGATGGGGACCGTTCGGTCGCAAGTCAAACGCTCTCGACGAAGCGATCATCAGGGCATCGCGAGACGCGATCGGCGATGACGCATGGCTCATGGTCGACGCCGGTGGCAGCGATGCCTTCTGGAACCAGGGATACAAGTGGGCGTTGCGCGCATCAGAAATGCTTGCCGGTTACGATGTTTCCTGGTTCGAGGAGCCACTCAAACCGGACGCGCTGGACGACTATGTCATGCTGTGCCGTGCGTCGCCGATCCCGATCGCCGGTGGCGAGGTGCTGACCCGGCGCCAATCCTTTCAACCATGGCTTGAACAGGGCGCGTTCGACATAGTACAACCGGATGTGACCAAGGTCGGCGGCATCAGCGAATCGCGACGGATCGGCTGGATGGCGCAGGAACACGGCATCCGGTTCATACCCCACGGCTGGAATACCGCGATCGGGCTGGCCGCCGATCTCCAGCTTGCCTCGGCATTTTCGGAGACGGACTTCGTCGAGTACAAGACCGGCTCTCCCTACATCGACAAGATCGTTGCACAGAAGTGGGTGCTCGATAACGACGGGATGCTGGTGATCCCGGATGGACCGGGTCTGGGCATCGAGCTCGATCCCGATGCGATCCGGAAATACACCAGTTAACCGTTTGCTGGATGCGAAAGAGCGTCAATGATCACATCAGGCATCCTGAGCCGCCTGCCGGACGATGAGTCGACCCGGTCCTGGCTCCGGCACATCGAATCGATTGACTCCATCTCACCCGCCATCCGCATGCCGGGACCAGATGAGATCAACGATGTGCTGATCGACCTCGCCGTGCCCCACGAGGATATCGGCGCCATCATCCAACACATGCCAACTCCTGACCGCGATCCCGACGCCTGGTGGCTGATCGAACGCGCCGCGGCATCGATCCATGCGTGCATGGGCGAGATCGACGGTCCCCCGCCCATGCCGGCGCTGCCGTCCGATGAGCCGCTGTCTCGCTATTTCTACGTCTACGTTTTTCTCGCGCTCAAACCGCTGGTCGACGACTGGTTTCGCCAGCATGGAGTTCCCGCTGACATCGGGCGGCGATCGCTGGCGGACCTGGGGCGCAACATGGCGGTCCATCGCAAGCGCCATGGCACCGGCGGGTTCAACCTGCAAAACTGGATTCAACTCCACTTCCGTGGCGCAATCTATCAGCTCGGCCGCCTGCAGTTCCAGCGTGCCCGGCTGGGCGGCACCACCGGCAATGCGATCACGGCGGCGGGGCATCCGTTTGGCTCAGGCGATTTCGTGCTGAACGTGCATATCACCGATTTCTCCGGCCCACTGCGACCGGATCTCTGCGACGCGTCGTTCGATTTGGCGCGGGAGTTCTTTCCGCGCCACTTCCCGGAAGAGCCATACCATCTCGCGATGTGCCATTCCTGGCTGCTCGACCCGCGGCTGGCCGATTACCTGCCCGAAGGTTCCAACATCATCCGGTTCCAGCGACGGTTCACCCTCGTGAAGCGAGACCAGGAACCGAGCGACGATGGCGCATTCCTGTTCGTCTTTGGGCAACGCGCCACTGGCGCCGACATTGACTCCCTGCCCCGGAACACCACGATCCAGCGCGCGCTGATCGACCACGTAAAGGCCGGCAAGCACTGGTACGGCGGCTCAGGCTGGCTGCTGCTGTGACCGGACCATTGAAAATGTGCACCCGTTGGTGGACGAAGTCACACCGGGTCGACGATCTCCGTCCGCCTCGATCACTGACAGGCCGAAATGCTCCAACCCGCCCTACGAGCTTTCCAGCTCCTCCAGATTTGCATCGCACGGCGACTCCGTGATCTCGGTGAAGGTCGTTCCCGCCGGCGTTGTTGCCGATGGCCACCCGTGCAAGGGGCTGTAGTACACGGCGATATAGAGCAGCGTGCCGTCACGCGCGTGCGCCTTAGCCACGGAAGCGTCACTGTAAATCCGCTCGGCATCACAGCGCTCAGACGCCCGCTCCGAAATGAGGATCAGCACCGTATCATGTGGCAGTGACGGAACCGAACCGCCTATCACGATCGGTTGACTCACATCGGCGATCGCCAGGTCTGGCGCCTGAAAGTTGAGATTGCCCCAGGCGTTGCCGAACATCATCGGCGGCCCAGCGAAAAGCACGGATGGCATCTCGTCGCCGTCAGCATGTGACACACGCCAGCCGATATCCCAGGCAACGAGCGTCCGGTAGTCGGCATACGTGGTGATTTGCCGGTCCTCCGACGCCGCCCATCGCAGGTCGCTGACCGACACAATAACCAGCACAACCGCGATCGCCACACTGGAAACGGGAATTCGTGCGGGCCGAAACGCCGTCGCGAGCCAGCGCGCCACCAGGAACAATCCGCACCCGGCGGCGAGCGCCAGGAACGGCGTCACCGCCATGAGCCGCTGATTTTGGATCGGAGTCGTCAACCCGACGCCGCCCGCCAGGACGACCCAGGGCACGAACAGGCAGGCGATGGTCCAGATATCGTGATCCCGAGCCACGCGGACGATCCAGACGGCTACCCCAATGGTGATCAGGATCGCCACCGGCCAGCCCAGAAACGGCGCTTCATGGCGAAAAAACAGGTGATCGTTGCCAAGCAGCGGAAACATCACCGCTTCCCGGACGTGGGCCAGGTACAAGCGCAGAACGTCGGTGGGCTCGCTCTGCAGGCGATCCCACGAAAAGGCTGACACGGTCGACACCCGGCTATTGAACTCCTCCGGAATCTTCGAGAAGGCGACGATCAACGGCGTTGCCACGCCAAGGAAGCCGGCCACGATCCCGGCGCCGAGCCGAATGGTGTCCACAGCCTTCACCTGTCGCCCAACCGCCAGGATCGCCAGCACCAGCAGGACGATGACCGGGAACGCCCGACCGCCGAAGTACCCATAAAAGCCGAAGCCGAGGATCATTCCGCAGACGACCGCGTCACCTCGATGCCCAAACCTGACACTCCGCACGAGAAACAGCAGGGCCAGCGCGATCACCGTCGGGTCGGAGACGTTGTTGAGCGCGGTGCGGCTGAAATGCAGGTAAAACGGCGTGGTCGCAAGAATCACTGCCCCGATCGCGGCAGGAGCGGACCCCACAAGGTAACGACCCAGTCGCCAGACGGCAATGACTCCGACTGTCCCGACAATCGCGCTGAATGTCCGGTACGCGGCGGCGTCGGTCCCCAGGAATCCTGCCACCCAGCCCGCGGCCACGGAATAGAGGTTCGGGTTGCTGGAAAATCCGGGGCCGAAGGGGTTGGACAACGTCCCTTCTCGCGAAGCCCTGGCGATGAGCATGTACTGTCCCTCATCACCGCCAACCACCGTTGGAAATCGGTTCAGGATGGTCAGTCGCGGCGCGGCGGCGATCGCGATCATGCCGAACCACAAGGCCCAGGTCCACATCGCTGAGACTGGGAGCGCGCGCCATCGCCGGGAAAGCACCGTCCGGCCAACGTCCCCCAGCGGGCGCCACCAAGCGGCGAGCATGAGGAGTACCATGCTGGCGATCCAGAACCGCGCGATATCGCGGTTGGTGATGCCCTGCTGCCCCAACCGGTTCGCGGTGTCAGCCGTGGCCAGCATCGCTACAAGCGCCGGCAGCAGCAGCCACAACGGCACCCGCTGCTCTTTCGGCAATAACGTCGGTTCGGCGTCGTGATCCAGCGCGGCCACGAGCGAGAACGCGTCATGGTCGTTACGGCCGACGATGTACGCAAACGTCACCATAGCGACGACGAGCGCCACAGTCGATGCCCAGGGATACGCGCCATCCACAACAAGCACAACCGTGCCAACGAGCCATATCAGCCCGATTCCAACATCCAGCCATCTGTGGATCCGAGGGTCCGCGCTATCGATCATTGTGGAGTCGTATCCAACACTGTCCGTCGCCGGTCCTGAGTCCAGTCCAATCAATGGGGCAACCAGAGACAGTGTAGAGCAAACCGCCCATGTTCACCTGTCGTGTCGGGTGTGCGTCACATTTTGGTGCGCCGATCCGCACGAGCCGTCGCGGCGGACTACCACGCATGAACGCGGCGATCCCGGTAGCGGCGCATCCATGCCAGCTTCCCCGCCGCTACGTACCCTTGTCGCTGCCCTCCACCGGAGGAAGCGAGACAATCACCCCTTCGTGCCCAGTCAGGTCGACCGACCCGGACTCCGTTGTTCCCACCCGCGACGCGTCGGTTCCCACAACCACCGTGCCCCGCTCAGACGCTTCCAGCGTCAGGGATGCATCGTCAGGCAGGAAGTTCAGGACAATCAGGAACCGACGGACACCGTCGGTCCGGATGTACGCCAACACTCCACTGTCGTGCCAGACCCGCTCGAAGTCCCCAAGCGAAATCGCCGCCTCCGATCTTCGGAATTGAAGAAGCCACCGGTAAAACGACAGCAGGGAGGTCCGATCGTTACGCTGCACGGCAACGTTCACCTCGTTTGCGTCGTCCGCGATCGGCAACCACGGCTTGCTCGTCGAAAATCCAGCGCCGGGGCCAACCTCCCACTGCATCGGCGTCCGCTCCGGATCACGATTCCGACCCGGCGTCAGGTCGCCCGCCGGGTCGACGCGCTGCTCTTCGGGGATCTCGACATCATGCATGCCGATCTCTTCGCCGTAGTAGATCGTCGGGGTTCCGCGCAGGGTCAGAAGCAGCATCGCCGCCACCCGTGTCTGGTTCTCGCCGATCCGTGTAGCCAGCCGCGACTGATCGTGATTGCCCAGCACCCAGTTGGGCCAGGCGCCATCTGGCAATGCTGCTTCATAACGCTCGATCAGGCCAGCCACGATCTCAACATCCCACGGATTAAGAATCAATGAGAAGTTGAACGGCATGTGACAACCGTTCAAGTTGTCTCCGTAGTACGTCACCAGCTCTTCGAACTCCAGGTAGATCTCGCCGATCAGTACCCGCCTGTCGTATTCGTCGACCGTGTCCCGCATCATCCGGACAATGTCATGCACTTCTGGCCGGTTGGCGTTATAGATCGGTACAAACTGGCTGGAGAACAGCTCGTCCGGGTCGTAGTCCGGGTTGACGGGGTTGTCCCGAAACTGGTCATCCTTGATCATCAACCAGATCACATCGACCCGGAAGCCGTCGACACCGCGATCCATCCAGAACCGCAAGACGTGCATCATCGCCTGCTGCACCTCGGGGTTGCGCCAGTTCAAATCCGGCTGTTCCTTGAGGAAGCTGTGGAGATAGTACTGGCCTGTCTCGTCGTCCCATTCCCAGGCGCTGCCGCCAAACATCGACTGCCAGTTGTTGGGGACACCGCCCTCGCCGCCCGGATCGTGCCAGATGTACCAGTCGCGCTTCGGAATTATCGCGCGAGCTCCTGGATTCGAGGAACCAGGGATGCTGATCCGAGCTATGGTTCGGGACGTAGTCGATGATGACCTTAAGCCCGCGGTCGTGCGCCTCCCGGATCAATCGCTCGGCGTCTTCCAGCGTGCCGAAGACGGGATCGACATCGCAATAGTCGCTCACGTCGTACCCAAAGTCCTTCATTGGGGACGGGTAAAACGGCGACAGCCACACCGCGTCAACACCCAGGTCGACGAGGTAGTCGAGGCGCTGGATCACACCACCCAGGTCGCCCGTTCCATCGCTGTCCGAATCCTGGAATGACCGGGGATAGACCTGATACACCACCCCCGACTTCCACCATGGGGCATGATCGGGTGTGGCGGACGAAATATCGCTCACTGGCTGCCTCCCATTCACGTGTGGACCCGGATTCGGGTCATTCGGTTACTTCAGATCCATGCAGGTCAACACTAGCAGTTTCAGGGCATTCACGGCACCCGCGCGTTGGTGACTGTACTGCATCATTCGTTCCGTCATTCCAGCGAAGCTTGGGTGTGAGAAACGATCAAGGTATCTGGCGAGAATGTTGCCAGCGAGGATGGAGTGAGAAACACATCAACCCATTCATCAACCAACGCTTGGCGTCAATCCGAGCACCCTGTAGGGAATATTGCGTCGCTGGGCTGGAACTCTTCGGCTCGGCGGCGACCGACGAGTTCGATCCCGCGCGCTCCGATGTCGACTTCCTCGTCGAGTATCCACCGGACTACGACTTCGGTCCGTGGCTCGCACGACTCCAGGACCTGGAAGACGCTTTGTCCGGTGAGCTCGGCCGTGACGTTGATCTGGTGATGACGTAGGCGTTGCAGAACCGGTGGTTCAATCGGGAAGCGAGCGATGCCGGCGGATCGATCGATCGTTTCGGCGTGACGAGGAACGAGAGGCGATTCCGAGCGCGGTGCGGTGCCGGGCAGCGTCTGCATGTGTGCCAGAAGCGCCACCCGGAGGCTCTACATCGCGGCGTCAAGGACTACCGGCGTTCTTCGTCGAGCGATCGACTGAGATGCCGCAGCTTGTCGAGGTTGACGATGCAGCGGATGGAGGCGATCTTCCCTTCGCGGATATCGAACGCAAACACCCGATCGAGCGTTCCATGATCACGCACGACAAGCGCCGGGGCTCCGTTGATATCGACAAACGAGAATGCCAGCTCCATTTCCGGTGGCGCCTTCATTGCGAATCCGGCCAGGCCGCGCGATACCCGGTCGATACCGGCAACCGGTCGCCGCGCCGCCAGTCGATCCGGACCTCCGTCGCTCATCCAGACAACATCGTCAGCCAGCAACGCGGCAACCGTCGTCGCGTCGCCTGTCGAAAATGCCGCAAGGAATCGCTCCGCCATGCGCCGGTGTTCGCCGCTCGGTGCGACCGATGGCTTTCGCTCGTCGGTCAAGCGGAGCTGAGCACGATGAAAAACCTGGCGGCACGCCGTGGCCGACTTGTCCACATGCCCGGCGATCTCGTCGTATGGCAGGCTAAGACCTTCGCGCAGCACATAGACGACGCGCTGCTCGGGCAAGAGTCGTTCGAGCAACGTCAGAAACGCAATCGAAATGGCCTCGCGCTGCTCGACGGTCTCCTCCGGACCGGCGATCATGTCGGAGGTCAGCACCGGCTCGGGCACCCACGGCCCGGAGTATTCCTCGCGCTTCACCCTGGCGGACTTCAGGTAGTCGAGCGAGAGCCGGGAGACGACGGTGGTCAGCCAGGCTCGCAGTGAGCCCACGTCGGGTGACCCCGCGTCGAGATAGCGGATCCAGGCGTCCTGCACCAAATCTTCGGCGTCGCTGGCACTTCCCGTCATCCGGTAGGCGACGGAAAACAGGTACGGTTTGACGTGCTGGTAGGTATGCGTAGTGGGGGCTTCTGCAATCATGTGATGGCTGCTCCTGGTCGGTCGATGTCACGTGGCTTTCGCGCCGTTGTCTCGCGCGAATCCTGCCACGGTTGCGGTCCACTGTCATGAAGACGAGCGTGTCACACGGAATGTGACACCCCGACCGGCGAGGACTCAACTTCACCGTGCGTCCCCTTTGTTCGAACTTCGCGAGGTATCTGCTCCGCTCGATGGGGTTGATCGACCAGTTCTTGCGCCAGCGCGCCCGCGGGGAAGCGGCGAAGGCGAACACCTCGGCCTTCGCGGTGCCCATCAGCGGCCCGGTCCTGGGCCAGCGGACAGCGAACTCGTCTTGGGCCTTGTCCCAGGGGGCCAGCGCCCGGAAACATGGATAGGACGCGATCCTCGAGGTCAGGAGCGGACAGAGCCGGCTCACCACTCCATGAGACTGTGGACGTATCGACCAACAGCGGCCAACGATCTGCTCTCAGCTGTCTTTCCTCCCCTGTCACAGACGGCGGCGCTGCCTCGTATCTGGGTGAGAGTCGATTTGAGTCGATTCTGGAATCAGACCAGGGTCATCAGTCAGCGGCAACCTCCTCCCGCGCCTCGATCGTGAACGGCACCGGCGGGTTGTGGAAGGCGACGTTGAGCCGGTTCCAGCCGTTGATCACGATCACCGACATCGTCAGGTCCGCCAACTCCTTCTCACTGAATTCGGCGCGCGCTTGCTCGAAGACATCGTCGGGCACCTCACGGTTCTCCAGCGTGGTGACTGCCTCGGCCCAGGCAAGCGCGGCGCGCTCCCGGGAAGAGAACCAGTCGGTCTCCCGCCAGGCGTCGAGCACGTGAAGCCGGTCCTCGCGCTCTCCGGCCTCCCGCAGCGCCTTCGCGTGCAGGGCCAGGCAGAACGCGCAGCCATTGATCCGCGAAACGCGCATGCTGACCAGCTCGAGGAGGTTGGGGTCCAGTCCACTCTCCTTCGCGTACGGACTGATCGTCAGCATCTGCTGGATCGCGCCCTGGAGAGCGGTCTTGTCATTGAGTCGAACGTTCATGATGTTTCTCCTTGCCGGTCCCCGTCCAACGAGGCGCCGGATTGTTGCGATGTCAGGCGACGGCGCGGTATCTCCGCGCTCACCCATACGACGAATGCCCGATTCGCGATGTGACACACTTCCCGACAGGTGCTTCATCAATTACCGGAAGCCGTTAACAGTCCGGGAGAACTGTCATAACGACATTCATCGAGCTTCCACAATCATTTCTCGAAATGCCGCGATGGTGGCATGAAGGCGCTGACTGGCTGGAGGCGCTTCCCGGGACCGCCGAAGCGGTGTGCGAGCGATGGCGACTCAACCCGGAAGGCGCGGCCATGCACGGCTCGAACGCGATCGTTTTGCCGGTGCGGCGGGACGGTGTACCCCTCGCGTTGCGCATGACGATGCCCGATAAGCGCAAAGCAGACGAGGTGCGCGCCCTGCGCTTCTGGAACGGTCGAGGCACCGTGCGCCTGCTCGAGGCCGATGCCGGCATGGGCGCGTCGCTCCTTGAGCGGCTCGACGGGCAACGATCCCTGGCGCAGTTGCCACTTGAAGACGCAGTGCCTGTGATCGCAAAGCTGATGCGTCGCCTTGCGGTCCCCGCGCCGCCCGACGTCACATCGACTGCCAGCATCGTGCAGGGGCAGATCGACACAATGCCCGCCGAGTGGGAGCGACTTGGCCGCCCCTTCAATCGCTCAGTGCTCGATGATGCACTGAGCGCGGCGATCCCGCTTCGCGAGACCTCGTCGAACCTGGCGGTCAACGGCGACCTGCATTTCGAGCAGGTGCTGGCCGGCGAGCGAGAGTCGTGGCTGGCGGTCGATCCCGTCCTGCTACGCGGCGACATCGAGTACGACCTTGCCCGGATCCTCTGGTCGAGACTAGATGAGATGGCCAGGAACGAAGACATCCGCCACTGGTTCAACGTCATAATCACTGCGGCCGGGCTTGAGCGAGACCGGGCACGTGCGTGGGTGATCTTCCGAGCGGTGGATTACTGGCTGTGGGGTCTTGACTACGGCCTCACCGAGGATCCGAAGCGATGTGAACGTCTGGTCGGCGTCTTCGGAGCTGATCAACCGCGCGGCTGACACATACCCCCGACGGACCTGTTCCTCCTTGATGGGTTCCTGGACGTCAGCCGCGTTTTGCTGACGCCATGCTCCGGCGAGTTCCTAGCACCAATCGATGGATTTGAGAAAACCGCACAAAATTCTGTCATTCCGTTGTGCGGTATGATGGACGGGCGAGCGAATCACGACATATCGAGAGTTCTGCCCGATCGGCGGTTGTTGCGGTGATGAGCGTCATGCCCAATGAACGACAGTCAGCGCCTGAATCGACAGGAGCCGCTCCTCCCATGGTCGGGAGGACGGCGGAGCGCGTGCTGCTCAGCGAGCAGTTGTCGGCGATGGAATCCGGTCGAGGGAATGTCGTCATCATCGGCGGTGAAGCAGGGATAGGCAAAACCACCATCGCCCGCGATCTCGCCAGGCTCGCCAGCGCCCACGGATACCACACCTTTGTGGGCCACAGTTACGACCTGATGGCCGCCCCACCCTACGGTCTTTGGCTGGACCTGGCCGAGGGATACCGGCCATCACCCCGACCTCCGGAGATGCCTCCCTTGCCTCCGGTGTTGGCAAACCGGAGCCTGGAGAGCGTCACCAGCCAGGCGGCGTTCTTTGCCGACGTCACCACCTTCCTGCAGGCAATCGCAAACGTCCAACCCGCGGTCATCGTGCTGGAGGATGTGCACTGGGCCGATCCTGCAAGTCTCGAGCTGCTCCGGCATGTTTCCTCGCGGCTGCGATACCTGCCACTGCTGATTGTCGTGACCTACCGGGTCGATGAGCTCACCCGGCAGAATCCCTTCTATCTCCAGCTCCCCACCCTGATCCGCGAATCCGAAGGGCTCCGGCTCGATCTCAAACGCCTGAGCGCGGCTGATCTCGATGCGCTCGTGACGCTGCACTATTCCCTCCCGCCAGCGGACCGCGAACGGCTGGTGAGCTATCTCGACGATCACGCCGAGGGCAATCCGTTCTTCGCCATGGAGCTGCTCCGCGCGCTCGAAGAACAGGATCAGGGAGGGCTGATCCGGATCGGGGACTCGTGGTCACTGGCCGAGCTGGACCGCATCCTGGTTCCGCCCCTGGTGCGCCAGGTCATCGACGCCCGCGTGGCGCGCCTTGGCGAAGCAACCCGGCTCCCCCTCACCACGGCGGCTGTAATCGGGCACGAGATTTCTATTGACCTGCTCGCCTCGGTCGCCGGCATCCCGGAAGCCGATCTCTATGCGGTCATCGACCAGGCGATCGACTGGCACCTGTTCACCGCCACGCCTGACGGGAGCGGCGTCCAGTTCGTCCACGCACTGACCCGGGAGGCACTTTACGAAAGCATCCCACCACATCGCCGGAGGGCACTTCACCGCGCCGTGGCTGAAGCGCTCGAAGCGCTGCCACTTGTCGATGCTGACGCGATCGCCTACCACTATCAGCATGCCGGTGATGCTCGCGCCCCCGGCTGGCTCACCAGGGCCGGGGAGCGCGCCCAACGCGCATACGCGTGGCTGACCGCCAGGGACCGCTTCGCCGCAGCCGCCGATCTGCTGGACGGTGTACCGGGGGAGGAACAGACGCGAGCCCGCCTGCTTTATCGCTGCGGACGCCTCCAGCGGTATTCGCGCTCCACCACCGCAATCGACAGCCTCCGCACCGCCTCCCGGCTCGCCGAGCAGGCCGGGGATCTCGTGCTGGCCGCCGACGCAACCTACTCGCAGGGACTGGTGCAATGTTTCGCTGATGAATGGGCCAGCGGGCTCTCGAACATCATTGGCGGGGTGGAGAGACTCCGTTCGCTTCCGCCCAGTATCACGTACATCCCCTGGACGACCGCGAGATGGATGGCGGACGCGCTGCCAACAATTGCCATGCAGTCACCTACGGACGGCAATGTTCCCGGCGAGAGCCTGGTCGCGATCGACGCCAACCGCCACATGAGCCTGGCGTGGTTCCTGGCGGATGGCGGCCGCATCAAGGAAGCGCTGGACGTCACGGATGCCTACAAAGACGTCGTGCCAAGCTGGCAAATCGGCCCCCTTTCCATCGCCAACGCTGGGCATGCCGTCTTTGGCCTCGGCATCGCACTGGCGTCATTGGGAGAGCCAGGACCCGCCAGCGAGGCGTTCGAGCACGCCCGGCAGGCATACCTCCAGATCGATCACCATGCCTGCATCGCGTTTACGCTCCTGACCCAGCTCAATGATGTCATGATTCCCTTTCGCACCGACGATGTCGAGGGTCGGCAACGCATCGCGGATGAAGC
>Ga0209176_10000061_pt1 | contig 29898 bp, 23 predicted proteins | sample NGEPer11B_FD_184511 | JGI IMG/M metagenome (GOLD analysis project Ga0209176, IMG submission 184511) | Arctic peat soil microbial communities from the Barrow Environmental Observatory site, Barrow, Alaska, USA - NGEE Permafrost305-11B... | ecosystem: Environmental > Terrestrial > Soil > Wetlands...
TTTCTGGGCCGATGTTGAGGGGCTCGAAGCAGCCGCTTCGACCCTGCTCCGTCAGATCGAGGCGCACTTCCATCCTGCCGAGGGGCCAGCGATCTTCCTGCGCAAAGACTTATGCGAAGCCGCTTAGGCGGGAACATCGCGACATTTCTCATGAAGTGATAACAGAAGTCTTGCGCAAGCCTGCCCTGAGCGACGTCGAAGGGTCGAGGAATCTCCCGGCGACGCCGTTGCGCGCAGCGCAAAATCCCGCCATGGACACCATACGCCAGCTGCGCTGCCGATGAGCGCGGGGATGCTCAACAGACAGTCCCGGAGGGACTGAGCGGACGCGGTCCATCGACAAGCTCAGCACGACGGCCGTTTTCGGTACGTGACAAGGTACCTGTGACAGGTTATGAAGCTTCGCCGTCATGGAGCGACTCGATTTACGAGTGGCGTTCTCCCTGGACCGCCACTTCGCCCAATATGGCTGGCAGCTCGTCCCGATCGAAACCGAAGCGAGTCGCGGCGAGTAATCGTCCGCGACCAATTCGATCATCAGCCCATGCGTTTTTACGGTCCGCTCCCCCTCAAGGTTTCCGGTTATCCCTCCCCCACCGCCCCTCAACGCTCCCTACACTGGTACCCAACAACAGGAGACCGGTTCACGAGGGGGCACTACTCCATGGCGCAATCATCCCAATCACTTCCGAAAATGCATGCGGCATTCGACCTCCAGAACATCATCGAGCGCATCAAGGGCGTGCTTACATTCAGCCGCACAACCATCACCAGCATCGCTGCTGACCGTGGCGCGACCCTGGAAGCGGCGCTGGTCGTTGTCGCTATCGGTCTCGCCACCGCCATTGGCTATCGCGACGATGTGGTGACGACGATCACGGCAACGCTTATCGGCTGGGCCGGTTTCACTGGCGCCGTCTGGTTCATCGCGGATCGCTTCCTCGGCACTCCGACATCGCGCGGATCATTCGTGCCGCTCCTGCGCACCGTCGGTTACGCCCAGGCGCCCGCCGCTCTCGCGCTCGTGCACTTCATCTGGGGTCTCGGGCCCATGATCGGTTTTGTCGGGTGGGTCTGGAGCTTCGCGGCGACGGTTTTTGCCCTGCATCACACGACACAATTCGGCTATCCGCGGTCGGTCGCGCTCACCCTGGTTGGTGGCCTTGCGGTCGCGATCTTCGGCTTCATCTTCTCGGTGTTCACGAGCATCAATCCACAAATCTGGTAACCCTTTCCTTTCTTCCCTCCCTCCCTTGACGGCGCTCCTGTCTCCCTCGGCAGGGGCGTCGATCTGTCCAAAAATCCCGTGCGCGCCGCGGCGACATCCCGGAATGTGGCACCATGCATGAGGCCATTCTGAGCCGCGAAGCACAGCACAAGGACACCCAGGCAATGACCAGCAGTTCATCGATGATCGAGATACGCGAGGTTCCGTATGACGAATTCACGACCACAGGTCGGGCCGTCGCTGACTACGCATTCGGCAAATCGCCGCGGGAACCCAATATCGATGAGCTCCAACAGCGGGAGAAGTACTACACCGATGCGCGCGCGCTGGTGGCGTTTGTCGACGGTGAGCCGCAGGCGACGAGCACAAGCCACGATATGACCCAGAATGTTCGTGGCAAGGTGGTGCGGATGGGCGGCGTCGCGGCGGTGGCCTCCATGCCCGCCGGTCGCAGACGAGGCATCGTGCGGCGAATCTTCGAAGAAACCTTCCGCATGCAGCACGAGATGCAGATGCCGGTGTCGGCGCTCTACCCGTTCCGGGACTCCTTTTACGAGCGCATGGGCTACGCCAGCTTTCCCAAACCACGCTTCCTGACGATCAAGCCAGAAACGCTCGCCCCGCTGGTTCGGCTGGACAAGCCAGGCTGTTGCGAGCAGGTATCGATGCGCGACGGTTTCGATGAGTGGCGGGCGTTCCTGGAGTCGTACCAACAGGCAACTCATGGATTCTCGCTGAAGCACACCAGTAACGCGGTCGGCTGGAAGGACAGGAACGACTGGTGGCTGTCCTTCGCCCGGCATGAAGGCGAGATCGTTGGCGCGATGACGTTTCGAATCACCGGCTACACGGAAAAACTCGAAGTGGGATCGTTCTACACCACCAGCAGCATTGGACGCTATCAGCTTCTCGACCTGATTGCCCGCCACACCGATCAGGTCTCGGAGGTGCAGATCGAGCTTGGCCCCGAGGCGTATCCCGAGCTCTGGTTCCGGGATCTCAACGCAACCGTGTCCACCGCTACCACCGACTCCTGGCCGGCGCCGATGGGGCGGGTGGTTGATGTCGCATTGCTGGGCGGTATCGGCGCGGGCGATGGCGAGATCGCACTGGAAATCACGGACGATCTTTGCCCCTGGAACAACGGAATGTTCACGCTGACAGGATCGAACGGCTCGCTGTCAGTCGGCTCCGGCGGAGAAACGGCTGCAACGATCACGATCCAGGGACTGTCGGCGCTGGTCTTCACCGGTCACGATCCGGCGGATTTCCGGTTCCGGGGTTGGGGTGATCCCGATGCAAACACTCAGCGCGTGCTGCGATCGCTGTTCCCGCCGGTGGTGCCGGACATGCACGAACATTTCTAGCGACACGCAAACCGGGGACAGCTTGCCGCCATCCCCGGTTCTCTTCGCAATGCTGATGCGGCAATGGCTACCCTTCGAGCAGCAGCGACTCCGGATCCTGGATCAGCTCCTTGATTTTGACAAGGAACTGCACCGCCTCGCCTCCATCGACCACCCGATGATCGTACGACAACGCCAGGTACATCATCGGGCGAATCACAACCTCACCGTCGACGGCCACCGGTCGCTGCTGAATGGTGTGCATACCAAGAATTCCGACCTGCGGCGTGTTCAGGATCGGCGTCGACAGCAAGGAGCCAAACACCCCGCCGTTGGTGATGGTGAATGTGCCGCCTTGCAGGTCGCTGATCGCCAACTTGTTATCCCGCGCCTTGCCGGCCAGCTCGACGATCTCGCCTTCGATCTCGGCGAATCCCTTGCGCTCCGCATGCTTGATGACCGGAACCACAAGCCCTTCTTCGACGCCAACAGCAATTCCGATGTCGTAGTGCCTCTTGAGCAGGAGCTCCGTTCCCTGCATCTCGGAGTTCACCCGCGGGAAGGCCTTGAGCGCGCCGATCGCCGCCTTGGTGAAAAACGACATGAAGCCGAGATTGACACCATGCTGCTCCTTGAACGCTTCCTTGCGACGCTTGCGGAGATCCATCACTGCGCTCATGTCGACCTCATTGAAGGTCGTCAGCATGGCCGCGGTTTGCTGTGCCTCGACCAGCCGCGCCGCGATGGTCTGGCGTCGCTTCGAGAGACGCACGCGCTCTTCGTCCGGGCGATCCTCCTTCGGCTCGCCGGGAGCAGGCTGCGCGGTGGCGGAGGGTGCGGTGGCGACAGCGCCCTGGGCGCCTTCCTTGCCGCGTTGACTTGCCAGGAACGACACGATATCGTCCCGCGTGATGCGGCCGCCCGCGCCTGTCCCGCTCACCTGGCCAAGCTCGATGCCGTGTTCCTCGGCCATCCGCTTGACGGCCGGAGCCGCGCGTCCACCGGCATCCACACCATTCTGCGCGGCAACATCCGCTGGCGAGGAGGCAGCCTCGACCGGCTCCGCTTCCTTCACGGCGGCGGGCGCTTCTGCCTTCGGGGCTTCCGGTGGAGCTGCCGGCTCATCTCCGGTGGCCTCCTGTGGCGCGGCTTCCGCCTTCGACGCGCCTCCGCCTTCGCCCGCTTCGATCACACCGAGAACCTCACCGACCGTGACGGTGTCGCCCTCCTGCTTCTGGATCGAGCCAAGCACGCCGTCATCCTCGGCGGCGACATCGAGGTTGACCTTGTCGGTCTCCAGCTCGAGGATGGTCTCCCCGCGCGAAATCTCCTCGCCCTCGCTCTTCAGCCATTGCCCAACCACGGCATCGACCAGCGATTCTCCTAACGGCGGAACCTTGATTTCGATCGCCATCTGCTGCTGTTTCTCCTATGTGTAGTCACGCAATCGTATGGTTCGATGCGACATTGTGGCCGCTTCGCGACCACCGGGCGGACATCCCTGATGTAGCGTCGGACCTTGTGTCCGATGCGCCCCCACGGTTACCGCTACGCGGCAGGTAATGGGCAGCCAGTCCCTGGTGTGGATGCGTCAGTCGGCCGAGCTGCCAGCTGTCGCTGGTTGTCGCTCCCGCGCGACCTTGCCCCTGGTTTCGCTCTTCGCCGCATCCGCCGTCGAACCGTTTGGCCCTGGAGGGGCAGCGTTTACCGCACTGCCTTCGAACGCCGCGGCGACAATCGCGCCTTGCTCCTCGTTGTGGCGCTCAAGCGAGCCCTCGGCCGGGCTCGACCGCTCGGGCCGCCCGATGTAGCGCACGGGATACTGATCCTCCACCAGGTCGCGCAAGCGCGGCACCATAAAGCTCCAGGCGCCCATGTTCTTCGGTTCCTCCTGGAGCCAGACGACCTCTTCCAGATTTGGATAGGATTCGACGATCTGCTGAATGATCGTCGCCTGGAACGGCGCGAGCTGCTCCACGCGTACCACGGCGACGTGCGTCGCGTCATCCCGCAAGTCACTGCTTTCGAGATCGACAGCGACCTTGCCGCTGCACAGCACCAGTCGCTTCACGTCCTTCTTGCGATCCTGCGCCTTCGCGTCGTCGATCACTGGCAGGAATGTGCCCTCCAGGAACTGCTCCGGCGATGACGCGGCCATCGGGTTGCGCAGCAGGCTCTTCGGTGTCATCAGCACCAGCGGTCGTGGATCCCGGTCAAGCCGGGCGGCCTGGCGCCGCAGGAGGTGGAAGTACTGCGCCGCGCTGGTGAGGTTGGCCACGCGGATGTTGTCCAGCGCGGACAATTGCAGGAACCGCTCGAGCCGGGCGCTGGAGTGTTCCGGACCCTGACCCTCATACCCGTGCGGGAGCAGCAACACCAGGGACGGCTCCTGTCCCCATTTCGCGCGTGCCGCCGTGAGAAACTGGTCGATGATGATCTGCGCTCCGTTGACGAAGTCCCCGAACTGCGCTTCCCACAGCACCAGCGCATCGGGCGCCTGGACGCTGTAGCCATACTCAAAGCCCATGCAGGCGCTTTCCGAAAGAGGGCTGTTATAGATCGAAAACGATGCCCTGGCCTCGGGCAGGTGTTGCAGCGGCGTGTACGCTTCACCCGTCTTCGCGTCGTGCAGCACGATGTGACGCTGGCTGAACGTGCCACGCTCGGCATCCTGGCCGGTAAGCCGGATCGGCATTCCGTCCGCCAGGATCGCCGCAAACGCCAGCGATTCAGCATGCGACCAGTCGACCTTGCCATCGTCCGAGGCGACAATCTTCGCCCGCCGGTCCCACTGGCGCTTGAGCTTGGAGTTCGAGGTAAACCCCTCGGGCATCGCGTGTATCCCGGCATCGTAAGACAGCAGTCGTTCCCTGGTGAGCGCTGTTTCTACCTCTTCCCGTTCGCGAGGCTCGAGCTCTTCCTGCTCATCATAGGTGTCCGAACCTTCCTGGATGCTCTTGCGAATCCTGGTCAGGCGATCGAGCACGCGCTTCTCCATGGCCGACACTTCATCCTCGGTCACCACGCCGGCTTCGACCATCTGCTGGGCGAGAACGGCCCGCGCGGTAGGTTGTTTGGCGATCTTCTGGTACAGCAGCGGCTGGGTGAATGCTGGCTCGTCGCCCTCGTTGTGTCCCCATCGCCGGTATCCAACGACGTCGATCAGGAAGTCCTTGCCGAACTCGCGCCGATAGGCCATCGCCATTTGCGCCGCATGCAAGCAGGCCAGCCCGTCGTCGGCGTTGACGTGGACCACCGGAATCTCGAATCCCTTGGCCAGGTCGCCCGCATACAGGGTCGAGCGGGAATCCCGCACATCGGTGGTGTAGCCAATCTGGTTATTAACGATGATGTGCACCGTTCCGCCAACCGTGTAGCCCCGCAGACCTGAGAGGTTCAGCGATTCCGCGACCACGCCCTGGCCGGGGAACGCCGCGTCGCCGTGCAGCAGCACCGCGAGCGAGCGTGTCGGGTCATGTTGTGCCTGGCCGGCTTCGCTCCGATCGTCCTGCGCGGCACGGGCCATGCCGAGCACGACCGGGTTCACGGCTTCGAGGTGGCTGGGATTCGGCGCCAGCGCGATCGGCATCTTGACCCGCTCGCCCGTCTCCGGGTTGCGGGCATGCCGCGCGCCGAGGTGATATTTGACATCGCCGGTGCGGACATCGACCGCCGCCTCGGAATCCGACGCGGTCCGGCGCTTGCCGCCTTCGAAGGCGGCAATGATCGCCCCATACGGCTTGCTGAGGATATGCGTCATCACATTGAGGCGACCGCGATGCGCCATCCCCAGGAAGATTTCGCGCGTTCCGACCGTCGCCGCGTCATCCGTGATTTGGTCGAGCATCGGCACGAGGATGTCATTGCCCTCGATCGAGAATCGCTTTTGCCCAAGATAGGTCTGATGAAGATATCGCTCGAACACTTCGACCTGGGTCAGGCGCTCCAGCAGCTTCCTGCGTGAGGCATCATCAGGCTCGAGCTCGAACCGGCCGGATTCCACCGCATCGTTGAGCCAGGCACGTTCTTCCGCGACCTGCACGTGATCGAAATCAAATCCGATGCGAGTTGTATACCGGGTGCGCAGCCGTGCGATCGCCTCGGCGGCATTGGCGGCGCCCTCCGCCGCTTCGCCGCCGATGATGTCAGCGGGCATGCGCTTCAGATCGTCTTCGGTGATCCCATGGGTTTCGAGCTCGAGCTCGGGCGCTCCCGGCGGAGGCGTCCCGAGCGGATCAAGCGGAACGGCGAGATGCCCGTATTCGCGAATACTGGTAGCGAGCCCGATCGCCGCCGCGACCCTGGCCAGGTCGACAGTGGGGGCATGGGTTGGCGTTGGTGGTGTCGAGGCGCCAACCGGCGAGGCCGGCTGTGTGGGGGAAAAGGCTTCGAAGTAGGCTCGGCTGCCGGCATCGACTGATTCCGGATCAGCAAGATACCGGTCGTAGAGCTCCAGCACGTAGCCTGCATTTGGCCCAATAAATGCGCGCAGGTCGCTCATGGTGATGTCCGTTCGGCTCCCTGATGTGCGCTCCCACCCCGTGGTGGGCCAACACATCTTGTGGCTCGTCCACCCCGCCCCATCCCGACGAGGTGATGGGCGCTGTGACCCCTTGAATAGGTGCAACCGCATGGTTTGTGCCGAGGGTCCACAACTCCCGGATTATCTGGAAGCATACCATGTACGCCTCCAGAATCGGTGCCACCCTCCCACCCTTCATACTGCCTGTCAAGGCCAATCATGCGGCGGTTGCATCGCCGCTCCTGGCGCCAACGTGCCACACTCGCGCAATGTCCCGCCTCGCGCATCATCCTGCCCTGTCACGCTGCCCGCGAGGTTGTGCGTCGCGACCAGAACGACCGTGCTCCTGGACGGTTAACCGACATGAATGGCCGGTCGATGGCGCGCATCGGGTTCCGCTTTGCGCAACACTTCATGCGTGAGCGGCGCGATATCCCCTTCGCCGAAATAGGACGGCATTTCGCTGGTGGACGAATGCTCCGTCGGGAGATGCACGCATCGCATTGGAATGCGGCTGGCAAGGATCGTTTCATTCATCCCGTTGACTATTCCTCGTGCTCTAACCGAACAATGCCCAAATCCCATGGGATCAGCAACGTGATTCTCACTCACGTCATTATGGTTCACCCGGCAAGACTCGCGGCTGCGTCCAGATGGAACAGCGTTTCATTGACATTGGAGCGTCCATTCTGCTAGCGTGCCCGTATACACACAAGGATCTGACGATTTGGTGAATACGTGTGCCCGGCGACGCCGCGGGTCAGATGACCTCAAGACGCCGAGCCATCCATCCACCTGAGCCACCAATGGCTCAGCGATAGAAGGAGCAGGAACATGGTCCGTCAGAAGCCGTCAAGCACCACCAGTCGCCGTACATTCGTTGGATCAGCCGCCGGAGCTGGCGCAGCCGTCGCGATGGCGGGGGCCGCCAGTGCGAATCGTGTGGCGCAAGCCGATGCGCCACGCCTGGCTGCGCAAGATGAAGGCTCCCAGATCATCATCGGCACGCTCGGTGAAGCGCAATCGATCAACCCGTTTCTCTCCAACGAGTCCGAAAGTGACTGGCGCACGACCCAGCTGTTCGACTCCGTCCTTCGCATCAGCCCGGCAGCCGAGCCGATCGCGGGGCTCGCGTCGGAATGGACAGTCGACGACCTGACCGTCACCTTCACCATCCGCGAAGCCACGTTCTCTGATGGCAGCCCGCTGACCGCGAACGATATCGCGTTCACCTTCCTCGGGCTATTACATCCGGAAACCGCGGCGCCCCGCGCCTCGTTCTACATGCCCATCGAGGGCGCCGAGGCGTACAATGCCGGCGAGGCCGATACGGTCTCCGGCATCGAAGTCCCCGACGACCGCACGCTGGTCATCACCCTGGCTGTCCCGAACGCGGCGTTTCTCTACAACATGAGGTTCGTGAAGCCGGTGCCCGCCGCGCAGCTGGAAGGCAAGAGCCTGACCGACGACCCGTGGTTCCAGGCGCCGGTCGGCGCGGGACCGTTTGTGTTCGAATCATGGACGACCGGCGCGGACTTCGTGATGACCAAAAACCAGAACTTCTGGGAAGAGGGCAAGCCTGGACTCGACCGGGTCATCCATCGCACCATCGCCGATTCCCAGTCGCTGGTGCTGGCTTTGGAAAACGGACAAATCGACGGGTCGCTCTATCCCAACCCGGCCGCCGCCGAGCAACTGCGCGCGGTGCCGGAGCTGGCCGTGCTGGTGCCGCCGTTCGGCTCGCCAAACGGCTGGATGTTCAACTTCGAAAACGAACACCTTGCCAAACGGGAGGTGCGCCGGGCGATCGCCATGGGGCTCGACTGCGAGCGGTTCGCGGCCGATTCCCTGCTGGGGCTCGGCGAGGCCGGGGTCGGTCCGATCGCGCCGACCAGCTGGGCGTTCGATGAAACCCTCGAACCGCTGCCGTATGATCCCGAAACCGCGAAACAGATGATCATCGACGCGGGCGCCGAAGGAGCGGAGATCACCTTCAATGTCAACTCGGGCAACATCCTCCGCGAAGACTGGCTCACGTACACGCAGCAGGCGCTGGAGGAAATCGGCATCGTCGTGGCGCCGGAGCTGCTGGAGTACGCCACGCTGGTCGAACAGGTGACAGTCAACCTGGACTACCAGGTGACAGGTGTCGACTTCTGCGGTGTCACCCTGGAGCCAAGCGCGCTCTATAACCAGTTCCACACGGGTGAACCGGGCAACTACATGGGGTACAGCAATCCCGACCTGGATGCGTTGCTCGAAGAGGTGCGCCAGACCCTGGAACAGGACGCGGCCAAACCAATCTATGCCGAAATCCAGAAAATCATCGTTGAGGACTGTCCGTTCCACTTCGCCTGGTACCGCCCGTTTATCAACGTCATCAACAAGGAGAAGTTCGCCGGCTACAACGAGCAGTCGCTCCCCGGCCTCTTTTATGACCTGTGGAACTGGACCGCCGTCTCGTAGGGGCCGAGCCTTGATACCAACTTCGGGTAGACAGTGGTGAAATTTGGTAGGGGCAGACCTGCGCAGCAGATGTCCGCCCGGCCGCCGCGAGCGGCAAGACGATGTGGTAACCATTGCGAACGCTTCGCGTCCGCCGGGCGGACAACCCCGTCACCTCGTCGCCATACGGCGACGGTTGCCAGGGGTCCGCCCCTACCAAACCACCATCATTCATCCGAAGACGGTATGACACGTGACGCATTCCGTACGGGGGCGGATTCCATGTTTGCCTCCCGCACAGCAACTCGTGCAAAACTGCTCACCTGGGTGGGAGAAGCGACACGTCCCACCCGCGCGGCGCCTGGTACAACTGCGTGCTTTCGACGACGTCACATCCTCAGGTAGCGTGCATCGCCCGACATCGCCTGTAGATTCCGGGAAGGTCGATCATCGTGGGGAACGGCATCAGCGCGTACATGGTACGACGATTCCTCTTCCTGATCCCGTTGCTGATCGGGTTGAGCATGGTCATGTTCACCCTGATCCACCTGGCGCCGGGTGATCCGGCTCTGGCGATGATGAGTCCCGCCGCCGCCAGCAACCCTCAATATCTCGAACAGACCCGCGAGAACCTCGGGCTGAACGAGCCACTTCCCGTGCAGTACCTCACCTGGCTTGGCAACCTGCTGACCGGCGACTTCGGCACGGCCTACACCTTCAACAACAAGCCTGTGCTCGACCTGATCGGCGAGCGGTTCTGGGGGACGGTGCAGCTTCAGGGCATCTCCCTCTTTCTCGGCATCCTGATCGCGTTTCCGGTCGGTATCCTCTCCGCCACCCGGCAATACTCGGCGGTGGACAACGGCGTCACAATCGGGTCGTTCGTTGGTTTGGCGATCCCCAACTTCTGGCTCGCGCTTTTACTGCAGGTCTGGCTTGGCGTGCAGCTGGGCTGGCTGCCGGTGATCAGCACCGGTCAGGCGAACAAGCCATGGAGCGAGCGCTGGCAGTACTTCGTCCTCCCGGTGATTGTCCTCACCCTGCCGAATATCGCCTATTTCGCGCGATTCATGCGGTCGTCCATGCTGGAGGTGATCCGGCAGGACTTCATGACAACCGCACGATCCAAGGGGCTCGGCCCCAGGGCGGTGCTGTATCGCCACGGGTTGCGCAATGCCATGATCCCGATGATCACGGTGATCGGGCTGCAGATGCCACGCATCCTCGGCGGCGCGGTGATCATCGAGCAGATCTTCGCCTGGCCTGGCCTGGGGTTGCTCGCCTTCGACGCCATCGGACGTCGCGACTACCCTGTGATCCTGGCGTTGACGATGCTCACGGGAGCCGCGGTCATGGTCGTCAACGTGCTGGTCGATTTCGTCTACGTGCTCGTCGATCCCCGCGTCTCGGTGACCGGCGGCTCGGCATCGTCCTGACCCGGTAGGAAGGTAGCAGCCCATGGCCCAGGAAACAGCAACGCGGCTCTCGACTTCCGGTCGGGATTCGCTGAGCGCGTTGCGTTCCGAGCAGAAATATCCAGTCATTCGCCGCTTCATGCAGAACAGGCTGGCTGTTGCCGGACTGGTTGTCATTGTGCTGTTCTACGCGGCGGCGTTTCTCGAACCGGTCATCACAACCTATCCCTATGATGAGCTGCTGCCGGGTATGCGCAACACCGAGCCATCGACGGATCACGTGATGGGGACCGACCGTTCCGGGCGCGATGTCTACTCGCGCCTGATCAAGGGCGGGCAGGTGTCGCTTGCCGCCGGATTCGCCGCGGTGCTGATCGTGATGACCATCGGCGTCACGCTTGGTGCGGCGGCAGGGTTTTTCGGTGGCATTGTCGACAGCATCATCATGCGATTCACCGATATCCTGCTGTCGATCCCCCTGATCCTGCTGCTGATCACTGCCGCGTCCCTGTTCCAGCCCAGCTTGCGGACCACGATCTTCGTCATCGGCGTCTCATCGTGGCCAGGGGCGGCCCGGCTCATTCGCGGCCAGTTCCTGCAGCTGAAAGGGCAGGAATTCGTCACTGCCGCGCGCTCCATCGGCGCATCGCCGTATCGCATCATGCTGCGCCACATCTTCCCTAACTCCCTGGCGATCATCATCGTCGAGGCGACCCTGTGGCTGTCCTACGCGATCCTGCTCGAAGCGAGCCTGAGCTATCTTGGGCTCGGCGTGCAAATCCCGACACCGTCGTGGGGCAACATGCTGCAGGATGGTCAACGATCGCTGCTGTTCGGCGCATGGTGGCTGACATTGTTTCCGGGTCTCGCCATCTTCCTGACGGTGCTGGCGTTCAACCTGATGGGCGACGGGCTGCGCGACGCGCTCGACCCGCGCCACCGGACGCGCGCGAGCTGATCTCACGTTGGTCAGTAGGCGGGACGTGTGTCCCCCTTCGATCACGGTCAGCATACCAGCCAAATGTGTTACCCATGTCCGTGTCCTTCTGTTACCCATGTGTCCGGTCTGTACACCCGTCTCGGTCCGTGATTTCGGGTCGGCGTACGATCGTCCCGTGCCTGGTAACCTCGAAGTGTTCACCCGAAGTTCGTATTACCGACATATCGACTGCCTCGATTCGGCTTCGCCGGGGGATCCTTCGCTCCGCTCTGGATGACGGTTGTGTTATGACGTTTCGTCTTCCAACCGAAAAAGCGCGGACCACTGAAAGGCAGTCCACCCATGCACGAAATCACCGGTATCACGCTCGACGGCGCGGCCTGATCAGGCCAACGACGACTCTTCAACCCGGGCGGGATCCACCAGGCCCTCCCGCAACGCGTAGCTCGCCGCGGCTGTCCGCCGGTTGACGTCGAGCTTGGACAGGATGTTCGAGACGTGGGTCATCGCCGTCCGTGGCGCGATCGAGAGCTCGTCGGCGATCTCCTTGTCGGATGCGCCGCGCACCAAAAGCTCCAGCACCTGCCGTTCCCGCCTAGTCAGCCCAAGCTCCCTGGCGCGGGTGTACGCCACGGATGGGTCGAAATCACCACCCGGCGACGTCGTTACCAGCTGGCCCTCCTCCGCCCGATCACGAATGTACGCCGTCAGGCTGATCGCGTCCTGCGCAGCCTGGGTGATAAGCTGCCGCTCGCCCACCACGAACTCCCGATCAAAAACCTCCGTGCTCATGTTGCGGTGAAGGGAGGCCAGCATTCGGTCGTTGTCTCGCCTGGATCGACCATTGATGCCGATATGCTGCTCCTTGCGCATGGCATGGGTCGTCCCGAGCAATCGCACCGCCTCCCGGTGGAATCCAAACCGCTCCGCCGCGAGCGCGATCGCCTCGATCACCTCGGTCATGATGCGCAGCGACCCCATCTTCTGAAGGATTTCGAGGGACCGGTGCAGGCGCTCCACCGCCTGAACCGCGTTGCCCCGCGCCAGGTCGAGGCGGCCCATTGCCAGCAAAATGCAACCACGGCTGTAGGGATCGTCGACCCGCGCCTGATACTCCAGACCTTCATCAAGCATGGCCTGCGCTATGTCAAACTCGTCTCGCAGATACGCCACCGAGCCGAGAGAGAACAGGCTCAGGGCAATGCCGCGCAGATTTCCGATTCCCCGCCGGATCCTCAGGCTCTCGGCGTGGAACGATTCGGCGAGGTCGTAGTTTCCTTCGTTGAGCGCCACGTCACCAAGGTTCGACAACGTGGCGGGGAGGTTGCGGGGCTCACCATTATCCCGGCGGATCGACAGGCTCTCCCCGAGGCTTTGACGCGCAAGGTCATTCTTGCCTTCGATCAGCTGCACCAGGCCGAGATTGTTCAGCTCATCGGCCACACCGTCGCGATGCCCAATCGATCGGTACAGGTCAAGGCTCTCCCGGTAGTGGATCGACGCGCTCGTGTGGTTGCCAAGCTCCAGACGCAGGTTCCCAAGGTGATTGAGCGCTTCGGCTTCGATCAGGATCGAGATATCAACGACGCTCCGGCAGCTGAGCATCTCCTCCAGCCAGCGCGCTCCTTCGATCGTTTGCCCGCGGATCAGCCAGTATCGCCAGGTAGCGGAGGCGAGAATGACGCCGACCTCGCCAAATTCCGCTTGATAGTCGCGCGCGGTCTGCAGGGCGCCGCGTATGTTCCCCAGGTCGAGGTCGAGACGACGGAGCCAGTCACCCTGGTCGGGCCCGACGAGCCATTCTTCAACGTCGCTCAGGTGCTTGCTGAAATAGCGCAATGCGCGAATGCGCATCAACACTGACTCACCCGCGTTCGCGAGATGTTCGACGCCATACTCCTGAATCGTGAGCATCATCCGAAACCGGGCGTCATCCTTCAGGGTGGGCGCCATCTGGATCAGGCTTTTGTCCAGCAAGGAGTGCAGGTGATCCCACAAGTCCGGTACGGTGCCGGTCGTCAGGGGATCGGCTCCGTGCCGCCGCACGAATTCGAGCTCCTCGTTGGTGACCGCCGCACCGACAACCGCTTCCACCGCTTCAATGGAGAATCCATCGTTGAAAATCGACAGGCGCCGGAACACGATCTTCTCCTCGGGAGAGAGCAAGTCGTGACTCCAGCCGATCGCGTCCCGCATGGTCCGGAGCCGCACCGGAAGGTCGCGCGGACCACCGGTCAGCAACGCCAGGCGATCATTGAGCCTGGTGAGCAACGCCGGGAGGGAGAATATCTTGATCCGGGCCGCCGCCAGCTCGATGGCAAGTGGCAGGCCATCCAGCAACCGCGTGATCTGGCCTATCGTCGCCATCGTTTCGGGGACCGGTTCGAATGACCGGCTGGCTGCCTGGGCACGCTGCACGAACAGCGTGACAGCGGAATAGGAATTGAGCTCATGACCGTCAACAGCGCCATCATGGGTGGGAAACGCGGCGGGAACATCCAGCGGGAGGACGGAATATTCATACTCCCCAATGATGTGGAGGGGCATGCGGCTGGTGATCAGGAAGCAAATGTTGGGACACGCGGCGAGCAGGTCCGCGATCACCGCGGCTGCTGACGCCACCTGCTCAAAATTATCGATGAAGAACAGGATCGCCTCATCCTGAACCCCGCGAGCAAAACGGTTCAGCAACGTTTCGGAGCCGGTTTCAGTGATGCCTATCCCCTTCGCGATGGCGGGCAGCACCAAATCCGGCATGGTGATTGCGGCCAGGTCGATCGTGACCACACCATCCTCGAACACGTGCTTCATGTGGTTGGCGACATGAAGGGCGAGGCGTGTCTTGCCCACCCCTCCCGGACCAGTCAGCGTCACAATGCGGACGTCTGGACGTTCGAGCAGATCAGTTACGGCTCGCACATCGTCATTTCGACCAACAAAGCTTGTCATAAGCTGTTGTGGCGCCAAGCGATACATGCGGCTCCCGGACTCCGAATAGTGAACCAGCCATGCACCATCCGGACGTCAATCCCGATGAGGTCCACCGGGAAATGCTATCTGGCATACTGTGCCACTGGAAACGGAGGTCCCTCGTACTCACGTCTTGGCTTCAGACAGTGACGATTGTACCGGTTCTCGCGCGAATTGGCATCCACATTGAACCAATCGGACGTACGATCAACTATCTACAGCATGTCGCCCTCGCAGGAGTACACATCCATGATCCACGTCAGCCGCCGCGCCCTGCTTGGCGCTCCCATCGCGCTTTCGACCGCTCCATTCCTCAACGTCGCCATTTCCACGGCGCGGCAGGTGACTCCGCGGACCGCCACCTGGCCAATTCCGGATTGGCCCGAACAGCTCAGTCACGAGCTCAATATCGATTCCGCGCTCCCGGATATCCTCGCAAGCGCCGCAATGGCGGCGCCCAGCGTGACAGGAATCGTGGTGATTCGACATGGCGCGATCGCGGCGGAATATGTCGCTGAAGGTTGGTCGCGGGATGACACGATCGACATCCGGTCGTGCACCAAGAGCGTGATCGGCGCGCTGGTCGGCACTGCCCGGCGGCAGGGCATCCTGCCGCACCTTCGGGTGACGATCGGTGAGCTCATCCCGGATCGAATCCCGGTCGGAGCCGATCCCCGCGTTGCCACGATTCCAATGTGGAGCCTGCTCACGATGACATCCGGGATCGCGTGGGATTGGTCGACCGACTACCAGCGCCTGGAGGCGGCGGACGATCCTGTCGACTATGTGCTCAGCCAGCCGATCGCCTACGAGCCAGGCGCGTTCTATGCCTACAACAGCGGCGGTCCCCACCTGATCGGGCTGATGGTGGCCGCCGCCGCCGATCTGCCACTGGAGGACTTTGCCGCCACCGCGTTGCTCGAACCGCTCGGCTTGTCACCCGGCGGGTGGCGCCGGTCACCACAGGGCGAGGTGATCGGCGGATATGGGCTGCAACTGACGCCGCGCGACATGGCCCGGCTGGGATACCTGTATCTCCACGAGGGCCTCTGGGACAACGAGCAACTCATCACGACGGACTATATCGAACAAAGCACGACCTGGCAGAGCATTGGCGACCCCACCGGTGGCACACCGTATGGCTATCAATGGTGGGTCACATCGGCAACAGGCTACGATGCGTTCTATGCGCTGGGTTACGGCGGCCAGTATATCTACGTCGTGCCGGCGCTGGACCTGGTTGTGGTCACGGCGGTCGGCGACATCGACGTCCCCTTGCACCCGCCTCGCCCGATCATTGAATCGACCATCATTCCGCTGGTGCATCCCGAGTGATACGGACTGGCTGAGACAGCGCAGTGACGAACGAGACGCGGGAATCCCCGGCGCCAGATAGTCCGCCGGCACCGGGGATCGCGTGATTCAGTCGAAATGAGTGGCTGGCTACGCTGCCATGGGCGGTGTCGAGGACCAATCCTTCATCGCCTGGTCACCGGGGCGATCGACATGAACCTTGGTGTCCACCATGGTGACCCAGTCGATGGGAATCCAGTGATGCTGGTCCTTGTCGTCCTTTGTCAACTTGATCGTATTGTCCTTGTCGAGATGATCGACCGTGGCGAATTGTCCGTCTTCCGAACAGACAACCGGCATATGCTCTTGAATCCGGGATTTGACGTCCATCATGGGTGAAACCTTCCTTCCGTTCGCTGGCCACAAATTCTGTGACCTTCGCCGAAACTGTTACGCAGACGACGTGCCACCATTTGATGGGCGATCACTTCGCGCGAAGGACGGTTGTCGCATTGGCTGCCATTTCGGGTTGTTGGGCATTCTGGCCGGCATCGACGGATCGAGGTCAGACTCCACTCCCGCGGGCCGGAGTCGAGAAATCGCGTTGCTGGTCTCCCTCTTCGCGGTGGGTTCCTCGACATCGCGCATGCGCGCTCGTTCGGAATGGCAAATGGCTGCGTCATTCCGAGCGCAGGTCAAGACACTGAAGGCGATACGATCGCCTTCAGTGTCCTCTATTCGGTGGCCCTACCTGCCGTTCTGGCCTATTTGGCGAACATCTTCTTCATGCGGCTGACGAATTGCTGGAACGCTGACTTTACCTGTGCCATTGGGTTTCTCCTGATCGTTTTCGGTATGCGACTGGCCTATTCGATTTGCGTTGGACCTTGATTGCAGTGTCGGTCTAAAACCGCTCTATGTCAAGATGGCACATGCGACAAAAATGACGTCCCGAACGATGATCGGCGCTCTCGCGACTCGCGCCATGCCACGCAAGGTTGATTGCGTCGGCGCAAAGGCGGTCCAGGAGGTTCGTGGAGATAGCGACAATTCGGGCAACTTGGAGTATTGTAGGATGACTGCTATGCCCATCTGGGTAAAGTGAAGAGCCGACCGCATCAGGAGGATCTGTCATGATTCGTCGATCTGCCGCAGGCCGTTCCCGCCGCAACACCATCTCTCGTCGTCAGGCGATGCAAGGTGCTGGCGGTCTGGGTCTGGCAACGTTCCTTGGTACCCGCGCGACCGGAACCAGTGCAGCCACACTCGTGCAGGCAACCCCAACCACTGACATCTCCGGCACGTCGCTCAGTATTTTGCAATGGTCGCATTTCGTACCAGCGTTCGATGACTGGTTTCCCACCTTCCTGCAGGAGTGGGGAGACGCCAACGGCGTTGAAGTGAGTGTTGACATGATCAACACCGCCGACATACCCGCCACCTTTGCCGCCGAAATCAGCGCCGGCTCCGGTCACGACATCGTCGAGCACATCGCCTCGCTGCCGCAGTACGGCAAGTCGGTGCTCGACCTGACCGATCTCGTCGCCGAAGCAAGCAAGCGCCATGGCCCGCAGCTTGAAATGGCGAAGCTCAACTCGTATAACCCCACCACCGAGAAGTTTTACGGGTATTGCCACGGCTACGCGCCCGACCCCGCCAACTACCGCAAGAGCCTTTGGGAAACCGTCGATCTGCCGGACGGCCCGACCACCTTCGACCAGCTGCTCTCTGGTGGCACGACCATCTTCAACGACCAGGGTGTCCAGGTGGGCGTCGGCATGTCGCAGGAAATCGACTCCAACATGGCCGCCCAGGCGCTGATGTGGGCGTTCGGCTCCGCCGTCCAGGACGAAAACGAGAACGTCACCATCAACAGCCCCGAGACCATCGAGGCCGTCACCTACATGAAGACCCTCTTTGAAAGCTGCATGACGCCGGAAGTGTTCGGCTGGAATGCCGCCTCGAACAACCAGCTGCTTGTCGCCGGGCAGGCATCGTACATCCTCAACTCCATCTCGGCCTATCGCTCCGCGCAGGAACAACAGCCGGAGACGGCGGAGGATATCTTCTTCCTGCCGCCGCTGGAGGGACCTGGCGGTCCGGATCGAGCGCTGGCCCACGGCCACGCCGTCTTCACGTCGATGATCCCAACCTATGCCGAGAACCCCGACACGGCGATGGAGTTCCTGCTGCATCTCACCGCCAACTACCAGGCTGTCTCGGAGAACAGCAAGTTCTACAACTTCCCGTCATTCCCGGAGACATTCCCGGCGCTCGGGGAAGAGGACGGTCCGCTCTCTGACGATCCCTACGGATCGGTGCCGCCCGACAAGCTGCTGCCGTTGCTGGGCGCGCCCGACTGGACCGTCAACCTCGGCTGGCCGGGTCCGGCGAACCCCATGATCGGCGAGGCGTTCAATACGTTCGTTCTCTCCAACATGATGGCATTGGCGGCTCGCGGTGACATGACGCCGGAGGAATCGGTGGCCGACGCCGAGACGAAGCTGAACGAGATCGCCCAGCGATGGCGTGATGAAGGGTTGATGGGCGGCGGCCAGTAGACCACCGCAAGATTGTCCCGTTTCTGGGAGATGACAGAAGCCCGCGACAGGGGACCAAGCCTAACGACGCCTTGAACCGGCCGGCCAGGACAGATCGCTTCATGTGATTCGTGCCCGTCCGGTCCGGTTCGTGGCGCATCGAGCGGAGCGCTATGGCACGTGTTGAAACACGGCAACTGACGAAGCAATTCGGCGAAGGCATCGCGGCTGTCGACGGTATCGACCTGGTCACCGCCGATGGCGAGTTCCTTGTCCTGCTGGGTCCGTCCGGTTGCGGCAAGACAACGCTGCTGCGGATGATCGGCGGGCTGGAACAGCCGACCTCTGGGGACATCCTGATCGGCGACCAGCTCGTCAATCACCTGCCGCCACGTGCTCGCCAGATCGCCATGGTGTTCCAAAGCTACGCCCTCTACCCGCACATGTCGGTCTACAACAACATTTCGTTTCCCTTGAAGGCGGCGAAGCTCAACAAGGCGGAGCAAGCGCAAAAGGTGCAATGGGCATCCAGCATCCTCGGCATCGACATGCTGCTGGATCGGAAGCCACGCCAGCTCTCCGGTGGCCAGCGCCAGCGTGTGGCGCTGGCCCGCGCGCTGGTGCGCGAACCGAATGTGTTCCTGCTCGACGAGCCACTTTCCAACCTCGACGCGCAGCGCCGCGCCTCCGCCCGTGACGAGCTCCAGGTGTTCCAGCACGAGATCGGCACCACCACGATCTATGTGACGCACGATCAGGTCGAGGCCATGGGGCTCGGCGACCGGATCGCGGTGATCAACCAGGGACAGGTCCGCCAGCTGGGCACCCCTCACGACATCTACGAAGATCCCGCCGATACCTTCGTCGCGACATTTGTCGGGTCGCCACCGATGAACCTCGTTGACGACGGCACGGATTTGATCGGCTTTCGACCGGAAGCGATCGAGCTGGTCGATCAACCGGAAGGCTACGACAGCAGCTCGTGGCTGCGCCTGGGTCTCGGCGATGTCCGCGAGGAGTATCTTGGCTCGGAAAAACTGATCTACGGTGAGATCGAGGGTACCCGCGTGGTGGCTCGCGTGGCGGCACACCTGTCGCTTCCGGTCGCCGAAGGCGGCTCCGTTCCAATCGCGATTGGTCGATCCTCGCTACGCCTCTTCGACCGGGAATCAGGGCTTCGCAGGCGTCCCGAACGCCCTCATGTCACCTCGATCGCAGCCGAGGAGGCACCGGCATGAGTGCCCCTCCCGTCACCGAAGGACGCTACATGCTGGACCGCGAGCGGGTGCTTGGACCATTGTTCCTGCTCCCCGCCGTGGTCTATATCCTCGCGCTGGTGGGATTCCCGCTGGTGCTGGCGGTGATGTATTCATTCAGCAACGTGACCGTCGGAGACCCGCGCATCGATGAGTTCGTCGGACTCGACAATTTCCGGGCGATCTGGGATGACCGGGTTTTTCGTGGAGCCCTGCGGAACACGATCGTCTTCACCCTGATCTCCCAGGTCGCCGTGCTGATTTTGGCGAACCTGCTGGCGTTGGTGCTGTCGGCGGACTTTCACGGCAAACGGCTGGTGCGCTTCCTGGTGCTGTTGCCATGGACAACACCGGTTGCGCTCGGCGTGCTGGGCTGGTTCTGGATGCTCGATTCGGTCTACAGCCCGATCGACTGGCTCCTGCGCGAAGCCGGCTTGCTCGGTCCTGACACGCCTCTCGGACCGGCACGGAACATGTATTGGCTCGCCAAGACCACGCTGGCGCAAAGCGCCGTGATCATTGTGCATATCTGGCGCACATTGCCGCTGGCGACTGTCATCCTGCTGGCGGGTCTCACGGCGATTCCACAGGACATTCGCGACGCCGCCGATATCGACGGCGCCGGGTTCTGGCGACAGCTGATCTATATCCGGTTGCCGCTTCTGATACCGATCATGGCCGTCGCGATGCTGTTCTCCATCGTGTTCACCTTCACCGATCTCACCATTTCGCTGGTGCTCACCCGTGGCGGTCCGGTGAATGACACGCAGGTCCTGGCATCATGGGCGTATTTCAAGGGGATTCAGGGTGGCGACCTGGCACAGGGGGCCGCGATTGCGTTGTTCCTGCTCCCTGTCATGATTGCGATCGCCATTGCAATGTTGCGACTCGCCCGCCGCTCGGGCGCCGAGGAGAGGGACTGATCCATGGCAACGACATCCAAGGCAAGCGGGTCGAAGGGGCCGGGAGGATACAAAACCAAGCGGGTTTTCGGTCGCATCGCGCTCTACTTCGGCGCGACATTTTTCGCGATGTTCGCCGCGTTGCCATTCCTCTGGATGGTCCTGACCATGTTCAAGGCCGACAGCGACCTGTACGAGCCGAACAACAATCCGTTCCTGTACAACGATCCGCCCACCCTGGCGAATCTCGACCTGCTGTGGAATGACACCAGCTACCGCACGTTCCTGCTCAATACGTTGATCGTGGCCGTGTCGGTCGTGGTGATCACGGTGATCGCCGTGGTGCCCGCCGCCTACTCGCTGACCCGGCTGGCGGGTCGCTGGGGTGAGAGCCTCGGCATCCTCATCTTCCTGGTCTACCTGGTACCGCCGACGCTGCTCTTCATCCCGCTCACCGGGGTCGTCGCGGATGTTGGCTTGCAGAACTCGAAGTGGTCAATGGTGCTGGTTTACCCTACATTTACGATTCCGTTCTGCACATGGTTGCTGATGGGATTCTTCCGCGGCGTTCCGTGGGATATCGAGGAACAGGCGATGATCGACGGCTACAGTCGCATCGGCGCGATCTGGCGCACGGTGATACCCGTGTCATTGCCAGGTATCCTCACCGTGGTGATCTTCTCCTTCACGCTCACCCTGCATGAGTTCGTCTACTCGCTGGCGTTTGTGCAATCGACCGAAGAAAAGACGGTCAGCGTCGGGGTGTTCACGGAGCTCATCCGGGGCGATGTCTATTTCTGGCAGGCGCTCATGGCGGCGGCGGCGCTGGTCGCCTTCCCGGTGGCGCTGCTGTACAACTACTTCCTCGATCGCTTCATCGCCGGCTTCACCCTCGGCGCCGTCAAGGGGTAGCCAGCCACGCTCACGCAGGGAAAGGCTTAGCCGAAGTGGGGGGAACTCGACAGGGCAGATGCAACCAAACGCTTGTCATCCTGAGTACCTCGACACAGGCTATCTGTCATGCGAGCCGCAGGCAAGTTGTCACGTACCGAATACCACCGTCACCCTGAGCGCAGCGAACGGGTCCCCGCGCGAAGCGCACGGCAGCACCGCTGCCGCATGGTTCGCTGCACCATTCCGCCAGGATTTTGCGCTGCGCGCAACGGCTTCGCCGGGGGATGCTCAATAGGCAATCCCACAGGGATTGAGCGGATGCGGCCCATCGCTCCGCTCTGCATGACGGGCTCTTTGTTGGACGCGTCAGTCTGGACAGACGACGCAGCACAGCGAGACGGTGTATGTGTCAACATGCCTGTGTCGAGGTACTGAGCCGCGGGCGCATGCCCGAAAGTCGAAGGATCTCTCTTGGGTGTCCTCAGGTATCGATCATCGTGGGCGATTGAGATTGAGATCCTTCGACTCCGGCCTGTCGGCCTTCGCTCAGGATGACACCCTTTTTGGCAAGTGTTGCTGAGCGAGGATGACAATGGCGAGAGCAACATTGGCTGACACGGAAGCCGTCACGACGATAGGCAGGGATCATCACAACCCGAGCGTGCCGCGGACAGGCACAAGGCCTGTCCCTACGACATTGTGTACTTGAACACCGGCATCCCCGGTTGATCTGACCGGCAAACTCGTCCCGATTTTCCCTTGCCGCGAGCCCCCACGGCATGTACATTTCGCATGGATGCAGCCCCTGCATTTCATGGTGTCCACGATCGCGCCTTCAGTGCGCGCTCAGCCGTCCGGCAACACCGATTGTTTCCGTGTTTCATCGTCGGCGCTTGCGCATATCCGCCTTCACCACGTTCAGCCAATCGCGCGCTGAATCCAGGAACATCGCGCCATGGCATTTCGCATCCCTCATCCCTTCCCCGCTCACCTGGCGCTGGCGCTGCTCTTCGCGGCCAGTGGCCTCACCTGGGGAACCTGGATCGCCCGCATCCCCGGCATCGCCGATCATCTCGAGCTTACCCGCGCCGAGCTTGGCGCAATCCTGCCCGCGTTTTCTGTCGGAGCGCTGATCTCCTTTCCCATTGCCGCCGCAACCATAAGCCGGTTCGGCACGCGAAATGCCGTCCGGATTTTCGGCGTCATGCGTGGCGCGACGTTCCCGCTGCTCGCGCTGGCGCCAACCGCACCGGTCTTGCTGGTCAGCCTGGTGATCTCCGGCTTCATGCACGGAGCCCTGGATGTCTCGCTCAACGCGCAGGGGGTGGAAATCGAGCGCCGTACATTCGGCTCGATCCTGTCACGCGCCCATGGCTCGTTCAGCCTCGGCGCACTGGTCGGCTCCCTCGGCGCCGGTCTGGCGGCACAATTTGGGGCGCCGCTGGCCTCGCAATTCATGCTCCCCGCCATGATCGTCGTGACGATGTTCGCGCTGCTCGGTCACCGGTTGATTGACGACGAAGCGCCGGGGGCAATTTCTCCGGCCCCGGCATCGAAGCGGAAATGGCGTGGCGTCGGGGTACCGCCGAGGGCGCTGTGGGCGCTGGGCGCAATCGCCTTCGTCACAAGCATCACCGACGAGGCTGTTGCCGACTGGAGCGCGCTGTTCATCCAGCAGGACCTCGAAGCCACACCGCTGGTCGCGTCCCTCGCGTACGCGCTGTACTCACTGGCGTTGGTGATCGGTCGATTCTCCGGCGACTCCGTGAGCAGGCGGTTCGCCCCAATGAGCCTATTGCAGGCCGGTGGCGCCATGGGCGGCATCGGCCTGCTGATCGGAACGACCTTCAACACGTCAATCGCGATGCTGATCGGTCTCGCCATCGTCGGCCTCGGCTTTTCCGTGATCTACCCGATCATCTATCGCATGGCGGGCAACACACCAGGAATCGCGCGGGGCAAGGCAATGGCCACGATGGCGACGATCGCCTATCTCGGCTATCTTGCGGGTCCGCTGCTGATCGGACCGCTGTCGGGGGCGACATCGCTGCGCGCGGCATTGATGGTGGTTGGCATCAGCTGCTTTGCGATCCCGCTGATCGGGTGGCTGCGGCAGTCATGGCCAACGAAAACGGAGGTGCCAGCGGCGATACCATCGTTCGAACCGGAGACCGCGCCGGAACCGAATGCTTACAGCCTCTAGTGGACGACACGGCGCCGATGACGAACCCTCCGCGGTGCCCAGCTACAGGTGTCTTTCGTCGATTGACGATCCGCATGGGATACTGCCTGGAGTCCGCCACCTGCCGGGTACCGTTTCCAATCGATCTCTCATGAAACCTGGTGAATCTCCTTGCGTATGCTCACGTCCATTTACCGTATGCTGCACATCCGCACCGGCGATCCACCGGCGGAACGCGCGTTGAGTGCGATTGCCCTGGTGTTCCTGATCAATGGGACCGTGCTCGCCAGCTGGGTGTCGCGCATCCCGGCGATTACCGACCGCCACGGCCTGAGCAAGGGCGAAGTGGGCACGGCACTGATGGTACTGGCAGCCGGGGCGATCATCTCGTTCGCCATCGCCGGTGTCGGGATCAACCGCAACGGCTCGGCGGCGACCACTATGATCTTTGGCTCCCTGTTCGCGCTGGCTCTGCCGTTCATCGGGCTCGCCCCGTCATTGTGGGTGCTCCTGCCGGTGTTCATGCTGTTTGGCGCCGGGAATGGCGGGATGGATGTGGCGATGAACGCCCAGGGCGTCGAAGTCGAGCAGACGCTGGGGCGTAGCATCATCAATTCACTCCACGGCTTTTTCAGTCTGGGAGGCGTTGTCGGGGCAGGCATCGGAGCGCTGGCGGCAGCCCTCGACATTTCCCCGTCGATGCACCTTCCAGTGGTTGGTGTCGTGGCGGTGGCGGCTCTCTGGTGGCTTCGCCCAAACCTGATCCCGGACGATCATGCGGATCAGGCGGCGCACGACGAGCCGGTGTTCGCGCTACCACCCCGCGCGATGTGGGCACTGGGGGTGATCGCCTTTTGCTCGGCGATCGGAGAAGGGTCGATGGCGGACTGGTCCGGGCTCTATCTCGATGACCACCTCAACACCGGTGCTGGTGTGGCCGCGCTTGGATTCACGGCCTTTTCATTCGCGATGCTGATCGGCCGTTTTGCCGGCGATGGTCTTGTCGACCGGTACGGATCACCGGCAATGGTCAGGGTCGGCGCGACAATCAGCTCGGTCGGGTTGGCGCTCGGCCTGATCATCAACACGCCCATCGCCGTGATCAGTTCCTTTGCCTTTGTCGGGCTCGGGCTGTCGGTGCTGTTTCCGCTCGTGTTCAAGTCAGCGGCGAACTTTCCGGGCGTGTCGCGCGGCAAGGCGGTCGCGGGGGTTGCCACAATCGGCTATACCGGTTTCCTGATCGGACCGCCCCTGCTCGGCTGGATCGCGGAACCGACGTCATTGCGGGTCTCGATGGCGATTGTCGCGGTGCTGTGCGGAGCAGTCATTTTTCTCGCGCCAGCGATGCGCCAACAATCAAGGGCCGCAAGCACAACCCGGCACACGGCCCCGGCGAGATGATACACGCCCGGAGACTGGCTCGTGACCGATCGCCATGGGACGAAGCGGGCCCGCTCAACCTCGGGTTCGCACATGGTCATCGAGTTCAACGGGCCAGGGCAATGGCGATATGAGGATTTTCAACAAAAATGTGACCTCGGATGGCGCAGTTGGGTATCATTAACGGATGTCAACTCAACGACGCACCAAGCGCACCACCACCAAGAGAAAGCTTTCCACCTGCACCGCCATCGTTCCCACCCGGTCCGAGGCCGAGGAGACATGGCATACCGTGCAGAGCACGATTCGCAAACGCAGGCAGCGCCTCCACATCCTGCATTCCGATATCCGACCACTGGAGGAGGCGCTGGCCCGGTTCGAGCGAAACTACCGCGTGCAGCTCGGCGGGTTGCAGGACAAGCTGCGCCTGCTCCGCGCCGAAATCCACACATTCGAACAACGCACCGAGCGCATTCACGCCCGGATGGTCTGCGATCCGGACGGTGTGATGGGCGACCTGTTCACCCCTGAAGAATTGCAGGAGATCGGCGAGTTCTTCGATTTTGACATCCCGGAATCCTGGTTCGCCGGCAGTGGGGAAAGCGATCAGGCGGAAGGCGCCAGCGATCCCGACGACGACGACTTCGACGCATCGGGCGAAGGCTGGCACCGGCTCGACGACCACCAGGCGGAACGGAAGCCGGTCAAGCGTCTGGAGCAGCTCAAGGCGCTCTACCGCTCGCTGGCCCGTCGCTTCCATCCGGATTTGAGCGCTGGCGAACAGGACGAGGCGTTCCGCAATGAGTGCATGCTGCGGGCGAACGCCGCCTGGCAACAGGGTGACCTCGACGCCCTGCAACAGCTCGCCGACGAAACCGAGCACCTGGCGCCAGATTGGCACACCTGGGCATGGGAGATCCGGCTTGCCTCCGCCCGCCGCGAAGTCGATCGGCTCACACGTCAGGTGGCGAAGCTGCGCCGCCGCCTCAAGGATTTGCGCACCAACGAAACGTTTCCATTATGGAATAGCGGCGGGCTGGGCGAATCGCTGATCGCCACCCGCAAGCGCTCGCTGGAACGCGATATCAAGATGGCGGAAGGCGATCTCCGCGAGGCACAAGACACCTTCCGCAAGACGATGGAGATGTGGGCGGGCGACGCCGCGACCGCCTGATGAAGCATTGACCTACCCCACCGCGAACCTCAGTATCTGTGTGGGAGGATCTGGACACGCTCGAAGTTCCGCCGAAGGGTCCGATGGTCAACGCGATACCTGTCGCGTCGGACATCGTGTCCGGCGTTCAGTCCGACGATATTCCCTCGGCCCTTCGTAAATCTACCTGATCAGCGGGATCACTTCTTCGTTGTACCGGTGCATCGGATCACTGTCGTAGGCAAGACCCGGAATGTAGTTGATGGCGTAATCGATACCCGCATCGACACCGCTCTGGACCTTTTCGACAATTGCTTCGGGCGGGCCAACCAGCGTGCCCTTCGAGAACTCCTCGAAGCTCTTGTTATCGAGGTTCTTGCGAACCAGGGCCGTAGCCTGTTCGGGATCAGCGCCGGACGCGATCGGGAAGACCGTGAAACTCGACGATTTCGTGATCTCGTCGTAGTTCCGCCCCTCGCGCTCACAGTGTCCACGGAGCACCTCGAGCTTGTGCCTGATGGTTTCGGCATTGCCACCACCGACATTGCAGGCATCGGCGTACTTCGCGACCAGCTTGAGGGTGACCTTCTCACCGCCGCCACCGATCCACAGCGGAACCTTGTGCGCTCCCGAGTTCTTCGGCTCGTTGATCGGTCCATCGATCGAGTAGTGCTTGCCGGAAAATTCCGGCTTGTCCTCGGTCCACATCTTGTGGATGATCTGGACCGCCTCGCGGAACATGGCCATGCGCTCCTTCGTCTCCGGGAAGCCATAGCCGTAGGCGCGCCACTCGTGTTCATACCATCCCGCGCCGAACCCGGCATAAAGCCGACCATGGCTGGCGACATCGACCGTGCTGGCGATCTTGGCGAAGAGCGAGGGATTGCGATACCCGTTGCAGCTCACCATCTGTCCCACATGGATTCGCTTCGTATCGCGCGCCAGCGTCGCCGTGATCGTCCAGCACTCGAATGTCGTGTTCATCGTGGGCTCTGGAGTGGTATGAAGGTGATCGTACACCCAGATCGAATCGAAATCGGTCTTTTCGTCCGCTTCGCGAGCAACGCTGGTCATCGCTTCGAACTGATCGACCGGATCATCGATCCCGGTGAGATCCATCCGCCAACCTTGTGGCACAAAGACGCCAAACCTGATTGCCATGCCTGTCCTGCTCCTGTGTTACCCGCCGGTAGCCAGATGGCCTGCCCGGCTCCGCGGAGGATGGTGAAGGCGCCACCGCCGATCCGACCGTCAGATCGCCATGCCACTGGCATCTCCATAGCAACTATCGCAAGGGAATTGCCACAAGTAAACAACACACCCCCGCCTGAGCCTCGTTTCGGCCCGTGCGACCGCCCGCGAGGCGTTCAATCTGGAACCGCCTTGATTCACGCACAATGGCGCCGGGGCATGCTCCATGCGCGGTTGGCTCAAGACGTGCTGAACAATGCGTCAGGGGGAACGCCTTGAATCGCTACACACCGAGCACATGATGCTGGGAGAGGAACCATATGGGACGCCCGAACATCACCGAGGACCAGCGAGCAATCGTGGTGACGCTCCTCGCCAACGCCATCCGCAAGGACGCCCACCTGCGCGCTCGCGCAAGGCACGCCAGGGAGGACGGCAATCCGCTGACCACGGTCACGGCGGGGCGGCGCTCCGAATCGTCACAACGCTACGTCGAAGGGATGCGTGATCTGCTGCGTGTGCTGTTCGCGGAGGGAAGCCCGCTGGCCGAAGAATGCCTGGAGGAGGCTTACACGCTGGCGATAGGCGTGGGCAGATCGACACCATTCAGCAACAATGGCAAAACGTATCATTGAGCGAAGGCAGGCGCACATCCAGCGCCATGATTCGTCTGCTACAGGTTTGGCGTTACTATATCCGGTTGAAACCGCTGTAATCGCTCTTAACGATCACAGGGACATCTGGCCCCGCAACCTGTCTCATCATTCCCAAGAAGGCGTCGTTGAGTGTCCCGTAGATCTGGATGCTGCTGGTGCCGTCCAGAAACTCGTACGCCTGGCCGATCTTTTCACCGGCGACCTGCATGTGGAACTCCATGGAGCTCGCGTCGAGGTGGACCTGAACATTCGTCACCTCGGTGCCGTCGTCGCTGAAGTAGCCTCCGAAGTGGATTATGCGCGGTTCGTTCGCCTCAACGAACTCCGCGAGCTCGTTGAGATATTTCTTGAACCCGTCGATCTTGCCATCCTTGATCTTGTGATTGGCGATGAAGATGAACGGTCCGGCCATGGTACATCCTTTCGATTGAGTGGTTTACGCGATGTAAAGTCATCATATCGAGTATATTTACATCATGTCAAGTCACGAGTCCCCACACAGGGAACGGGGAACCCGGTATCGCATTCTCGAAGCGGCCTGGAAACTGATCGAAGAGCGCGGCACGCGGGTCAGGCTGGTCGATGTTGCCAACAAGGCGGGCGTGTCTCGCCAGGCTGTATACCTGCACTTTGGCGATCGCACTGGGTTGCTGGTGGCGCTCGTGGAGCATGTGGACGAGACACTTGGGCTCGAAGAGCTGGTGACGCATGCACTGGACGCACCGGCGGGCGCGGAGGTACTTGAGCGCATGGTGGAACTACACAGCATCTTCACCCCAAAAATCGACGGCCTCACCCGGGTGCTCGAAGCCGCCCATTATGATGATGAAGCGTTGGCCGCGGCCTGGAAAAATCGGATGAACGGGCGCCGAGCCATCTACCGGACCATCACCCAGCGCATTGCTGATGAAGGTCAGCTCGCCGAAGGCTGGACTGTCGACACGGCGGCGGACCTCTGCTACACGGTCACCATGCCGGGTCCGTGGCGCGAGCTCACCCGCGAGCTCGGCTGGACGCCAGAACTGTACGCGGAGCACGTTGCGAGGCTCCTGCGTCGCGGCATTCTGGCTGATCCGCGGCGTTTGCCTACCGGGAATTCCGGCAAGACATGACCCCCTCGCCAGTGCACTGGGGCAACTCGTGCCGCGCCTGGTCCACTGTCCGGTTTCTGCCTATCACCGTCCCAGATCACCACATTGTTGATATCGTCGTGTCCAGCGGGATGGTTGGCAACAAGGAATCTGACGATCAGGAGGAACATCATGGAGCGCTACATCACTGACGAACAGGGGGAGCGTACGGCGGTGATTCTCGATATCGAGGACTTCAAGACACTGCTTCGTGCCGCGGAAGATGTCGACGACATGCACGCAGTCGATGAGGCTCGCCGTTTGCTGGCAGCGGGCGAGGACGAGATGATCGACTACCGTCGGGCTCGCATTGGCTCGTACCCTGCCCGCCCACGGTGACGCCTGCTGCGTATTTTTCGGGGGTGACAACGCGGCACGGGCACAGAAGAATAGGAAGGTGACCCGTTCGCTGACTGGCTGACGTCGTGAAAGGATTCCCAGCCATGGACCTCGAC
>Ga0209176_10000062_pt1 | contig 29327 bp, 29 predicted proteins | sample NGEPer11B_FD_184511 | JGI IMG/M metagenome (GOLD analysis project Ga0209176, IMG submission 184511) | Arctic peat soil microbial communities from the Barrow Environmental Observatory site, Barrow, Alaska, USA - NGEE Permafrost305-11B... | ecosystem: Environmental > Terrestrial > Soil > Wetlands...
ACCCTACTTGCTGGCGCTCACCGAGAATGAGGTTTTCGAGGCCATCGATCATGAACGGTAACGACGCGTCGCGCATTGACGTACTCGCGCTTGGGCCATCCATTTCCTGTCATCCCTTTCGTGCCTGGGTAGCTGCCTCAATATGAGAAAGGACTCTTTGCATTGTGCGCGATGTCGTCGTTTCGGCGGGTTAGGTCCCGAAGGCTGGAGATAGTACTACATGTACATGCTTCAACCATCGCCTGACAGAGGACCGAAGTTACCAGCGCTCAAGCAGAAACAGGGGAATCCCGCGAGGTTCCGATTATCATGCCGAGTGGCGCGTTACGCATCGTTTTCCATACCGTTTCACACGTTCGTCATGCCTTGAGGGCTGGGCCTTTTGTGTCTGAGTCAAGAATTTTGTTGACACGGCATCAAGATATCTATCGGCTCGCGGGCGTGGGCCAAGGCCAATAGGATGACGAATGGAAGGTTGACGGCATCGGCTCGGCATCACGATTTGCCTCTTGAGATACCTCTGCGGCGGGGTAGCGGCATTTGTTATCTTCATGCGATTGCTGGGGCGGGCACTGATCATCCACTTGAATGAAAGGTAGCCAAGTAGCCCCAACCGCACGACATCCCGGCATGCGTGCTCGTGACAGCAACGTTGGTGTTGAATCGGTCGGGTACCATACTGTGAGATGTCATCATGCTGTCCTCGCATCCCATCAGGATCGATTCGCAATGGACAGCGTGGGTGGATCAGGGGAACGCGACATGACCGATCGACGATTGAAATGGGCGAAGCGCTTCGCGGTGATCACGGCGGTGGGGATGTTTCTCGTGCTGCTGATGGGCGCGAACGTGACCGCGACCGATTCCGGCGAGGGATGTGGTCGTACCTGGCCACTCTGCAACGACGGCTTCCTGCCGGCGGATTCAATTGAATCGGTGATCGAGTACAGTCACCGGCTTGTGACCAGCATCGAGGGTGTCCTCGTGCTGGCCACGACGATCCTGGCCTGGCCATTCCGCAGGCGCTTCCCAAACTTCACGTTCCTGGTACCCGCGATGGCGGGGACGTTGGTGCTGCAGTCACTGATGGGCGCGGCCGCGGTGAAGTGGCCGACATCGGCAAAGGTGATGGCGACGCATTTCGGCATCTCGCTGATTTGCCTCGCCTCCGCCGTGTTGATCGCCCGCATCGTCACCGAAGCGCGGCAGGACGACAATCACCTGAGCATCCGTCGGGTTTCCGCACCGGCGGGATACCGCGTGCTGATGATCGTGACGGTGGTCTTCTCGATCATCGCGGCCTATTCCGGCGCATACGTCCGGCACACGGGCGCGGAGCTCGCCTGCACGAGCTGGCCCACCTGCAATGGCCAGGTGATCCCGGAATTTGGCGGGCTGGAAGGAATCCAGACGCTGCACCGGCTGGCGGCGATGGCGATCGGATTCCTGATCCTGGCGCTGGCTGCCTGGTCGTGGCGATTCCGGCTGGAGCGAGGCGACCTGCATACCATCTCGCTGCTTGCGCTGGCGCTGGTGATTGCGCAGGCGCTGGTGGGCGCGGTCGTGGTGTATTCCGGCTTGCAGCTGCTGGCGACGCTGACCCACGCGGGACTGATGGCGCTGCTGTTCGTGACCCTCAGCGATGGGGTCAGATGCGTGTTGCCACCACCAAAACGCCAGGCACAGGAAGATCGGGTTGCACAACCGGCACCCCGGATGGTCACCGGCGACTGACCGCACGGGCATGCTCGGCAGGGTCGCGGGTTTCCGTGAATACCCGCCCGCCTATGCGGCGGCGTCGATATCGACGTTGCAGCCGAACAGCCCATCCTCCAGTCCGGTGGTGAAGGCCTGCTGGCGCTGGTCGCCAGTGCCATGGGCGAGGGGGTCGTCGAATGGCGTCCCGGGCGAATCCGCCGAGAACAGGCTGATCTGGTAGGCATCATTGAGATCAGTCTCCGTGAGCCAGTCACGCGCCACCGCCTCCTGCGCATAGACTCCCGCCAGGCAATCCGCCTGCAATTCCAGCTCGATATCGTACAAGCCGTCGTCCAGCTCGGGATTCTGGGACGAATCAATACCCAGGATGAACTGGATGTTGTGTCCCCATTCATGCGACACGATGTGCGGCCACGCGTAATCACCGAACTGCCGCTCCATCACCGCCGCGAAATCAGGAAGGTAATAGATCTCCTGATCCAGCATGCAGTAAAAGACTTCCGCATAATCCTCTTCGGTCATTCGCCCGCAGCCGGTTGTGGTGGGGAGTGAGGGAATGGGGTTGATGCCGTCCGGTGGGCGGTACTCGACTCCCGCTTGGGCGAAGATCTCCGACCAGACCAGATTGATGCGGGCATGGCTGATGTCGGGAAATGTATCAGTTGGGGTGGCGTCCTGTACCAGCTGCGCCTGCAATGCATCAGTGAACGCGCTGTCCGCCCCAAAAAACCAGCGCCACCGGGCGCCATCGAACCAGTAGTGCTGGATTTCGACCTGGTCGACCACGGTACCGTTCACCATCGCCGGTTGACGCAGTCGCACTTCCGCCACATCGGCATAGGTGTGGCCGGTAACGCCCCAGGTCCAGGCGCCAAATTCGACCGAGAGGATGTCGGGATCGCCCGTTGGAATCGCCGCCAGTGGTGAGGCGTACCATGCGCCAAGCTCGGCTCGCGAGACGACCAGTCGAACGTCGGGTTGCAGGCTGTCGTGCAGCAGCAGCCAGTCACCGCCTTGCTCCAGGCGGCTCAACTCGATCGCCGCGCTCGTCACGGAGTCGATGCGGTCATCCTGTGCCAGCGCCTGTGTTCCGGGTGCGATCGCGCCGAGGGCCATGATCATGGCAACCAACAGCTGTAGCCGGAACCTTATGCAGTGTCCCATCTGGAAGATGACTCCTCATTCTGATGATTGGCATTGGCATACCATTGGTATGTCGTAGGAATAATACCCGGTTCTCCCGCATCTCACGGTTGTGGAGGGTAGCGCATCCGTTCGGCTTGACGGGAATCCGGCACATCCCTAAAATGAGACTCGGTATCATGTAGGAATGCCAGTGAACCACCGATACCGCGTTCCCGAGAATGTTCTGGCAAAAGGATTGATGACCACATGACAAAGCGTACGCTGGATTCGCATGGAAATTGGAGCAGGCGTGTTGTTGGTCGCGTCGTGACCGGCATTGCCGCCGGTGCGTGGCTATTGACGTCGCTGGCGCCAGTGACCGCCGCGCAGGAAGATGATCCCCTCAGTGTGGTGACATCCTTCAGCGTGCTGGCCGACATCGTCAGGAACGTCGGTGGCGACCAGGTCGAGGTGAGCTCGCTGGTACCGGTCGGCGGCGACGCCCACACCTTCGATCCTTCGCCCGACCAGATCGCGACGCTCGCTGAAGCCGATCTGGTGGTTGAGGTTGGCAACGATTTCGAACCGTGGCTCGATGACCTGGTCGAATCGTCCGGAACCTCGGCAACCCGCTTCGAAGCATTCCCGGAAGGACACGAGCACGAGGGCGAACACGCCAATGCCACACCATCCGACGAGCACGACCACGATCAGGAGGGTGACGACCATGATCACGCCGACCTCCACGCCTGGCTGAATGTCCACAACACCATCCACGCCGTCGGGCATCTCGCCGAGGTGCTGGCGGAGATCGATCCCGACCATGCCGGCGCCTACCAGGCAAACGCTGAATCGTACACCGCGGAGCTTGAATCGCTCGATGGCTACATCACCGAAGAGGCCGGCACGCTGCCCGAAGACCGGCGCCTGCTGATCACCACCCACAATTCCTTTGGCGCCTTTGCCGACGCCTACGGCTTTGAGGTGGTCGGTGTCCTGCTGGAATCGCATTCGACTGAAGGGGCGGACGCGTCGGCGTCGCACGTCGCGGAGCTCACTGACATCATCGATGCCAAGGGCATACCCGCGATCTTTCCGGACACACCGGGAGGCGCTGACATGCTCCGGCCGGTGGCGGACGAAGCGGGGATCGAGGTCGCGCCACAACTCTATGTCGATACGCTCGGCGAGGAGGGGTCCGGCGCCGAGACCTACATCGGCATGATGCGGCACAACATCGACACCATTATCGCGGCGCTCGGCAGATAGTGCCGACGTGATTGATTCCTGGCGAGGCGGGCCGTGCGCCGGTGCACGCCTGGATCATGCCATACTGGCGCCAGTGTCAATTGATCCCAGCCGCAAGGAGTTTCCGTGTCCAGCTCGCCCGCAACGTCCACCTGGCCAGACGTCATCGAGATCACTCCGGCGGCGGGACCCGTCTCCGGCAAACCGGTCATCCCCGGCTCGAAAAGCATCACGAACCGGGCGCTGCTGATCGCCGCGCTGGCTGATGGCGCCTCCACACTGACCGGTGCCTTGTTCAGCGATGACACGCGATACATGGCTGATGCGCTCGTCCAGCTCGGTATCCCTGTCACCACCGAGCCGGACAACCGCACGATGACGATTGGCGGCAAAGGCGGCAGCATCCCCGCGACATCGGCAGACCTCTTCATCGGCAACTCTGGCACCACCGCTCGTTTTCTCGCCGCCGCTGTGGCGCTCGGCACTGGCACCTACCGCATCGATGGCGTGCCCGCCATGCGCAAGCGCCCGATCGATCCCCTGCTGGGAGCGCTTCGCCAGCTTGGCGTCGACGCCGTCAGCGAGCTCGACACGGGTTGTCCGCCCATCCGCATCACATCCAGCGGATTGCCGGGCGGGATCGTCTTGATGCCCGGTCACCTCAGCAGCCAGTATTTCACCGCCATGATGCTCGCGGCGCCCGCCGCCCGTGACGGTATTACGATCAAGGTCGAAGGTGAGCTCATCTCGCGACCGTACATCGAGATCACCGCCGATGTGATGCGGGCGTTCGGCGTCGAGGCACAGATTGGCGATGCCGCCTCGCGCGCATTCACGATCCCTGGTGGGCAGCGCTACCAGGCGCGGGAGTATCACATCGAGCCCGACGCCTCGGCGGCATCCTATTTCTTCGCGGTCGCCGCGATCACCGGCGGCACGATCACCATCGAGGGATTGGGAACATCATCCCTGCAAGGGGATGTGCAATTCGTGCGGGTGCTGGAGCAGATGGGGTGCGCGGTCGAGATGGGGGAGACATCGACCATGGTGACTGGCCCTGTCGACGGCAAGCTGCGAGGTGGGACATTTGATTTCGGCGCAATCTCCGACACGTCGCAAACACTCGCCGGTATCGCGCCGTTTGTCGATGGTCCGGTGACCTTCCGCAATGTCGCCCACATCCGGGGGAAGGAGACGGACCGGGTGGGAAACGTCGTGAAGGAGCTGCGCAAGCTCGGACAGGAAGTCGAGGAGTTCGAGGACGGCATGACGATCAATCCTCGCCCGGTGACGCCGGCGATCGTCGACACCTGGGACGATCATCGGATGGCGATGGGGTTCGCGCTCACCGGATTGCGGGCGCCGGGGGTGAAGCTGGAGAATCCGCAATGCGTCACGAAGACGTTCCCGGATTTCTTCGAGGTGCTGGAGACATTGGTGAAATCGTCCTGACCAGGGCGTATTGCGACATGGTTGCGTTGCCTCGCCATTGCCGTAGCAGGAGCGGATTCCGCGTAGGGACAGCGCCTTGTGCCTGTCCGGGTCTCGTCGACAGGCATACCGTTGCGATGCGTGAGTGACCAGATGTCGTTTCGCCACGTGGGATCAATGGGCACGCGTTCGGCAAGCTCAGTGCTCTGTCACAGGTATCCTGACACATCGACTGATGGTGTCATTCCGAGCGAGCGCGAATGCACGCAGTTAATGGGTCGCATCCGCTCGACCCCGATGCGGCCGCTTATTGGGAATCTCGATCCAGGGTGCAACCAATACGCTCAAAATCGTGTATGAAGAGGGGCGGTTTTCGCACTCGATGACGTCCGGCGAGACCGAGATGCTTCGACTGCGGCCATGCGGCCTTGCTCAGCATGACATCTCCGTTTCGGTGTGCCCATGTGCCAACATGCCTGTGTCGAGGTACTCAGAGTGCCTTTCAAAACCGTGGCAGGTGATTGATGGGTACGCGGTACGATGGCTCAATCACCCCTGTCCAACAATCGTTGGGCGGTCGTCGCTTCACGACTTCCTGGCTCCACGATGGGTTTTGAAAGGCACTCTCAGAACACGCACCTCGGCACTATCCCTGTGCGGTGGCAAACAGGCGGTCGGGACGGAACGCGGCGAGCCGATCATCCAGTTTCCCGTCGAGAATTTCCCTGGTGGCAAGTCGCCCGAGGAATGGACCCATGGTCACGCCGCTGTGGGTGCCGATGGTGTAAAAGCCATCCAGGCCGTCGATCGGCCCAATAACCGGAAAGCTGTCCTGGGGAATCGCTCGCACACCGACCCGGTACGCCTCCACCGTGCTGCCCTTGAGAGCAGGCAGGACATCAGCAGATCGCTCCAGGATGTGCTCGGCATGGTGACGTAATGTTTCCTGTGGCATATCCGGCTTCAGGAGCAGATCGGTGTCGTAACTGGCCATCAGGATGCGCGATCCACCGTCCGGTCGGAGGTTGACGCCTGGCGTGTGAACAATGCATCGCAATGTCGTGACGGTCGGACTGGAAACAACCAGCAAACCGAGCGTCGGCGCCATTGGGACCGAGGCTCCGGCAAGCGCGGTGACCTGATCGGTCCAGCGACCGGTGCAGCTCACGACGACATTGGCTGAGAACTGGTCACCATCGGCGGTTCGCACACCCGTCACGCGACCAGACGCCTGGGTGATCTCGACGACCTCCTGACCGGTCCGGATATCCGCGCCATTTGACCGCGCCGCATGCGCCAGGGTGGCAACGAGCAGTCGCACGTCGATATACCCCTCGGTCGGAAAGTAGGCGAGGCGCTCGATCGCGGTGGGGAGATTGATATCGGGATGGATGGCGGTGAGCTCAGCCGGTGAGAGCAGCTCCACGGGGTATCCCCATTCGCGCAGCCGCCGGACCCTTGGCTCGAGCGCTTCACCCTTGACGGGAACAGCCGGCTCGGTCTCGCTGTTGTCCCCGGTGGCGCCTTCCCAGATGACATTGCCATCGTCATGGAGCCACGGCGCTTGGCCAAACTCCTCGCGAAGCGTGCTGTGCTCGGCCATGCCGCCAACATTCAGCCGGTGATACTCCAGGGGCGCCTTGTTGTTCGCGTTCATCCAGGCGAAGCTGGAGCCGGAGGTTCCACTGGCCAGTTCCCGCGCCTCCAGCAAGGTCACATGCGCGCCCGCCTGCGCGAGGCGAAACGCGGCGGACACGCCGATCACCCCACCCCCGATCACGATTACGCTGGTCATCGTTGTGCCTTTCGTCAAGCCAGCCGGTCACGCAGAGATGTGACCGGCTATTAGAAGACCTATGTAAAACGCGCGGGTGAGAACTGCGCGAGTGGTGCAATCGGCTCATGGCCGAGCATGCTGTCGACAACAGCAGCGCCAGATACCGGTCCAAGCGTCAAGCCGCTCGGACCGTGTCCAGTGGCAACGTAGACATGCTCAGCCTGAAGGCGACCGAGGATCGGCAATCCGTCAATGCTCATTGGCCGAAACCCGACCCGAATCTCCGAGAGCGTGGCACCTGCCAGCCCGGGCGCAACTCGCAGCGCTTCGTTCAGCTCCTGGCGTACCCCGCCGGCCGTCATCCGGTAATCGAAGCCGCTGCCATCCTCCCGGGTCGCGCCGACGACAACCCGGTTCGTCGGAAATGCCAGCAGGTAGTGGTTATGGAATCCGTGGATGATCGGCCAGGCATTTGTCTCCACATCCGGCACCGAGAGATGCAGGATCTGCCCACGCTGCGGCGCGACCGGCACATCGAACCCCATGGCTGCCGCGAGCTCGCGGGTCCAGGCACCGGCCGCAAGCAGGAGGCTGTCGCAGGTGAACGCCTCCCCGTCCACGGTCAGCTTGCGGTGGTGCGCAGTGTCCCGGTTGACAGCCGCCCGACCCTGGATTTCGACAACGCCTCTACGGATCGAGGCGTGGCGCAGCGCATCACGGAGCAGGCGCCCGTCCACGCGCGAGCCCTCGGACATGAAGAGCGCGCCAGGTATTTCCGCGAGAGCGGGAAACTGGTTCCGCGCTTCCCCGCCCGAAAGTTCCGAAATTTCACCGATGCTCTTTACACCATCAACCCGGCGACTCTCCGCAAATGCCCGAACCTCTGACATTCGGGCATACTCATCTTCATCCGAAAATACGAACAGTGTTCCTGGCGACGCGAACCCTGTCTCCATCTCGCCATCCTCCGCCAGCTCGGAGACAAGCCTTGGATACCACGCAACAGCCGCCTTGGAGAGACTCTCGGTCTCCACGGGTGCATGCACACCGGTGCCGGGTGAGACAATGCCCGCCCCAGCGGCAGTTGCATGGCCATCGAGATGGTTGTCGATTACCACAACCCTCACACCGTTCCGTATCAGGCGGTAGGCCGCGCTCCAGCCTACGATGCCGCCGCCGATAACGACCGTGTCATAACTCCGCGTCATGCTGATCCTCTTTCTATGGATGACCGATGCCGTCTACACATCCGCGAAGCGACCCAGGGCATATGGGCTGAGGTCTAGATCAGCCCTGTCAGAGAGCAAGGTATCGACCAGTGCCTTGGCGCTCGCCGGCGCCAATCCCATCCCGCTTCGCCCGTATCCCGTGATGAGATGCAGCCCTCCGACGCCAGGCACCGAACCGACGATCGGGAGCTGATCGATCGACATCGGTCTCAGGCAGCCCCAACTCCTGACCACGCGCGCTCCCTCCAGGGCCGGAACGAGATCCTGCATGAAGCGCAGATACAACTCGATGGTTCTCTCATTCACCGATTTGTCATAGCCGACATGCTCGACCTCGGAGCCGACCAGCATCTCCCCATTGGCAAGCTGCCGGGTGCCGAGCTTTTCTGCTCTCAGGACGCGACCGGTGACTGGTGGCAGCGGCTCGGTCGCCAGCATGTGACCCTTGCCGGGAAAGACTGGCACGTGAACACCGGCCGTCGCGGCGAGCACTGGTGTCCACGCTCCCGTGGCCAGGATGACTTCGCTCGCCCGAACCTCGCCCAGATCGGTCATGATACCGGTCACCTGGCCATTCGCGGTCAGTAGACCGATAACGCGAACACCCTCGGCCACCACGGCGCCACGGGCAGCGGCAGCCCGGCTGAATGCATTCGTCGCCTTGATCGGATGTACCTTGCCATCGCGCGGAAACCACGCAGCTCCCAAGACCCGATCGGACAGCGCGGGCTCGTGCCGCTGAATATCAGCGCCAAGCAGCATGTGCCCCTCGACGCCTTCATGCTGGCTGCGCTGTACCAGCGATTCGAACGATCTGACTTCATCCTCAGTTATCGCAAGTCGCAGGCGGCCATCCATCACCAACTCGAAATCTTCACCGGTGACCCGAGCAAGCTCTTCGTACAGCGCGACCGATTGCCGCTGGAGCTGCATCGTGGTAGCCGGATCGCCACCCGACTCGCCGATCATGCCGGCATTGCCACCGGATGCCTCAGCAGCCGGGCCGTATCGATCGACGAGAATGACATTCACATGGCTCCGGGCAAGGTAGTACGCAGTGACGACCCCTGCGATTCCCGCCCCTACAACCACTACATCGGCACGCGCCGGCAATTCAGCCATGGCTAATTCGTCTGCTCCTTCGGATCGAGGATATCCCTGAGCCAGTCGCCCAGGAAGTTCACGCTCAGCACAGTCATCATGATTGCGATACCCGGCATGACAGAGGCCCACCATGATTGGGCTATGTAATTGCGAGATTCATTGAGCATCCCTCCCCAAGTGGGTGTGGGAGGCTGGATGCCGAGGCCGAGAAAACTCAAGCTTGATTCCAACAAGATCATTTGCGCTAGCCCCAAAGTAACAAGCACAATTACTGGCGTAAGAACATTTGGCAGCAAATGCCGGAATAGGATTCGGCTACCGGAGCAACCTACTGCCTTCGAGGATTGAATGTACTCTACCTGCCTCAATCGTATTACCTGACCTCTAACGACACGAGCATAAACGACCCATCCAGCGATTGCGAGAACTAGAATCAAATTGCGCATGGTAGCACCCAACACAGATACGATCACCATCGGCAGAAGAATGAATGGCAATGCAAGCTGGATGTCTGCTATCCGCATGATTACGTCATCGACCCAACGATTTGTGTAACCTGAGAGAAGTCCGAGAAGCACGCCTATTGGTGCAGAAATCGCGACAGACGAAAATCCAATAATCAGCGATATTCGCGCCCCATAAATCACTCTACTCAAAATGTCTCTACCCAGCGGATCTGTGCCAAGCAGGTAAAACCTTCCCGTTTCGTCGCTGAAACTAAAGGGAGGTACCAACCGATCGCCACGTTCCTGCCACTCGGGGTCGTACGGTGCGACAACAGGAGCAAAAAGTGCGGCTGTTGCCATGGTAACTAGCACGAGGATTCCTAGAATGGCAAATCGGTTGTGAAGCAGCGACTGGAAGACTAGGCTCCAGCCCGTTCGCCTTCTGGACTCTCTTGAAGAATTTACCGTTGCCAGGGTTGGAGCAGTTGCAGCAGCACTCATCGATTCTCACTCTCAGCTGAACTTCACACGCGGATCAAGCAATGCATAGAGGATGTCAACAACGAGATTAATCAGCACAAAAAGGCAGGCGATGGTGAACACGATTGCCTGAATCACCGGATAATCGCGAGTGAAGATAGATTTCAATATAAGCTGACCGATGCCTGGCCACGCAAAGACAGTTTCAGTGATCACTGCACCACTGAACATTGCTCCCATCTCGATGCCGACTACGGTAACTACTGGGACTAGCGCGTTGCGAAGGGCGTGGCGGTATAAAACCACTCGCTCACTTAGCCCCTTGGCTCGCGCTGTACGCACATAGTCTTGAGTAATCGTCTCGAGCATTTCAGATCTGACGAGCCGAGTAATGCGCGCAGTCGAATAGAGACCGAGTGTCAGGGCAGGTAGAATTAGGTACTCCAAGCCGCCCGATCCGGATGATGGCAGCAACTGAAACTGCACAGATACTGTGAGAATCAACAAGATTCCGAACCAAAAGATTGGCATTGACTGGCCAAACAATGCGAGGAACATTGCTAGTCGATCCCAAATCGTGTCCCGTTTGACCGCGCTAACAATGCCTGCCGGCAATGCTATGCCGACTGCAACGAGGAGCGAGGCAACAGTAAGCTGAATGGTCGCCGACAAGCGATCCAGTACCAATTCGCTTGCCGGTTCTCTGTAACGAAGCGATTCTCCAAAGTCTCCGTGAACAACGCCCGTCATATAGTCCCAAAACTGGACGAGGAGAGGGCGATCAAACCCCATTCGGTGTCGAAGCTCTGCAACATCTTCGGCACTGGCTGTCGGCGAAATCATCAACGCGGCAGGGTCTCCGCTAAGGCGCACCGCCACGAAGACCACCACGGTGACGCCGAAAATCACAAAGACGGATAAGAAGATCCTTCGAGCGATGTACTGGCCCAACGGCGACCCCCAGTCACTGACTCACTCAAATGTCACTTCATACGCATGGAAGTAGATATCGTACTGGTTTGGCTCCCACACCACATCGGTGAGATAGCCATAAATGTCCGGCTCTTGATAGAGGAACAGCCACGGAGCGTCCTCGAAGAGGTACTCGTTTGTCGCTTCTCCCGCCTCGATTCTCAACTGTGGATCGAGCTCCTGCATGAACGCTTCAATCAGAGTATCCGCTTCCGAATCCCGGTAGTAGTACCCCCTCGTCTCCGAATGGAGAAGCGTCTGAATGTGTCGCCCAGACTCATGCGACGATCCCCAGACGTAGATATAGAACTGATATTCCCCGTTGTGGTATCTCTCGCTATGGACGGCCGGATCCACAAACTCAAGATTGGCGGTAATGCCAACTTGGGAGAGATCTTGGGATATCGCCTGCCCTACTTCCTCAAGCTTCTGCGCGGCCTGAACGCCAGGAGCAACGTTGAACGTTACTTCAAACCCGTCAGCATACCCGGCATCAGCGAGCATTTGGGAGGCAAGCTCCGGATTGTACCCGTATGGGTGATCTATCGAACCGAAACCAGGAGTCGCTACGAAGAAAGCACTTGGAAGGCGTGTGGCCATGCCTCCAAGAAGGTCCTCAACGATAGAGTCGACATTGACGGCATGGTTGATCGCCTGGCGAACTTCGCGAGACTTAAGCGGCTCTGTGTCAATCGTATCCAGCCCTGCATAGACACCTTGGCCTGGTCGCGTACCAACCGTAATGCTGTCATTCCCCTCAATGTCTGCGACTCGATCAACAGAAACTGAGGCGATCCAATCAACCTCCTGATTCTGGAGGGCTGCTATCCGAACCGAATCTTCAGGAATCGGCCGGAATATGAGTTGCGATATAGCTGGCTCACCGCGCCAATGGTTGGGGTACGCCTCCATTCGCACTTCGACAGCCTTGATCCATTCAACGAATTTGAATGGCCCCGTCCCGATTGGTTGCTCAGCGAATCCTTCATTACCAACCTCGCGGATGTACTGGGGCGGGAGAATTGGAAGTGCTCCATACATTGCACTGAGCAGCGCGGCATATGGTTCTTTAGTCACGACATCCACAGTGTAATCGTCGATTTTCGTTATGGTGTCTATGGGTTCAACCCCTGGTGCGGCAGGAGAAGCAAGCTCTGGATTGAGGAGCCGCTCAAGGCTAAACGTCACACAATCAGCATCGAAGGGTTCTCCGTTGTGGAATGTGACACCCTGCCGCAGGTGGAATCGCCAAGTAACGTCGTCGATCGTTTCCCACGACTCCGCCAGCATCGGTTCGAACTGCCCGTCACGTCCCATCTTGACAAGTGTCTCGATGATCTGCTGCTGGACGTTCTGGGTTGTGGTGTCTGTGGTTAAATGGGGATCGAGGGTCTGAATGTCAGACTTGAACGCATAAGTGAAGGTACGCACTTCCTGTGCGCCTGTCGCCATAGACCTTTGTGCCGCGAAAGTTCCGGCTGCCACAGCAGCAAGAGAAGCTTTAATAAGCTCGCGACGGCCGGTTGCACGTGTCACGTTATCGGTCAGTAGAACTCCCATGATGATTCCTCTCAGTGGACTCTCTCAACTAATTTCTCGACATCGCCGTGACTGTCCGACCTTCTCCTTTCCGTCATCAGAAATTGGCTAACCTGACCTCCTACTTGTATGCCACTCTAGCGAGCGCCTCCGAAAGGTGACCATCATCCAAAAGCTCGATAAATCGCCGGATATCGTGTTCAAGAAGCTCTCCAACTCGTTCGAACTTTCCGTCCTGCATCTGCAATGTGATTTCCTGATGACGTTGAAGGCCTTCAAGCGTGATCGACTTTTGGCGACGCATCGTGTCTTCTCGATACTGCGCAATACGAACGCGACGGATCTTGTTGAAGAGATCGTGGACAACCGCAACAAGGGAGCGGTTGGGGTTCAATTCGATGAGTGTCAGGTGAAAGAGATCGCTGTTGCGGATGAACTCAAGCGGAGCCTGACGTTCCACCGCCTCGATCGCTGATTGATTGATCTGATGCAGAAAGTCGAGGGTTTGAGGGGTGATGAATTCCACTATTCGTTGGAACGAGGCTGGTTCCAACATAAGCCGGAGCTCGTACCACTCTCGAACGCTCTGAACTTCGAGCCCTGTAACCACACAGCGCCTATTTGTCTCAAGCATGACGAGGCCATCTCTAGCGAGTCGCTGAAGAGCTTCACGCACTGGACTCTTGCTAATTCCAAAGTGATTGGCGAGATGAAGTTCGGAGAGAGGAGTTCCGGGACGGAGCTCAAGGGTAATAATTGCATCCCTTAACTGTTCATAACACCGGTCAGACAGAGTCGTTACATGCATCGGACCAAGAGCAAAAGCAGAGGTGACTTCGTCTAGGTGTACGAGTCTCTGAAGAGATGATTTCTCCATCATTCGGTGCCTTCTGCTAGTGCAGGCAGATTTCGCACAGATCGTTTTCACGAAGCGATGAGCATGGCGTTTGTGCTGGTCACGCAGTATTGGCTGGCCTTTTGAGATATTATACACAAGATAATAGGATGGCGCAACAACCTACAGCAAAAGTGGCCCCGATTGGGGAAGCCTGACTGGGCGCACGACAACTCGATCCTCCGCCTCGGAATACGATCCGAAGCGAAGGAACAGCCACGCTGTGCACAAGAGAACCCGAGGTGCAGTCAACTGACTGCACCTCGGGTTCTCTTCAAACTATGATTCAATCAGTACGCTACAGCCGCTGGTATTCCTCGAGGTCGAGCACGAAGACGGTGGCGGCGGCCGGTTGGGTCGCTCCCGATCCTTCTGGGGCCGATGCGGCGGTGGCATGCTCACGGATCAGGCCAAGCACCTGCTCCACCTGCTCCTCGTCCGCGCCAATCATCAGGGTGGTGTTGCCTCGGCGGAGGAATCCTCCCGTGCTTGCCAGTCGTGTGGCCTTGAATTCCTGCTCCAGCAGCGCATCGACGACCGCGTCGGCGTCTTCGTTCTGCACCACGGCGATAATCAGTTTTTTCATCACATCTCTCCCGCTGTTCGACGATATGCCTGATGACTGGCATGGCTTTTCAGTGTCAACGTCTTGTGCATCCTACCGTATGCCAGTGTGTCACATCGGCATGCGGTCAGACTGTCATTCATTCTAACGTGTCTTTTGCCAACGCTGGTTATCCAGGTATCCCTGCAGGATCACCGCCGCCGCGACCGCATCAATCCGGGACTTGCGCTTGTTGCGCCGGGTGCCGCCTTCGATCAGCGATCGTTCGGCTGCCGCGGTCGAGAGGCGCTCGTCCCAGTAATCCAGCGGAACGTCGATCTCGGCGGCCAGCGCATCGGTGAACACTCGCACAGCCACGGCTTGTGGTCCCTCGCGCCCGCTCAACCCGATCGGCAGTCCGGCCACCAGACGCACCGCGTTGTATTTCGCGATCAGCGATCGTACCTCTGACGCGACATCTCCCGCTCGGGGGATCATGCCCACCGGGCTGGCGATCGTGCCGAGCTCATCACTGATCGCGACCCCGATACGGCGCTCGCCGATATCGAGTCCCAGCATTCTGCCGATCATCAATTTTCGTCCTTTGGTATCGCGCTAGCGTCCGGAGAGCCAACCGGCGTGGCCGGACCATCGCCGGTGTCATCCCCTGACTCGTTGATGTCAATGGTGATGCGACCCGATCCCTGTGGCATGCGATCCAGCCACCAGCCCGGTGACAGCGACATCTCCCATGTCTCGATTGCGCCGACCGACGCGATTGCCGCCCGGGCGTCATCGACACTTGTGCCGGACATCCGATCTCGCAGACCTTGCCGGGCGCCTTCGTCGAAAATGGCGATCGCCGTCGCCGTCGCGCTGACGCGATACTCGACGTTCTCGGGCGACTCGGCAACGAGCTCCGGCTCTCCCAGCGTGATCGTGGAGGGATCGAGCCTGTAACCCGGTGGCACCTGCTCCTGTAGCGCTACCTCGAACGTGCCGCGGGACTGGCGTTCAACGTCGGAGAGATCGTAGACCAGTCCGGTGACGGCGACCGTTCCCGTCACGGTCACCGCATCGAGCTTGTCGCCCGCGGCGCCATTGATCTTAAAGTCGGGATCGCCCGGTTGCACCGAGGGATCAACGACAGCCTGACCGTCCGGAAGTTGTGTTTCCCATCCTTCGGCCGCGGCCGATCGCAACTCTTCCTGTACCGCGCGCTCGGCTTCGCCAACATCTTCCTCGGTGACCTGTGGTATCACGAGATCGGTGCCGCCTTCGATCGCGCCATTGAGGTTGCTGTAGTACACCTCGACATCGGGTAGTTTACCGGTGAGCGCGCCGGCTTCGAGATTGCCCCCGGAACCCCCTGCGGCGGCGGTCACCTCGACCGCGACCTCGCCGGGGTCGTCGACCGTGCCCGCGGGTAGCTCGGTTCCCTCCAGCGTGAGGTAGCGGGTGCCCGTCACCGTTGTCAGCTCGGTGCCTTGCTCCAGCGTGACCGGGGTGTCGGAAACGTTGCGAAACAGCACCGGACCAGTGGCCGTTTCACCCGGTTCGCGGATCACGCCGGACGCCGGAATCTCAATGGAAAAAGGCGCCACCGCCGACTGTTCGACAGCGTCGACCGAGAAGCTGGAATCGCTGGGCAGGTTCGCGTTGGGCGCCGCCACGCTGTAGATGATGTTTGTCGAAACCGGCGCCTGTCGCAGCGTTACATCCACCTGCACGGCTGGTATGTAGTACCAGAGCGCCACTCCGGCGATCAGCACCAGCACAAGCACCGCCGCCGCGATCCGGCCGATCAGCCACGCGCGCGAATGCAGAGCGTTCGATTCCTCTTCATCGGGGATGTAGTCAAGCCCGGCATCGTCGATGACCGCATCGTCGTCGCCGTTCGAGTGCGGTGTGCTGTCGGAATAGAGCTTGTTGCGCCGCCGCCGGGAAACCGCGATCGGGTCGATCTCGAGCTCGTGAGCCGGGTCGTCGTCGGGCGCTGGAGCCTCGCCAGGATTCCGGTGTTTTGGTCGTTTCGCGTGGCGCCAGCTGCCAAAATGTGACGCTGTATCGCGGTCACTGGGCGCCTCTTGAACCTCGGTTCTGGCGAGTGGCTTCGCGAGGCCGAACATCGAGGCGAGCTGTAGCCGGAGGGTGTCGCGTGTTTGCAGGTCCAGGCGGATGTTGTGACGATCGGCGAGGTCCTTGAGCGCGCGAAACTCTGTCGCGGTGAGCAGAACCGGGCTGTGATCAGGAATGACGAGCGTCAGCGATTCACCCCGGTGCCCGCGAAGGCGCTCAAGCACCTCGGGCAGGGATTCGTGCTGCTCCACATGAAAGGGAGTGCTTGCCTGTTCGTTTCCATCACTCATGATTTGGCCCGGTTCTCACGTGTCGCAAGCTGCGTCGGTTACGGGCACACACTCCTCTTTGTTTGGCTATCTCGTCATCAGGTGGAAGAACAGCCCCAGTTTTCAGTTGTGTCGCATGTATCCGTCACCAGGGCGGGCACAAGACCGGCCCGTACGGGAGGGTCTTGTGCCATCTCTGCCCGTTCACCCGCATCGCTACGTCGTCGATGCCGGCAGCTTCGCCGCGATCACGTCGCGTACCGCCCGCAGCGCGGCGTCGATTCCATTGGGATCGTTACCGCCCGCTTCGGCCAGCTCAGGACGCCCACCGCCGCGTCCATCCACGTGTGGCGCGATCTCACGGATGATATCGCCCGCCCGGACGCCCTGCGCCACGACATCCGGTGTGACCATGGCCAGCAGGGCGGGGCGCTCGTCCACCACCGCCGCCAGCACGATCACACCGGATTGGAGTGAATCACGCAGCCGGTCGCCCATCTGGCGCAGGTCGCCACGGTTCTGGACATCCACGCGGTTGGCGAGCAGCCGGATACCGTGGATGTCCTCGGCGTTCGCGAGCAGGTCGCCCGATTTCGCTCCGGCCAGATCGCCGCGCAGGCGACTGATCTCGCGATCCTGTTGTCGAATCCGATCTTGCAGGCTTTGCACCTGGTCCCGCAGGTCGGTCCATGAAATCCTGAGATCACGACCAACGCCTTCGACCACCTGTTGCTGCCCAATCATGCGCTCGATCGCCTGGGTGCCGGTCAACGCCTCGATGCGTCGCACCCCCGCCGCGACACTGGATTCGGCGGTGATGACGAATGGGCCGATTTCTCCGGTGTGGTGGACATGGGTGCCGCCACACAGCTCCTTCGAGAAGTCATCGATCCCAACCACCCGCACCGAGTCGCCGTACTTTTCGCCGAACAGCGCCATCGCGCCGGTCCCGACTGCATCATCGTAGGCCATTTCGGTGGTTGTGACCGGGCGATCGTTGATGACCTCCCGATTGACGATCTCAGTGATCGTGCGGAGCTGATCCGGATTGACCGCTTCCATGGCGGTGAAGTCGAAGCGAAGCCGGTCGGGCGCGACAAGCGAGCCCGCCTGCCGGGCGTCTTCGCCCACGATCAGGTGCAGCGCCTTGTGCAGCAGGTGCGTGGCGGTGTGGTTCCGCCTGATCTCCTGGCGGCGCTCGCTGTCGATCGCCGCCGTGGCTTCGTCACCGACCGAGACAAACCCTTCGATCACCGTGCCCACATGGACGAACAGGTCGGGTGCCGGCTTGTGCGCGTCGTCGATGTTGATCCGGCCGGTGTCGGTGTGGATTTCGCCGGAGTCGCCGATCTGGCCACCCGACTCGCCGTAGAACGGAGTCTGGTCGAGCACCACTTCGACGCTCGTACCGGCGTCCGCTTGCCCCAGCGATCCATCCACGCCGAGCAGGGCGACGACCTTCGCCTTCGCGCGGGTTTCGGTGTATCCCAGAAATTGCGTGCGTGGCTGAATCCCGGCGTAGAGTTCTGCCCGGTCCCGGCCGCTGTCGCGGAAGTTGGCGCCGCCACGGCTGGTTTCGCGCTGCCGTTCCATCGCCTGGTTAAAGCCATCCTGATCGACGGTGATCCCTTCCTCTTCGGCCAGCTCAACGGTGAGGTCATAGGGAAAGCCGAAGGTGTCATAAAGGCGGAAGGCTTCCTCACCGGGAACCACCTTTTCGCCACGATCCTTCAGCTCCGAGGTGAGCGCCTGCAGCCGGTTCATGCCGGAGGCCAGGGTCTTGGCGAAGCTCTCTTCCTCATGGGTCAGGATCCGCAGGATTTGGCCGCGGCGCTGCTCTAGCTCGGGATTATTCGTGCCGTACATGTCGATGACGAGCTCGATGACGCTGCCCACGAAAGGCTCTTCAAGACTGATCAGGCGCGCGTGGCGGATCGCGCGGCGCACCACCCGGCGCAGCACGTAGGACCGCCCCTCGTTGCCCGGCAACACGCCGTCGGCGACGAGGAACGCCGCGCCGCGAAGGTGGTCCGCGATCACGCGCAGCGCCTTGTCGACCCGCGGGTCACGGTCGTACTGGACGCTCGCGAGGTCCGACACCAGCTCGATGATCGGCCGGAACAGGTCGGTGTCGTACATCGTGCGACCGCCCTGCACCAGCATCACGAGGCGTTCCAGCCCCATGCCGGTGTCGACGCAGGGCTTCGCAAGCGGTGTGACTTTGCCGTCCGCCGACGTGTTGTACTGCATGAAGACGTTGTTCCACACCTCGAGGTAGCGCTCGCACTCGCAGCCGGGCGCGCAGGTCGCCTCGCCACAGCCGAGGTGCGCGCCTCGGTCGACGTAGACCTCGGAGTCAGGACCGTTCACACCGGTCGCCCCAACGGCGGGCCACCAGTTGTCTTCGAGCTTGTAGATGCGCTTCTCGGGTACGCCGATCTCGTCGCGCCAGATCGCATAGGACTCCTCGTCCTCCGGGTGGACCGTTGGGTAGAGCCGCTCCGCCGGAATGTGCATCCACTCAGTGAAGAACTCCCACGTCCAGGCGAGGGACTGCGACTTGAAGTAGTCTCGCACGGAGAAGTTGCCGAGCATGAAGAAGAAGGTCGAGTGGCGCTCGTCGCCGACCTCGTCGATATCGAGGGTGCGGAAACATTTCTGCACCGATGTCATGCGAATCGCTGGCGGCGTTTCGAGGCCGAGGAAGTAGGGGGTCATCTGCTGCATGCCGGCGATGGTGAGCAGCACGGTTTTGTCATTTTGCGGCACCAGCGAGGAGCTGGGCACGTGAAGGTGGTCCTTCGTGTTGAAGAACTCGACGAATTTCCGTCGAATTTCCTCGCCGGACTGCCAGGGAAGCGTCAGGTCACTCATGGTTTGGTACTCCGCTTCGGATTGAACTGCTTGATCATGACAGACGACGTGTCACCAGCGACAACAGGCAACCTGTGCGGCAACGGGGCAGCAGGCCGCTGGCGCGGCGGCGGCTTCGCCGCCATGCGACCTCGCATGGCACGGTGACCAGGTCAGAAGCAGCAGATCATTGAAGGTGAGCAACATGGCAGCTGACGATCCGGTTTGTTTGTTTCAATCCTCACCCCGCCCGAAGGCAGGATGCAATTGGGAAAAGGGACATGCCATCTCTTTCGGCACGTGACCACTCCCGTGATCCTGTCCATTGTGCCAAATGGAGTGGCATCGCGGCAATCCATGGTTGGATCATCTTTCGCCCCGGAGGCTAGTCGCATTTGAACCCACGACCGCAGTGTTGGGTGGGTCGGCGTCAGGATCGATCCGGATTGGGTGTCTCGCCGGGTCCGTCCGGGTCGAATCGGGCGCGGCGGATGTTGATGCGGTAGTTCTCTTCGGGGCCGGTCAATGGTGTGCCTTCCTGCGTGTAGTGCGGCCATGCCCGCGCCTGGAGGGAGCGGGGTGGGTAACCGCCGGCGCGAATCACGCGCCACCAGGGAAGCGCCGCGCCGAAGCGTGACATGACATGCCCAACCATCCGGGGGCTGTACGTGTCCGAAAGCCCTGCCCGTTCCGCTCGCGCCGTGAGCATGATGGCAATGTCGCCATAGGTCATCACGCGGCCCGGCGGAATCGCATGCACCATGCGCATCACCTGATCGATGAAGTCGGTTCGTTCATTCTCAGGATCGTCAGGTTCCGAGTCCGAGTCGGGCACATTGGCGTGATGCGTCGTCACCGGAGGCCTTCCCTTCCTGCGCCGCCATTCGTGTGTAGCAAGGTGCTATACAAATCGGAGATTCTGGCTTACAATATTCGCAGGTGCAATGGTCATGGAGCAGAATTATCCGGACGACAACGCCACGAATCATTTCTCCAGGTGAAAAGGTGAATCCGATGCCAACCTCCACACGACGTGACACTCCGATCAATATCCGTGCAACGGCCGAAGATCGGCAACTGATCGATCGCGCCGCCGACGCACTTGGCAAGAGCAGGACGGAGTTCGTTCTCGACGCCGCGCGCAGCGCTGCCAAGGACACGCTACTCGACCGGATCTACATTGAACTTGACGATGAGACCTTCGCTACATTCCAGTCGATCATCGACAACCCGCCAGAACCAACCCAGGCACTGCGAGACCTGATGGCGGGGAAGTACGACGAGAATGACTGGTGACCCGGTATTTCCCTGAGCCTCTCTCCGACCACCATGTACTTGATGAGTTCGATTGCGGCGAAGACCTTCTGAACGCCTGGCTCAAGCGGCGAGCGCGAAGGAACGAGGGGAAGTACACTCGCACCTTCGTTTGCGCAGAAGATGGGCGGGTAGTCGGATTCTATAGTCTCTCGGCAGGCGGCATGGCCCGAGCTGACCTCGTGAAATCGATGCAGCGAAACGCGCCGGAGCTGGTTCCTGTGACACTTCTTGGCCGGTTCGCCGTCGATGTCGCATACCAGCGCAGGGGAATTGGCGGTGAGTTGCTTCACGACGCGTTGCAACGCGCCCTCAGCGCATCATTCATTGTCGGCTCGGTGGCTGTCGTGATCCACGTGAAAAGCGAGACTGTGCGTCACTACTACGAACGATTTGGATTTCAGCCCCTGTTGCCGAACGAGCCGCTCACAGTCGTGTTGCCAATGGCGTCCATCACGGTCTCGATCTCATCCGATTGATCACCTTGCTCTCACATTCCGATTTAGCCGGGCCAATTGCGCCGCGGCATCGTAAAGTAGGGTGGCTCGGGCAGGGGATGCTCGATGGGAGCCAGCTCCTTGACCTCGTCGAAGACCCAGTGGAGCCAGGTTGTCTCCTCGGCTTCCCAGCTCCAGGCTTCCGTCCAGCCCGCCGCGGACTCGATCCGGATGTGAAGCGCCGTCAATAGCGCCCAAAGCGAGATGTGTACGCTTTCACAATCATGGACGACGGCGCGCCAATCGGGCGCGAGTGATCGTTCGATCATCCTGGTTGCTCAGGATTATTGTAAGGGTGCGGACTTCGATCCGGACGGCTCTTCAAGATGTGCTCGGTTATCCAGACGTGCCAATGTTCGGCGGGAGTGAACTCATAGGCCTTTGCTTTCCAGCCGTGCCAGAGCCTTCTCGTCGACATTGTCCCGCACCCAATCGATCGCGCCTGGCGTCTTGAGCCACTCAGCGATCGCCGCCGCGAAGTACGACACCGCCTCGGTCTCCTCCCCGTCACCCATCAGCTCGGGCGGTTCCCGCAAGGCCAGCGCCATAAAACTCTTCCTCCCCAGCAGGTAAAGTGGAACGTGGGGATTGGTCTTGGTTGCATCAATTAAATCCGTGGTTGCCTTTTTGCTTGCTCCTTCGGTCCGAAATCTCCAGAGCGCGCGCGTGTAGAGCCACAAGGCAGACGCGTCTTCTTCGTACTGTCCGAAAAGCTCGCCCATCTCATCGTTGCGCCCTTCGAATTGCAGGAAACCGAGAAGGATGTTGCGTATGCCCTGGTTGTCGTTGGGATTGAGCTCCAGCATTTGGCGGTACTGGGCGATTGCCTCTTCATGCTCGCCAAGTGCCCACAGCGCGGCGGCCAATCCTTCACGCGCCCGCATGTAGGGACGACTTTCCAGGATGTGCCAGAAGTTGCCGGCTTCCTCGGTGAAGAATTCCTCTCCCAGCGCCCGCTCGCCAGCCTTGACGCCGTCCTCGTAGAATTTCCTGGCTTCGGCTGGATCCTTTGCGGTCTCTTCGGCCAGCACGACGTAAGCGTCAGCACAGTCAGGGGAGATCTTCAGCGCTTTTTTGGCCAACCTCACCCGTTTTTGGGAATCTTCGGATTCGAAGGCGTCATACATCACGTCTTGCGCCTTCTCCAGCGGCGTTACAGGTGGGGGCGCGTCCTCCAGCGATCCGCCGCCCGAGAACATCAAGTCACTCATGAACGTGTCCAACTGGTCGTCCTCTACCTGATGTTTCTCCAGTAGCCTGGTGACGCTGGCGGTCATGCGTTCCATCGCTCGAGGGTCAGAAGGAAAGCCGAGGAGCTCCGGATCCATCAGGTCGTCCGGCAATTCCTGATCCAATGTGGGAAGAAGCCGGTCGATCTGGCGGATTTGCTCCTGAGCAGAGTCTTTTCGCTGTCGCTTTTTCCTGGTCATGGTTGGGGATACCTCCTATTCCGCGGTGAATCTCATTTTTCCATCGTCGTCAACGTTCATCTGACCACTGCGCTGAACGATTGTGGCGGACGGGTCATCAAGGTTGGTCACGCCAATTCCATGATGCTGGGGAACGTGCCGCACAGCGCGTGCCCCGGACAGTTGGCGATGAGGCGCGACGTTGCGTCGGCACGAAGCAGGTCTGAGCCGACCTTACCCACGTCAACTCGCCCCATTGTGATGAATGCCGCATACAATGGAATCATCGCGATCATGCGCTGTCAGCCGGAGGTAGTTGGATGAGGTAACCCGCCACCACCCGACGGCGAAGGAGGATTGAAGGAATGGCGATCACAGAACAGGGCACACGCAGGAAAACGATCGGCACTGGGCTGGATGTCTTTTCGGACATCGACCTGCCCGGCTGGGCACGGATCCGCCAGGAGCTTGACCGCACCGATGCTGGCGATATCGGTGACGCAGTCGCCCGGGAGTTTGCCAGGGCGGGGATCGGTGATCAGGTCAAGCCAGGTGCCAAAGTGGCGCTGACCGCGGGCAGTCGCGGCATCGACCGCATTGCTGACGTACTGCGGGCGTGTGTCGCCGAGGTGCGCCAGCGTGATGGCGATCCATTCATCATCCCGGCGATGGGGAGTCATGGTGGCGCGACCGCCGAGGGTCAGACCGAGCTGATCGAGCATTACGGCGTGACGACGGAGGAGGTTGGCGCGCCGATTCACGCCAGTATGGAGACGGTCCAGCTCGGCGAGCTCGAAGGTGGTGTGCCGGTCTGGTTCGACCGCTATGCGCACGACAACGCCGACCTGGTGATCCCCGTCGGGCGGGTGAAGGTGCACACCGATTTTCGGGGACCGGTGGAATCGGGCCTGATGAAGATGATCGCGATTGGGCTGGGCAAGCAGCACGGCGCAAGCTGGTTTCACAGCCAGGGTATCGGCACCTTCGGTGATCTCATTCCCCGCGTGGCGGAGTTCACCCTGAGCAAAATGCCGATCCCGTTTGGCATTGCCCTGGTCGAAAACGGCTTCAGCAAGTTGGGACTGATCGAGGCGGTACCAGCGGCGACGATCCGCGGGCGCGAAGCCGAGCTGCTGGAGATCTCCAAGGGCATGATGGCGGGCCTGCCCGAGGTCGACAATCTCGACGTGCTGATCGTCGACGAGATCGGCAAGGACATCAGCGGCGATGGCGCCGATCCGAATGTGATTCACCGCTCGGTGGTCGATACCATGGACTTCGCGAACGCGCGACCGCACATCCAGCGCTACATCGTGCGGGGCCTGACCAACTTCACCGATGGCAACGCGACCGGTATCGGCATGTTTGATTTCGCCCTGCAACGCGCGGTGGATCACATCGACCCGGTGCCGACCTACATGAACATGATCACCGCGAAGTCACCATCGGGGGCGCGGGTGCCGATCACGGTTGCGACCGATCGGCAGGCGCTGACATTGGCGATCGCGTCGGCATTGAAGGTTGAAGCAGGAAACGCCCGCATCATGCGTATTGAGAGCACGAAGAACCTGGAAACATTATGGGTCTCGGCGCCAGTGCTGGCAGAGCTGCGGGAAGCCCGATCAGCAATCGAGGTGGTTGATGATCTCCAGCCGATTGCATTCGATGATGGTGGGATGTTCACCGTGTAGGAGCATCCCGGCAGGCATTGATGGGTGTCAGGAGTTGGCCGCCGCCTCACTGTAGCTCAATGATTGCAAAGACCCGAGAATCTCGCGCAGCTGTGCGCGTCGGGGCGTGGCGACGCGTTTCCATTGCTCATAGAGCCGGTCCAGGAGCCCGGAGGAGGGTTCGCTGGTGGAGACGCTTTGCCAGTTCGTTTCATCGCTGAGGATTGTGGCTACGGTGATAGCGGAACCAAGTGATGGATTGTGTGGTACGTATCGCTTGATGAAATTGCGGAACTCGACGCCGACCAGTTCATCAGAGGCAGGATCGACCAGCGTATAGGTATTGTCGCTTATTGCCCGAAGCGAGTGACGTCGCTGGCGTCCGTAATAGAGAACAGTAAGTTCATCCAGAACGACATCATAATAGAGTTCGACCTGCTCCAGGTCAAGTGACGAGACCTTGGGGAATTGTGGCATTTGTGATTGTGAAGACGATTCTGCTACGGCCATAACCTGCGTTCTCCGGCCTTCGGCTTATCGGTTGGATAGGCCGTCACAACGACACCGTCACCATTGTCATCATACGCTACCACGACCTTCATGTATTCGTTCGGACTGTCTTCCATGCGCCCATACGAGTAACAGCACTCGCGCTCTCCATGATCGGCGTCTTGACATACGAGATCGGGCCGATTGATCGTCGATCTGATGACCCGCGGATAGTCCGCCATCCATGGCCGCCTTGCGAGAATGATGGATGTTCCACGTTTGAAGTAAAAGGGTCACGTGTCGGCGTTGGCGGTCGTGACAGGTCAGCATCTCGTCGAACCGCCCCTTGTATCAGCACCATTGTGCTCACCACGGAGGGCAGTTGTTGATCTCGGCCTGTCAACTATAGGCGAATCTGGAGTGTTCCGCTATCGTTGACATGACTGCCATGGGATACAGCGAATCGTCGCCTTACATCGTGGCAAAGGCGGTCCAACTACCACGCGGGATTCTGGAGGCAACAATGCACACAACACAAACATGCACCGTCGTTCGACCCGGACAATCATTCGACGGCAAGCAGGGACTGACCTACGTGGAGGGCATCTCGGCGGAGCGAACCGGCTCCACCGGCATCTGCATGCACTTGCTGACGTTACCACCGGGCGCCCGGGCGAAGGCTCACCTGCATGAAGCTCACGAAACCGCGATCTACGTCATCAGCGGGGTGACGGAGATGTACTACGGCGACGGTCTGAAAGAGCACCTGGTGGTGAAGGCGGGCGAGCTGCTCTATATCCCAGCCAATATGCCGCACCTGCCGATGAACACGTCCAGCGAGCCATGCACCTGCGTGCTTGCTCGTACTGACCCAAACGAACAGGAAAGTGTCGTGCTGCTACCCGAGCTGGAATTGGCCATCCCTGCATCAGGAGCCACGGATGCGGATTGAACAGAAAATCGACGATCTCGGCCTGGTGCTGCCCGAGCCGGTGAAGGCGCGCGCACCCGGCAGCACGCCGCCAAACTGGATTCGGGTGCGGGGCAACATCGCCTACCTCTCCGGGCAATCCGCCCGGAATCCGGATGGGACATCGGCGGGTCCGTTTGGCAAGGTGCCATCCGAGGTGCCGGTGGGCCAGGCGCGGGAAGCGGCCAGGGGATGCGCCCTTTCGCTGCTGGGGACGCTGAAGCGGGAGCTCGGCGACCTGGATCGCATCTCGGCGTGGCTCAATGTGATGGCGATGGTCAACGCTGACCCCGGCTTTCCCGAAACGAGCGCGGTGACGACTGGATTCTCCGAATTCATACTCGACCTGTTCGGACCCGAGATCGGGCATCATGCCCGTGTCTCGCCGGGGATGGCAGCATTGCCCGGTAACAGCGTGGTGGTGATCGGCGCGACCGTCGAGTTTGATGGTGATGTCTAACTTCAGGGCGAGACACGAGCGAGGAGCAACGGCATGAGCTTGAACCGCCGACAGATGGCGAGAGCGGGCGCTGTATCGATAGTGGCACTCGCCGTGCCGGGCGGCATCGCGGCGCAAGATGGAGATGCCAGCAGCGCCGGAATCGTGGCCGGAGGCGGCGCGGTCGAAACGCCGTTGGGCCTGGTCGATTTCGGCCTGACAGCGCGGGTTGGCGCGGACGGCGCGGCGGTGGGCGCACTCTCGCTGTCCGATCTCACCCAACCGGGGAACCCGACCATCCTGCGATCCAAACAGCTCAATCGCCTCGAAGCTCACGATGAGGCACAACCCAACGCCCGGCAGATCGTCGGTTGGGCGACCGCGTCTGGACAGACCGCGCCCTTTGTGCCGCGGGTGAGCGATGCTGGCGGTCCCGGATCGGGGAAAGACACCTTCAGCTTCTACATAGGCGAAGCCGCGGCACCGTACCTGGAAAGTGAGGAACAGGCGATCTGCGATTGCGCGGACTATTCCTACCAGCTCGAAGGGACGGTTGTCCGGGGCGACATCATGGTGGTGGCGGGATAAACTCGTCGCCAGTGGATGTCACGGCGGCGCACATGACGTGACCGCATATCTCCGGAAGGACAGCAGGACATGGAGCAACGACGACTCGGGACGAGCGGGCTGACCGTTTCGGCGATTGGTCTCGGTGGCAACACCTTTGGCGCGACGGTTGACGGCGACGAGGCGGTGAAGACAATCCAGGCGGCGATCGATCAGGGCATCACCTTCATCGACAGCGCCGATGTCTACTCGATGGGGCGCTCGGAAGAGCTGGTCGGCCAGGCGATCGCGGGCCGCCGCGAATCGGTGGTTGTGGCGACCAAATGCGGCATCCAGCTGGAGGCGGGAGCGCATGCGGGAGGGCTTTCCCGCCGATGGGTGACGCAGGCGGCGGAGGACTCATTGCGACGGTTGAACACCGACTACATCGACCTGTTCTATGCCCATCGGCCCGACCCGAACACCCCGATCGAGGAGACGTTGAGCGCGATGGACGATCTCGTCCGCGCCGGCAAGGCGCGCTACATCGGCTGCTCCAACTTCCGCGCCTGGGAGGTCGCGTACGGCATGGGAGCGAGTCGCCTGCAGCGGCTGGAGCACTGGGTGGCGGTGCAGAACCGCTGGAACCTCCTCGATGGACTGGACAGCCCCGAGCTGGAGCAGGCGGCCGAATTCCTCGGGCTGGGTATCGTCCCGTATACGCCGCTGGCCTCCGGCATCCTCACCGGCAAATACCGTCGGGGCGCAGAGCCGGAGGCGGGTACCCGGTTTGGCGATCTTGAGGGCATCCGCGGACGCATGACAGGGGACAAGCTGAACCGGGCCGAGCGGGTGAAAGCGTGGGCGCAGGATCGAGGGCACACCCCGGCAGAGGCGGCCATCGCCTGGCTGCTGGCGCACCCGGTGGTGTCATCGGTGATCGCCGGGGCGCGAACACCGGAGCAGACGACGGCGAACATCAAGGCCGCCGGGTGGACGATGACCCCGGACGAGTGCGACGAGCTTTCGGAGTTGGTCAGGGCCGGGGGGTGATCAATGGCGACCATGAATGGGCCGGTCCGTACGAGAGGACATGCCCCGGACACGTGATCCGAGGTCTATTCTCAACGTCGCCTCCCGTCAGCGTTGGCCGATCGCCCATTTCGAAAGAAGCTGTGGCTGATGGTCGACGATCTGAATGAGTCGCCGCGCCGCGCCACTGATGGTGCGGGTGCCTTGCTCCCAGCTTCGGACAGTGCCGGGATCGACTCCCAGCGCCTTGGCGAACACCACCTGGGAGTAACCCAGGCGCTCGCGTACCGCGCGCACCTCTTCGGCGGACATGGCGGGCGGTTGATCGAACGACAACTCGCGAATGGTGACAACCGGATCTTTTTCCCTGGGAGGTGGCGCGTCTCGATGCCAATGGCGCATCGACGCCAATGTCAACGCCAGGGCGTCAGCGGTCATGGAGAGTGCATCTTGAGGCGTGTCGCCATGGCTTAAGACGTTTGGCATCTCTTCGACACGTCCGAGCCAGGCATCGTCATGGTCGGACCACCAAATCTCGTAGGCGTATCGTCGCGCGTTCGCAAGGTCGACGTTCGTTACGTCGATAACAACACCTGGCGCGCGCGGCTCTTCAGTAAAATGATCGGTATGGTTGGTGCCGCGCATGGGTTGGTGATCCTGTGATGGTGATTGCCGGTCATGAACGATACTTCACCGCTTCAATGGCGTGCTTGACCTGCTTCTCCTGATATCGTTTCGCATCCTCACCGTCGGCCCCGGACAGGACTATGGTGTCGGGATGATCGGCGTGTTGCCAGGCGTTATGGCTTCCCTTGCCGCGCTGACTGAGCTGAACGAACCCTGCGTGACTCAGGTCTGCCTTGAGCTGGCGAATCTTTCGGGGCATTTTGTCTCTCACCCTTCTGTTCGCCAGTGGCGATAGTATACCACTCTGTAATATGATGGCATTCTCGGTGGCGACCATCGGCATTCCGAATCATTGCTCTACTTTAGAGCGCGTTGCAATGAGGTTGACGTCCGTAGGGGCGGACCCGCGTAGCGGTTGTCCGCCCAGTGGTCGCGAAGCGGCCACAATAGGCGGTGGATGTCCTACCGAGTGGCAGGCAATCATCCTGCAACGCGCTCTAAGCAGATTGACAAAAGTTCTTGTGCAGGAGGATGATACCGGCAGTCAGGAGGAATCTCATCATGGACCTGTCCCCGCACCATGATACGTTACGTCGTCTCACCCGCACCGATCCCGATCCCCGC
>Ga0209176_10000067_pt1 | contig 29067 bp, 22 predicted proteins | sample NGEPer11B_FD_184511 | JGI IMG/M metagenome (GOLD analysis project Ga0209176, IMG submission 184511) | Arctic peat soil microbial communities from the Barrow Environmental Observatory site, Barrow, Alaska, USA - NGEE Permafrost305-11B... | ecosystem: Environmental > Terrestrial > Soil > Wetlands...
ACGTTCCATATCTCATCCATCGGGCAAATCATGCGGGTGTGGAACTCAAACTCGGGCGTGACGGTTCTGCCCCGCGCCTGCTGGAAGGCGGCAGGCAACACGAACCGTGACGTGACGATTCGGGGGAATCACATCGACGGATCAAACCAGAACGGCACACCGGGAAGTACCTATCTCCATGGTATCTTCTTCCAACCCGTCACTCGCATCGCTGGGCACACCCACAAGCATGTCCAGATCGACGGCAATCTCCTGGCGAACCTCTGCCTTGCGGCCGTCCGCTTCGAGTCAACAGACACAAGCGATCCGAGTGATGATCTTGTTGTGACCAATAACATCTGTCGTAGTGTTACTCGCGGACTAGACCTCCTCTCGTGCGACGCCAAAAATGTGACATTCACGGACAACCAGCTTCCAGACATCACGGTAGCCGCCAGTGCCCTTATGGGCACAACCAAGGTGCTAAGTGCGCTCATCAATGTCCGTAATGCGGTTAACGGTCTTGCGGGCGGCATCATTGGCTCCGGGACGGCTGCGCCGACAGGCAAGACGTGGCGTCAAGGTGATGTCGTGCTCAACAGCGCGCCAGCCTCAGCAGGCTACGTTGGCTGGGTGTGCACGGTAGCAGGAGCACCGGGAACGTGGAAGACGTTCGGCCTAATCAGCTAGACGGATCTGAAATTCGCACCTAACAGAGGTGCCAAATCTCGACTCGCTCCAAGCATCGTCACACAGTCGGGCTAACGGTCTTGGGCGTCTTTATATAAAGGCCAAGGTGTTTGACCGAACTAGCATTCCTTGCTTCATTGTGCGGGAGGCTACAATGCTGCGATCTGGCTCGTGGATGAGCATGCGCGCTAATGAAGGTATTCGACAGGCTGGGAGACTTGTGTGTACTGGTAACGCGTAGCCTTGTACACAGTCGGTGCCATGAAGCACGCCTGAACCGCTACTGCGACCAGCCAGCCGAAACTCAAGCCTGATAGTCCCCATACAACGCCGCCTGTCGCCGCAAGACCGAGTTCTAGAATACATCCAGCTGTGGCCAGCCTTGCTGCTTTGAGCAGGTGACCATGGATACGGGAAATCGCGGCATAATGATCGCGAACTATCAGGGGAAAGAACCCGAGCCCGAATATCTTCAGACTGAGGCTGGCCTCATGAGCATAGTCGCCTCCGAAGACAAGGAGAATCTGTTCCGAGCCCAATGCGAGAAACAAGCTCGAACCGATGCCGACTGCAACCGCGATCAATAGGGTAAATCGGAGGCGCTGCGCCAACAGGTGAGGCTCCTGAGTTCCCACCGCGAAGAGCACTGTTGCCAACGAGCGAGACCCCACAAACAGCATTCCGCTGATCATCCAGGCGGCATAGAAATGTGCGGTTGTTTCAGTGGAGAGAACTACGGTAATGACCAAGGGAAGGGCAAAACTCGATGTCTGCAGTGAGAGATTGAGGGCGTGATGCCGAGGCGCGCCTCGGCGCAGGATGGGCACCATCAGCCATGTAGGCCGGAACGCCCGAACAGAATTGACGTCCCGCGCTTGCCAGGCAGCTAGAACCACCAACGATGCTGCGATTCCGGCTATCCACGTAGCGTAAATGGCAATGCCATCCCCGCGCGACCACCAAGCCATGGCTGCCAGCAGGACGAGTTTGGTGAAGGCAAAGACAGTATTCCGTGCGAATTGAAGCATTCCCTTGAGGAGGCCGATCAGTGCTTGGTCAAGAATCAATGTCACGGCCGTCAATCCCACTCCCAGAGCGAAGAGCGCCACGGCTGCCACGCTCGCCCCAAGCGGAAGAAGTTCATTGGACAATCGGGGAGCGATCACCGCGAAGATCATGCCGACGAGTGCGCTGAGCGTCAGGGCGATGACCAGAGCCGTGCTAATAAGTGCGCCCGAACGTTTGAAGTAATGAGGTAGTTCGCTGATCAGCAGGCTACTGAGACCGACAGTCCCAAACGTTCCGAGGAGCGTCATTGCGGATGTTGCAGTCGCTGCAAACCCTACATCAGAGGGCGAAAATTCGCGCGCGGCGACGACCCAAAAGGCCGCTCCGAGAGCTGACGTTACAGCGGTTGTACCAACCATTGATGCGGCGTTTCCTAGAATGGTGCGTTGATCTGCGGCAAGCTGCAACAAAGAGCTTCCCCAGCGCCTCGACCGGCCGAAGTCTGCAAAAAGGCTCATCACACCCTCCTTGCGATACCTTGCGATGTGACGAACTTAGCCGTCACTCCAAAGAGTGACGCGCCGGTAAACAGTCACAGGGTGATCCGTACGATACAGGAGTGCCTCGATCGATACGTTGTTGATGCTACTCGATGGCAAAGTCACATCGGTTTCCCACGATTGCCCTGGCTCCAATTGAATGTCTGGGAAAACACGGATGACCACGTCGCCGTATCGGAGTTCCAGGCGGTAATGTTCAGCGATTTTCTCGTCGCTTTGGATGCCGAGATGCACCGAAGGTACTCCTGCGCGATCGGAGGGGAGTGCCCAGAACTCGGTGAACCCATCAACCGGCTGGTGAATGGCGCCGTACCGAGCAACAAGCAGAGCGGCAGTAACAAGCAGAGCGGCGAACCCGAATAACAGACCGGAACGCAGGGAACCCTGACGCCTCGGTTTCAACTCAGCTACCCACTCGGACAGCTGCGCTGGCCGTTTTCGACGGATGTAGGCCGTGCAAAGCAACACGCTGCTCCCGAGCATGACCAACCAGCCCGATGCCCGGATACCGCCCGGCATCCAATTGAGGGCAACCCCTCCCAATGCGGCGATGGCGAGGCTCGTACCTAGACCGATCGTGAGGCCCTCGGCAAGACTCAATGTGCGCCGGGGAAACAGCACGGTGATTGCAAATCCTGGTAGTACGAGGACCAGCACGAGCGCGAACGCCACACGGAATGATTGAACAGCAGTCGCCACCACTCCGGGTATGAGCGAACCAAAGACGAGCGCCACTAGCAGAAGAATCGCAAGGATTACCCCACCGATGCTCCGCACGCGAAGTACGTTCGGGAACTGCTTCCTTCTGTCAACTTCGATATCACCCATGAATCGAGGGCTCGTCGTTGAGCGAGTTCGTTTGCCCGGTGCGACCGAAGGCAGGCAGCAGTCCACTTTCCTTCAATAATGTCGTTTCATGCAGCCTCTTTTGTGAAGATCCCGGTATCCATAACCTATCTGGGAAACTCATGAGTTTGCCGCCTCTTCGTCGTTTCGTACAATTCCTCGTATTGGCTCATCACGATATCCGATGTGAACAGGCGAGACCTAACGAAAGCGTTCTTCCCCATCGCGATGGCATCCGCCGGATCGTTGATCAAACGCTGCATCGCCGCAACGAGTGCGTCTTCGTCACCTGCGGGAACCAGCAATCCTGTCTTCTCGTTGGCAATCATGTCCTCATGACCACCAGGCCTCGTGCCGATGATGGCCTTGCCCCGGCTCATGCCCTCATGCACGACGTTGCCGAGTGGCTCGGGCCACCTCGACGGAGCGACACCATACAAGGCACGATCCCAGATGGCCATCACTGTATCGCGGGGTACGTCGAAGAGTACGGTCACCTCATTCGGATACGAGGATGGGGAGTCGGGAGCGCGGGTCCCTACGAGCACCATTGGCGGTCGGTCTGTGAGTCGAGCATACGCAGATAACAGGAGGTCGATTCCTTTGACTTGCCGAAACGCGCCAACATACAGGATGAACGGCTGAGATGGAAGACAATTTAGTATCGACTGATCAGGTGGGGCTGGCTCCGCTTCGGGTCGAAAGTTCGGGATTACGACTTCCGCAATCTTGCTTCGGGATCCCACCAGGTGACGGTGCATAACCTGCTGAACATAACCGCTGACGCTATGCAGCCTCCTTGTTTTTCGTCGCAGCAATGCCCGTCCGGTAAAGACGCCCGCAACCGCCACTACACCTTTGGGCGCACCGTAGAATCGAGTCGAACAGGAGAGACATTTCCCCAACTGCGGCCCTTCACAGATGCTTCCATTATGCATGAGCGTGCGAACGGCGCAGACGTTTCCATAGTCCCGCGCTGAAAGCAACAATGGAACGTGCGAACCTAACAGGGCTGCGGCGCAGGAATAGGAAAGCCATCCATAACTATGGACGATATCGGGACGGAAACTCCTTACTATCCTCTTGAATCGCCAGACTGCCTCAGGGTCAGGGAATGGTGGAGGAATGTGGACATACGGATCAGCTGAAATCCATGGAATACGACTCGTAAGGTCTCTTACCCTGTGTATCTTGATCCGACCGTCCTCCTCGATACTCGGAAGTCCAGCCTGCCAGGCAGTTGCAACGCTCACAACATGTCCGCGATCCGTCATCCCTTTGGCTAGTAGCTGAGCAGAGCGATTCGCACCTCCGATGAGTGGAGGGTATGCGTCGGTGACGAGAAGAAGTCGCATGGAATCCTCTTTCAATCTATGCCATCGATCAGGCAGTGCGGCGAGAACTGGGAAGGGATCAATAGCGACGAGACATCGTAGATGATGATGTCGCCATTGTCGAAGATTCGATCAATGCCCGGTACTCCGTCGAATTTTGCCAGTGACTGTGGACCGATAGGTTTTTCATGCTGGTATGCTCCGGCTTCATCCCGGGTCATATAGAACCCCCGAAGCGGGAGTCCAGTGGTGAGTCTCTCGTCAACAACCAGGTACCGAATATCCATGTCGCGGATGGTACACAACTCGGTCTCTCCCAGATCATCGGAGAAAAGTAATAGGTCGGCGGTGCGAAACAAGCTCTGCGGATTCTGGCGCCCATAGGCCGCCATCAACAGACTGTTGATGCGGTCGGTTACGATGCTGTTTCCCGGTGGCAAATTTAACCCCACCCACTCTGCAGCAGTGACGCCCTTTGCTTCGATCGACCGCGGATCGGCCACGACGAGGTAGGGGCCTGGGGTTCGGGCTTCGCGTGACCAACCGACAGTTATGCCTCCCACAAACAGGACGGTGAGACAGAGCGTTGCAATGACGGTGAAAATCGAAGTTCTCCTTGGCCCGATTGCGGTCGCAGCGCGATGCCGATTGCGCGAGCGGCGAATCCTCGTCGCCCCCGGCAGCGCAAGCGCCATGAGAAAAGCGACCCCAAGGAAAACGAAGGCCGATGCACGATCTGAAGTCTCCGCTCCAGAGGTTGTCAATCGCAAGGCCATCGTTCCCGGATATGCCAATGCTGCGGCTAAAAGCACGAATGACAGGGATTCCGAGTGATCTGACTTCCAAAGACGCTTGAACTGCCAGAGTCCAACCGGTATAGCGAGCACGATCAGGCACACCGACCCCAAACCCACGGCGCGCTCCCAAAGTGGATCAACCTGACCGGTGGATCCGTGGAATACCTCACGGCTGGTTGAGGTCTCTTCGCCAAAGCCTAGACGGACCAGATCGGCAACCGCATTCGTGAGAACAGGAGTGAGGTAGGTGAGCGTAATGGATGCGACGAATATAATCCAACACCCAACTGCAAGAACAGTTGAAGTGGCCACCCACTTCGGGCCAAATTGAACAGCACGCTGAGGAGCAAATTTGCGAATTGCGAATTCCATCAGCGTCCACGCAAGCAACACGATGATTGCCCCATATGACGTCATGTGATGGCTCACGATCACGCCACCAATCGCGAGCGCGATCACCACTCTCCATGGCCCCACTGACTCATCCCCCGCATGCTGACGGCGAACCATTGCAAAAAGCGCCACGGCAGCCAATGGGAGCGCGAACGATTCGTAAGAGAACTGTGCGTCAAAGAACAAGAAGCTCGGATTGCACATATAGACTAATGCTGATATGCCCGCTAGCCGTGAAGATCCGTGTATCCGATCGAAAAAGAGAAACAACGCGATCGAACCTACTATTCGCGCGACGGCGAGGATAATAATCCCTGCAACAAATATTGAGATACCCCCCAGTTGAGCCAAGGCGGCTGTCACAAGGAGGAGTCCTGGATAAAATGGATAGGTTCGCACAATCGGATTCTCGGCGAAAAGATGATGGTACCGCAGGATGTCTTCGGCGCTACGCCAATGTCCTAGTTCGTCGTGCAGTGTGAATGCAGTCGGGCTGTGAATGATCTTGACCAGATAAAGCCCCAGCGCGAGCGCGACTACGAGCCCTAGACGTTCCTGCGGTGAAGCCGAATTCGAGAAGAGCCGACTCGCGATAGGCACAAATAGGGCGAGCAGTCCAATCCAAAACAGCGGCTCTGACCACCAGGTACTCACTCGGGCTCCAGTGTCTGCGAGGGCCAGCAGGAGCAATCCAGTCGCACCGATGACGCTCAGTTCTGGAAGCCGCCCCCAACCACCTTCGACGCCGACGGCAGAACGCGCAAAGACCCGAGATCTCGAAGAATCAAGTCCCGGAGTGATGACAAAAGGCATCATGACAAGCGCAACTCTCGGGTCGCTCGTGCTGAAGACACTCTACTTCGCAGGTAAGCAAGCGGTCCATAGAGCATGCCCCGGAACTCAAGCAGGCTGAGTTCCCTTGGATAGTCGAACGATTTGCTGAGATTTTTGGAAGAGTTCGGGCTGACAGCAAACCACAAACCTCGTGGCAGTTTGGTGCAGAAATCCGGTATTAACCGTGGATTCGTGGTCAGGCTCTTCGCCAGAAATGCACCTAAGCCAACTCCGTACCCGTATACTTGCCTGCGCAGTCCGGCGTAATCACGACCATGACGGTGGCGTACGATGGCTGCGGGCTCATACACCAGAACGTGACCATGGAGGACTGTCCGAAATAACAGTTCGATATCTTCGCCGCCCCTAGTCGGCGTTGCAGTGCCCAGCATTGTGTCGAACGCACCGAGTTCAATTAGCGTCGAGCGCTTGAATGCCATGCTGGCGCCCGAACCCAACATGCCTGCCGTATACGGAAAAAGCGGGGATTCCGGTCGATGTTCCACCAAATCGTACAGCCGTCGTTCGAAACCCTTGCTGAAGCCACCGTAGCCCTCAAGCCACACCTGAGCAGGCGTTTCCAGTTCCAGGGGGAGAATCATCCCCGTCACACACGCCACGCCGGAGGTGAGGTTGAATCCACGAGCTAGTTCGGTAAGCCAATGAACATCGACAATCACGTCGTCATCCGCAAACGCAACGAGGTCACCAGTTGCTGCTTGCAGCCCTGCGTTGCGAGCAGCCGCACCACCACGTTGAGGTTCGCGGACATAGCTCAGGCATGGGTATTCTCGATGGAGATCGAGGATACATCGCAAAGTGCGATTTGAGGTTGGAGCGTTGTCAACTACCACCACATCGTATCGCGTCTGAGGGTAGGAACCCGACAAGATGGAGCGAAGGCAGGATTCCAGGTGTTCTGGACGTTCTCTTGTCGGGATGACCACCGTAATGGTTGGCGGATTTTCAAGAAACACATCGCGCTGGCGCATGCAGGCAGGACGGTCGATTAGAGTCAGCCCCGCCATCGGCAGCGAGGAGACCTTGGCTAGCCCGTCCTGACGGAGATGATCATTGACCGCGGTTGAAAAGTTCATCCAGATCTGGTCGGCGAACTGGCGAGCGCCGATGTCGCCGGCTCTCAGGTCCAAATCCACTACCCCAAGGGGGCGGCCATGCAATCGAATCAAACTGATGGCGCGATCATAGTGCGTATTCGAAGTCGCATCACAGCGCACAATGGCAGGAATGGGGTCCTCGATCTCCGTCGTCAAGAGCCGCATTGGAAGCGAGGTGCGCACTTGTGCGTCCTCCCCAGTTTCGGGGCTCGAAAATAATGCGGTGCTCACCTCCATACTCCTTTGTGTTCAATTGGCTCGCTCAGGGGTGAAGATTTGCTTGTTCCCGACTGGTCCGCGCCGGGAACGGCCTGTGGCCGGGTGATCGTCCCCACGATGTAGCCAGCCATTGTGAACGCCAGACCGGAGATGACGGCGGCGGCCCGAGCGATACCGCTAACATCTCCTCGAATGAGTGTGTCCATCAAGCCGCGCAGAACGGCCCGAGGCAGGGTTTGCCGAACGTAGTTGCGCTCCGCTTGAAGTCCGTCTTGCTTCCCAACAAGTCGTGACATGAACGCTTTTGCATAGCCCTCGTTAAAGCAGTGCATTCGGAAATAGTTGAATCGTGTTCGGCTTGCCGGAACGTTGTGTCTGACGCGCGCTCTGGGCTCATAGAGAAAATCACGTTCCGGCCATCGTTGACGTGCGCGAATACAGAATTCGGTATCCTCAACACCAGATGGTCGGGCACCAACCCTTCCGAACTCTGCGGTAAATCCACCTAGCTTGGCTAGGACGTCACGACGCACGGACATATTTGCGCCGATCAGATTTCGCAAGGCCGCAGGCGATTCGGGAAGCCCTCTGTAGCTGCATCCGACAACCCAGTAAAATTCACTTGGAAACCATCGTGGCCGCCTCGATAGCCAACGTGGTTCGATGAAGCCCCCCACTCCCAGGAGGTGGCTTCCTACGTAAGCATTTGCCAGCCGTTCAAGCCAGTCCAGATACGCTTCAGCGTCGTCATCCAGGAATGCGATAATATTGCCATTCGCCTGGCACGTCCCCGTGTTTCGGGCTCCCGAAAGGCCTTTTGTGCCTTCGTTTCTTATGACAGTGGCATTGGGAAAACTCGAAAGTGCCCGATCAAACAATCGCTCATTGTGATCGATGACGATGACGATGTCGTGCGCCGGATACGTTTGAAGTTCGATAGATAACACGGCAGCTCGCAAGTACTCGAACCGTTCCTCCGTGTAGGCACAGATCACGACGGTCACCGCTAGTCGGGTCACTGCAATCTCCTCGTCGGAATTCTGCCGACGGATGGGGCTGGGATGGATCTCAGACGAGTGCAGTCCATGGAAGGACATATTCCTTGTTGTGGACGAGTTCGAGCGCTTGCACACCGAAGAGTGTCGACCATGTGTTCAGGTGAAGTACCGAAGCGTCGGGCTGGTAGGGCAGGGCAACGAAACGTCCGTCGCGATGTCCAAGCTCGGAGACCCGGCTGACCGCCCGATCGAAACCTGGAGGGCAGATGCCAATGAGTCTCGTCATGCGAATTGTCTGTGCAGTGAGGTCCATCTGTTCCCGACCAACAAGCACGGAATTGCGGTCCGAGTCAGTCACAATGTAGCGAGGAAACCCGCCAGATTGCAACTGATAGTCCCACGCCCAAAGCAATGCCTTCCGCGCCCGGATCATTGCTGCATCGTCGTCTTGAGCGATGCTCCACATCCAGAGTCCTTCCACCGTGTAGAGGTGTGGATGAAGCATCGTCTGCCCGATAAATGGCTGAGTTCGGAAGCTTCCATCTTGGCCCTGAAGCGAGTGGATACTGTGCACCAGTCGGTTGGCTGAATCTCGCCCTCCCGACATGCCGCAATCTTCGGCGAGCAACAGGCACTGCACTGCCTTCACCATATGTGCCCGACCAGCGGTCGACCAACTGACATCCCTTCCGGTTGGTACCATGGCATCGCTCTTGATTGCCGGCAGGTAGCCGAGACTGTCGACTTGGCGACGAATGTCATCCGCTAGGCTGATGCCTGAGGCAACGTAGACGTCATTCTCGACACGCTTACCGAATGTGATCAAGCCTGAGGAGATCATGGCCAGATCAAAGTTATAGATCGCGTCATCGTCCCACCCGGAACGGGCAGAATAATCGCCACGGGCCAGACGGCTGACAAGCCAATTGGCCGCGCGATGACCGGCCTTTACTTCCATGGAGGAAAGGCTCTGGCGTCCCGCCAGATAGGTCAGGGCATAGCCCGTGATTTCGGGGTACGCAAAGGCCAGCGCTCCCGTGTGAGCGTCGCGCCAAGCGTGAAAAGCTCCGTCAGGTCCTTGACTTTGGGAAAGAATCCAGTCTCGAAGTCGTGTCGGAAGCTCGTGCAATGATGATGCGATGACGGTTCCCGCAGGCATATCGCGCGTTTGCGTTTGGGAAACAGAGTTGCTCACCGTGATTGCTCCTTCGATTCTGCGATAAATCCGCTCTTTGATAACCCCTCATCGATCGATCAAGTCGCGCTCGCGATGATTGATGGTCTGTTGAGACACTGATGCTATGACGCCATTTGCCCATCCAATTCAGCAACTCGAACGAGCGTCGCTGACTCCTTCGATGGTGAGGAGGACCAGGAAATCAGCCCGTCGACGATGCGCCGGGCAGCATGACCATCTCCATACGGATTGGTCGCGTGTGCCATTGATTCGTAGGCAGCACGATCGTCGAGGAGTTGACTGATGGAGTCGGCGACGCTCGCTCGACTGGCGCCTACGAGCCGAACAGTGCCTGCCTCCAGCCCTTCGGGACGTTCGGTAGTGTCACGCAGGACGAGAACCGGCTTGCCTAAGCCAGGGGCCTCTTCCTGGAGCCCTCCGGAGTCGGTGACGACCAAATAGCAGCGCCCCAGAATCCAGATCAGTGGATGGTAGTCGAGGGGCGGTAACAACGTTACTCGCGGCAAGTTTCCAAGCGTTCGGTAGACGATGTCTTGCACTCGTGGGTTGAGATGTACGGGAAAGACCAAATGAACGTCAGTTCGACTCTCGACGATCGATTTGAGTCCGAGGCAAATCTCCTCCAATCGGGGGCCGAGATTTTCCCGTCTGTGGGCAGTGACGAGGATCAGTCGCGTGCCGTCATGCGGAAGAGCTGCGAGAGGGCTGCCAGCAGGGTCGAACGGCAGCAACGAAGTGCGTCGAAGAGCATCAATCACGGTGTTTCCGGTTACGATAATTCTCTGCTCGACAGCACCCTCTCGCCGCAAGTTTCTCGCGGCCCAGTCAGTGGGAGCGAAGTGGAGATCGGCGAGAACACTCACCAGTCGGCGATTTGCCTCCTCCGGAAACGGTTGGCTGTTGTCGAACGTCCGGAGTCCAGCTTCAACGTGCCCCACTTTGATGCCGGCATAGAACGCTGCCAGGGTTGCGGACATCGCGGTCGTGGTATCCCCCTGAACGATGACCCAGTCTGGTCGCTCCGCATCGAGCACAGCGACGAGCCCTTCGAGTACCGCCGTGGTCACGCCCGTAAGGGACTGCTTCGGTTTCATAATATTGAGATCATAGTCTGGACAAATACCGAATAAGTCGAGCACCTGATCCAGCATCTGCCGATGTTGACCCGTCACGCAAATCGTTGAGTAGATTGAGTCCTTGCTCCTGTTGAGCTCTTCAATAACCGGTGCCAACTTGATTGCCTCAGGCCGGGTACCGAAAACGGTGAGAACCTTGATCCTGTCCATTGTTCGTGGGGCGACTATCACGGTTTGCCTCCATACGGTTCGCGGAGTGAGAAAATCCTCTTCAGCCCAGCTCGCCCATGGTTACGGAGTGGACAATGTCTCGGGTTGAGGAAGAGCTTCCTCAGATCGCCCATCGACACGAGTAAGATCTACGGGAGAAAATTTTTCCCGCCAGATCGTCTTGAGAACCCGCCAACCGTCCGGCAACGTGAGCAATCGACCTTCCCCATGTACTCGTGGCGACTCGTAGCTCGGCACCTCGGCAACTTTCAGATTCAGGCGTAATGCCCGAATATTCATCATCGTTTCGATCTCGAAGCCGTCACCATCGAGGCATAGCCGGGGAACGACCGACGTCCACATCGCGTTATAGCCATAACAAAGGTCGGTGTAATGCCCACCGAAGAAAACGCGAACGAGTTTCACGAAGATACCGTTACCCCATCGTCGGAGCCACGGCATGTCCGACGTGCCTCCGCCTTGCATGAATCGCGAACCCTTGACGAAGTCCGCTCCCGCCGTCAACGCTCCAACGAAGAGGGCAATTTCCGCCGGATCTTCGGAGCCGTCGGCATCGACCGTGACGACGATGTCGCCAGTCGCCGCCTCGAATCCTGCCTGAAGCGCGTTGCCCTTGCCCGGATCACGGCGATTCTCCACGGCGCGAATCGAAGGCAAGAGGTGACGTGCCACTTCTACCGTATTGTCCGTGCAATGGTCATCGACCAATATGACTTCGTGCGTCCAGGACGGAATCCGTGGCAGTACGTGGAGAAGATTTTCCGCCTCATTTAATGCAGGAATGATGACCGTCACACGAGGCTCAGGTCGAATACCTGAGTTCAAATTGAGCAGCTCTACCATGACAAATCCTCCGTTGGTCGAATCACTTCGAAATGATTTGGCGGACGAGCACGAACCGGCGGCTCCGACAGCGGTAGTTCGAATGCAATACACCCACGGATCGTCATAGTTCTGGCGTCGTGCGTCCTAGGCCGCTTGGATGCCAATAGTACTACAAATTTCCTTCACCTTTCCAATTAGCCTAGGATATTCATAGTACTGGCGTCGTGAGTCCTAGGCCACTTGGATACCAATAGTACTACGAATTCCCTTCACGTTTCCAACCGCGCTTCCGATGGCAGGCTTCTGCGACCAATTGACGCCATCAGCGCCAGCGGGATCAGGCGATATGCCAATCGGCCGGACGGGCTCGGGGACAGAGCAGGAGGCGCAGCAAGCGACACCATCTGGGCACGGTCAGGGGTATGAACAGGGCAGGCCACGTCCACGCTTTTACCGCCCCGCCGGTCAGGACGGCTAGCGCTTCCATCGCCAGGGTGATGTGGTGATCCCGCCTCTGCCAACCGTGGACCTCATACTGGTTCAGCCCGCCCCGCCCTTTGGTCAGCCTGAAGCATTCTTCGATCACCCAGCGTCCCTCCGCTGCCCGCATGACCTCCGTCAGTGGGGTGGATGTAAGCATGAAGACGAAATAATAGGCCAGCTCCTCGGGCCAGCCGACATGGCGGCGGATCAACACCGCATACTGCCAATCGGCGGCGTCCAGAGAGGCCAAGCCAGCACCGGCTGCATTCCACACGGATGGGCATAGCCGCCATCTTCGGCCGGGTGCTATCCGTTTTTGCGGAAAGCTCGGCGAGCAATCCGTCCAGATAATCGATCACATGGCCACCAGCTTCGTGCCAAGAACACTGGGCGTGTAGCAGCGCCTCCGCTGCGGCCATCGGCTCGCGCCCGATAGCTCTCACTGCGGGGCACCTCTAACACTGATGCCGCGATACCGTTGATAAGAGGGATTATAAAGCTAATATTGCAGGCATCTTACCTTTGCAAAAGGAAAAACTTATAGGACCTTCAGCTAGAACACACTAAGGGGCCTGCTTCCAGCCATGCGCAAATCGGTGGAACGGGATTTACAGAAGAGCGGGGCTCTCGACCCGCGCGATGCTCGGAGGTGCCCATGGCTGATCCCTATCGTCTTGTCCTGACCGATGACTCTTGGACGGACCTGCGCCTCCTGATCGGTGCCGGGGTGGTCCCCGCCCGCCGACATACGCCCCCATGCTGCCCACGGCCGCTCATGCCAAGGCAGGTCCCGCCTAGACAGATATGCCGATTGTCGGTGCCCCGCATCATGGCCACTCCCTCCACGCTTCGTCTGCAGGGGCAAAGGGCCCCGAGAAGCTGGGTTGGATGACGGATGACCGGACAGGCACGGGTCCCTACCATCGTGGGGCCGCAGCCTCCGCTGCGTCAATGCGCTGAAGCGATTCTTGCTGGTGTTCCTAACCCTTCCGCCAAGGGACCAGCCGGAGCCTATGCGCCCAGGAACTGTGAGACACATGATCGATGTCTCGTCCACGTTCAAGGTTCACCGGAGCTCGCAGACATTTGCCCATTTTCCTTACCAAGATGACCCCAGAGAGTAGGCAGAGCAAAACAACATATGGTGCATACGACACATGAACGTTCTGATTAGTGACCGGCCAAAAGAGTGAGACGCCGCCGCCTGTGGCGACATCCCGTATGAGATGAGCCGTAATTCCGAATGAGATGCCTCTCGCTCTTCGGCCAGCATCCCGCTTGAACACCAATCCCATGCATCCAGCAATCAGCACTGAAAGGATCGAATGCGTGTACGGTCGAGGCGTGCCCCGCGTCAGTACATCCCATCCGAACTGCATCGGGACATGGTCAATATCAATCAGGACTGAACTTGCAAGGGCTGCCAAGGTGAACTCACGACTGGGGCGCTTCGTCAGGGCTACAATGAGCAGTGCTGCCGTGGCGACATGTCCGGTCTCGTCCATAAGTGCGGCGAATACAAGGGGCGGCGACGAAAAGCCGTATACATAATCGATCACAGCGACGATCAATGGTGCAGCGGGAGCTGTTCGCATGAGTTTCGAAACCCGCAAATGGCCCCTAACCTGATGAGAGTAAAGGCGCACCGTTCGATCTCCTTCATCTTCTCCGTACCCGACAAATTCAGTGACCAGCACGATGATTGAAGACATCGGGAGAGCCTAGTACCGTGCGACCGACCTACTCATAGTAACAAGTTCAACGGGAGTCCGAGAGGATAGTGAAGCGGGCGAGAACGACATCATCCCCTGTGTCCTCTGTTTGGGGCTCGAATGTCGGTTCTAGTAGAATCACGATCCGGTTGCGCGTGCACACATGCACATTGTATGTCTGGTCGCCGTGATCAATGGCCTTACAAACATGGCTAGCCCCACTGTGGTCGCTGGGATTCACGCTCCGTCAGCCACGAACACGTCAATCCTGCCGAGTGGCGCTGCCGTGCTTCAATTGTCGAATGAGGCTAGACTCTCCGTCTCATTGACAGCAACGGGTTGATTGGCTTGTGGCTCCTTCTTCCTAGGCCGCCTTGTCGCGGAATGGAGACGAAATCAACAGGTACTACAGAGCGATTGATGCGGCGGAAACAAGCCGAGCATCATATGGCGCTCCTGCCAAACGGGGAGCTAGAATGTCAAATGGACGAGGTGCAGTTGGTCCGACACTTGGGAACGCGGGCAATCGTAGTGAACGGGATAGGCTGGCTGGATGCTCGTCGTGAGGGAAATGCGACTTCGCTTCACCTTCAGGCTTCCCGCCAACGGAATTCAACGAGCATGAAGCATCATAGCTGCGACTGCAGGCTGCCCCGGAGTTGCTTCCCTTCTAAGTCAAATCAAAGTCGATTGCCCTGGTTGAGAAGAGGGGATTCCATTGGCCTCGCCCCGCTCATGACACTTCTATTGGTAGCTCTTGCTCCGTCGCTCAACTTGTTCATGGCCCCAACTTCCTTACAGGTGGCAGACAATAATCTACCCATCATATTGGGCGCCTACACAGACTCGGGCGGTGCCATGCCAGCGGTTGACGAATTCGCGACTCTGGTTGGCGGAATGCCGGGAATCATCATGTGGTACCAAGACTGGTCAGACCCCTATTGGGGATGCCTCGCCAACAATAATACGCTGGATGGAATCGTTGCGCGCGGAGCGGTACCGATGGTTACATGGGAGCCTTGGCTCGACTCACAGGGACTTACTCAACCAGACTTTTCATTGCGCACAATCATCGCTGGCGACCACGATGATTACATTCGACGATGCGCCCAACAGATTGCGTCATGGAAAGGCACTATCCTGATACGCTTCGCCGAGGAAATGAACGGCAATTGGACACCTTGGTCACCCAGCGTAAACGGTAACTCAGCAGATGAGTACGTTACTGCCTGGCAGCACGTAGTGGAAATCTTCCGCCAGCAAGGGGCCACAAATGTGGAATGGGTGTGGTCTCCAAACGTCGATGACGGCCGCGCACCCTTTGCGGCGATGTACCCGGGTGACGAGTGGGTCGATTGGGTGGCTCTTGATGGCTACAATTGGGGACCGCTCAAGGGTGAAGGCGCAGCTGGCTGGAAAACCCCGTCGGAGGTCTTCAGTTCCTCGTATGATATTCTAACATCAATGACCGATAAACCTCTGATGCTTGCGGAGACCGCATCGACGGAGATCGGTGGCGACAAGGCTGCGTGGATCCGAGAACTCTGGAGCGATCTACCTGCACGTATGCCTCGCGTGAGGGCAGTCGTCTGGTTCAACAAAAATCAGGAAACCGATTGGCGAGTCAATTCGTCCGATGCATCACTTATAGCATTCCGGGAAATAGTAGCTTCCGCAGGAATTGTAGATAGTGCGTCCTATATCAACTCAGGCGACAAATGCCGTCGAAAACCGCAAGCGTAACTCGGACTCTGGGCCTAATCTCGACGTCTACACAGTCAGCCACGCCGATCGCCAGTTTCACTCGAACCCAACGCCATCCACGTCGCCAACGCGAACTTACGTGGGGTGTCCATAACCCCGACATCACTGCTGATGGTAATGCAAAGCGTAAGCACCGAGGACTCAGGGTGCGAAGGCCATGGGCACTGTGCGAAGCACAACCAAATTGCAGGTTATGGTAACCGGCTCATGGCGAGAGTCGGTTTTGGCTGCGTTCATCTTGTAATAGGAATACCCACTCTTTGTAACAGTTCTAAAAATACCTCATTAGGGGTAGCATAGCCAAGACATTTGCGGGGTCGGTTGTTTAGAGCGACCGGCAATAGGTGACAGGCAGGCACGGTTCCAACGATCAAGGCAGTGGTTAACGTCGCGGTGATCCTTGGAGGCCCCCGTGCCTGTCATGCCAGTATCGTTGATGGAGCCTGTGTGGGAACAGTTTTGTGCGCTGTTGCCCGCTCATCCGGATGTCGCCCCGACCCACCCGCTCGGCTGTCACCGGCGGCGGGTGCCGGATCGCGTCGTCTTCACCCACGTGGTGCACGCCCTGGTGCATGGCTCCGGCTACGAACGCATCGCCACGCCCGGCTGCTCGGACCGCACCATTCGCCGCCGCGTGCACGCCTGGGCGGAGGCCGGGTTGCCGCAGCAGCTGCATGCGCTGGTGCTCCAGCAATACGACCGGATGATTGGGTTGGGGCGGGATGACGTGGCGGTCGATGGCTGCATCACCAAGGCGAGGTGGCGGGGCGCAGTCCCGTGGATCGGGACAAACAGGGCCTGAAACGCTCCACGCTGACGGATGCCACCGGGGTGCCACTGCACGTGGTGGCGACCGGGGCCAATGCCCACGACAGCCCGCTGCTGGGGCCGACGCTGGCGGGGTTGGAGGCGTGGGGACCGCACCCGGATGGCACCACCGTGCATCTGGATCGCGGCTATGACAGCAGGGTGACCCGGACCTTGCTGGCGAACCTGGCGTTCACCGGTGCGATTGCCCGCAAGGGGGAACCCGCCCCACTCCAGGCAGGATACCGCTGGCCGGTGGAGCGGACCCATGCCTGGATGAACGGGTACGGCAAGCTGCGGCGCTGCACCGAACGGTGCGCACGCGTGGTCGATGCGTACCTGTTTCTGGCGGCGACCTTCGTGGTGGTGCGCTGCCTGATTCGGCAGGCACGGACCCGCTTTCGGTGGGACGGTCAGCCCACCACACGGCGGCTCACATGATGCCTATTGCCGGTCTCTCTAAGTCAACTCCTGAGCACTGCAGATTCGACTCTTCAATCTCAACTTGGTCGTTCCTTCTGGGCTGTAGTTGGGTAGTATGGAGCCGGTGAGCAGAGTAGTGCCGTTGATTGCGAATTCTCCAGGCTGTTGCGGCACTACCGTATAATCAGTGCATAACTGGAACGCATGTTCTCAATTCGGGGAGTAACGGCGACGTTCGTTTAATGAAGTCACGATGTCTTCGGAGGCGGAATGACCATGAGATTTCGCTATGAATTACCTTGATCTGCTCGCAGCGGATATCCAACGTGAAGCCGATCCAGCATCCAGGCCACCGGATGAGGATCTAGCCCTCTATCGCCTTTATGCCGTACTGCTGCTGGCTAAGGGCGTCGAGGTGACAGATGAGGACGTTCACAATGCCTGGTCGGCCTGGGCCTCTGAGCATGATCCGGAATCACCCAAGATCGCGCCGTTCAAAGAACTGTCTCTCGGCACGCAGCGGAAGGATGGCCCATATACCAAAGCTATTCGGAACGTAGCGGCGCGTCTCAATATGAAGGCCTGATTCACATTACGCAGACCCGAAAAGGATCTCAAATTTATGTCTTACCTCTATCGTTCAAGCAGCAAGAAGATCGTCATCAGTTTTGATTGGCACAATGACCGCACCTACCGCAACCTATTAGCGGCGTGGCTCGCTAACCCAAAGTTTCCAGTCGATTTCGAGGATCTTACTCCTGGTGCGATTGATACCGACGATGTCGGCCGAGTCAAGGCAGTGCTGACCTCGAAGATTCGCACCGCCACGCACACCTTGGTCTTGGTTGGGGCTCATGCCAACACTACCCATAAAGATTCCGCCAGAATTGGCACGCGCAATTGGGTCTGGTGGGAGATCGAGCAAAGCAAGGCGGAAGGCAGGAAACTGATCGCTGTCAAAATCGATTCCGGCAACCCCACACCTGACCCACTGCTGAACGCCAGTGCCTCATGGGCGATGTCATTCACTCAGGATGCAGTCGTTGCGGCCATTGACCGAGCATAATTATGGACTCCGATCAACGTCTCACGATCCTACATGACCATTACAAAGAGACGTTTGCGCGCATCCGGGAACTTGAGCGCTCGCGTGATCGGCACTTTCTGATCGTCATTGCGTTATATGGGTTCCTGGCTGTCCAGATCGCGTATCCGGCGCAATTATCTGGATCCATAGAATCGATCACGGTGTTAGGCACCCAGCTTGAGATGGGCCGGCTGCCACTCGCGACTCTCCTGAGTGCTACATGGGTGTTTACCTTGGCCATAGGCTTGCGATACTGTCAGGGCTCGCTTGCGATCGACCGGCAATATCCCTACCTGCATGAACTCGAGCGAACTATCTCTCCCTTGGTAGGCGGTGGACAGCTGTACCAACGAGAAGGGGACGTCTACCTGCGCAAATATCCCGTCCTGCTGAACGGTGCCTGGCTGGCGTATGTCGTGCTTTTTCCCCTCATTCTGCTGGGCGCGACGATCGCCTTGCTCCTCGCTGAATGGTTCAGACTTGATTACCCAATGCTTCACTCGGCATTTGACACGGGGATCGGCCTGGCTCTCATCTGCTTCTTCTTCCTCTACCGCTTCGAGCCCTACGTCAGGGAGCGCATCCGGCGGCACGCACGGAATGGGTGCCTCGACTGACGCAAGCGTTCGTATCAGTCATCACACAACGAAAATCTCTAGATACTGAGTGCTGCCCTCATCCTGACCTTCGAGATTTGGCCTCTAGGATGGATTGCGCGGCTTGGGTATAATTCGGATAGCATGAACGTACAGAATACGCGTTCCAATTATTTACCCCTGCCCCGAGGAGCACTAATGCCATCTTCTACAAGCACATCCTATGACCGCCTGCGAATGCTGCTGCGGGAGCTATTCCAGTTCGATCGGGCAGATCTGGATTTTGGTATCTATCGGGTGATGAACCAACGCCGTGAGCAGATCAGTCAGTTTCTGGATCAAGACTTGTTACCTCAGGTGCGCGACATCCTCGCCACCCTGAACGATGACGAATCACAACGACTGCAGCGGGAACTCGAACAAGTCCATGCTGGGGAATCCGCCATTGGCGTGCCGCGTGGTTCCTCCCAAAGAGCTAAGGAGTTGGAAGCGCAGCTGGCTGCAGGTAAGACTGCGGTTGATCGAGAAGCGGATGTCTACTCCGACCTCTACACCTTCTTTAGCCGCTATTACGATGAAGGCGATTTCATCAGTCAGCGCCGGTATAAGGATGGCGTCTACGCCATCCCCTATGAGGGTGAAGAGGTCAAGCTGCACTGGGCGAACGCTGATCAGTATTACGTGAAGACCACTGAGGATTTTCAAGACTACCGATTCAAACTGAGTGACGGCCGCCACGCTCACTTCCGGCTGGTCGCTGCAGACATCGAACGGGATAACAATAAGGCTGAGAACGGCAAGGAGCGGCGATTTGTCCTGCGTCAAAACAATCCCGTCAGGGAAGTAGACGGAGAGCTAGAACTCTATTTCGAATACCGTCCGAGCGCTGATAAGCAGGCTGAGATTAATGCTCAATCAACTGAAACAATCCTGAAGGATCCGAATACCAACGCATGGCGCGATGCGTTGTGCCAACCGAGCGGCAAAGACAAGACGTTGCTGGAAAAGCATCTCCATACCTACACAAGCAAGAACACTTTCGACTATTTCATCCATAAAGATCTTGGTAGCTTTCTGCGCCGAGAACTCGACTTCTTCCTCAAGAACGAGGTCGCCCATCTGGATGATTTGGATGGAGCCGATGCTCCGCAGGCCGAGCAATATCTCGCCCGTCTTCGTGCGATTCGTCGGATCGGAAGCAAGATTATCGATTTCCTCGCCCAACTTGAGGACTTCCAGAAGCAGCTCTATCTTAAGAAGAAGTTCGTTCTGGAGACCAACTATCTGATCACTCTCGATCGTATTCCTGAATCGCTATATGGAGGGATCATCGCTAATGATGCTCAATGGGATGAGTGGAGCCAGCTCTATGGGATTGATTCTATTCAGACAAGTCGTGATCGCGAATCTCTGCTAGCGTCCCATCCGCACCTGGTGCTGGACACCAAATGGTTCAACCACGAGTTTACACAGCCGCTAGTTTCGACCTTAGAAGATCTAGAACGTAGTACAGATGGGATTCTTATAAAGGGAGACAACCGCCATGCGCTCACACTGTTAGAAAACGCCTATAGAGAACGCGTTCAATTTACCTATATTGATCCCCCATACAAAGCCGACCCCGCTGACCTTCCGTATAAGGATGACTATCCTAGATCCACCTGGATAACCCTGATTTCGGATCGATTGTCGCTCGCAAGGACCTTGATGCCAGAGACTGGGCTGCTAGCTATCAGTATCGACGAGACCGAGCTCGCACCTCTCACTTTACTTGCTGAAGACTTGTTTCAGAAGGACAACACTGTTTCAACAATGATTTGGAACACTGAAGGACACAGCGATAATCAGTTCGATGTAAAGATCAACCATGAGTATGTCCATATTATCGCCAAAAACCGAAAGTCGGCATCAATTGGATTTGTAATAGACCCTAACACTAGAGAGGAAAGTAATCTGTGGAAGGGCTATGCAGAAAATTCAATCACTAAGAATGGCAGAGCCAACCCCCCAAGTGAAGTAACGCTCCCTCCAGGGTTCCCATTAACCACTGACGCTATCAATTTATCTAGCAACAAGCTTAATGACGATTTCTTCGAGCAGGTCAAATCGCGAGGATTCATTTCCAGAGACACGACGAGGCGTTTCAATGTCGAATATCCGATTCGTCTCGATGCAATGATCGGGGACAATGGACAATTATCTGCACAATGCCGCGTTTACAGTGGCTGGGCAAATGTCCGTAAACTCCGAACCTTCATTGACGGTGGTTTCAAGCCAATGAAGGAGCCTGACGGAGAGGTAAGTTTCTTCCTTTCCGAGCGCGGGGTTATCTACTACCGGAAGACTCGCGAACGCGCACGTAACATTTACTCCGTGTTGCGGAATATGGGAACAACAGAGCAAATGAGCTCTGAGCTAGAGCACATGGGGCTAGATTTTCCGTATCCTAAACCGAAGCAGCTTATGAAGTATTTGGTCGACATTGGCAGTGGAGACAGCCATGTGCTGGGCTCCGAGGGCGTAGTTTTGGATTTCTTCGCTGGTTCAGGGACGACTGGCCAAGCGGTGATTGAACTTAACCGGCGAGATAAATCAGTAAGAAGGCTCAAGTATATATTGATAGAAATGGGTGACTATTTCACGGGCACCCTCAAGCCTCGCATTGCGAAAGCAATTTATTCATGGGATTGGCTTAACGAGAAGCCTACTTCGCCGTCAGGCACCTCTCAAATCGTGAAATATCTTGCCCTTGAATCGTACGAAGATAGTCTTTCTAATATCGACTTGCACGAACCCACCGCTCCCCAGCAAGCGATGCTGGAAACAACGGAATCTCTACGTGAGGATTACATCCTTCGATATATCCTGGATGCTGAGTCCGCAGATAGCCCAACCAAGCTCAACATCGAACAGTTTGCTGACCCCTTCAATTATCAGATACAGACGGTTCAGGGAGGAGAAACGACGCTCACCAAAGTGGACTTGCCTGAGACCTTCAACTGGCTCCTCGGCCTGACAGTTGAGAAGATTCGCTTCATCGATGGCTATCAGACTGTCGAAGGCACCGATCCGTTGGGCAAGCGCGTACTCGTGATCTGGCGCACGCTCACCGATAAGCACCACAGCAATGACCAGGTGGAGAAGTTCTTCAAGGATCAAGGCTATCTTGATCGACCAGTTGAATCTGCCCTTAACCACGTCTACGTCAATGGCGATTGCACGCTCTCAAGTCTCAAAACTGCCGCGCAATCCTGGCACGTCCATCTGACCGAGGAAGCCTTCAAACGGTTGATGTTTGATACCGCTGAAGGGAGTCGGTAGTGGCGACTCGAACCAAAACGCGAAAACGCCGCTTAGTCGCCCCACTCCACCAGCGACTGGTGCTAAACCGTTACCTGTTGAGTCTGTTTGGGGTGACGTCACTTGAGGAACTCGGTGCTGATCTCAAGGATCCCATCTACGAGCTGCGCGATGAAGACAACGTCTCTCGGTTGTTCTATGAGCTGTGTATGCGCTTCCCCAACCTGGAGCGACTCTCGCCAGCCGGTCCAACTCGCGACGATCTTCGGCGCTATGACGACAATATCGTTCGTCACACCCTCTACCTGAGTCATCACCGGGGAGAATCAATCCGCTGGAAGTACTTCCAGTATCTGGGGTTGCTCTTTACTGAATTGTTTCTGGATCGCTTCTTCACCGACGCTGAAGGTTTTCGTGATCAGCTCAATGCATTCGTAGACAAGCAGAACGCAATGGACCTGACCGCGTCTCCGATTGATCCCTATGCCATGTCAGACCTGCGCAAGCTGGCGTTCTGGATGGCGACGGGTTCCGGCAAGACGCTCTTGATGCATATCAATATTCTGCAATTTCGACATTACCTGGCCCTCTCAGGCCGAACAACAGATATCAACCGGACGATTCTGATCACCCCCAATGAAGGTCTCTCTCAGCAACATCTGGAGGAGTTTACACTCTCCGGTCTGGAGGTTGAACTCTTCTCCAAAAGCGGCCAAAGTATTTTCTCTGGACGGTCGATCGAGATCCTGGATATTCACAAGCTGGCGGAATCCAGCGGTGACAAGACGGTGGCCGTCGATGCGTTCGAACAGAACAATCTGGTGCTCGTCGATGAGGGACACCGTGGCGCCGGCGGCGTGGAATGGAAGGACAAACGCGACCGTTTGGCTGAGCGCGGGTTCTCGTTTGAATACTCGGCGACCTTCGGCCAAGCCATCAAGGCTGCCGGAGATGAGGACCTAGCCCAAGAGTATGCCCGGGCAGTTTTGTTTGATTACTCCTATCGCTACTTTTACGCTGATGGGTACGGCAAGGATTACCAGATTCTCAACCTGGCCGAGAGTGAAGGAGACACCGAGCATCTCTATCTCACCGCTGCCCTGCTCTCCTTTTACCAACAACTTCGCATCTTTGAAGAACACCAGGAGCAATTTGCTCCCTATGGGGTGGAGCGACCGCTGTGGGTGTTTGTCGGGAGTAGTGTCACCCAATCGGTGAGCAAGGCTGAAGGCACCGATATTCACCGGATCGTACGCTTCTTCTCGCGATTTGTGGCCAACCGAGACGAATCGCTCCATTTACTATCCCAACTTCTTTCTGGTAGTACCGGTCTGGTGTCGGACGGCCGAGATATTTTCGCCGGCAAGTTCGGCTATCTCTATCGCTTGCATGAGTCTGAAGCGACGATTTTGGCTGATCTTTTGGAGCGTGTCTTCAACTCGGCAGTAGCTGGCCATCTGCGGGTCGAAGCTCTCAAAGGCGCGGACGGCGAGCTCTCTCTTCGTCTTGGAGAGGCAGAGCCCTTTGGGGTAATTAACGTCGGCGATGCGGCCAAGTTAGCCAAGCAACTGGGCGAGGACGAGGGCCTGGATGTGGTGCAGCGAGAAGTCTCTGCTTCGATCTTTGGTCTACTCTCTGAGGCAACTTCCCGCGTGGATGTCTTGATCGGTTCCAAAAAGTTCACTGAGGGCTGGAATAGCTATCGCGTATCTAGTTTGGGACTGATGAATGTGGGACGCAACGAGGGCTCCCAGATTATCCAGTTATTCGGGCGAGGGGTGCGATTGCGTGGTTATGGCGGCGGTCTCCAGCGAAGCAGTGCAGTTCCGGGGATGCAGCATCCAGAACTCTTGGCTTATTTAGAGACGCTCTCAATTTACGGTCTCCGCGCGAACTACATGCAGCAGTTCAAGCAATTCTTGGAAGAAGAATGCCTACCGACCAATGATGCGCGGGAAGAGTTTATCCTGCCAGTCGTTCGGTTTCTGCCCGAGCGCCCACTCAAGACGATTCGCATTCGACCTGGTCACGACTTTACGACTGATGGACCCCGTCTGACGCTGGATAAGCCAGATCACAGTCTTGTACGACGATCTATTAACCTAGATTGCACACCGAAGTTGCAAGTCATGGTCTCGAATGGGATGGTTTCGGCTGATCCTTCGGCAGTGGCGGAAACCACAACCTTCTCTGAGGCCCATCTGGCATTTCTAGATTGGAACCAGCTTTATCACGAACTGGTGCAGTTCAAGGAGGAACGCGGCTGGACTAACCTGGCGATCAGCCCGGATATGATACGCGCGATTCTGGCCGATGCCCGATGGTATTCGCTCAAGATTCCTCAGTCTGCCCTGGCGTTTGATGGACCGCGACCATTGCGCAGGACACTTTTATGGCAGGACATTGCCCTCAATCTGCTCAAGAAGTACGTGGAGCGTTTCTATAAGGCTCGACGCGAGGAATATGAGAAGTCCTTCCGCGAATACGTGACATTAACCGAGCAGGATGAGAACTTCTTCGATCAGTATCAGATTTTAGTCCAGAATGCTCACCAAACGTTCTTACTTACGCTGGAGCGGGTTAAGGCAGAAATCGCCAAAGGCACTTTCGCCGGCACGGAGTTTGGCACCCTGCAGGCAATCAACTTCACGCAGCATCTCTACACGCCACTCCTGTATCTCGGCAGCAAAGACCTGACGATCAAGCCGGTTGCGCTCAACGAAGGCGAACGGGATTTTCTGCTAGCCTACACCAATCAACCTGAGTTATTCACTCACACTGAGATGTATGTTCTGCGCAACATGACTCGGGGCAAGGGTGTGGGATTCTTTGAAGCCGGCAACTTCTACCCCGACTTCATTTTGTGGATGCTCACCGGCGACCGTCAACTTGTGACGTTCATTGATCCAAAAGGTATCTCCCGGCTCGAAGGCTCTACTGATCCCAAGATCAGCTTCTTTGAAACGATCAAGGATATTGAGCGAGAGCTGGCTGATGAGTCAGTGATACTCAACTCATTCATTGTCTCTAACACGCCTTATGACTCGATTGCCCACTGGGGGCTAAGCAAGGAAGAGCTCCAAAAGCGCCACGTGTTGTTTCAGAGGGATGATAGGCATCGCTATATTCATGACCTGATCACCAGGGTTCGACAAGAAGTCGTTTCTGAATGACGCGATCTTTAGACGCAGATCCACCAGATCGGCTCTTTGACCGGCTTGATCGATCTAACGGTTCTCCTGCCGAAGCTGGAGAGGCCCAGTTTGAGTTTTTGAACCGTGTAGCCGGGGACTACTGGGATCAAATTCGGGGCTTACTTGAAATGTGGTACTGCCGCTATCCAGTCAAAGAACGATCCGACCTTCGAGGCCGACTCCGTAGCGATGATAACAGCCAACACAATGCTGCGGCGTGGGAACTTTACCTTCACGAGATCTTTACCCAACTTGGTTTCATGGTCGAGATTCATCCATCTCTACAAGCTAAAGACACCCATCCCGATTTCCTCATCTCGAAAGGAACGGAATCCCTCTATGTGGAGGTACTGACGCTGCTCGAACCAGAAGCTAATCGACAGGAAGAGCGGAATGTTGGTCTCGTTTATGATGCAATCAACCGCTATGTTCATCATGATCGATTCTATCTAGTCGTAGAACAGGCTCAGATCGGAACGACCCTGCCCCGCCTCAAGCCGCTGTTCGCCCAACTCAATAACTGGCTCCACTCTTTGGACTATGCCGATTTACTGTCCCTCTCGTCGCAGCCGAATCGCATGCCAACTACCTCGTGGAGCGCTGCCGACTGGTTTTTTGCCTTCCGTGTGATTCTCGTTCGACAAAATCGGACTAAGAGTAGAGACAATCGAATCATTGACATCGAACACGCCCGGGGCCGAATGGTCAACGATCACGAAGCGATTAGGGAGAGACTGAGGCGCAAGGTACAGAAATACGGTCCATTGGTCCATCCGCTCATCATCGCTCTTAACTACAGTCGATGGACGTCGGGCGAAGATCAATTGCAGAAGGCTTTGTTTGGCTACCTTGATGAAGGATGTGAGGGTATGCGAACTGGAATTATTCCGGACACCTGGCCGAAAAGTTTGCGCGGATTGTGGACATCCAAGCGTGGCCCAAGCACAACCAGCCTAAGTGCTGTTTTCTGCGCTGAAAACCATTCGTTGGCACGCCCAACTGAAGTTCAGCTCACTATGTGGGTGAACCCTTGGTCTGAACACCCTCTCCCCATAACTCCACCATTCCGGACTGTAAACATCAACCGTCTCACCGGAATGACAGACATCCGGCAGCCCACCATCACCGCCAGAACGCTCATCGGAGTGGATCCAACGTGGCCGCTCGGTGATCCGTTCCCGGAGTAGCATGACCCAGCGGCCCGAGAGGAGAGCTTTGCATGTCAAGCGCAAATTCCAATCTGACCATGGAGTTCATCCAATCCTTCGAATGGGAGTCTACAACCATAGAGTCCGGCGGAGAGAGGTGTCACCAATACACAAAGGGACTGTTTCGTCGGGCGCAAACGTATGACGAGCGCCACGATTTCGCCTCTCGTGACGCCTATCTGCTCCTCGGCCACTGCGCTGGGCTCGAGCTCGATCCGAGGAATACTCAACACCCATTCAAGCCCCTAATCGTCTCAGGCGCGCACAGGGGATGGAACCTCGACGCCATCGATGCGACCGCAACCAAGCTGTTGATTCAGCTGGCGTCGACAACCAACGACCCTGAAATGCGCGCACGACTAGCCGATGTGGCCTGGGTGAGAGCTCGCGACTTTCGGTCTGCGCGACGAGCTATTGAAGCCTATATTGAGTCAAGCCAACGATTGAATAATGACGGCCAATGGATCCACGCGCGCGACCGACTGGAGCGAGCACTCCGACTATCTGCGTCATTGGGTGGCGGCGGTTCAAACCTCCGTCAACAAGTACTTGACTACATAGAAGCAACCCTCTGGTCAATTGATTTTGACGATCGACAACGAGAACTTCAACCGGCTCGACTCATGGATCTGCTCCTTGAGTTTCGAGCTGGAGATACTTCTCGCCTGTTTGCACTATCGAAAAAATATGCGAAGCGTGGAGAGGCACAACAAGGACTCGGTTGGGATATAGCTCAGGATTATTGGCGTCTCTCTGCCAGGTGGGCGGATCTGAGTGGAGATCATAATGCGGCACATGCTGCAAGATTTCATTTAGCCGAGTGTTTTGTGTCTATCGCTCAGGATTTTCTGAGCGCCAAATGTCCTGATCATCTCAGTGCTTCAATCCAACTTCAGAAGGCTGTTGAGGCATTCCGGCAAATCGGTGAAACAAAGAAAGCCGAGACAGTTCATCGTCAGCTCTTGGAGGAGCAGAAGCTCTCCATGGATCAAATGGAGCAAAATCAACAGACGCTCGATATTGCGGACATCGTCAATAATTCTATCGATGCCGTGAAGAACAAAGAGTTCACCCAGGCGCTCATCTCGCTCGCCCTAATGGTACCAACGCTGACCATAGACCAACTTCGAAAATCGGTCGAACAATCAGGTGACGATCAGCTCTTCCAGGACTTGGTCGTCAGCCAAGAAAGAGTGAACGCTCGTGGTCGAGTTGTTGGAAAACACCCGTCAGACGAAGCTGGTGATGCCAAAACCATGCTGGAAGCATCGATGTTCGATAGGGCACTGCTCTTTCGCCACCTGATTGTGACTGCATATATTGAGCCCGCTCGCCATCAAATCACCTTGGAGCATCACGGGAGCAGAGCCGGCCTTTTGCCACTACTGCAGTACAACTCATTTGTGCCTCCCGGGCGAGAGGAGATTTTTTCAAGGGGGCTTTTGGCCGGACTCGAAGGAGATTTTCTTGTAGCCAACCACCTTCTGGGGCCGCAAATTGAGAACTCTCTCCGCGAGCTCCTAGGGCGCCAAGGTGTGATCACTAGCAACTTGACTTCACAGGGGATACAAGAGGACTTTAATCTGACCAAGGTGCTGGCGCAACCCGAGATGCGTGCAATTCTCGGCGAGGATTTGTGGTTTGATCTTCGTGGACTGCTCACCGAACCACTAGGATCGAATTGGAGGAACGTCCTTGCTCATGGATTGGTGGATCAGCATGAGTTCTATGACTCCCCTTCCATATACACCTGGTGGATCGGCTTGCGTATGTGCGTGCTCTCGCTTTTGCGCCCAGAGCAACCAGTTTAGTCACCGCGTGTAGGTATGTCCCCAGATAACAGCCATTCCCATGGCCAACATTTCCGAATTGGTGCTTGACACGCCTAGGGGTATGTCCAAGATAATGGAGATGTTCCCACGTTATCATGCCCTCTTTTTGCCGGACCCCAGTTTGAGCTGGATTCGCGGTCTTGATATTGTGAATTCACCAAGGAGGTCCAACTATGGCCACACCCAATTCATTACCGGTTCCCGAACAATTTGAGCAAGCGATCGAGCGATTCATTCGCGTCCAGGACGGACGCAATCGCAGCCCCCAAACCTTGCGGGCATATCGCTCCGACCTCAACCAATTGGCCGGCTGGCTCCATGCTGAAAACAAATTCCTGATTGATCCGGTCGATGTGACCACCGATGACCTGAACGACTTCCTGGCCTCCCTCGCCCACCGCGGCGTGTCCGGGGTGTCGCGGGCTCGCAAACTCGCAGCCATCCGCGAGTTCTATCGTTCGCTCTATAACTCCGGAGTCCTCGAGCACTCACCTGTTGACGGCGTCGATACGCCCAAACGCGAACGCAAATCCCGCACCTATCTCACGCCCGAGG
>Ga0209176_10000070_pt1 | contig 28691 bp, 28 predicted proteins | sample NGEPer11B_FD_184511 | JGI IMG/M metagenome (GOLD analysis project Ga0209176, IMG submission 184511) | Arctic peat soil microbial communities from the Barrow Environmental Observatory site, Barrow, Alaska, USA - NGEE Permafrost305-11B... | ecosystem: Environmental > Terrestrial > Soil > Wetlands...
AAGATACAAGGCTGCCAGGACCTGGGCGTGCACCAGTGCCCCTTGCCGGGCGGCCTCCCTTACCTCCTCCGGATACTGCAACTCAACCCGGATGTCCTCGGCTGCGTCCGGCTCCGGGTCACCCACCGGCTCCACCCCTTCGGCCACGAACACGTGCAGGCTGTTGGAGAACACCGCAGGCACCACCGAGAGCTCCCCTATCTGAGTCCACGTGCCCCCGCCATAGCCGGTCTCCTGACGCAACTCTTCTCTCCCCGCTTCTTCCGGGCTGAACCCATCTTCCACCAGACCGCCGGGGACCTCCAGGGTGAGGTCGGCCAAACCGTGTCGGTATTGGCGAATCATGACCAGCCTCCCATCCGCAAGGATGGGAACCACAAGCACCCAATCTCTGGAATCAAGCACAATGAACTCGTGCGCCTCCCCTGTGCGGGGAGACACAGACACGTCCTTACGCACCTTGAATATTCTGTGGTCATCCTCCACGGAAGAGGACAGTCGCCGCCACCGGCGCGGTCCGCCACTCATGGGGATCTCACGCGGGCTCTCCCGCCAGGAACCGCCGGGCATTACCGGCCAGGACGGCGGCCTCTGTCTCTTCCGGCAAACTCAGCTCCCGAACCGCCTCCAGATGGTCCAACGACCCCCGCAGATCGTAACTGGCGATGGCGTCGCTCCCAAACAGCACCCGCTGCGGATGATCCACAATGAACTCCCGATAGCCTTCCGTATCCTTTCTAATAAAGGAAGCCATGCTGGACACATCCGTGTGCACGCCGGGGAAACGATCCATAAGTTCCGCTATACGCCTGCGGCTGAACCCGAAGTGGGGTATGTCCACCCGGACATCGGGGTGACACTCCAGGCAGTCAACCACAAAATCCTCATGCAGGGTGAGGTCCGCATGGTAGACGAGAGGCCTGTCCAACTCCTCCGCCAGACCAAAGGACATACGATGGCGCTGCAGATACTCTTCCCGAGAGAGACCGGGGACCAGGCGAAGTGGGGGCATGCGCATCTTCTCCCCGTCCTCTTCCAGGATCAGAATGTCCTTAAACCCGGAGTGTCCGGGGTGAGGATCCATATCCAGGGAGGGCTCCAGGTCCGTCCGGCCGTCCCAGGCGCGGATATCCAAGAAGGAGTGGAGGGCCGGTAGAGGCGCACCGCCGTTCCTCTCCCCTAGATGGCGGTAAAACTCTCGCCAGGTACCCAGATCATCCAGAGCGGTGCACCGGCTGTCTATCCCCGTGAGGTCCAGGTACGGGCCCGGTATCAGGTCCCTGACCTTCTCCGGAGAGGCTCCCAGCCCGGGCAGAGGGTAAAAAACTACCACCTCATAGCCGACCCCGGCCAGTTCAGCCAATTCCTCCACCACTCCCTCATAGCGGCAACCGAAAGCGCACCAGTGCAGATGGATGTCTATCACCGGGTTGGCAAATTCCGCCATTCTAAACCCTCATCATCCTAGCCACCCGCCATCATCACCTGAAGGACCACGTGGTCTTCATCCCGGAAACGCACCCGGGCATGTTCAGCAGGAGGGACAATGCGCTCATTGAGAATCACCATGACGCCCGCCTCACGGCTCAGACTGTCACCTAACCCGAGCCTTTCCATGAGGGCAGGAAGAGCTATTCCTTCTCCGGCCTGCGTCTGCGTCAGCTCCAGAAGAATCTTGCGTCTGCCCACATCCCGCCACAGCGGTTCGCCCAACGTAACATTCATTGCCATGAACTCCCTCGCCCTCCAGACAAGATCATTTCACAGGAATAACCTCACCTTGTTCAAAGGAATAACCTCACCTTAAGTTTAGCACTCCCGGCCCCTCGCACGCACGATGTGACCCGTGTTTCCGACTTGTTAGCTGGCCGGTCAGCTAGTAGAATCGAGTGGCATAATGCGCTTTACTAGCTGAATCAGGGACCTCAATAGGACGAGGCGTCGGTCCGTTAGAGAAGTCGGGGAAAGGTAAGGACACATGAAGCAGATCCTATCTGGCAACGAGGCCATAGCGCGGGGTGCGTACGAAGCTGGAGTCCGCCTTGCCTGCGCCTACCCGGGAACGCCCAGCACAGAGATACTGGAAAGTGTCGCGGGATACCCGGAGATATACAGTGAATGGACTCCCAACGAGAAAGTCGCGATGGAAGTCGGCCTGGGGTCCTCCTTAGCTGGCGCCCGCACGTTGGTCTGCATGAAGCACGTAGGCGTCAACGTTGCGGCCGACCCTCTCTTCACCGCTTCATATACGGGAGTGGAGGGAGGCCTGGTCCTGGTTTCTGCCGATGACCCGGACCTCCACAGCTCACAGAATGAACAGGACAATAGGAACTATGCGCGGTTCGTGAAAATACCACTGATTGAGCCGGCAGATAGCCAGGAGGCCAAAGACCTCCTCAAGCTGGCTTTTGAGATCAGCGAACGTTTCGATACGCCGGTGTTGTTTCGCAGCACAACGCGTATCTCCCACTCCAAGGGTCTGGTGCAGCTTCATGAGCGGCCTGAGCTGGAACCTTTGAGGAAACCTGAGAAGAAGACGTCCAAGTACACGATGCTCCCTGCTTTTGCCCGTCAGAAACACCCCAAGGTAGAGGAACGAATCCGGGAACTCAGCGCATACGGATCAGGTGTGGACGCCAATCGCATCGAGGAAGGCGACGCGCGGATAGGAATAATCTCGTCAGGCATCAGCTACCAGTACGCGCGTGAAGCTTTTCCGGAAGCAAGCTTCCTGAAGTTGGCGTTAAGCTACCCGCTTCCGGTGGAGCTGGTCCGCAAGTTTCGTTCTCAGGTTGAGAAACTCTATGTGGTAGAGGAGCTGGACCCTTTCCTGGAGCAGGAACTCGTATGGATGGGTGTGCAGGTGGACGGAGGCAAGGATCTCCTGTCTCTATGCGGAGAACTTGATCCCGGCACCATCGCCCGTGCATTGACCGAAGCCGGTGTGCCCGACGCTGACCCCACATTCCTGGAGTCCGGCACCGCCCCAGGCGCCGCCGACCTGCCTATGCGTCCGCCCACACTGTGTCCAGGTTGTTCGCACCGGGGCATCTTCACCACGCTCCGCAGGTTGGGAGTCTACGTCTGTGGAGACATAGGTTGCTACACGTTGGGCGCGCTTCCTCCCCTGGAAGCCATGCACTCCTGTGTATGCATGGGAGCAGGCGTGGGGATGGCCCACGGCATGTCCAAGGTCACTGGCGACACAGGGCGGATCAGAGACAAAGCGGTCTCCGTGATAGGGGACTCCACCTTCTTCCACTCCGGGGTTACCGGACTCATGAACATCGTCTGGAACAAGGGGAGTGCGGTTACGATCATCCTGGACAACAGGACAACGGCCATGACCGGGGGACAGAACAACCCGGGAACCGGCCGCACCCTCGATGAGCAGGAAGCGCCGGAGGTAGACATTCCCGCGCTGGCAGAGGCCTTGGGAATAAAGCACGTACGTGAGTTGGATCCCTATGATCTTGATGCCGTCGAAAGCGTACTCAAGGAGGAGCTGTCCAACCCGGATCCCTCAGTCATCATAGCCAAGGGACCATGCGTACTGGAGTACAAGATTGAGGAAGAACCGTACATGGTCGACCTCTCCATATGTGACGGCTGCGGGCGCTGCCTGCGCGTGGGGTGCGTTGCCCTCGGCCTGAAGCAAGAAGGAGACAAGAAATGGGTGGAGATTGACGAATCTCTGTGCACGGGGTGTAGCGTATGCGCCCAGATGTGCCGCCCAGAAGCCATCGTGGCCCCGGGCAAGATGGAGGAGGTAAAGTCATGACCACGGATGCCGGCAATAGAACAACCAATATTCTTCTGTCCGGGGTAGGGGGACAAGGGGTGATTCTGGCCAGCTATCTGCTCACCCAAATCGCCATCAAAGAGGGGTATGACGTTAAGCAGAGCGAGGTCCACGGGATGAGCCAACGCGGTGGAAGCGTAATAAGCCACCTGCGCTTCGGACCCCAAGTTCACAGCCCCCTGATCTCGCCTGGTGAGGCGGACATGCTGATCTCTCTGGAGGCCCTGGAGGCCCTGCGCTACCTCCCCCAGTTAAAGGCGGAAGGCACTCTGGTGTACAACAAGATATCCATAAACCCCTCCACCGTGGCGGCCGGACTCGCAACATATCCCGGTGACGTCCAAGAGCGCATCCAAGAGGCACACAGCCGTTCGTTCGGGATAGACGCCCGTGCCTTGGCTGAGGAGGCGGGGAACGTGCGCAGTGAAAACGTAGTGCTGTTGGGAGCCGCGTCGCCAAGCCTCCCCTTCACCAGCGACGCCTGGTATGAGGTCATCCGCGAGGTCGTCCCACCCCACACGGTCGACGTCAACATCAAGGCCTTTGATCTGGGTCGGGCAAGGACTGCAAACAAAACGCAAGAGGAGGCCAAGTGAAAACCGATGAGATCAAGACCATAGGCGTATGCGGTGCTGGGACCATGGGGGCAGGGATAGCCCAGTTGGCCGCCACATCCGGATACGAGATCCTGGTCACGGACGTCAGTGAAGCAGCATGGGAGCGCGGACTGGCTACCATCACCAAGGGCCTGGGCCGCATGTTGGCCAAAGACAAGATCACGCAGAAAGAGAAAGATGCCGCATTAGGAAGGATATCCTTCTCAACAGACATATCCTCGCTGGCAGCTGCGGATTTTGTCATAGAGGCGGTTTTTGAAGAGCTGGAAGTGAAGAAAGACCTGCTGGCGAGACTGGAGAAGGTCTGTGATAAGGACATCGTCTTTGCGACGAACACCTCCTCCATATCCATAACGGAGATTGCCGCTGCCAGTGACCGGCCGGAGAAAATTGTGGGGATGCACTTCTTCAACCCCGTCCCCGTGATGAAGCTGGTGGAGATCATACCCGCTCTGCAATCAGGTGAAGAAGCAGTGGAGTTGGCTACCGAACTGGGCAAGAAGATGGGCAAGACCACTGTAGGCTGCCAGGACACTCCCGGTTTCGTGGTTAACCGCATCCTGATCCCCATGCTGTTAGACGCAGCGCGGGTATACGAATCCGGAGTAGCCAGTGCCGAGGACATAGACGCCGCCATGAAGGCGGGGGCCGCCCTGCCCATGGGGCCACTGGAGTTAATGGATTTCACGGGCGTGGATATCGCCTACCATGTGGGTAACGTGCTCTACGAATACACCAAGGAACAGCGCTTCAGCCCACCCACCATAATGCGGAAGATGGTCAAGGCCGGGCACCTTGGTCGTAAGACAGGCAAGGGTTTCTACGACTATTCCTAATTAGTACCTGCAAACGGAAAGAGGGGGACAGAGGATGATCAGGGACCGCAAGCATGAGACGATGCCCCGGGAAAAGCTGCAGCAACTGCAGGGCGAACGGCTGGCGGCGTTGGTCGCCAGACTTTACAGCAGTGTTCCGCTCTATAAGGAACGCATGGATGAGGCGGGGCTGGACCCGAAAGCGGTCAAGGGTTTGGAGGATATCCAGAAGCTCCCCTTCACCTACAAGACGGATCTCCGAGACACCTACCCTTTCGGGATGTTCGCAAAGCCGCTGAAGGAGATCGTCAGGATACACGCTTCTTCCGGAACCACCGGTAAGCCGACCACGGTCGGATACACGCGGGGAGATATAGACACCTGGGCGGAGGTCATGGCGCGGACTCTGGCCGGCGCCGGGGCCACTGATGAGGATGTCCTTCAGAACGCCTATGGCTATGGACTGTTTACCGGCGGGCTGGGAGCGCACTACGGCGGAGAGCGCCTGGGCGCATCCGTCATCCCCATTTCCGGGGGCAACACCCAGAAGCAGCTCATGCTTATGCAGGACTATAAATCCACAGTCCTTTGCGCCACCCCCAGCTTCGCACTGTACATACACGAAGTCGCGGAAGACATGGGTATATCCATAGCAGACCTCCCTCTGCGCATCGGTGTCCTTGGAGCTGAGCCCTGGTCTGAGACCATGCGGAAGGAGATAGAAGAGAAGCTCAATATCAAGGCAATGGACATCTACGGCCTCTCTGAGATCATAGGACCAGGCGTGTCCTTCGAGTGCGCGGAAGCCCAAGATGGGCTGCATGTCAATGAAGACCACTTCTTCCCAGAAATCATAGATCCGGACACCGGCAGGCACGTAGCGGACGGTGAGCTGGGAGAGCTGGTGATAACTACGCTGACCAAGGAAGGTATCCCCCTCCTCCGTTACCGGACGGGAGACGTCACCCACCTGAACACCGATACCTGCGTGTGCGGACGCACCACCGCGCGCATGCAGCGGGTATCAGGAAGATCAGACGATATGCTCATCATACGCGGCGTCAACGTCTTCCCCACACAAGTGGAGTCTGTGCTCCTCATGTCACCTGAGGTCGCGCCCCATTATCACCTCCTGGTGGACCGTCAAGGATCCATGGACACGCTTGGAGTGGAGGTAGAGGTAACTTCTGCTGTCTACGAAGAGGCTCAGAACGCCATCCTGTCCGTTGAGGACGCAACCGTCTTCCAGGAGCATGAGGCTCTGGCCAAGCTGAAGAAGAAGATCCGCGGAGACATCAAGGATATCGTCGGCGTCACCGTGGACCTGGAATTCAAAGCTCCGGGATCCATAGAGCGCTCAGAGGGCAAGAGTCAGCGCGTGGTGGACAGGAGAAAAGCCTAGACTGTTCCGCGGCCCCGGCCTGCGGGCCGCACACGCCCGGCCGGCCGCGGCGCACTCCGGCCGCTACTCTTCGGCGCGGGCTCCTACTCCGGAGCCCGCGCCACAAACAGTTTCACTATGTCCAGCCAGAGATCCTCTTCCCGCTCTATCTCAAACCCGGCGGCTTCCAAGTTGGCCCTGGTTCTCCGATTGATGTTGGCTCCCACCACCGTTCTCACCAGAGGGTTGGCCACGTTCATCATCTGCCTAACCCCGGGGCGGCAAGACAGAACATGCTCCAGGAGAAAAACCTGACCACCCGGACGAAGCACCCGCCGCATCTCTTGAAACCCAAGGACAGGATCCGGAACAGAGCAGAACACGCAACTGGTGACCACCTGGTCAAAATATCCGTCCGGGAAATCCAGAGATTGGACATCCATCTCCATGATCCGGACGGTGGATCCATATTTGTCAGCAACCCGACGGGCCTTTGCCAACATCTTGGAGCTGAAATCAATGGCGGTAATCTCTAGATCCGGGGGATAGAAGGGAATGTTGGCTCCCGTACCTGCCCCCACCTCCAAGACCTTGGGACCTTCCACCAGAGCCCAGAGGCGAGTCCGCCACTCCTTGAATGCGCTACGACCCTCCATCCACTCCATCGCACCCCAGACACCGGCAATGCGATCGTAACGGCTGCGCGTCTGTTCTGTTGCATCCTTCTTCACTCTGCGCCCAGAAAGAACCACTGGGCATCCACCTTCCCTTCATGGAGGGTCAGAATAGCGGCAGTCCGCCCGGAACCGTGCCGGCCGCGGCCGGCCGATCCCGGGTTCAAGAAGAGCGTCTCTCCAACTGTGGCCACCTCCGGCGAGTGAGTATGGCCGCTGACCACCACCGTGGAGATCCCATCCTTCCCCCGGTCGCCGCTATCCATCTTCTCTTGGATGTGTCTCACCAGAACCCGGGCACCACAGATCTCAGTCTCTACCTGCCACGGGAGGTCTTGTGCCCATGGCCCGTTATCCATGTTCCCCCGCACGGCAATCACCGGGGCGACAGCACTCAACTCCTTCAGCACGTGTTCGCCGCCCACGTCACCCGCATGCAGGATGCACTTGACCCCCGCGAACGCACGTCCCAGATCAGGGGAAAAATAGCCATGCGTGTCCGATACCACCCCGATTTTGTAGATCTTCTCCGCAACACTGGGATCACTACACATACTCACCCATCCGGCATAGCTACTTGCGCCCCTCCAGCAGCTCCAGGAAACTGTCCAGCTGACTCATGGCCCTTCCCCGGTCCAGCAGGTTAGGATCGTTGTGGTCTCCCTCAAGGATGAGTCCCGGGACCCCAACCCGATCCTGAAGCATCCTGCGTAACTCCACCTGGACCAGACTGAAGGGCTTACAGCTACGGTCTGAGTGGAACACAACGCCGTCAACGTCGTAGAGATCTACCAGTTCCTCAAGCAACTCATATCTCTTCTCAACCTGGACGTTGAGGAAACCGGACCCCATGTATCCTGCAAGCGAGCGGAGGGGATCCACCGTATCGATCTCACCCATGTAGCGAGGACCCCACGCCTGAGTATAGGTGTCTATAACGAAATTGGCGCCCTGCTTGGCCAAGTCAGAGAACAACCGAAGATCATACCAAGGTGGCAGGTTGTCCCAGAGAAGACGGTATCGTTCCTCAGGAACCGCCGCAAATCCCCTTTCCACCCTATCCTTAACCTCATCCCTGAGAAGTCGTAGATGCTCCACAAACTCAGGAGTGCCCCGCAGGGCGACCATGGGGAACATGTGGGTGAAGATATCTGCTGCCGTGATGGGACAAGGATGCGCTCGACGCAAATCCAGGGTCTCGGCCCACAGGTCCTTGCCTTCGTTGGACAGCCGCACGACCTCCTTCAAACGATCCAGGTCCATCTTGCGCCCGGTCTTCTCCTCCACCCAGGCCACCATCCTCCGGACCTCGCTGTTCACGTAGTCCAGATTGATGCCCGTAGACTCCTTCTCCACCAATGGGGTGTCAACCACAAATGTGGGCACGTCCCATTCACGTTCCACAGCGCGCCACCAAATCATGATCATTATGCATGAGTTCATCGCGCTAACCTGGACCGTGGGACGGGGGAGAGGACCATACGGCCCCTCCCCGGCTATGACGGTTCCCAGGGCGGTCCTGACATAAGAACAAAGATCAGCACTGAACCCCCGAGCTTCCGCGACGGCGGACAGCTGAGGAGTAAGCTTCATGGACCCCGCCGCGGCCGCGTAGTTCTCCGGGTAAAACGGAAACATGTCCATAGCGTAGAAGATCTCACACGGAACCCCCACGTTTAGCCAGGCGGTGGGAATACCCTCCTTCTCGGCACCGTAGAGGTCATTGTAGTACTTCTTGATGAGTGACTTGAGATTCTCCGTTGCTTCCAGACGAGCACTCATCCGCGGCCACCCTCTCCGTACCCATCTTCGTCTTCCAGCGCTTCGCGAAAAGCCTCCAGTCGCGTGCGGGTCTGCTCAAAGCCGGCGGCGCGGTGCTCACCCTCCACCAACGTCACGGGGATTCCCTCCTCCTCCAACCGATCTCGGAGGTACGGCCACTCCACCTGCTCAGAGTCGCAGAACTTGCTGCGGTATAACACCACACCGGCGGCCCCGGCCTTGTTCACCTGCTCCAGGAGATGGTCGGCCCTGGGGGAGGAAGGTTCTTTGACGGAGCAGGGCGGTTTGGTCAGATAAGCTCTGGCCAGCGCCACCCATGGGTTGGCGTCCTTTCCACCACCGGCAACACCACTTCCCACCTGGATCCCATACCAGCGAGAGCCAGAAGACAGATCATCGCCCTTTATGTGGAGTCCGGTGCCCTCCAGCAACCGGGCAAGCTGGATGTTGTCAAAGGTCACCCCTGACAGAATGATGGGCACTCCGGTAGGCTGCGCGCCGGCGGGTGGATCTCCCAGCAGAGCGGAGAGTAGACTGGTGAACTCATCCGGCAGCATGACTGTGCCTGCATTCAGGATGGCCAGGTAGTCGGCGCCGGAGATGGATATTCCTCCACCCATGCGCAACAAGGCCAGCTCCCGCACCAACCCACGCTTGCGATTGCACGCGTCAATGGCCTCCGCAAGACGGCGGTCATTGGCTGGAACGGAAAGACTTTCCGCCATTCTTCCTGATACCTCTCTCAGCTCAGCCGCCAGGTACTCCACCGCTTCCTCGGTGTCGGTCACCGTTGGGTATCTGACCAACTCCACAAAGGGAGTCAAATTCTCCGCGTCCCACACTGAGAAGACCCCTCGGAGAGAGTCACAGTATCTGGTGAAAAGGGCGCCTTCCATGAAGTCCAGTTCACCCCGCAGCGCCTGATCCAAGATGTCCCTGGCAGCCGGACAGGCAAAGCCTTGGATGAACTCTGAAGAACGCGCAGCATCCCGACCATCCACCGGCACTCTGAAGGGGAGCGCTCCGTGAGCCATCACCATCTCCTCGGGCAGATACAAGTCAAAGTACCCTACCACTGCGGCTCCGGTCCTGTCCCTGAGAGCCCGCGCTTCAGCCCGCGGATCCTCACCAACCTCCCGGAGCCGCGCCAGAGCCTCTCCTCCGGAAGGCGGCATCAGGAAGAACCCCCGCTGCCTCGCACCGTCTCCCTTAGTTCCGTCTTCAAGATCTTCCCTGTGGCGCTCTTGGGAAGCTGGTCCATGAACTCCACGTTCTTGGGGGCCTTGTAACTGGCTATGTGCTCCTTGCAGAATGACACGACCTCATCCTCATCCAACGACTCCCCCGCACGCACCACGATACACGCCACCACGCTCTCACCAAATACCGGGTCCGGTCTACCCACCACCGCGCACTCCGATACTGCGGAAAGCCTGTATATTACCTCTTCCACCTCACGAGGCCATATCTTGAGACCGGCCGAGTTCACCATATCCTTCAACCGATCAACAATGCTGAAGTATCCTTCCTCATCCTCTACTCCCACATCGCCGGTTTTCAACCATCCATTGACCAACGTCTCTGCCGTAGCCTGAGGGTTATTGTAGTACTCCTTCATCACGTTCGGACCCTTGATCACGATCTGGCCCACCTCCCCACGGGGAAGCGGTTCATCGTCATCACTCCAGATCTGGACCTCCACATTCTCTATTGGGGTACCTATTGACCCCTCCTTATGACGGAATTGGTGGTTGTATGTTGCCGACGGAGTGGATTCGGTCAGCCCATAGCCTTCGTTGATCGGAAGGCCCAGACGCTCCTTCCACTGACGAGCCACCTCTCCCGGCATACTGGAGGCCGCCGAGAAACAGTACCGCACCGTCGCGAAAGCCTCCTCCATACCCGGTGCATCCAACATCATAATGTATATGGTGGGCACCGCATGCCAACGGGTGATGCGTTCCCGCTTGAGCGTCTCCAGGACTTGATCAAGCTCGAACTTGGGGAGAATAACCAGAGTAGAGCCCACGTTCACCGACGAATTGAAGATGAAATTCTGGGCGAAAGAGTGGTACAAGGGCAGAAAACAGATCAGCCTATCCTCGTGGCTCATACCCGTTAGATGCACCGTAGCGTTGGTGTTGGAAACCACATTGCCGTGCGTGAGAACCACACCCTTGGGCTTCCCGGTAGTGCCCGATGTATAGATGATCTCAGCGCCGTCATCTCTATCCGTGTAGACGGTCTCGAAAAACACAGAATGGCCCTCCATGATCTCCCAGAAACCGTGATCCACACCCTCTAGCCCTGTGGGCAAAGATCCCTCTTCGCTTTCAACGGCAACCACACTTTCTATGTTGGCCATTGCTTCGCGGGCAGGAACTTCATCCAAGTAAGCGCCCCCAGCCACCAATATCCGAGCACCTGAGTCCGTAGCCATGAACTCCACCTCCTCGCACTTGCACATGGAGGAGATGGAGACCGCGATAGCCCCTACTTTCAAGATCCCGTAGAAGGCGATGGCGAACTCTGCGCAGTTGCCCATGAAGAGGCACACGCGATCACCTTTCACCACACCCAACTCCGTGAGAGCGTGGGCGAAGCGATCAGCGTCGCGACGAAACTCCGCGTATGTCCAGCGGCGATCTCTGTTGACCAGCGCCTCGTTGTCCGGGAAAAAGATGGTATTCCTGTCCAACGCATCCGCTACATTCATCAGTTGCTGTTACTCCCTTCCTCCGTCTGCCTGTCCCAGAGCATCTTCTGTTCCAGAGCCTGAACCAGAATGCCGATCATCCAATTGAGGGGGGCGTCCACCCCGTACTCCTCACCCCGTTCCGTAACCGCGAGATTCAGCGTATCTATCTCCGTCCGGCGACCAGCCTCCACATCCTGCAGCATGGAGATCTTGTTGTCACCCACCCCGGAAAGAGCCTTGATTGCAAAATCCGCAGCGTTCTCCAACTCAGCAAAATCCAGACCCTGGGCGCGGGCGACTTCTCCCGTCTCTTCAGCCAGGGCTCGGATCAACTCGTTAGTTGGGGCGAACTCGATAAGTTGCTTGCCCGTGAACCCGGTCAGTGCCGCCACCGCATTACAGGACACGTTGGCCAACAACTTGCGCCAGATAGGGATCCGGATATCCCCCCGGATAAGATGGGTTTCCAAACCGGAATCATTGAGCATACCTATCAATTCACGGAGGCCCGGGTCATCCGTCCCATCAAACCGTCCAACGCTTATGCCACCCACACCCCCGTTGTACTTGATGACGTTCAACTCCAGAGGCATGGCGCTGTGAGCTGTGACTCCCCCTATCACCTTGTCATGCCCCACAACCGCGGCTATGCGACGGAGGTTCTTCAGGCCATTCTGCACTGACAGGACATACGTGTCCTCGCCGATCATGGGTAGCGCCAACTCAGCCGCTGAACTCGTATGGTAGCCCTTGACTGAGATCTGGACCAGGTCCACCTTGCCCACCCCTGCGGGATCTGACGTAATCTTCACCGGAAGTGTCTTCTTGCCACCATCCGGCATGATGAGCGTGAGGCCACCGTCTCGAATAGACTTAACCTTGCGCTCATCTACATCTACCAGGGTCACATCAAACCCGGCGTCCGTGAGAAGAAAGCCGAACGTCCCACCCAGTGCTCCGGCCCCCATGATGGCGACTTTCATCCTGGTCCTCCCCCTATGTAGCATTCAGAAGTCCTGAGCCTCACGCTTCCTTCCACTCCGGTCTGCGCTTCTCCAAGAACGCGGCCAGGCCCTCATTGGCATCCTGGGTCTTCATCAGTTCGTTGACATATATCTCTTCAGCCACGGCCCTGGCCGCGTCCTCATCCTTGCCGGCAGCGGCAAGAATTGCCTTCTTGGTCAGGCTCATGACCTTCCCGCTGTTCTTCATGAGACCACCCACGAACGCCTGGACCTCCTCCTGGAAACGATCCAGCGGGACAACGCGATTCACCAGGCCCATGGATAGAGCCTCCTCAGCAGAGAAGTTGCGGCCGGAGAGCAGCAGTTCATTCGCCGCCTTGCTGCCGAACAGGTTGGGGAACAACGCCACTCCCAGGATGGGATAGACTCCCACTTTGATCTCCGGTTGCCCGAAGACGGAATTGTCCGCAGCCACCACCAGGTCACAGCAGGCCGCAAGCTCACAGCCACCGCCGAGAACAAGACCATGGACCGCAGCTATTGTGGGTTTGGAGGAACGGTACAGGCCCATGCAGAGGTCATCAAAGATACCCAGCATGTGCTCCATTTTCTCAGGCGTGTGATCAGCTACGTCCACACCTGCGGAAAAACCCTTCTCTCCTTCCGCCTCCACCAGGATTATCTTTACCTCAGGGTTCTCTTGCAGTTCTCCCAAAGCGTCAACGGCTTCTTCCATGACCGGTATTGTCAAGACGTTGACCGGAGGATTATTGAGAATCAACCGCCCAAGTCCGCCATCATTGACCGCTGTCACACGCTCTCCACTCATGTATCTCCTTCCCTGCCTGTAGGCCTTCTCTGCGGCCCATGGCTGCTATCGCTAGAGGTATTGGTTCAAGATTCAAGCTGTCAACCATTGTTGTCCTTTTCCCCCAACACGCGTGCAGATCCCACGCGCGTGAACACCAGGCCCACCGGACCCTCCACGCCGGACTCAGAGAAGCAAGTTGTACACGACCCTTCCCCGGTCCCGGTGCCTAATTCCACCACCCTGACCTCATACCCTATAGAGCGGTAGAAGGATACAACCTCATCCAATCTCCGTCCAGAAACGGAGAAACGTTCCTCCCAACCATCTGCGATCATCTCGGCGCGGGATACGGCGCGGGATGTTCTTTCCATCTTGGGACACCGCCTACCAGCTGTGAGTGACAGCGCCAGGGCGGCAGGCCTCCACGCAGAGCAGTGCCTCATGCCCGCCCGCCGGCTTACAAGGCACACACTTCTCTTTCAACTTCTTCCGAACGGAGATCTCTATGGTGGCCACCTCATTGTTGTAGTCATCCGGCTCAATCAAGAACAGTGACTGTGGGCAGGCGTCCACGCACCAACGCCCCAGGCAATCCTCGCACTTGCCTGTATCGATGGTCACGAAGTACTTCCCCGAGCCATCTTGGTAACCATAGTTGGCAATCATCAGAAAGCAGCTCCTTGTCAGCTCCTCTTGCGTCTCCAGCTAACCTTGGTGTGTCGCCTTCTTCCTCTCCTTCTTGAGTAGAGCTTGGGCAAAAACAGCCGCACCCAGCGCACCCGCAATCTGTGGGTCCAGGTTGGTGCTCTCATCCAACGGAATAGCGCGTACCCCGATTATTCCTTCCACCCGGTTAACAACCCCCTCGTTCTTGGCGATACCGCCTGTGATGAAGAACTCAGGCTCCACACCTATGCGCTCAATCAAACCCGCTACACGGTCCGCCATGGCCGCACAGTAGGAGGCGAGTACGTTGTTCACACTCCAACCCGCCTTAAGAAGGGCAGTGGCCTCCGACTTGGCGAACACCGTGCACACATTGGAGACTACAGGCGGCCGACCGTCAGTCTCGAAAGACCGACTACCTATGTCTTCAATCGGCACTCCCAGAGCATCGGCAATGACCTCCATGCCGCGGCCGGTACCGGCCGCGCACTTGTCATTCATAATGAAGTTCTGGACCTTGCCATTCTCGTCGCAGCGCATCACCTTGCAGTCCTGACCGCCCATATCCAAGATGGTGCGGATGCTGGGGCCGGCCATGAAGTTGGCTCCCCGGGCGTGGCAGGAGATCTCAGTGATAGCACGATTCGCAAACGGCACATTCACCCGGCCGTAGCCTGTGCCGACCACGTAGTGCACATCTTCCAGAGTGAGATCGCTCCCCTCCAGAGCACCGTCCAGTGCCTTGTGCGCGCTGCTCGGGCTGCTTGACCCGGTACGGGTGGAGTGATACGCGTACACCTTGCCGTCCACCATGACCACCGCCTGCGAACTCACGGACCCCACATCAATACCCGCCGTGATGGACTCGGACCCCTGCCAGTCCATGGTCTCATCGCGCCAAACCTTCTCACTCCAGCGCCAAAACTCCTTATTCTCCTCAACCATGTTCATGCCCCTTGAGGCTGTTTCCCAAGACCGGCGGTGGTGCCGGCGCCCTTCTCCGCCCCGATGATAGCCGCTCCCAGCGCCCCTAAGAACTCCGGATCCGGAAGGACCGTGATCTCTCCGATGCTGAGTGTTTCCTGCAGAGCCTTCACAAAGCCCATGTTGAGGGCTACCCCGCCGCCAAGGACCACCTTCTCCTCCTCCAGACCGGCACGCCGAGCCATTGCCGCTACCCGGCCCGCCATGGCATCGTGACAGGCTTTGGCAATGTCATGCTTCGGGACGTTGTTATGAATGAGGCTTACCACTTCCGATTCCGCAAAGACTGTGCACTGGGCGTTCATGGGAATGGACTCCTTGGATCTCGCGGACATCTCTCCGAATTCCTGGAGTGAGACCTCCAGAGCACGACTCATCGCCTCTACAAAGACCCCGGCTCCCGCCGCGCACTTCTCGTTCACAGCAAAATCCAGGACCTTGCCGGTCTCATCAATACGAATTGCCCGGGCCTCATCGGCACCCACATCTATGACAGTCCGTGCGTCCGGTATCAACCGATATGCACCCCGGGCATCGGCTGCTATCTCCGTAACCCTGTGGTCCACGAAATCCACCGACTTGCGACCCACGCCCGTTCCCACCGTGTAATCAACATCTTCCACGGTAATCCCGGCATCGCCGGCGGCGCCCTCAAGCGCCCTCCAAGCCGCTTCCGCTTGCTCAAAGCCCGAAGCTACAACCCAACGGCCAACCAGCTCCTCATCCCGCAGGATGACAACGTGAATGTTCTTCGACCCCACATCGATTCCCGCTGTGATCATCCCAGTCTCCCTCTTCAGTTCTATCCGGGCACAAGGTGATTGGCTGGCCGTCCAATTAGTTTCCAGTGTACCCTGTTCGAAAATACGTGTAAAGGCGGAGCGGACGCCAACCTACATTGACGCGCCCACGTCTGACCATTACTATCCGTACGACATATGATTGCACAATCTTCCCCCCATCCTGCACTGCATGCTATCCTGACAATAATTGGTTGGTTGACCGACTAAAAAGTGTGGTGACGGTGGCTAGAGTCAGGTCCAAAGAGGATTTCAGACGAGAGGAGATAGTAGACGCCGCCCTCCGACTGGTGCTAGAGGTCGGCTACAACCAGGTCACCTTGGCAGACATCGCCGAGCGGGTGGGCGTGAGCAAGGGACTTATCTCTTACTACTTCCCCAAGAAAGAGGATGTCTTCCTGGCCGTCCTGGACCAGATAGTTGAACGTCTGACCACGGACTTCCAGAGCTTCGCAGACGCAGACGCTACGGCGCCAGAGAAGCTGAAGATGATTTTCAGGAACCTCTTTGGGAATGAGAAACGCGCCCGCCGCTACTACACCGTGGTGATAGATTACATGGCACAGGCTATCCGCACCCCGGGAGTGCAGGAGTATACCCAGAATATCTACAACTCCTACCGCACCTACACGGAGAAGATCATCATGGAGGGAGTGCGCCGCGGACAGTTCAGAGACGTGAATCCCGAGCGGGCCACTTCCATGACCCTGGGCATGATGGAAGGCCTCGTCCTTCAGTGGTTCTTTGACAAGAAGGGGTTTGACCTGGACGAAGCCTACCGCATGTGCGTGGACTTCATGAACAGCTACCTACTCGCTTAGCTCTTGCCCAGCGCACGCTCGAACTGAGTGTTCAGCACCCGCAGGTAGTCTTCCTTGGCCATGAGCGGCCTGGCTACTCTATCCACTTCCTCCTTAGGCAGATTACCAGTCTTCGCAAGTGCACGACCGGCCTCACGCGCCGCCTCAAACACATCCTGCACCTCTATCCCCATCTTTTCCATGGCGAAGAGGAAGCCGGCGTGGGGGCGGAGTAGAGCTCCCGCAAACTCCCGTCCCATGTTCGCGGACATGGCCTGGGCGTGGGCAAGCAGCGGATGGAAGTTAGCGAGCTCGTAGAACCCGCAGTTGGACACCAACACCAACTTGCCCCCGGAAGACCCATCCCGGCGCGGATGCCGAAAACGGCCTTCTACTTCCACCGTCCTGTAATCTGAAAGAGGCAGCGTACGGTCAATAACGTTCTTGAGAGCGCCGGACATCCCGTCCACGTACAGGGGCGTCGCCAGGACCAACAGATCCGCTGCGGAGATCCGCGGGAGCAGATCTTCCATGTCGTCATGATAGCGGCATACCCCCGGCTTCTTGGCCCAGCAGAAATAGTCGCCGTCACAGGTTCGCACCTCCAGGTCTCTTACCTGCACCAGCTCTGTGGAGGCCCCGTCTCCTTCCAGTCCTTCCAGGAAGGGTTGAAGGATCAGCATGGTGTTACTCTTCTCCCCTTTAGGGCTTCCGTTTATGGCCAAGACCTCCATGCGCATCCTTTCCTATCCGATGCCGCTTCAATCTCCCGCACCGTTTCTCTGGGTGACACCCGCCTTTAGTGGATGGACAGCCCTCCGTCTGCGCCTATCACGTAGCCCGTGGTGTAAGAAGCCTCGTCCGATGCCACCCAGGCGAAGGCAGCAGCTACCTCCTCCGGCTGCGCCCAGTACCCCAGGGGTATACGGGCCAGGTACTTCTCCCGAAACTTGGGATCGTTGACGATGGTATCCGTCATTTTTGTCTCCGCGCCAGGGGCAATACAGTTAGCCGTGATGCCGTACCTTCCCAACTCCCGAGCGCAAGACTTGGTGAGCGCCACCACGCCACCCTTGGCAGCAGAATAGTTGACCTGCCCCAACGTGCCTACTACTCCGGCCGCGGACGTCACCGTGATGATGCGGCCATACTCCTGTTCCCTCATGCCCTCCACCACGGCCCTTATGCAATAGAATGTCCCGTGGAGGTGAACGTCAACCACCGCGTGCCAGTCCTCAACGCTCATCTTGTGTACCATGGAAGGCCTGGTATACCCCGCTCCGGTCACCAAAATGTCTATCTTCCCAAAGGCTTCCCGAGCCGAGGCCGCCATGTTCTGAACACTCTCCCAATCACTGACGTCAGTGGGTGTCACGAGCCCTTCCCCGCCGGCCTTCTCCACCGCTGCCCGGGTCTCCTCCAGGGGCTCGGGGCGCCGGCTGGCCAAGACTACTTTGGCCCCCTCCGCACCAAAGCGCTCCGCCACCGCCCGGCCAATGCCCTCGCCGGCTCCGGTGACAACTGCCACCCGGCCTTCTAGACGCTTCCTTGCGGTCATGTTGTAGTCCCTTCTGTATCCTTGCCGTCCGTCACTATGACTCCTCTTCCCTGCAGAGGTACTCTTCCCGGGTGAGCTCACTGAAAGCGGAAAGGCACTCCCGGGTCATATCTTGATACCAACGAGTGCCCATGCTCTTCTGTTCCCGCATCTCCGGGCTCACGTCCTTGACCACCTTCCCGGGCACACCCACCACCAGCTTACGCGGTGGGACTACGGTACCGTGGGCCACAACGCACCCGGCCCCGACGATACATCCTTCTCCCAGCACGACTTCATCCTGCACCACTGCGTTCATGCCCACCAACACATCACGGCCTACAGTGGCTCCGTGGATGATGCAGCCGTGCCCCAGATGCGAATCCTCCTCCAAGACGACCTCCACCCCTGGGAAACCGTGAACTGCACATGAATCCTGGATGTTTGAGCCCGCCTCCACCCGTATGGAGACCCAGTCACCTCGCAAACTGGCCCCTGGTCCCACGTAGCAGCCGGGACCCAACACCACATCACCTATCACCGAAGCCAGAGGGTGCACAAACGTGGTGGGATGGATCCGCGGCTTCTTCTCTCCCAGCCGATATACAGGCACAATGTCCTTCCCTAGACCATCGTCAGGCCGCCGCTCACGGATACTATCTGCCCCGTCATGTAGGTATTGGAGTTGCTGGCCAAGAAGACCACCATCTCCGCCACTTCGTCCGGGTCACCCATGCGCCGCATTGGTATGGTCTTCACTATCTTGCCTATTATGTTCTCGTCCAAAACGTGAATCAACGGAGTATCGGTTATGCCGGGAGCCACGCTGTTCACCATCACACCCGAGCGTACCCCTTCCCGGGCCAGAGTCTTGGTCAGAGCGATGACCCCACCTTTACACGCGGAGTACACTGCTTCCCCCATAGACCCCACTCTCCCCGCGTCTGAGGCCAGGTTGACAATCTTGCCGCCTGACTCTTGCTCCTTGAAGGCTTCCAGGGCCGCCCGGCTCATGTTGATGGGACCCTTCAGATTGATGCTGATCACCTTGTCCCATATGGCGGGATCGTTGTTCATGAAAGGCTCTATCACGTCCCAGCCGGCATTGTTGATAAGGGCATCAATCCGCCCAAACGCCTTTCGGGTCTCGGCTACGGTTGATCTTGCGTCATCCAGGGAGGTGACGTCGCACCTCACAAAGCGCGCTTCGCCTCCTTTTCCTTCGACCATACCTACGGTCTCCTGACCGCCTTCTTCGTTGATATCCGCTACAATTACCTTGCCTCCCAACGCACTCATGCGCAGCGCGATGGCCCTTCCGATACCGCTGGCGGCACCAGTTACCAATACCGCCTTGCCCTCCATGTCCATAGGCTTGCTCTGTGGATCAATAGCCATGATCCCTCCTCCTCCCGAAGAAATCGCCACGCAGCGAACTCCGGGAAACTAGTCGGTCGGTCAGCCAAACTCAATTACCATGCTAGAAGATGACGGTGAGTCTGTCAATTGCGGGGGCGGCCGCCCCCGCGCCGCCCCAAGCCCTACCGAGAGCCTCCCCGGAAGAGCCTTGCGCACGGGACCATCACCTCAGAAGCGCAGTTCCAAGTTGATGGTCTCGGAGGGCTTGAAGTTGTTTGCGCTGAAGAACCGAATCAGGTTGGGATCGTCCCAGCGCACCAAGGTGGTCACGCTTCCCACGCCGACTCTCTTCAAGTGATCAACAAATTCCTTGATCAACTGCTCACCGACGCCTTTATGCTGACAGTCAGGATCAACGCCGATGGTATCCAGCGTAGCCTCCTCCTGGGAGATCCCGTACTCTCCTATGAAGAGTTCACCCATAACGAAGCCTACCACGTTCCCCTCTTCATTCTCCGCCACCAGAGAGACCGGCACGTAGTTCCTGGATGCAAAGAGCTTCTCAAACTTGGCTTCGTAGTACTCAGGCCGGGACAGATTGAGCACTTTCTCATCGATCGCCGCCACGGCGTCAAAATCGCCTTCCTCCATGATTCTGATCTTGATGGTGCTCCCGATCATCACGACTCCTTCGCACCCGCCCTGACAATGGTTCTTTCTTCTTCAGGAATGGGATCCGGAACAGGTATGCCAGACAGTTTCTCAATGGCACCGAAGCGTGGGGGACAGGCTTCATAACACGTCCCGCACTTGATGCACTTCTCCTGGTCAATCACATGAATCCGTTTCTTCCCACCCCAAATCGAATCAACGGGGCACCTCTTGGCACAGATCATGCAGGCACGGCACTTCTCGGGATCAATATAGTACGAAGCGGTCTCATTGAACAGCCTCTCGATCTCCTCGCTGGTGTACAGGCCATCGTAATCCTCTTCGCTTCCGAGCCGCATCTCCAGCTTATCCCTTTTCTCAACCTTGATGTATGGGATAAGCCGGCTCACCTCACGCAGCTTGGCCTTCAACTCCTCTTCTTCGATCCCTTCGGATCCGCCCAAGGGACCGAGATCCTTGAGCTGCTTGCCAAAGTCATCCATGACCTCAGCATAACGGGTGCCTTCACCGGCAGATATCCATTCAACCCTCAATCTCTCCGGATCAACCCCTATGTGCTCCAGCAATTTCCGGCACAGATGCACCATGTTCAGCGTATCCCAGTTTCCTTCCGTGATGTAGTGGCACTCACCCAGCCGGCAACCACCAATGAATACACCGTCATTGCCGTTCAGGAAAGCCCTTATTATGAACTCCGGATCAACTCGACCAGTGCACATGAGCCGAATATTCCGAATATATGGCATATATTGTAGTCTGGAAACTCCAGCCAAGTCCGCGGCGGAGTACCCTCACCAATTACAGAGAAAACCTAGAACCCTAGGTTTGAACTCGAATCCTGCGCTCATTCGTATCCCACCTCCTCCATCAGTCAACAGTCGCCTACACTCCGGCGATCAGCCTACCTTCTCTACTTCCTTCAACTCCGGAACCGCGGCGTCGATCTGGGCCAACACCTCTTCATCCGTATAGTGCTGCAGGTAGATGGCCCCGGTAGGGCACTTGGCGTTACAGAGGCCATCCCCCTTGCAAAGGACGGGGTTTACGCTGACCTTGTTACCTTGTCTCGTCTCGTACAGCTGTATGGCCCCGTAGGTGCAGGCCGCCACGCAAGCTCCACACCCTATACACTTACTCTCGTCCACCTCGCACACGGCGCCGGAAGCAGTAACAGTGTCCTGGGAAAGCAGGGTCACGGCCCGTCCGGCTGCACCGTAGGCCTGACTGATGGTCTCAGATATATGTTTAGGATAATGCGCCGTCCCGCACAGGAATACACCATCGGCGCCAAAGTCCACGGGCCTCAGCTTCACGTGGGCCTCCTGGAAGAAACCGTCCGGGCTCGTGGAGGCCTTGAACTGCTTGGATAGCTCCTGGGTTCCCGAAGAGGGAATCACGGCGGCGGACAGCACGACCGCGTCGGCCTCGATTTCCAGCCTCTTGCCCAAGATGGGATCGGGAACGGTAACATTCAGGCCACCAGCGCGATCCTCGCCCACAGCTTCTACCTCAGGCTTGTCGTCCGGCTCATAACGGATGAACTTCACGCCCTTGTTGGCCGCTTCCCGGTAGTAGTCCTCACTGAACCCGTAGGTTCTCATGTCCCGGAAGAGGATGTAGATTTCCATTTCCGGGTCGGTCTCCTTCAATTTCAGAGCGTTCTTGACGGCCTGGCCACAGCAGACGCGGGCGCAATAGTTCCTGTCTTCCTGCCTGCAACCAACACACTGGATCATGATCAGACTGCCGCACTCGGTAAGCCACTCTTCTCCCGCGCTGATCCCTTCCTCCAACTCCAGCTGGGTGATTACCCGATCGTGCTCACCGTACAGGTACTCAGTGGGCTTGTACTCCTCAGCGCCGGTGGCGATGATAGCCGCCCCATGGTGTATCTCTTTAGTTCTGCCTTCCGACTCCACCGTAGTGGTGAAATTGCCGATGTACCCTGAGACCTCAGTGATGGTGGCGTCCGTAGACACATGAACCAAGGGGTGCTGATAAACATCTCTAATGAGGCCCTGCAGATAAGCCTGAACGTCCAGCCCTTCCAGAGTGTAATGTAGTCTCCGGGCCATGCCCCCCAGATCCTTATCCTTCTCCACCAGGTAAACATCGAACCCCTGGTGGGCAAGGCTGAGGGCGCTGGTCATGCCGGCCACACCGCCGCCCACCACCAGGCCGGCGTTGTTCACCGGTAGATCATGCTCTTCCAGGGGCTGCAGCTCGCACACGCGGGATACAGACATCCGCACAATGTCCTTTGCCTTCTCCGTGGCCTTCTCCTTCTCACGAGAGTGAACCCAAGAGCAGTGCTCCCTGATATTCGCCATGTCGAAGAAGTACTGGTTGATCCCGCCTTCCCGGAGAGTATCCCGGAACAGGGGCTCATGGGTCCTGGGGGTGCAGGCGCCGACAACCACGCGATTCAGCCCCTTGTCGCGGATGGTGTCCGCTATCTGTTGGGCGGCGTCAGTAGAACATATGAAGAGGCCCTCTTCGGCATGTTCCACGTTGTCCAGAGACAGAGCGTAGTCAACCGTTTCGGGTATATCCACCACCCTGCCGATATTCGCACCGCAGTGGCACATGAATACACCAACCCGCGGCTCCTCTTCAGTGACGTCCCTCTCGTGCGGATACACCCTATCCTTGGCCAGTTTGCCCCGCCTCTTGTGGAGGAGTTCGCCACAGAGGGATTCCGCTCCGCTGGCAGTCACTACCGACTCGGGGATATCCATCGGTCCCTGGAAGGCTCCGCTCACGAAGATCCCCGGGCGTGAGGTCTGGATGGGATTAACCGCATCCCCTTGCGCGAACCCATAGGGATCCAGCTCAATACCGAACTTGTTCGCCAGATCCTCAGCACCGACCGGAGGATTCAACCCGACGGACAGCACCACCATGTCAAACTCCTCTTCCTTCACACCTTCGTCGGGAGTGGAGTACTTGATGGTTACATTCTTGCTCTCTGGAATTTCTTCTCCCACGGAAACATAGCTCCTGATGAACCTAACATCAGATAGGCTCTCAGCCCTCTGGTAGAAGCGCTCAAAGTCCTTACCGTACGACCGGATATCGTTATGAAACACGGCCGCTTCCATGTCCGCGTCATGATCCTTGGAGAGAATCACCTGCTTCTGGGTATAAGAGCAGCACACAGCTGAGCAGTAGGTGTTTCCGCCTTCAGGGTTGACCTGCCTGGACCCTACGCACTGGATCCAAGCAACCTTGTGCGGGTGCTTCCCGTCCGAGGGGCGCAGTATCTCGCCTTCATACGGACCCGTAGCGCAGAGGATCCGCTCATAGTCCAGACTGGTTACCACGTTTTCCATCTGGCCGTAACCGTAGTCCCCGCGCAACCGGGGGTTGAACACCTCGTAGCCCGCGGACAGGACTACGGCCCCCACATTGACCTTGACCTTCTCAGGCTTCTGGTGCAGATCTATAGCTTTGTTCTCACAAACGGCCGTGCAGATGTTGCACTTCTTCTCCTTGAGATACAGGCACTCTTCCTCATCCACGTAGGGGACCAAGGGCACTGCCTGGGAGAAGTAGATGTGAACGGCTTTGTTGTCGGCCAAGTCCTGGTTATACTCATCCGGCACGACTACCGGGCAATTCTCCACGCACGTGCCGCAGCCGGTGCAAACATCCTCTTTTATGTATCTGGCCTTCCTGGTCAGAGTTACATCGAAGTCCCCTGCTTCCCCTTCTACACTGTCCACCTCTGTATAGGTCATGATCTCTATGTTGGGGTGCCGGTCGCATTCAATGAACTTGGGAGACTCTATGCACATGGAGCAGTCATTAGTGGGGAACGTCTTGTCCAGCTGAGCCATCTTGCCACCAACGGTGGGCGCCTTCTCCACCAAGTAGACTTTGTAGCCTGCGGTGGCGAGATCGAGAGCGGCCTGAATGCCGCTAATTCCCGCTCCCACCACCATGACGTCACCTAGACCGCTGTCCGGTGGGACTATGACGTTTTGTTCTTGGGCTGCTTCTCTTTCCATATCTCTCTATATCCTCGTCCGGTGTACTGTCTCTAGATGGCTTACTGGAGCTAGGTGACTTCCTGAATAATCTCCGTGATGTCCTTGATCACGGGGGTTGCATCCTCATCCAAACCCAGCCTGCTCTCCTCGAACATAGTGATGCAATACGGGCAGGAAGTGGCCAAGACTTCAGCCCCCACATCCACTGCCTGTTGTATGCGGAGGTCAGAGAACCTATCTTCCTTGGGTGTCTCCATCCAAACCCGGCCCCCTCCACCCCCGCAACATAGGCTGTCCGCCCGAGAATCCTTCATCTCCTCCAGCTCCAACCCGGACACGTTTTGCAGCAGCGAGCGGGGAGCCTCATAGATGCCATTGTGCCGCCCCAGGTAGCAGGGGTCGTGATAGGCGACCTTCTTCCCGTACTCACCTTTCAGCTCCAGGCGGCCCTGCTGGACCAAGTCCAGCAGGAACTCGGAAATGTGGACCACCTCAAAGTTGGCTCGGAAATCTGGATACTCGTTCTTGAAAGTCTCATAGCAGTGTGGCGAGGAAACCAGGATCTTCTGCACTCCGTTATCAATGAACGACTTGATGTTATCCCTGGCCACCCGTTTGAAGACTTCTTCGCTCCCCGTCTTCCGGATACTCTCTCCGCAGCAACTATCTTTGGAGCCCAGTATCCCGTAGTCCACCCCGGCCTGGTTCAACAGCTTCGCTGTGGCTTCAGCCACCTTCTTCAGTCTCGGATCATAGCTCTGGTAGCAGCAGGCGAAGTACAAAATCTCCGTCCCTTCCGAGAACTCCTTCACGGAGAGATCCTCAGCCCACTTAGCCCTATCCTTTCGCTCATAACCCAAGGGGTTGCCTTCGCTCATAAGGCCTGCTCTCGCGGCGCGCATGGGCTCCACGGCGGGGGGAAACACCTCGTACTCCGTGGCGATCCTGCGAAGGGCTACCCCAGATTCGATCTGCCTTACGTCCCTGGGACACTGCTGCGGGCATTTCCCGCAGGTGGTACAACGCCAGATATCTTCTTCTTCGATCTCCGTCAGACCGAAGGTGGCCGCTCTGACGATCCTTCGTATGCTGAAATCACGCACCAGATTCCACGGACAGACAACGTCACACAACCCGCACTGATAGCAGCGATCGAATCCCTGGCCGCCCTTCTCTCTGATGAGCTCGGGTATCCCTGCGTAGTCTGAAAGTTTCTCAGTCTCCATTGCTGCCCTTCCTGTTCCTGGTGCCGGGTAGCCGGCCTCCGGCTCTCAGGCCTCTAGCCTTTGCTCGACATCCGGGCAACGGCATCCAGTACCTCGTCCATCCCGTATTTGTTGGCTAAGGATTCCAACCCTATTTCCATCTCGTCCCGACTCACTTCCTCTTCCTCCACGTCTTCTTCTCTCTCCTCGTAGGTGAGGCAATCGCACCGGCACACCTTTACGCACCAGGGCTCCTCCAGGGTCGGATCCTCTTCGCACATGTCACACTTCAAAGGGAGACCGGAATCCGGCTCCTTGAAGTAATCTCGAGCCGGGCAGGAAACCCCGCAGAAGCTGCATTCGTTGTATTCCTTGCCGTTAATCACGTATTTGTGCCTGCCCGTGCACTCGGCCGGCGTATAGTCCCCCGCACGTGTAGGAACGTACACATCGTTCAGCTCATCAAAGACAACGCGGATCCGCGATCTTGCCGGATTGGTAGCGCTGAATCTCGGGCGAGCGTGGAACGCGGAGCAGGCCATTTCACAGGCGCGACAACCGATACACTCGTCAAGGTCGACCTTGATCTCCTTGACGACCTTCTTGGTCGCTTCGTCCGTCTTTTGCTTCGTCTTTTCATCACTCACGGGTCAGTATCCCCCTCTCAACGAGGTCTTCACCCACGTAATCCAGGCCGAACTCCTCCAAAGTGTCTGTCTTTGGAATGCCTTCCTGGTTCCAGCCTTTGAACTCATAGTACTCGTCCAGCAGCTTCTGCTCGTTCTCCGGTTCTCTCTTCTTCCAGTGATCTTCCGGAGGCTTCTCCTGGTCGCGCCGCAGGCCTCTTCTCACATTCAAGGCCCTGATCAGAGTGCGGTTCCTCTGGGCGATCTCCCATAGCCTGTCCGAATCAACCTCAAGCCCGGTCGCCTGCGAGATGAACTGCGGCAGATTGAAGATATGGTACGGCGGCCTGCCCTCCCACTGCCCCGTGAAGGACGACAGGAAAGCGCACGTCCCGATGGTGTCATCCACGTAGTGCATGGTTTCGTTCCAGTCGGCGATATTGATGGCCGCCTCAAAGGAGGGATTCGTCCGGGGCTCCCACTCCATGAACCATTTCTTGAAACGCTCCGGAGCAGCTTCCCACCCCCGCACAAACTCTTCTCTCTCTTGTTTGTCGGCGATAGGCACCTGCGGGTAGGATCCTTCAATCTGGGTGATGTTCATCTTCTCGCCGGTCGCATACATGAGGAAGTAGGGGTAGTTAACATACCCCAGCTTGAGTGGCACCTGCTCAAACTTCTTCATGGTGTTGTGATCGTATTCCTCTGCGCCATTGCCGATTTCTCGGGCCGCATGGTAAACACCCTTGGCCAGGGAATCGCCCACGCCCTCTCGATTGACGATCTTCTCCAGGAGATAGAAGAACCTACCGGCATTATCGGAGGGGAAGTCGGGCAGATCTTCATCGGTCAAGATGCCGGCGTCATAAAGCTCTACCCCAAAGGCCAGAACCTGTGGGGTGGAGAAACCATCCAACCCGTACTCCTGAGTGAGGCCGAGAATGCTGTAGTTGAAATCCAGCTCCTCGTACGCGGCCATGGCATAGGTCAACTTGCTGTAGCACTTCTGGAAGTAGGTTGCCCGCCCTGGATACGAAACCGCCTGATGGCAGTCCTTGGGGCAGTTATAGCAACCCGTCCAGCGCAGCCGTACCTCGTCTGAGATCTCCTTCCACTTCTCCTCACGTTCCTCGTTCCAGAAACCCTTGTTCCGCTCGCGCGCGTTGCCCCAGGCAAAATTGTTGACGTGGAACTCTTCATCATCCTCGTGCGCCAACACGTCCCCGGCGGACTCCTCCTCATAGATCGTCTGATACATGCTGCTGGATATCTCAAACAGCTCTTCGGGATGAGCGACGTTGATGTCATTAGTCCCGCGGACTGCTATGGCCTTCAGCTTCTTGTCCCCCATGATTACGCCTACCCCGCGGGACGCGCTGGAGTTGGCATGCTCAATGGTGGCCATGTAGACCCTGTTCTCACCGGCCTTGCCGATAGCGGCTACCTGCGCCTCCTGTTGGTCCAACTCCTTCTTGATGGCGTCCCCCGTTTCCAGGGCGCCTTTCCCCCGGAAATGACTGGCGTCCCGTATCTCTACTTTGTCGTTGTGTATCCACAGATAGACCAGGTCTTCCGCCTTGCCCCGAATAACTATCTTGTCGTAGCCTGCGTGCTTCAATTCCGGTCCGAAGAACCCCCCGAATAGGGAATGGGAATAGCGATCAGTCTGGGGGGAGAATGTGTCTACACAGGTGCGATTGGCGGCAGGGACAGGTGTGCCCTGCAGGAGACCGGTGCTGAAAATCAACAGATTGTCGGGAGAGAACGGATCTACTTCAGGAGGAACCCTATCCCACAGAATCTTGGCGGCAGTTCCCTGTCCACCCAGATGAAGCTCGGTCATCTTGGGGTCGGTCGCTACTCTCTCAATGCTTCCTCGGGACAGATCAATCTCCAGGTCGTACCCTGTCTCTGCGTACCTCATCGTCTTTCCCCTTCTGGATTGTCTGAATCAATATCATCCCTGACAATGGGAAGAAACGTCCCTTTGCCGAGCACACCCAGTCCTACCGGCAGGCCACTGCCGTCCGTCAGAGACGTGTTTGCTGATTATTAACTGACCGACCAACCAATAACTGCACTTTAGCACCACTCAACAGTGTCTGTCAACAGGGATGTAGCAGCCTTCAGGCCACAATCACGTACTACCCACCTACTGGTCCTCATGGGTTCTGAATGCCGAGGAGGTGAGAATCGGTCCCGGGTGTGAACCCGAATCAGTCCCGGGTGTGAACCCGGTCCGCCAGTTCCTGCAGTTCCCGGCGCCGATCCTCCGGGGGGTTGCCCTCTTTATCCCATCCGCGCTGGAGGTAGTAGAGCGTAAGCATATCCTGGAAGCGCTCCCGGTCAATACGATGGCCCTTGGTAGGTCCCACCGGCATGGGATCATCAAAATAGCGGCGGGGCAGGGTGTCGTCCGCACGGGTTATGCCTTCCCGCATGTTGATCAGTCTCTCCGTGTCCAGAACCCGGCGCGCCGCCTCCCTCAGCTCCCCGGCGGTGAAT
>Ga0209176_10000072_pt1 | contig 27931 bp, 27 predicted proteins | sample NGEPer11B_FD_184511 | JGI IMG/M metagenome (GOLD analysis project Ga0209176, IMG submission 184511) | Arctic peat soil microbial communities from the Barrow Environmental Observatory site, Barrow, Alaska, USA - NGEE Permafrost305-11B... | ecosystem: Environmental > Terrestrial > Soil > Wetlands...
GACCAGGTGGTGCGTGATTCGCTGGATGTGGCCGGTGTCATTGCCGAAGCGATCGCGCCGCTCGAGCCTGATATTGTGCTCTGTGGGCAGCAGTCGGATGACATCGAGACCGGCCAGGTTGGCCCTCAGATCGCCGAGCTGCTCGGTGCGCCCCACGTGTCGAATGTGATGACTGTAGACGCGGAAGGCGAGTCGCTTCGATTGCAGCGGGACACTGAGGGCGGGTATCAGCAGGTGCGCACGCCGTTGCCGGTGGTAATCATGGTGACTTCCAGCGCCGAGGAACCGCTATACCCGTCGATCAAGGGAATGATGGCGGCGAAACGCAAATCGGTGGAAAAGATCGCCGCTGCTGAACTGGGTGGTGAGACGCGCCTGAGCTGGAGCGAGCCGAAGGCCCCGAAGCGGGAGATGGAGGGCATCCTCGTTCAAGGCGAGGGCGCTCAGGATGCGGCAAGGATGTTGGTGTCGTGGTTGCGGGAGAACAAGCTGATCGCACGTTGATGCAGTCGAATCGCAGGGATTGCCGGAACAGGGCGGAAGGAATCTGGAAATGGCGCACGGAGCTGGTGTTGTTGTCATCGCCGAGCATGCAGGTCAACGCCTGGATCCGGTGACGTTGGAGGCGGTAACCGCCGCGCGATCGCTGGCTGATGCCATGGACACCACGGTTACGCTGGGGGTGATTGGCGCGGATGTTGACGGCGTTTCTCGGGAGCTTGCGGCCGTTTCCGGCGTCGACGATGTCGTGATGGTGAACGACGATCGCCTTGCCGTGTTCAGCGGTTTGGCGTGGACCGCGGCAGTCGTCGACCTTATCCGGCAGATAGCTCCGTCGGTTGTGCTGGCGCCGGGCACAACATCGGGGCGCGATTACCTGCCTCGCGTCGCCGCCCGGCTGAAAACCGGTCACGCGGCTGACGCCGTCGCTGTGGTCTTCAGTGACGGCAAGGTGACCGCGATACGACCGGTGTTGGGGAGCCGGGCGCAGAGCGCGGTGGCCTTCGAGGGCGAGGGCATCGCCACACTGACAATGCGCCCGGGCGCGTCAGCGCGTGCCGCGGCCACGGGCGGCTCTGCACCGGTGCGTGCCCATGACGTAGCGCTGGATGAGCGAGACCTGATTGTAAAAGCAGACACTCCGGAAGGCGCGACTGGTGGCGCACAGGCGCTGGACAGCGCCGAGCGGATCGTGGCAGGTGGCCGCGGGCTCGGTTCGCAGGACAGGTTCGCGCTGGTCGAGGAGCTTGCTGGTGCTCTCAATGCCGCGGTTGCGGTAACCCGACCGCTTTCTGATGCCGGCTGGCGCCCGCACACTGATCAGATCGGTCAGACAGGCGCCAGGGTGTCGCCGAAGCTCTACATCGCTGTGGGCATCAGCGGTGCGGTGCAGCATCTTGTGGGCGTCCAGAACGCGGACTACATTGTCGCGATCAATCGCGATGCAAACGCCCCGATCTTCAAGGTGGCGTCCTATGGCATTGTCGGTGACCTGTTAGAGGTGGTTCCAGCGGTGATTGACGAGCTTCGAGCGACGCAGGGGTAGTGGGTTTCGTCACATGGATATGCCTGGGCCAGGTTACCGGCGTGTGGTGATCGACCAATTGAGAGGGACGGAACGTGGCGGACGATCGAATGGACGCAATCGTTGTTGGCGCCGGACCGGCGGGAATAACCGCTGCTCGGGAGCTGGCGGCCGCCGGTCTCTCTGTCGTCGTGCTCGAACGCGGCCAGTTCCCCGGCGCGAAGAATGTCTGGGGAGGGATTCTCTACCGGGAGCCGACCGAAGCGATCATTCCCGGTTTTGAAGAGGACGCGCCATTGGAGCGGCCGATCATCGAGCAGCGATACATGTTGCTATCATCGGATGCCTCGATGACAGCGGCATATCGATCGATGCAATTCGCCGAGGAACCATACAACGCGTACACCGCGTTTCGTGGCGATTTCGATCAGTGGTATGCCGCAAAGGCGGAAGAGGAAGGCGTGGAGGTCTACCCGGAGTTCACGGTGACGGACCTCCTGTGGGAGGACGGCGCCGTGGTGGGGGTGACTACCGGCGACGAAGATGGCGAGCTGCACGCCAATGTCGTCGTGCTCGCGGACGGCGCCAACTCGTTGCTGGGACAGCGTGCCGGGTTGCATCAGGGGTGGCAGCCGGATGAGCAGGCGCTTGTCGCCAAGGAAACGCTTCGACTCGATGCGACGAGGATCGAGGAGCGATTCAACCTGCCAGCAGGCAAAGGCACGGCGCTGGAAATCTTCGGTGAGAGCACGTGGGGGATGCTCGGATACGGGTTCATCTACACCAACAAGGATTCGCTTTCGATCGGCACCGGCGCCCTCCTGTCTGACCTGATCTCCTCGGGCAGGAACGTCAACGACATGCTTGATCGATTCAAGGCGCATCCAGCGATTGTTCCGCTGATTGAAGGCGCGGAAATCGAGGAGTATGCCGCTCACCTAATACCGGAAGGTGGATACAAGCGCCTGCCGCGGCTGTATGCTGATGGGGTGGTGCTGGTGGGCGACGCGGCTGGCTTCGTCAATCCGCTCAATCGCGAAGGCGCGAACCTGGCGATGATGTCAGGAAGGCTGGCTGGCAAGGCGATCGTCGAGGCAAGCGGCACGGGCGATTTTTCGGCGGTTGGCCTCTCCCGCTACCGGGAGCTGCTTGAAGAGAGCTTTGTACTCAAGGATCTGTACAAGATCCGGCATATGACCGAGTTTGCCCATGATCGCCCCTGGTTGCTCGGTGAATATCCGGAGCTGCTGTCCGAGGCTGTGCGTCGCTACCTGACGGTGTCGGGCGCACCAAAGGCATCTGTCCAGAAGGACATTTTGCGCCTGTTCGGAAGCGTCCCCAAAAAGCGCCTGTTCGGAGATGCCGTCAGGGCATTGAAGGCGCTGAAAGGCTAAAAGAAAGAGGTTCAATCATGAGCGCGATTGTGAGATTGCAACACGCCAGTGTCCCGATGCCATCCGGTGGCAACGACAGGGCGCGTGAGTTTTACGGATCGAAACTGGGACTTCGGGAGAAGATCGTCCCGGATGCGCTGGATTCCGCCAGGATTATCTGGTTTCAGCTCGGCCAGGATGGCGATGAGCTGCATGTGTTTACGGAGGATGCTGGTGGGCCCAACTCGCCGGGTCAACATATCTGCATCCAGGTCGAGGATGTCGCCGCCTGGCGCGAGCAATTGGCGAGCAAGGGTGTCGACATCGAGGAGACCGAGCAGATCGTGAATCGGCCCCGATTTTTCATCCGGGATCCATTTGACAACCGGTTGGAAATCACCGAGGTATTGGGCGACTACACGGCGCATCCTGTCGAGCGTGCCCCACGGTAGCGATGGAGAGACAAGATCATGGCGAAATCCACACAAAAGATCACCTATACCGCAACCGCAGACCAGATCGAGGCGATGCACGGCGAGTTCGACCAGGCGCTTGAAGCGATCAAACCGGACTTTGGCAAAACGTATCCGCTGATCATCGACGGTGAGGACATCTCCGGTCGCGAGACCTTCGAGGTGCGACCTCCCGCAAACCGAGGCGTGGTGCTCGGGACGTTCCAGAAGGGCACACCAGGTGATATCGAGCGAGCGGTCGCCGCGGCGAAGGATGCGTTTCCGGCGTGGTCTGGCCGTCCGTGGCGGGAGCGAGTCGAGCTGGTGCGAAAGGCGGCGAGCCTGATCCGGGAGCGCAAGTACCGATTGTCAGCGTTCCTGATCCATGAGAGTGGAAAGTCCCGAGCCGAAGCGATTGGTGAAATCGAAGAAGGCGCTGACCTGCTGGACGAGTATGCCCGGCAGGTCGAGGCGTCGGACGGTTTCCGAACTCCGATGGGGTCGCTCGATCCGAGAGAGAAGAACGTGTCCATCCTGCGCCCGTTTGGGGTTTGGGCGGTGCTGGCTCCGTTCAACTTCCCGCATGCGCTCTCGGCGGGAATGTCATCTGGGGCGATCGTGGCAGGGAACACGGTGGTGTTCAAGCCGGCGAGCGCGACGCCCATTTCCGGATACGAGGTTGCGCGATGTTTCCTCGATGCTGGCGTTCCGGGTGGGGTGTTCAACTTCATCAGCGGGAGTGGCGAGACAGTGGGGGATCGCCTGGTGAACCATCCGGATATCGAAGGCGCGGTGTTCACAGGTTCCAAGGAAATCGGGATGGATCTCTACCGATCCTTCGCGACCAACTACCCGCGTCCAATCATCACCGAGATGGGCGGGAAGAACCCGACGATCGTGACGAAGAACGCCGACCTCGACAAGGCCGTGGAAGGGGTGGCGCGATCCGCATTCGGCTATTCCGGCCAGAAGTGTTCCGCCTGCTCGCGCGTGTATGTGGAACGACCGGTATACGACAGGTTTATGGGCAAGCTGGTGGAGCGTACCAGTGAGATAGCGGTTGGCGACCCCGCCAGGCGCGAGGTCTTTATGGGACCGGTGATCGACGAGCGGGCCGTTGAGCGTTTCGAAACGGCGGTTGAATCGGTTGATGGTGGAACGATTCGGATCGGCGGGAAGCGGCTTTCTGAAGGCGAGTTCGCCGGAGGCGCATTCGTTGCGCCGACGATCGTGGACGGACTTTCACTGGATCACGAGTTGTTCAAGCGCGAGCTGTTCTTGCCGTTCCTTGTCGTGGGTGCCGTTGACTCGCTGGACGAAGCGATCACCGAGTCGAACGACACCGAATACGGCTTGACGGCGGGTGTCTTCACCGAAGATGAGGGTGAGATCGCGATGTTCTTTGATGGAATCATCGCGGGCGCGGTCTACGCGAATCGGAGCGGAGGCGCGACGACGGGAGCGTGGCCCGGTTGTCAGTCGTTTTGTGGCTGGAAGGGCAGCGGATCATCCGGCAAGGGCGGGCTTGGGCCGTACTACGTGCAGCAGTTCCTGCGCGAGCAAAACCAGACGCGGGTTGTTGGGGACGAGGAGCAGGCTCGGATCGTGGGCGAGTAACCTTGCGATGATCCTGGTACATGCTTGCATTCAGGTGCGATATCCATGCCGAGCGGCTTACGATCTGGTGTGAAAAGCCCGAATGAAGTCAGCGGTGCGATCGAGCGCCTCCGCGAAGATCGGCGGGCGCTGCCCGATGCCGATACGCAGATATCCGGGCAGTTGAAAGGTTGAGCCTGGGGCGAGCATGACTCCGGCTTCGGCTGCCAATCGCTCGGACAACTCGTCGGTGTTGGCGACACCAATGACGTCCATCATGGCGAGCAGCCCAGCTTTCGGTTCATTCCAGGCAACGATGTCGCCGTTTTCGGCGAACCAGGTGCGGGCTGTCCTCAGGTTTTCGGCGAGAATGCCATTGTTGCGCCGTTGAATTCGTTCACGACTGTCGACGGCAAGCCGGGCGAACCGGTCGCTGAGCCACGCAGGGCTGAGTGACGTGTAGTCGCGTTGCGCCCAGCACGCTTCGGCGAGCTCGGCGTTTCCCGCGATCCAGCCGAGCCGGAGTCCGGGAAGTCCAAAGAACTTCGACATCGTGCCGACACTGACCGCTTTGTGATAGATGTCGCGAAACGGCGCCGCAAGCGATTCGCCGCCGGGGTGTTCGATCCAGCGGTAGGCTTCGTCGGAGATGACCCATGCGCCAACGCGATCGGCGAGCCCCGCAATTCGTTCCAGATCGGATTGGCGAAGCAGCGCGCCAGTGGGATTGTGTGGCGAATTGATCACGATGAGTTTTGTGTTGCCGCGGATCAGCGACTCCAGTCGATCAAGATCGAAACTGAATCCGGAATCGGGCGTGACGGGCCATTCGGTGATGTCACAGCCAATCGCCTTCGGGATGCTGGCAAGCTGCTGGTAGCAGGGGGTGGTAACGACCACGTGATCGCCGGCGCTCAGCAGGACATTGAAGAGCAGGTAGTTGGCCTCGATCGCGCCGGTCGTGACAAGCACGTCGTCGGCTTCGGCTGTCGCGTAGGTGTTGGCGATACTCGCGCGCAGGTTGATGGTGCCCCTGGCCTCGCTATACATCTGCGGTGCCTGGATGAGGTCGTCAAGGTACCCATTGGGATCGTCGACATCCGCCAGCGCAAGCAAGCCGGCGATGGAAAGCGGTGCGATGCCGCTCTCGGTGATGTCGTGACTGACATCGAGCTCCCAGGTAGTCATCCACCGTTCGAGTTGGAATGTTTCGATCTTCATGCGAAGTGCTCTCCCTGTATTTGACGCAATGTTGCCGCTGGAAGACGATGCCATGCCAGTTTTGGACCGGGCCGATACCATCATGACCTGTTGTTGAACATCCTTCTGAACGACGTCGTCAGGCAGGCAGGCGTCGGAGCGACCACGATCCGCGGCGTCGATGTGGTGTCGAGTACGGTCGCACGATCATCGCGCTCAGCATCAGCGCAACAACCGCCGCGCCCGCCCCGTATCGCATCAGGATTTCCAAGCTGAGGCTGTCCAGCATCTGAATGGCGATGATCGGGGCGAACGCGGTCATCGTCAGGACCCCTCCAACCACGGCGCGGGTGAGCTCACGAGTGCTCGGTGGAGTGATGGATTGCACATAGGTGGCGTTGCCGGAGTTTGTGAACCAATATCCAGCGCCGAGCAGAAATGCCGCGAAGATAAAGGCCCATTCCTGCCAGGACGGGCCTATGTCGCGCTCTGTCATCAACGATGTCCTCGCAATGGCTGGCAGGAACGCGACGATGAGCAGCGACATGGCCCGCAGAAACGCTCCGGCCACGATGGACGACCGAGGGTTCGGTCGGCGAGCTGGTTGGACTGTGATGATGCGGGCACACGCGTCTCCGACGGCGAATGCAAGGATGGCTCCACCCCACCAAATCGGAGATGGGATGAATATCGCCGTGATCGCGACCACGATAAACGGGTCGGCGAAGCGACTCAACCCTTCAAGGAGCTGAAATGCGCAATATCGCATGAGCGGGGAGTTCGTGAAAAACCCCGGCTTTGTTGAATTCGGAAGAGTGCGGGCGGGATAGGGTAGGTGGTTTGAGGTCAGGATCGGAAGCACACCCAGCCATGTCGCGCAGAGCAACGCCAGCGCACCCGGCAGGATGACTCTGCCGAGGAGCTCATCGGGCCCAAATTCGGACAAGTCGCTGAGCCTCCACACGCCAAGCCCAGCGAGCAGCACGGCCAGCACTGCCAACAAGGTTGTGGTGGTGGTGGAAACGATCGCCCTCGCGTATTCGCGAGACTGATCGATGATGCGCAGCAGAATCCCGGTCGGCAGGATGAGCACGAGAAACCCGATCGCCACCATTCGCAGTAGTGACTCGTGCGAGGCGCTCCCGGCACGAAGTGACATAAAGGCGATCAGGAGGAATCCGATCGATTGAATCGCAAGCAGGACGCCCGAGATCAACCGGGTCCATTCAGGATTCGCGGAAATGACCGAACCCACCGGCGCCGCGACTCCGTAGGCCACGCCGGCGATAATGGCATACCAGGCGATTTGGGCCGCGGTTCCGCCCAACAGGTAGATCAGAGCGGGCAGCACGATCACGGGATGCAGAAGCAGGGTTCCCGCCGGCAGGAAGAACATCTGGGCGGATTGCCTGCCAATGCCAGAGATCATCCTCAATGGCTGATTGGCAAGTGCTTCGTTCATTCTGGTCTCCATGGAGCGAGCGTATGTGGGCGAGTGCCCGCCGATTGAGGTTCTCACGCACACTGCGGTTAGTCTAATGGATTTTCACACGCGCCTGGCGTTGCCATATTGGCCGAGATCCATGTGGGTAGTGAACTCCGCACCCTGGGCAATGTCACTTGGGTCTGATGGTCAAGCCCAGCATGGTTTTCGGAATCGAGGAGCGGGTGAAGCCTCCAGCCAGCTCCGCGCATTGTCGTGGCAGTACGAATGACGAGCCCAGGAGTGATGGACCGATCGCGCGTGCTCAGAGGACCCGAATAGCCGACGACCTCAGCGTCACCGAGATCGAGCTCCCGGATGATGTTGCGCCACACGGCTTCGTGGCCCGATACCGTAATGGTCGGGATCTTGCCGTTACGCAGCCAGGCTGAGGGCGACGGGGCATCATCCAGCAGGACAATGTCGAACCGGAGAATTCCCAGAATCTCTGCTTCCAGTTCTGCCCGGATTTTCGCATAGCTCGACGGGATCAATTCGGGCATAACCATGGTCCCGGCGAGAATCGGCATGAAATTCGCATCGCCTTCCCACCGGGGTACGACATGCTGGTGCACGTGCTCCGCGACGCCAGCGCCAGCGATCGACCCCTGGTTGAAGCCGATGTTGAACCCATCGCAACCAAACACTCGCCGCAACGCACGAATCAGCGGCGGCAGGAGGCACGCCATTTCTGAAATCACCGCGGGTTCAAGCTGGTCGATACCGGCAACATGGGCGTTCGGCACGACCATGACGTGGCCGGTATTGTACGGAAACAGGTTCATGATGATGAAGCTGTGTTCCGCCCGATGAAGGATGAGGGACTGGATATCGTTCGCCCGGGCGAGACGGTTACAAAAGATGCAGCCTTCTTCGGCTGGACCGTTGGCGACGTATCGCATCCGCCAGGGCGTCCAGAGACGATCCTGGTGAGGTGGGCGGGTTGGAGGCATGAGACTCGACTTTCCCTGGTGGGCCAGGCCAGGGCAATCGCATCTAAAACGAACATTTGATCTAGAGAGGAAGGGTCGGGATGCGCCCTTCTCCTTCATCGCTCCGAGTTTTCGTGTTTATGTCATGATTTCAGGTCCATGGTGCCCTGCGACACGGTGATTTTCGTGGAGAATCCATGTGACGCGCCCGTTCCTCAGCCGTTTCGCTCGAAATGCCTGGCGATTGACATCTGAAAATGGCGGAATGACGGGCAATTTATAATGCGATTGCCCTGTGGGCCAGGCGCAGCAGCGACGTTGCACGCATCATGGATGGTACTATGGCCGGGTGTGCGTTCGGTTGGTTGACGCGCGCCGTTCACCAGGAATCTCAATGCAATTTAAGGCGTCTGAGAAGACCGCCCGCCACCATGCCGGACCGGTATTCCCTGTTTCCATTCCACATCCATCATCGCGATTGTCACGCGGCATGCGCCTGGCATTCTTCGAGCAAGCCACCGCAATGGTGTTCGATGTCCTGTCGGCCGGGTTGGCCATGTGGTTGGCGTACCTGATTCGCTACCGGTTCGAAATCGGCGGTGAAATTCCGTTCCTGGCGCGGGAGCCATTTTGGACATTTGCGGAATCAGCGCTTTTGGCGATGGTCCTGACGCCAATTATCTTCGCGGTTCGTGGAACGTACCGGCTCGATCGCACGATTGCGGTATTTGACTCCACCGTCGGTGTGATCGGCGGGTTCACCACGGTGATGGCCGGCGTGGTGATGCTCGCGTTTTTCTTGCGGTTTGCTCCGTCGCGACTTGTGTTCCTGTATGCGTGGCTCATCGGCATGGCCCTGATGTTCGGTCATCGACGATTACTCATGATGGGTCGCCGGTGGCTCTGGAAAGCAGGGGTTGGCGTTGATCGGGTCCTGATTGTTGGTGAGGGTGAGCCGGCGCGACGGGTAATGCAGGCGCTGTTCAACGAGCCTCATCTTGGATATCGGCTGGTCGGCTTCGCGAGTGAGGCGGACGGCAGCGACCGCATGAATGTGGCAACCGAGCAGGGCACCATCGTCTGTCCGCGCCTTGGCACCGCTGACCAGATCAGCGAGCTGGTAGATCGTCACCGGGTGGATGAGGTCATCATTGCGCCGGATAACGCGGGCAACGCCGCGACCGAGTCGGTGCTGCTTCAATGCCGGGAGCAGGTGGTGAAATTCCGGCTCGTGCCGAACATTGTGCAGTTTTCGCAGGACAGGGTGGCGTTGGGCGAAATCGCTGGCATACCCTTGATCGGGATTCGGGATGGCTCGATTCGTGGATGGAACGCGCTGACCAAGCGATTGATCGACATGATCGTCTCGCTCGCCGTGCTTGCGGTGGGCGCGATTCCTATGGCGGTGATCGCGTTCTGGATCAGGAAGGATTCGGACGGGCCAGTTTTCTATCGACAGGCGCGAGTGGGCAGGAACGGCCAGTTGTTCACCATGCTCAAGTTTCGATGCATGGTGAAGGATGCGGACCAGATGCGACCGGACCTGGTTGATTCTACGCCCGGTGCGGATCTCCGGTTGTTCAAGTTGCCGGACGATCCGAGATTGACCCGGGTAGGTCGCATCCTGCGGCGATACTCGCTCGATGAACTGCCGCAGTTCGTCCAGGTGCTTCGTGGCGAAATGAGTCTTATCGGTCCACGACCTCCGATGCCTATTGAAGTGCAACAATACGAGGGATGGCACTTGCAGCGATTGCTGGTCACACCGGGACTGACAGGGTTATGGCAGGTGAATGGTCGATCAAACCTGAGCTTTGACGAAATGGTCCGGCTGGATTTGTATTATGCCGAAAACTGGTCACCGTGGCTCGATACGCGAATCCTGATGCGGACGATTCCGGCTGTACTTGCGGGTCGCGGCGCATTTTGACGCTGCGATCCGAGTCATTGGTGATGGGATTGCGGCGCGTTGAAGCGACAACGGCGCCGGCGCGGAAGGGACGGAGAGACTCGTGACGACGGGCCATGACATTGTGGGAGCGCTCCGACGATTCTGGTGGGTGATCCTGCTGTGCGGTGTGATTGCCGTTTTCATCGGGTATGTCGTTACCCCGGATCCACAATACATCACGGATTTCCGCACGACGGTGCTGATACCGGGAGATACGGAGGAAACCGGGAACTCGGAACGACCAGAACTGATGGTGCTCGACGACCTTGGACCGTTCGCAAGCAGCTGGGCATTTGCCGAAATGGTCGCGAACGAGATCGGCGATGGAATCACGGTCGATGACGTATACGGCATGATATCCGGATCGCGCTACAGCCGCATCGCCACGATCCAGGTGGCAGGTGATGACCGAGCGATGGTGCGCGATGTCGCCAACGCGGCGTCAGAGGTGTTTCCCACCGCGGTGAATTCATACCTGGTTGCGGACGAGAGTGAATCCGCTCGAGTGCAGATGATTGATCCGCCGCGCGAACCGGTACGGGATGCGACCGTGAAATGGGTGCGGATCGGGGCGATTGCGCTTCTGACCATGGGCGGTGTGTCCGTGCTGGCGATCCTGGCGACACCACCCGGCGATGGAGCTGCGTCAGGGAAGATCAGAGAGTAGCCCGAACAGGTAAGGTTTCTGGCGCATCTCGTCAAGATCGCGTTTGATGAGCTGTTCGGGATCGATACCGTGCGATGCAACGACGGCCGCCACAAGCGTGATCGTGTCATGGAGCAAGGCAGCATCCGGGGTTCGGATTTGTGCGATTGATCCGGCCCGGCCTTCAAGCAGCTTGATGAGTAGTTGGTCGTCGGGCTGATCCTCGGACGGTGGGCTGAGCGCGAGATCAGGGTGGACATCCTCCCAGGACAATCCATGGTGGACACCGGCGCAAGCAACCCAGTAAAGGACCTGACCGGCTTCCAGGCGGAGATCGTGCTCGAAACCGTTGTGCCTGTGCGTGCCGGACAGCACGCCCGCCAACTCGCGGAGCTCGTCGGCGATTCGTCCGGAAATGTCATCGGACTTTGCGTGAAGCAGGCGCGATGTGGATGACTGGGGCACGAGATCGTTTTGGCGCAGCCACTCATACACGCTCCACCATTTTCGGGAGAGTTCGGCAATACCGACCGATGCCAAATTCCCGGTGCTGTACACGTCACGGGGATCGAACCGGCGATCCCGGACGGTGGTCAGCCCGCCATCAGGCTCGAGGCGTCGGTAGTAGCAGGTGTCGTAACCTTCGTGGCAGACTGCGCCGACCTGCTCGACTTCGATCAGGAGACTGTTCAATTCGCAGTTGATGCGGATTTCTTCGACCCGCTGCACGTGGCCCGACGTTTCCCCCTTTTTCCACAACTTCCCGCGACTCCGGCTCCAGAAGTGGACATACCCGCTTGCGCGAGTTGCGTCCAGGGCTTCCCGGTTCATGAAGCCCACCATCAGCAGATCGCCGGAGTGGGTGTCCTGAATCGCGGCGGAGATGAGCTCGTCGTCGCCGAACCTGATGGTTTCGATCGGATCAGTCATCGTTGACCACCTCCCGGACTGTCAGCCCGGTGGAGGCAATGGCCCGCTTGACGTCGGGGATGCGTAGCTGACCGAAATGGAAGATCGAGGCGGCGAGCACGGCATCCGCACGACCTGGTTGAAGCGCTTCGACCAGATGATCGGTATTCCCGGCGCCGCCTGACGCAATCAGCGGGATCGACGTGACCCGCGAGACCGCTTCCAGCAGATCGAGGTCGTAACCCTGGCCGGTGCCATCACGATCCATGGAGGTGAGCATGAGCTCCCCCGCACCGCGTTGCTGCGCTTCCGCCGACCACTCCACCAGAGACTGTCCAGTGGCGGTGCGGCCGCCGTGCGTAAAGATCTCCCAGCGATTTCGCTCCGGAGTCCAGCAGGCGTCGATCGCGACAACGATGCATTGCGTACCGAACATCTCCGCGCCTTCCGTGATGAGCGCGGGGTTGTTGATCGCCGACGAGTTGATCGCTACCTTGTCTGCGCCGGCGCCGAGCATGTTGCGCATGTCCTGAACGGTGCGCACGCCACCGCCGACGGTCAATGGGATGAACACCTGATCCGCGGTGCGTCGCACGACATCAACCATTGTATCCCGGCTGTCGGATGTTGCCGTGATGTCGAGAAAGACGAGCTCATCGGCGCCTTCACGGTTGTAGACCGCGGCCATTTCGACCGGGTCGCCAGCATCGCGGAGATTGACGAACTCGACACCCTTGACGACACGGCCTTGTGTTACATCGAGGCAGGGGATGACACGAATGGCGAGACTGGTCTGCGCCAGGATCTGCTCAGGCATGTGGAATGCTCTCCAGGAGTTGGGCGAGATCGATTCGGCCGTCGTACAAGGCTCTGCCAATGATCACGCCGGACACGCCGGTGTGTGAAAGGCCATGAACATCTTCGGGTGAGCCAATGCCACCTGATGCGATCACATTCGCCCTGGTGCGGGAGACCATCTTTTGCAGCGCGTCGACATTTGGCCCCGTCAGTGTTCCGTCACGCTGAATATCGGTGAAGATGATGTGCTCGACACCTGCTTCGCCCATAGCTTTGGCGACTTCGAACGCATCGGCGTCGGTTTGGGTTTCCCAGCCAGAGGTGGCGAGCTTGCCATCTCGTGCATCCAGGCCAACGGCGATCCTCTCACCGTGGATGGCGACCGCACTGATCACGATGTCTGGATCGGTGACGGCGATGGAGCCAAGGACGACCCGATCGATACCCGAGCCGAGGAGCTCATCGATGATCTCTGAGTTGCGAATACCGCCTCCGAGCTGAATCTTGCAGCTCGTGTTGGCGCGAATACGCTCAATCACCGAACGGTTGTCACGGGTGCCGGAGCGGGCGCCATCGAGATCGACAATGTGGATCCAGATGGCGCCGGCATCCTGCCAGCGCAAAGCGGCATCGAGTGGGTCAATATCGAATGCGGTTTCCCGATCGAAATCTCCCTCGATCAGCCGCACAGCCTTGCCGCCGCGAATATCGATGGCCGGAAACAGGATCATGCCTTTCTCCGGCTGTTCAATGTTTTGAGCCACTCGCCGACAAGCGCGACGCCAAGACCACCGCTCTTTTCAGGGTGAAACTGCGTGCCCCAGATGTTGTCTCGCGCGACGATGCTGGGGAAGGTGACACCGTAGGTTGAAACACCGGCAGTGTCACGCTCGTTCGCGTCTTCCACGATGTATGAGTGGACGAAGTAATAGGAGCCAGCGCCAAGGTGGCTGAGTGGGCCGCCAGGTTGAAAGTTGACGATGTTCCATCCCATATGCGGTGACTTGCGTGTGGGAGGGAGGGCGACGCCTCGGCCCTGAAGCAAGTTGAGCCCGGTGGTTGGTCCCTCCTCCTGCTCGCCAAACAGAAGCTGCATGCCCAGGCAGATTCCCAGGAGTGGCGTTCCGTGTTCCACCGAGCCAATGATGGCGTCAGCGACACCCGACTGGCGAAGACGGTTCATTGCCGCCTTTGCGTTGCCAACCCCGGGAAAGACGAGCGCGTCCGCGGTGGCGATTCTTTCCGGGTCGGATGTGATCACTGGCGCCGCGCCATGATGCATCAACGCCCGTTCAATTGAACGTATGTTGCCCGCGCCATAGTCGATGATCGCGATCATTCCAGCACCCCCTTTGTGGAAGGCAACCCGGCCCGCGTATCGGGACGAATGGCGGCGCGCAGGGCGATGGCCACTGCCTTGAAGATGGCTTCAGCGGCGTGATGACTGTTGCGGCTTCGCAACAGGTCGACATGGATGGTGAGGGCGCTGTGCATGGCGAATGATCGCCAAAACTCCTCGATCAGGCTGCACGCGAAATCCGTACCGATAACTGGTTCGGGGAAGTCAGCGTGGTAGTCCAGATACGGGCGTCCGGAACAGTCGACCACCACGCGAGCCAACGCCTCGTCGAGCGGCGCATATGCTGTGCCGAATCGCTCGATGCCGTGGCGGTCACCAAGCGCCTCGCGGAACGCTTGTCCCAGCACGATGCCGACATCCTCGACGGTATGATGTGGATCCACCTGTACATCCCCCGATGCCTGGACCTTGAGCGCGAACCAGCCGTGTGTGGAAAGCGCGTGGAGCATATGGTCCAGGAACGGGACACCGGTTTCGACGTCAATGATCCCTGACCGGTCGAGATCGATCGACAGGGCAATGTCGGATTCGCTGGTGGTTCGGCTGATGGTAGCGACTCGGTCTGGCATGCTTCATCCTTGCGCGGCGGATTCGAATTGGTGACGAATGGTATCAACCAGCATGTCGTGGTGTGCTGGCAGGCCGATGCTGATGCGGATACAGCTCACCAAATGAGGATGACTGAAGTGTCGCACCAGCAAGCCATGGCGTGCGAGCAACGCGACAATTGGCGAAGCATCATCGACCGGCAACGAAACCAGTACGAAATTGGTAGCGGATGGGTACGCGAGTACGCCGGGTATCTCGTTGAGCAGGCGAATGAGGCGCTCTCGTTCGACGATGATTCGCTCTGCATTGACACGGAGATGGTTGAGGTCACCGAGCGAGGCGATCGCGACGGCGGCGGACGGCGCGGATATGTTGAAGAACGCGGGTGCGGACCGCCGGAACCACGGCATCAGCGCGGTTGGAAAGACTCCGTAGCCGACACGAAAGCCGGCCAGGCCGGCGAACTTGCTCAATGTGCGCAATGTGACCACATGGTCATATTTCAGCGCGAGCTCAGTGTGGCTGGCGCCAGAAAATTCCGCATACGCTTCATCAATGGCAACCATGCACGACACAGATTCGATGATCCGAACCAGGTCTTCGCGCGAAAAGAGATTTCCGGTGGGATTGTTCGGGTTGCAGATCAGCACCAGCCTGGTGCGATCATTGACCGCCGCAATGATGTCGTCCACAAGGAGCCGAAAATCTGGTGGTGGACCCAGCGGGACATTGACAACGTTTGCTCCGTGGAGGGAGAACAGGCTCCGATAGACGCCAAAGGTGGGCTCGTGAATGATCACTTCGTCGCCCGGGTTGATGATGGTCATGGCGAGGGTGTTGATGACGTCATCTAGCCCGGCGCCGGCGATAATACGGTCGGGAGAGACGCCGAGGTATTCCCCGAGCGCATGACGGAGCGGCGCCTGGTCCATGGCGGGATAGCGATGCCCGGTGTCGAAGGTGTGTAGCGCCCCGGTTGCGCGAGGCGACAGGCCGAACGGTGACTCATTCCAGTCGAGCCGCACCGGTTCATGACCGTTGGTGTCGGGTTCGGCGTGGTCGTAGGATTCGGATGGTTCAATGTGCGGGCGTATCACGCGATCGGGCGAGAGTGGCACAGGTGGCCTCCAGGTGATCAACAGGACGCGTAAACTCTCACGGACACTTTACAGCGTTTCTCTGCTGTGTTGGGAGGACCATTGTGGCCGCTGCGCGACCACTGGGCGACTATCGCCGCGCGAAGTCGCCCCAACGGCCCGACATATGATCAAACCGCTCTAAAGCAATAGCTTGTCGAGCGAGCTGACGAGAATTTCACTTGCGCCGGCCGCGCGGAGCGCTTCGATCTTGTCCCAGAAGTCTTCTTCGTCGATAGCGGTGTGGACGGCGAACCAGCCTGGGTCCGCCAGCGGAACGATGGTCGGCGCCTTGAGGCCGGGAATGACGGCGCGAATGGCAGGCAATGCGTCCTGATGCGCGTTCATCATTACGTATTTATACTGCCGCGCGGCTTCTACGGCGTTGATCCGCATCAACAGGCGGTCGATGTTTTGGCGTCGGGCGGAATCCTCCCACGCATCGCGGTTGGCGATCAGGATTGCTTCGGATTCGAGGATCGAATGGATCGGCCGCAGATCATTCAGCTGGAGAGACGAACCGGTCGCGGAGAGATCGACGATCGCATCGGCGATATCAAGCGCGGGAGCGATCTCGACGGAACCGCTAATGGAGATGATCTCGGGATTGCCGCCGATGGATTCGAAGAAGCGCCGGGTGGACGACGGGTAACTCGTCGCGATGCGAGCGAACCTGAGGTCTTCCGGAGATCTCAAGTCCGATTCGTTTGGCACGGCGATCACCAGCTCGCAGTATCCAAAACCCAGTGCGTGAATTTCCACGACATCGGACTCGTACTCATGGACGAGGTTGCGACCGACAATGCCCAGATCGACGGTGTTGAGGCTGACGTAACCGGGAATGTCGTCATCCCGCGCGTAGAGCAGGGACAGGGGGAAGTTGCGGACACGCGAGAACAGGCGCTGCCCATAGCTTTCAAAGTTGAGCCCGATGTGATGGAGAAGCGACATCGAATGCTCGGTGAGACGACCCTTGCGCTGGACGGCGAGCTTGAGTGTATTGCCATCGGTCAGGTGCGATCTCGCCGAAGTCATGATCACATGCATCTTTCAATCATTGGGTGACAATCAGGAGCCACCGATCTATCGGAGCGCCATTCCAGCTTTCTTGTACCATGCTTGTGATTCTCTGCACAACCCAAAATGACCGGAGTGCCGACGCAGAGCGTGTCGCTTCAGATGTGATGCGTCCCGGTCTGGTTGTCTGGGGGATGTAACGCGACATCGAGCGCGATCCAGAGGAGCACCGCGGTGGGATAGAACAGGAGAGGTAACCCGACAGCCAATATGATGGCGCCGATCTGCATTTGAAGGACTGAGAGGCCTGAATAGACGATCAGGCCGATCACGATGGCGGCGGCGAGGAATTCGGTGACGATCAGGTTGACGGCATAAGATCCTAGCAGGTAGCCGGTTTCGTACGCGTATAGCGTTCCACAGTATGGGCATCGCTCTTTCAGGGAAAACCAGCTCCTGAATACGCCGGACATCCCACAGTAGGGGCAAGCGCGTTTGAATGCCCGACCGGCGCCAACGAGGAATCGACCGACCGGTTTGCCGGCAATATCCTGTCGCTCCGGTCGAACGGTTTCAGGTTCCATGATGTAGTGCTCCTCTACATGACTCCAGGGAAAGCGCGTGCGGCCTTTCCTGTCGATACGATGGTACATTGCATGCTGGCGGAATTCAGTTTCCCGGCGAGATTCGGCCTGTTTGGGGAGGGTGACATTGCGCCAATAACCCACGAAGTGCTGAGAAAAGCCGAACCGGATCCGGAAAAGTGACCGGCGATACACATCGGTTTAGAGTCCGGCGAAGGTGATGGGTATCGTGACAAGTCGCGATTCTGTGATACTGTCGAGCACCGTTTCCCGGTGTTGGACCCCGCATCTCCGCAGTGCTGGCGCGAAGGGAGGAATCGCCATTGTCTGCCCCCATTTCGTCTGAAGCCACTATCAGGTTCAAGACGTGGCTGCTCCATGGTCGTCCGAGGTCACATGCCGGCCCCACCATCAAGAAGCGCCATGAAGAGACGCACCCCTGGTGGAAGGTGATGTGCCTGACAGGGGTCGATTACTTTTCAACATTGGGATACCAGCCCGGTATCGCCGCGCTGGCGGCCGGAGTGCTTTCGCCGGTGGCGACGCTCATCCTGGTGCTGGTGACACTTTTCGGGGCGCTCCCCATGTACAAGCGTGTCGCTGAGGAAAGCCCAAATGGTGACGGTTCGATCTCGATGCTTGAAAGCCAGTTGGTGTGGTGGCAGGGCAAGGTATTGGTGCTGTGCCTGATCGGCTTTGTCGCGACCGGGTTCGTGATCACGATCACATTATCATCGGCGGACGCGACGGCACACATCGTTGAGAATCCATACACCTCGTTTCTTCACGGGTACGAGGTGGAATTGACTCTTCTCCTGATCGCGATGTTGGGAGCGGTATTCCTGAAGGGGTTTGGCGAGGCGATCGGTGTCGCGGTGGTGCTCGTGGTCGTGTACCTGATCCTGAACATCATCGTGATCGGCTATGGATTCATCCACCTGGCTCAAAACCCCGACCTCTTTTCGAGCTGGTCCGACAACCTCGCCCAAAGCTATGACAACCCGTTCGCCGTCATTGGCACGGCAATGCTGGTGTTTCCCGCACTCGCACTTGGATTGTCCGGGTTCGAGACGGGCGTGCTCGTGATGCCACAGGTGGAAGGCGATCCAGACGATACCGAGGTGCGACCGGAGGGAAGAATCGCCAACACGCACAAGTTGCTCACCTCCGCCGCCCTGATCATGTGTGTGATGTTGATTGCCTCCAGCATCGTGACGATCCTGTTGATTCCCGAAATTGCTTTTGAGGAAGGCGGAGAGGCAAATGGCCGCGCATTGTCATTTGTCGCGCATGAGTATATGGGGAACCTGTTTGGAACCGTGTACGACATTAGCACCATCTCCATTCTCTGGTTTGCGGGAGCTTCGGCGCTGGCGGGGCTATTGAACATTGTGCCTCGGTATCTGCCCCGGTACGGCATGGCTCCCGATTGGGCGCTGGCGGTGCGCCCGCTTGTGCTGATCTATGCCGCCATTTGCTGTGTTGTGACGATCCTGTTTAGCGCCGATGTCGACGCTCAGGCAGGGGCGTACGCGACCGGCGTGCTGGTCGTGATCACATCGGCCACAATTGCGGTGACATTGCACGCGCATCGGAATCATGAGCGTCATGGCACCATCCTGTTTGGCATCGTCGCGGCGATCTTTATTTACACGACGATCGTCACCATTGTCGAGGATCCCCAAGGTCTGCAAATCGCGCTGATATTTATCGCCACCATCATGGTGACGTCGCTTGTGTCACGGATATTGCGATCGACAGAGCTGCGGGTCGAATCGGTCATTCTCGACGACAAGGCGGAACAATTCGTCAGGGAGGCGAGCGAAGAGGAACCCATCCGGATCATCGCCAATCGGCCTGACGAGCGCACGCCGCGGGAATACCTGTTGAAATCGCGTGAAGAGCGGGAGGTGAACCACATTCCAGCAGGTGACATTGTGTTGTTCCTGGAGGTGGTGGTTACCGATGCGTCGGATTTCGAAGCGGACCTGATCGTGATTGGGGATGAGATTGGCGGATATCGGATCCTGCGGGCCTACTTCCCATCCATTCCGAATGCCATCGCCGCGACCCTGCTGGAGATTCACAAACGCACGGGCGAGCAGCCGCATGTCTACTTTGGATGGACCGAGTCAAACCCGATCAAGCACCTGGCCAAGTTTTTGCTGTTTGGCGAGGGAGATGTGGCGCCGCTTACGCACGACATCCTGCGCAAGGCCGAGCCCAACCCTTCGCGTCGACCGGCAATTCATATCGGTTAGCGCCGACGGCTGATTGATCACGGTCCGTGTTGGTCGGTCAGGCGGCCCGTCGCTTCGAAATGATCGCCGTGTCCCACAGTGGGGCGGGTGATGGTACAGTGCCTGCAGCAGGAGCAACAACCAGAATGCGAGCCGGGCGGGGCGGGAAGATCTCATGCGTGGCGCAAGAGTGGGAGCGGGAGACGTGCTGGCAAAGGTGTTCAGCTGTGCGGTGGTCGGCGTCGATGGGGTTCTGGTCGAGGTCGAGGTGGATGTCGGATCCGGCAAGCCTGGGATGGTGCTGGTCGGATTGCCGGATGCCGCGGTGCAGGAGAGCAAGGAACGGGTGCGGTCCGCGATCCGCAATTCCGGTGGACGATTCCCATTCGGGCGGATCACGGTCAACCTTGCGCCCGCCGACCTGAAAAAAGCCGGGCCGACCTACGACCTGCCGATTGCGGTTGGCATTCTCGTGTCATCGAACCAGCTGCTCGCCGATCTCGATGACTCGTTGCTGGTTGGCGAAATGTCACTTGACGGCATCCTGCGGCACACGCCTGGCATCATCTCCATGGTGGCCGTGGCGGCAGAAAAGGGAATGAAGCGGGCGTTCGTGCCAGCGGTGGACGCGCCGGAAGCGGCACTGGTGCACGGCATTGAGATTTATCCAGTCCACAACCTGGCAGGGCTCGTCCATCACCTGCATGGTGAGCAGCCAATACACTTGACGCCGTCCGTCGGGTCGATAGCAGAGATCGCGTCCGAGACGCTCAATGTGGTTGACTTTTCCGACATCCGGGGTCAGGAGCACGTCAAGCGAGGATTGGAGGTGGCAGCGGCGGGATCGCACAACCTGATCATGAGTGGACCGCCGGGGGCGGGAAAGACATTGCTCGCCCGATCGATGCCATCGATCCTGCCAGGAATGACGCTCGACGAGGCACTGGAAGTGACCCGCATCTACAGTGTGAAGGGCCTCCTGCCGCCAGAGCGGCCACTGGTGACGTCGCGGCCGTTTCGGGCACCGCATCACACGACCAGCCATGCCGGTCTCGTTGGTGGCGGTACGTGGCCGCAGCCGGGCGAGATCAGCCTGGCGCACCGGGGTGTATTGTTTCTCGATGAGCTGCCCGAGTTTTCGACACAGACACTCGAGGTGCTCCGACAGCCGCTGGAGGACAAGCTGGTCACGCTTGCCAGGGCAGCAGGCACGATCACGTTTCCCGCGAATGTGTCGCTGGTTGCGGCGATGAACCCCTGTCCATGTGGGTATTATGGCGACCGTACCCGGTCGTGTAGTTGTTCCTCATCAACGGTCACACGCTATCAGAAGCGGATTAGCGGTCCGCTGCTTGACCGGATTGACATCCACCTTGATGTGCCGAGGGTTGATTATGAGCAGCTGGCCGATCGGAGAAACGGCGAGGCCTCGGCGCTGGTGCAGGGGCGTGTGGAGCGGGCAAGGGAGGTGCAAGCCGCCCGATTTGCCGATACTGGATTCCGGACGAACGCCGACATGGGGCCGGGCGAAGTGCAGAATTATGTCCGGCTGGACGAAGCCGGTGAGAAGATGATGCAGGCGGCTGTGCGTCAGCTCGCGCTTTCCGCGCGTGCCTACCATCGGGTGCTCAAGCTGTCACGGACAATTGCCGATCTGGCGTCAGCTTCGGACGTGTTATCGCAGCATGTGGCGGAGGCGTTGCAATACCGACCACGATCCCATGAGATGTAGAACCTTGATTCGGACGAATCGTGTGCGTTCCCGAAATGGGGAGTCCACGAGGGGAGTCCGAAATCGGCGTTTCGTTCACCCTTTATTGGCAGATACTTCGCCGCGCTCAGCACAGGCCACGGGTCTGCCGCCACGGGTCCACCTTGTCACGCATGTTTGAGGCGAGCCGTTCCAGGCGACTTGCGATATCCGTGACCCAGTCCTCGTCGCGGATCATGGCCAGATTGACATTCACGTTCAGGCGGGCGGTCTCGAAGCAGCAGGACGCGCATAGCATGGCGATGCTCGCGTCAGAAAGCAGGTAGGGATTGCCGAATTGCCGCACGGGTGTGAGGCAGTCCGCCAGCTCATACGCTGATTCCGCGGTTTCAAGTGGCACCAGCGCGGCGGTCTTGAGCGCTTCCTGCATGCGGGACCTGCGCCGCGTCTTTTCCTCGGAACTGGTTTTCGGCATGGATGCGGTGTCTCGATACCCCTGATAGGCCGCTTCGTCACGCTCGGCGAGATCAGTGAAATGCTTCTGCAAGGCGGAGAGCTGCCGATCGACTGTCGCCAGGGACGTGATGGCTTCGCCGGCATCCGGCGTGGTTAGTGAGATTACCATCCTGCCGAGGCCGCAACCCAGGGCGCCGATCACGCCCGCCACGCTCCCTCCCCCTGGAGTCGGCTCCGATGAGCCGAGCGCTTCCAGGTATGCTCCGATCGATCTGTCTGGGACGGGTTGGATCACGGCTGTCTCCTCAGGGCTCATGCGATAACCGGCTGATTACCAAATGAATAGCGCTGGCGGCAACTGGCGGAAGTTCCTTCGGCAAGCTCAGGACAAGCCTTCGAAGGTCGTGGCCCCGCGGCAAGCTGCGCTGCCTAGTTTGTCGACGGTTCATCCGGATTCCGTGTCATTCGGGATATCAGGGGCAAATTCTCGTTCGAGCTCGTCGATGAAACGGGACTCGTCATCGAACTCCAGCTTGTACGCACTTTCGTCGGCCGCGGGTGCGGGTGGAAGCACGAACCGCACCCAGCCCTCCTGGGCACCCCGGCACAGGAGATCAGTGACTCTGGCTTCGAAGCGGTTGTAGCCAAGTTCAGGCCCCAGCGCGCGAAAATATTGCTCGCCCATGCCGTTCCTGGTCCAGATCATCCTGACGATCTGCCTGTGCTTTGAAAATAGCTCCGATGTTGCGAGCTCGTTGGACATGAGGCCGCGCACGATCGCCTGGTATTTCCCGATGATCCGCGTCGTCGAGCCGCAGACGGGGCAGTGGCCATTGTCCGTTTCGTCATGGCGATAACTTCGACGGCACGTGTCGCACCAGAGATACGTTCCGGAGTTGGCTGAACTGGACGGCATGGAGGGCTCCGTTGAGAAAACAAAATGGCTCGAATGCATTGGGGCGCATCCGAGCCACGAGAACTTGCGAACCTGCGAGATTACTCGCGAATGGTCTTGGATTCGCGCTGGTCGGGATAGCCCCCGAGGCCGACGTTGGCGGCGGCGGGATGCTCGCCGCCGGTGCTGTCAGCCCACTTCTGGATCAGGTGGGTGATATAGATGCCACCAACCATCATCAGCACGGACAAGGATACCTCGACAGTATCGGAGAGGACGCCAAACGCGAGCGCCATATTTGAAACGAGCATGCTTGTCCTCCTTTAAGGGGCTTCGACGGTCAGCGTGCCGACCATCCCGGACTGGGCGTGGCCAAGGACCGAGCAGTAAAATCGATAATCACCCGGTTCGGCGTCTTCCGGGATGGTGATCATAACTGCATCAGCGCCTGGCTCGAGCACCTCCTCAATACCAAATTCGTCGATGCTGAAGTCGTGTTGCAGGCCACCACTCGGGATAACGGCAATGGTGTCACCAGGCTTGACAGTCACCTCCGTGACGCTCCAGGAATAGGGATCCTGCGCTTCGATGGTGGCGACAGCCTCGCCGCTCCCTTCACCCTCGGCGGCCGGTGTCGCGCCTTCCGGTGTGGCGCTCTCCTCGTCCTCATCGTCAGCAGGCGGTGGAGCGGTGGGATAGAGCGGTGGGGCTTCCTCGATGTTGTCGCAGAATTCACCGTCGCCGTCGTTCTCTTCACATTCCGCCTCGGCGACGGTTTCCCCTGTTGTCAAGACAGCCTTGTTGTACACATAATCCCAGTCGACATTCATGACCATATAGACGAGGGCGTTGATCTCCTCGCCATTGAGCTCATTGCCAAAGGCCGGCATTTGCTTGTCGAGGCGAGGGTCGGCGGGAGCGCCATTGGAAATCCTGAAGTGGAGGAACTCTTCGGCAAGGGCTTCGTCAGCCGCGTTGTCTGACTGGAAGTTCGCCAGGCGATCCTCCTCAGGGATCCCCGCTCCATCCTGGTTGAGCGGCGCACCAATGCGTGGATTTTCTTCATTGCCCGCGTTACCGAGACCAGATGGTCCGTGGCACTGCAGGCAATACTGGATGTACAGATCGGTGCCGTGCTCGATGGCGATCTGCTCCTGCTCGGTCATTTCGCTGTCCCGGCGATCGGGCTCCCGCGCGATGTACACGGTGAGCGCGGTGGCAAGGGCGACGAGCCCGATGATCACCACTGTCGCGAGCTTTTGTACAGCTCCCACTACTGGCCTCTCCTCATCATCATGCGCGCCCGCGATCAGCGACTCGCAACGTTCACACCAACACCTTGTCAATGTGACAATAAATTCGCGCTAGTATGCGTTCACGATCAGGCTGCTTGGGCTGGTGTCCACGGTGACACTCCCGTCGTCGTTCACTGTGACCGGCATGGCATCGAGACCATATGGCGCGGGACCCGAGACGCGGGTGCCGTTGTATTCGTAGACGGAGCCATGGCATGGGCAGATGAATTGCTGTTCGCCATCAATCCAGGGGACAGTGCAGCCGAGGTGGACACACTTCCAGTAGAGTGCCTTGAGGCCGTCATCTGGATGCACCAGGTAGAACTTGCCCGGCACCCAGCGGAACGGCTCGCCTTGCGGCTCGGGCACGTCGCCGGCGGCGACAGTAATTTGACCGCCGAAGGCCCCAGTCTTGTTCGGCCACAGGAGCCAGACGAAACCGCCGGCGATCTGGGCAGTCACGATCCCGGTGGCGCCCAATGCGGCGTTGCGGGAAAAGGAGCGGCGTGAGGTCAGTTTTTTGGCCCTGGTTACACCATGTCCGGATTGGAGAATCTCCAGAAGACCAAAAGCCTTCGCGGCCAGCCACCCGCCGGCCAGGCCTGCGAGTGTGCGCACCAGTGGAGTCATGTCGTGTTGATCCTTGACTAGGTCGAGACGGTCCGGTCGATCGTCTCAACGTGCTGCTGTTCGGTTCCCAGTAGACTCGTTTGGCCTAGTGGTGCTCCAGCGGGAGATTCCACGGCCAGGTAAGGTCCTGGCCCTCGCCCCGGAATGATGTTCCAAAGATGGCCAGGACCCAGTATGCGACAAAAAATCCGGTGAAAAGCGCGATGATCAATTCCCGCCGTGTCGGGCGGAACATCCCCTGTACCATCACCACCAAAACGCCAATTGCGACAAGCATGATCACGCTGGAAAGCAGGACGCCGGTGACGAACTCGGAAGCGCCCAGCTCCTCCATCATATATTCGCCGATGCCAAACTGGGTTCCTCGACCGATGGCTTCGTCAAGCAGGATCATGGCGGTCAGGACCACTGTGGTGAACACGGCGGAGAAACCGATGATCTTTCGGCCCTTGGTCGATGTGCCGAGAATGCCGACGCCAAGCGGGCTTCTGTCGAAATAGGGAATTGCGGCGATACCGACCAGTGCCGCTGTCGGTACGATGACCCCGGCAAGGCCCGCGTCCATATGGAGCAGCATCTCCTGCAGGTTGAGGAAGTACCACGGCGCCTTGGACGGATTCGGCGTCTGGTTCGGGTTGGCTCGTTCCAGCAGTGGCGCGTTCACGAGGACTGACAGAACGGTCAGGATACCAAGGAACACCACGGCGCTGACGGCCTCGACGACCACGAGGGAGGGCCACACCATGACCTCGTCTTCGGCCAGGTCGGTCGGTCGGGCGAGAGCGCGCCCTCGCACCAGCTCGAGGAGCTTGCGACGCTTGGCTTCGTCGATGGTCTGCGCCGCCGAACCAGGTTGGCTATTTGCTAGTTCTGCCATGCTCGGAATCCTTCTTCATCACAACCACGGGTTTCGAGGAATTTGTCCACTTTACAACGGTCCAGAGATACCGCCGTCCTTGCGAATGCGCCAGAAGTGCACGGCCATCAGGAAGGCCGCGATCAGCGGAAGGAAGATAACGTGCAGCGTGTAGAACCGAATGAGCGTGCTTTGACCGATCTGGAAGTCGCCAAGCAGGATGCGGTTGACCTGGGGCCCGACAATCGGCGCGGCGCCACCGATGTTGGTGCCGACCGTGATCGCCCAGAAGGCGAGCTGGTCCCATGGGAGGAGATACCCGCTAAAGGAAAGCAGGAATGTCGTCACCAGCAGCAGCACACCGATCACCCAGTTGAATTCACGGGGTGGCTTGTACGACCCGGTGTAAAACACACGGCCCATATGGAGAAACACCGCAATGACCATGCCCTGGGCGGACCAGCGATGCATGTTGCGCATGAGCTGACCAAAAGAGACGCTCGATTCGATGTCCAGCATGGACTGGTAGGCCTGATCTGATGAGGGGATGTAATAGAACATCAGGAGGACGCCGGTCATGGTGAGGACCAGGAACATGAAGAACGACAGACCACCAAGGCAGAACGTGTATGTCACCTTGGTCGCATAGCGCTTGATCTTCACCGGGTGAATGTGCAGGAACACATTGCTGGCGATGATAAGCGCCTGATTCCGCTGCGTGTCCGGGTAGCCGTGCCTGACTACCGAACGCCACAACGCTGAGCCGGTGATTCGATCGGCTAGCGTTTGTTCACGCCGCATGCCTTTCCTCCTCCAAGTCCTGGGCGGGTGTTTGGTTTGTGCCACTCACGCTTCTGCCATCCATGCGGGTTGTTGCCCCAGGAAAGGACTCAACGCGATCTCCATTAACGTCACCGAAACGTTCACGGTGACAATGGTGTGTTGGTATTGTGGTCCGGTTTAAGCGTTGCGGTCAAGGCTATGGGCATAGGAGATTGGTGACCGAATGCCACGGAATTCACCATGCGCCCAACGGAGACAGCGGGGAATGATGGTCATTCCGGTGTGTGCAGTGGATTTTGCCCGACGATTTTGTGGAGGCTGAATGAGGTAATGGTATCGCTCATCGCACCAAGGAGGATGCTCTGGCAGGGCATTGGCACTTCATTAAACAAGGGAGATCAAATCGAAACACCCGCATGGCTTGCGGGTGTCAAGGGGTGTGAGTGGGCGCGACAGGACTTGAACCTGTGACCTCACGGATGTGAACCGTGCGCTCTGGCCAGCTGAGCTACGCGCCCCTTGTGGGCGAATCGAGTATACACGCGGGGCTGTGCGGTCGCCAACCCCGCGCGGAGCCGGGCTCACTTTTAGGATTCAATGATCGCGATTGCCTCAATCTCGACCTTGGCGCCTTTGGGCAATGCCGCCACTTCGACAGTCGAGCGTGCTGGCTTCGCGTCGGTGAAGTACGTTGCATAGACTTCATTGAACGCCGCGAAGTCGCCCAGGTCCGAGAGGAAGCAGGTGGTTTTGATCACGCTGCCGAGACCTGACCCCGCATCGCCGAGCAGCGCCTCAAGGCTCTTCATGACGCGCTCGGTTTGTTGCTGGATCGTCGTGCCGACCAATTCCATCGATTCCGGATCAAGGGGAATGACACCGGCCGTATAGACGAGTCCGTTAGCGGTCACGGCCTGGGAATACGGTCCGATAGCGGCTGGGGCCTGGTCACTCTGAACGAGAGTCCTGATGCTCATGGTTGTCCTTTCCTTTTCTTCTGATGTTGTGTCTGATGATCGACCCGTCCAACAGGGTAACCGGTCACCTTATTCTCACTGGGATGGTAACAGCCTTTCAGTCGACCGTCTGGCGATGGTTGCGCATGCCCGGCAACGCATGTGGCGATGCACTCTCCTGACGCGACAACGTGGGGGGGCGAATGCAGGACTTTCGCGTCGATGCTGGGTCTGATGGAGCAACTGGTTCAGGTGTTGCGATGCCGGGATCAGGAGACAGTAGTTGAACGCAGGGCGGTCGACGTTTTGCCGGAGTCCGACCAACTGGCATCAACATTGGCATCACTTCGGGTTGCGGCGCGGGCTGAAGGGACGAAGTCGGCTCTGGTGAACCTGACCTCTGGGCTGGTGGTTCGAGCAGGAGCTCACATGTCGATCACATCTAAAAGGTAAGGGAAGGCGCGTATGTTCTTGGTGAGGTGGTGCGTGCAAGCGATCCGGAGCATGGTGGAATCGCGTTGGATGGCGGTGCATTCCCGTGTCTCCTCGGGTGTTCTCAGATGTAGAAACGACGTCTGGTGCTGGATTTGAGGTGATC